>Burrito_p2__coassemble_381_pt1 | contig 77695 bp, 54 predicted proteins | sample Burrito_p2__metabat2_low_PE_016 | metagenome-assembled genome bin Burrito_p2
GATCTTGTGGCTTCTCTAAGAAGTCAGTGATCATATTGTTGTTATCAACCTGCATAATGCCGTAAGCAGAAGCCTCAGAGCGAGGAATAGCAATACAAGCTACGGTAACAGGGCAGCCACTTTTAATGTGGTCCATAACCATAGCGGTATAGTCCATCTTATAAATGTGGTCAGCAGATAAGATCACAATGTACTTTGGATTGTGGTTGCGGATAATGTCGATGTTCTGGTAAACAGCATCGGCAGTACCTTGGTACCAATGCTCCTCGTCCACACGCTGTTGAGCTGGAAGTAAATCGATGAACTCATTGAACTGATTACGTAAGAAGGACCAGCCAGACTGGATGTGACGTAATAAGGAGTGAGACTTATATTGGGTAACAACGCCAATACGAGAAATGCCAGAGTTTACACAGTTAGAAAGTGCAAAATCGATAATTCTGAACTTACCGCCAAAGAATACAGCAGGCTTAGCACGACTATCGGTAAGCATATGTAATCTGCTACCACGACCACCTGCAAGAACTAAAGCTAAAGTTTGCTTAGCCACATCACGTGAGTTTTCCATCACTATGACCTCAATTTTTTTATCTGTAAGCTAGAAAACTAATACCAACATCGCCATGCCAAAGATGCACTCTTTATCAGAGATACTCTTGGTCAAATTATCTATCGTTAATTAAGCGCTAAAAACATTATGTCGTTATGTGCTTAATATTAAAAATGCACTCATTATGCCTAGCTGAACACAACTACCTTACATTTCTTGACAACATTTTGGCTTGTTCTTATAGCACTTGGACTATAGCTAAAATATCAATAGTCATCTTTAGGTTGGTTCGCACAACCTGTTTCAAGAGCCTTTATCAAAATTAGCGAAAATCTCCTCGCCTGCTCAAAAGCAAGGCAGAAGATAAGTCGCGTACTTTAAGTATAAACATAGACTAGACACAAATACCCCCACTACAAGGTGGTTTTAAGTTAAATCTTTGCTGTGTCGTAATCTATGTCTTAGCTCAACTAAAACCTAAGTTTCAAGCTCCATTGTGAAAATGAAGCGGTTGACGTTACACACCAAACTTAAATACCCAGATTTCTAAAAGATCTGCTGTCTTTAGACACAAACAAAGCGGATCTTTTAAGAATCTAGACCTCAAAAGAGCGGCATGCACGGTCAATTAAGTTTGCGCCTATTAAAACGTTTTAGCTGGCGATGTCTAAAAATACTCTTACGATTGTGCAACACAATAAACAAATAAGCTATCTTATAGACCTCCTTTTGTGAGTGCTCTCAAAGAATAGATCTTATTTGATCAAAATTGTGACAAGCCCCCGATCTATAAGGCTTTTACAAAAAAATGTTTGAGCTAGGCACAACCCATAGGCATAAGAGTGCCCTATAGCACTAATTTTTGTTTAACGAAAAAAAGCATTATCTAGTGTGCAAAAGCACAGTGCACGCAAATATTTTCACAAGGCACACTGACTAGATTACAATCTATTTGAGTGCAAAAAAGTTGCGTGCTTTTGTACAAGAATCTTTGCACTCTTAAAAACGAATCCTTACAATAAGGCTAAAGCAATCCCAAGGATAAGCCTTTGGGAGCCACGTAAGAACCTATTTTAGGGAGTTTATTATGCGTGTTGGCATTATTGGCCCAATGGATGAAGAGGTCAGCTTAATTACCGCTGCCTTAGAAGATAAGCACACTGAGGTGGTAGGTAGTCGTGACTATATTGTCGGCACCTATCAAGGCCATGAGGTGGTATTAGTCAAATCAGGTATTGGTAAAGTCTGTGCAGCTACTGCAGCTGCGGTTCTAGCCGCTCACTTTAAGGTTGAGATCTTAGTAAATACTGGCTGTGCAGGCGGTATTGGTGAGGGCTTAAAGATTGGCGATATCGTCTTATCGACTCAAATGGCTTACCATGACTTTGACTTAAAGGTCTTTGGCTATCAAAGAGGCCAAGTACCATCTTATGAGCAGTACTTTCAAGCCGACCACGCCTTAATTGCCAAGGCTCAAGCTGTGGCTAATACTCTAAAGCAAGAACAAGGCTTTGAGCCTAATATCTTCACTGGAGTGGTGCTCTCAGGCGATCAATTTATTAGCGACAAGCAAAAGTGCTTGGATATGAAAGCTGACTTCCCTCACTCTCAAGTAACCGAAATGGAAGGTGCTGCTGTAGCTCAAGTATGTACTGACTTTAAGGTTCCTTGCTTAGTTATTCGCTCCGTATCTGACACTGCCCAAGGCGAAGCTCCTGAAATTTTCGAGCAATTTGTCCAGCTTGCTGCCGACAATAGCGCCAAGCTTGTATTAGCTTTAATTGCTGCTTTATAACCCAGCTGGATACATAGAGGCTCTTATTTAGGTTTAGGGGCCTCTCTTTATCTTGTAGTTCCACTCACAAAGTGAGGATATTTGATGCTTCCTAATCTAAACTGCCCTATGAGTGCCTCATCGGTCGCACAGCTTTTAAATCAGCATTACGATCACTTTATGAGTGCACCACAAGAGATCACGCTTTTAACTCAAGAGCGCCCTTCGATTTTCGATCAAGAATACCAATATTACGATAGCAAGAGCCCTGCGCCTAGCACCAATGAGCTCATGCAAGGCCCTGCTGCTACTACCAATACCAGCACCCAGAGCCTCTCTATTCCAGGCTTTGAAAACTTAGGCCCTGTCAATGTAGGCATTCTCTTTAATGAGCCAAGCTTAATTTTGGCTTTAGCTTTAATGATTGAAATGTTTGTGCCTCTGCCTAAGAGCTTTAAATTAAGTGGCTTAGAGCCGATCTTTGTGGGTTTATCCCGCAAGGTCAATCGTGCAGGACACTCAGAAAAACAACGCGCTTTTGCAGGCTTTTTCTTGCCTTTGCTTATCTTGAGCGTACTGCTATTTTTAGTCTTTACCTTAGATGCCATCTCAGGTTTTGATAATATCATTGCCCTCATTGTCCTTATCTGGTCTTTAGAGCTCAAATTCCCTCAAGATAAAGCCGCTAGCGTCTACAAGAGCCTCCATGGCGGTAATAAAGAACAAGCTAAAAGTAAATTAAGTGAGTTAGTCCTGCGCGAGACGAGCATGCTCTCTTCTATGGGTATTAGTAAGGCTGCGTGCGAAGGTGCAATTTTAAGAATTTTCTCTGGCTGGTTTAGCATCATGGTGTGGTTCTTTATTGCAGGCATTGAAGGTGCAGTCTTAATGCAAACTCTCAATGTGCTAAGCCATGCCTTTAACTACAAGCTCAAGGGCAATTACCACTTTGGTCAAACTGTCTTTAGAATGCACCAGTTAATGAGCGCCATTCCTGCCTTGGTTTTAATGCTCTTCTTATTTGTTTCTAAAAACCCTATACGCCATATTACTTGTGGCAAAGAGGGCTTTAATAATTTCCCTGCTCCTATCTCAGGCTTAGTCTTAGGTGCTATAGGTGGTACCTTGAATATCTCTTTAGGCGGACCTCGCTATTACCAAGGTGAGGTGATGCGTCTTTCCAAGGTAGGCGGCGAACATAATCCAGATGACCAATCGATACTGTATGCCATGCGCAAAATCAGAATGTGTGGCTTATTGCTCTTAGTAGTAAGTATCTTAATCGACCTCAATTTCTAAACTTTCTAATCTTTCCCCGTATAGGAGAAGCGCATTGCTGCCCCCTTAGCAGTGCCAGAAAAATTATGACGCAAGCGCACAATGATTCCTTGTCCTTTGAAGATCTCTTAATGGAAGAGACAATTAAAAAAGTCGACAATATTGATTTAGTAGAAAAATTAGGCAAGGTCAAAAAGCTCGAGCAAGATAAAGTAGCTCATAACAGCCCGAGCATGGACAAAGAGACCTCGCGCATTAAAAAAGAAGCAGCTACTCGTGATACCAAAGAAGAGAGCGTAGATTATTTCTCCTCGACCTTTGTGCCTTTAGTTGCTCCTAATGAAGTAATTTCCTATCGCAGCGCTGGTGCGCAGCCCTTCTTACTTAAAAAGCTTAAAAATGGCGAATACCGTGAAGCTGACTTTATTGACTTGCATGGCAAGACAGTAGAAGAGGCCTATGAATATACCCGCCGTTATATTGTCCACTCACGCGCTGAGGGCTATCGTTGCATACTCATTATCCATGGCAAATGCGATCGTGAATACGTCAAGCGCAAGGCTACCTTAAAGAGCTATGTAGCCCACTGGCTTAAGCAAATGCCTGAGGTCATTGCCTATCACTCAGCCCCTGAATGGAAAGGCGGCACGGGTGCGGTCATGGTCATCTTAAAGAAAGGAGATAAGGCCTCTTTTGATAATCGCGAACTGCACGCCGTACGCACCCGCTAACGGCCTTATGGCTTTAGCTGCCCCCTAGCACTTGGGGCGCTAGCCATTTAAAGCGCCCGCCCCTGCAAGAGCAGGCACAAAAAAAAGCACTTAGCTGTCAAACTAGGTGCTTTTTTTCGATCTTTTAACTTAAGGTCTTATTAGCCATTAGGCAGTAGCATCAATTTTCATCTGAGCTTGAATCTGGGTCTTAGAGTGCTTGATCTCAGAGAGTACGTCCATATTCTGCCCTGAGCCTTGGAAGGTTTCGTACTGTAAGATTTCACCTGCAAATTGCTTTCTGACCTTCTCTTTCTTTAAAGGAGCTAATTCAGCATAAACCTCAGGAGCTAAGTCACGCTTGAAAGGCACTAAAGGCTCTTGGCGTAAGCATTCGGCTAAGAAGACTTGAGATTGACCTACTTGTGGGTCGGCATGATCATGGATCATGTCAGCAAAATCCTGACCACGAGCAAAGTCATCGCTTTGGGCATATTTGCGAATCTCAGGTAAGAGGCAGAACTTAGAGCGTAAGTCCTCAGGAGCCTGACCTACATCAGGACCACGAGTCCAAGCGGCATCAGTTACATCTGGAGAGAGCATAGCCATCATTAAATTAAAGTCAGTCTGATCCCCCTCATGGAGCGATTCATTTAAACGCTGACCTAGCTGTAATTCGTCTACGAGGTAAACGTCGCGTAACTCTTTTGCAATCATAATGCGGCCCTGCCCTAAGTTAAATAAGCTTCCCTATCATAGATAGAAACATTAACGCTTTGTATTTTAGTGCTCACTTAAGCACTTCCCCAAAGCCTCAATACTTTCAATAACGGCCCTAGTGTCAAAAAATTTAGCACATAGATGGCGTTAAATATCAACTTTATTCCCTAAGAGCAAACAACGCGCCAGCTTGCTCCTGCCACCAAAATCCCTCGGCGCAAACGCTAGTGGCAGTGGCTAAATATCTTGGCTACGTTGTAGCGGAGGCATAATCCTCTCGCCTGCCTCACGCATAATCTTATTGCGAATGGTCAGCATGGTACTAAAGAAGCTGCTGTCGTTTTGCTTAGAGGTAAGCGAGGCAATGGAGGTAGCTGCATAGGCTAAAGGATAGGCCACTGCCGTGTAATTAATGATATTTTGCTGCTCTAAGACAAATTGCTTTAAGTTCTCATGCTCATTAAAGTGCGGCTTAAAGCTGAAAATAATCTCATTATGGCGTGGCACATAGCGCAAGATAGCTTGGTTAGCAGTATTATCTGAGACTAACATGGTCTCTAGCTCTAAATCTTGAAGCAAAGGATTATCCTTAGGAGTAAAGTCACTAAACTTAGCTGAGAGCTTGAGCTTTTGGCTTAATAAAACCTCATATTTATAAGGACCTAAGAGCTTTAATATCTCTTTGCTAGTTTTGCGCTTTAAGCCTGAGACTATGCCATAGCCATATTCATAAATCGACAAGCCCACTTCATTTAAACGATAGTCATTAACGTCTAAAACTTGCATCTTGGCAGTAAGATCAATGCTCTTGCTTTGAGGGTCGACTTTAATGGTATTGATATTACTAAAAGTCAGCGGATGGAAGGCTCTATAGATCTTTTCATGGGAAAAGACAGCATTAGAGAAGATCTCACCTATATCACCAATGCGGCCGACCTTAATTTCATCGCCTAACTTGGTATTGGTAGCTAAAGCACCATAAAGGACTTGATTAAAATCAGGCACGGTCTGAGGGCTAACTGCAAAGGAGCCTAAAGGCTGACTTGCAATGAGCGCATCTACAAGATCGTCTTTATTAGAAGCAACATTGTGTCCTTTGTAGCTTAAGGATGCATTATTGAGCTCAAAGCTCTTATTCTTATACACCGAAAACTGCAACTTGAGCTTGAGCTTAAAGTCCATGTCATCAAGCAAGACACTAACTTGCTTTTTCACTAAATCCGAGCTCTTAGGGATAACCCAAGAGACAATGGCATTATTATCTAGTGTCCCCTCATAGCCTACTTGGCTTATCTCTCCTTGGCTCTTTAAATTCTTCCACTCGCTCTCTTTGACATAAGAGCACATGGTCAAAATTTCAGAAATATTGCGCTTATTATCTTGCGGCAAATAACCATGCTGGACAATGTCGATACTATAGTTGGACATGCCCTGATAGATAAAATAGCCGCCCACCCACAAGGCCACCAGAGCTGCAACAATACCACTGCCCCAGCAGAGCTTGCACTTAAAGGCAGAAGGAGGAGCTACTTCACTGTGGCATTGACTTGTGCCAGAGGCTGCGCTCGTAGATAACTGCTCTAAAGCTTGACCTTGAGAGCTACTCTCCATACTCGGAACAATAATGACATTAGCCTCTTGCTCTTGATTAGTAGCCATATCATCAACTTGCTTATTATCGCTCACAAGGATTCCTCCTAAAATTGCAGGTTGGCTCTAGCACAATCTTACACACTGCACACAAAAAAGCAAAAGGGCAAGGCTATTTTAAGCAGAAAAAATAGCCCTGCCCTTGAAAAAAGTGCACGCCCTAACGGGGGCAACTAGCAATTACTTAAGCTACTAAAAGACGCAACATTCTACGTAATGGCTCTGCAGCACCCCATAAAAGCTGATCGCCTACGGTAAAGGCAGATAAGTACTCAGGGCCCATCATCATCTTACGGATACGGCCAATTGGCACAGTTAAAGAACCAGAAACCGCAGCTGGGGTTAATTGCTGCAAGGTTACTTCCTTATCATTAGGTACGACCTTGACCCATTGATTGTGAGCGGCAATTAAGGACTCAATTTCGCCAACGGCTACATCTTTCTTAAGCTTAATCGTTAAAGATTGGCTGTGGCAGCGCATGGAGCTAATACGGACACAGTTACCATCTACAGGAATGGAACCAGGTGCTAAGCCTAAGATCTTATTGGTCTCAGACATGCCCTTCCACTCTTCCTTGCTCTGGCCATTGTCCAATTGCTTATCAATCCAAGGCAAGACTGAGCCTGCTAATGGAGCACCAAAGCACTGAGTCTCAAACTCAGGAGCATTCATGGTAAGACGTACTTGCTTTTCAATCTCTAAGATATTGGAGTGAGGATCGGCAAGCTGGCTCTTAACGCTATCGTGCAACTGGCCCATTTGAATTAAGAGCTCGCGCATATTCTTAGCGCCCGCGCCCGAGGCTGCCTGATAAGTAGAAGAGGATACCCACTCAATTAAGTCAGCCTTAAATAAGCCAGCCATGGCCATTAACATTAAGCTGACGGTACAGTTGCCACCCACAAAGGTCTTAATATTGGAGTTTAAGGCCTGGTCGATAACGTTTTGGTTAACTGGATCTAAGATAATAACAGCATCATCTGCCATTCTTAAAGCCGAGGCAGCATCAATCCAATAGCCCTTAAAGCCTGCTTGCATTAAAGCTGGGTACATCTTGTTGGTGTAATCACCACCTTGGCAAGTTAAGATGATGTCCATGCCCATTAAGTCATCGACACTATAGGCATCGAGCAAGACCTCAGACTTAAGGTTCTCGTAACGTGGAGCTGCCTGACCTGCTTGAGAGGTAGTAAAGAAGTAATTTTCAAAGAACTTAAAATCACCTTCAGTTTGCATTCTGTCCATTAAGACAGAGCCTACCATTCCACGCCAACCAACCAGACCTAGCTTTAGCATTGCTTTAATCCTCACTTGCCCTGCCCTTATTAGTAGTTAGCCCTCATTACTCTGGCTTATCACTACTTGGGCACTTGTCTACAGAAAACTCACGGAAGAAACTTCTATCCGTTGCCTCTAATAATACCGTGACTTTTTTACCAGATACGATAATACTGCGTAAGAGCTGATTTTTGCACAATCCAGGTGCATTTTGAACGAACTGGTCAAGCGCTGCTTCTTTTTGGTGCTCATCATAATTGGCAAAAACCGCAGGATCCTTTTCAAAGTAGATCTTGAAATTATCATTGCGATCGTCAATGCGTACCATGGTCGTATGCTGATCAATGACCAATGGCAAGGAGGCTTTTAAGCTCTCAATGCTATCGGCATTTCTATCGACCATAAAATGGTTATAAGCGATATAGCCAATTAAACCTACCAGCACAATACCCATGAGCTTGATATTGCGCACTACCTTAAGCCGAGACTCTTGACGGGCTTGAGCTTGCTTATTGAGCAGGTTTTGATACTTTCCATAAAAACGAGCACCACCTGCATTAATATGATCTTGCTGATCTTTTTGACGGGCCAAATCAGCTTGCTCCTCAGAGGTGAGCGTATGGAGCTTACTGATAGCACTTTCAGGCACGCTCACTTGAGAGCTATCTAAACCTTGAGCCTCGAGAGCTTTCTTTTGTTCTGCCATTTGCTCTTGGGCTGACTCTATATCAATTTGGGTGAGCGCAGCGCGCATGTGAGCTGGCAGACTATAAGGCTCATAATGCTCACCTCGAGCACGAGCAGCACTTTCCATGGCCTTATGAAAAAAACGACTTCCCTGTGAAAGAGCCTCATTTTCCTGAGCGCTCACATGTGGACGTCCTGTAATCTTCGAGACATCATCACCAAGCTTATACTGCACCTCACCTTCACTGTTCGCGCCCGCGCCTGCGGCCTCTGACGCAGCTGCATCGGGCTCAGCTTGGCCCGCCGCGCAGGTTGGGGTTGGTGCTTGTTCAGGCTCTGAGAGCTTTGCGCCCTTGGCTGGGGCAACAGTATCCATGATGCTCTTATCTACAGAGCTTGGAGGCAGTACAGATTTTTCTTGATCGCTCATCTTGCAGAATATCCTTAACCTAAAATGGCAGGGGCCACAGGGGATGGTATTTTTTTGCTGTACATATTTTAGCAAGCTTTTCTCATTCTAAACTTAGGAGCTACTTGCGCTTAGCTATGGGCTTTTCAAGTATAATGTGCGCACAGTGTAATATCGAGGGAAGCACTTGTAAGGCTTCCTTTATGTTTGACTAAGACTAAAAGGGCAAGATTCGTTTAAAAATTATGACTACAATTGCAGGAAAAGATGCGGCTTTAGAGGACACCTTACGTCGCTTTAAACAAGTAGCTCAAGAACTTAAATTAGACCTCGTAGAAGAGCAGTGGCTCAATCCTCTCCCTGATTTATGGTCAGTGCATCTGTCCATAGCCAATTGTCCAGCCATTTATTCTAATGGTAAAGGCTCTACCCAAGATGCTGCCTTATGCTCTGCCTATGGCGAAATCTTTGAGCGTCTTGCCACCCACATGAGCTTTAGTGACTTTTACTTAGGTCTGAGCAATGCTGACTCTAAGTTTGTGCACTTCTCAGATGAAAAGTGGACCGTCATTGAGGAACGCGATGAGGACGATGACAGCCCGATTGAGCTGCCTAATGATGTGCTCAATGTGAAATTACGCCAGCTCTATGGTCAAAAGGGTGCCTTAAGCTTAGAAAACTTAGTAGACATTCAAAGCTGCTCTTATGAGCGCGGTGTGTGCTCCATTCCTTTTACCAATGCCCGCAATGGTGAAATTGTCTATTTCCCTGTCAATTTATTAGACAATCTTTATGCCTCTAATGGCATGAGCGCAGGCAATACTGAGTACGAAGCTCTAGTACAAGGTCTCTCTGAGATTATCGAGCGCTATGTCAAAGCCAAGATTATTCGTGAGGGCTTATGTCTGCCTCAGGTGCCAGAGAAGATTATTGAAAAATATCCAAAGTCTCATGCTACTTTACAAGCACTCCAAAGCGATGAACTCAAAGCAATTTGCTTAGATGCCTCCTTAGGCGGCAAATACCCTGTAGTGTGCGTAGTGCTCTTTAATCAAAGCAATGGCACTTGTGTCGCTTCCTTTGGTTCCCACCCTATTTTTGAAGTCGCCTTAGATCGTACTTTAACCGAGATCATGCAAGGTCGTACCTTTAGCGATTTAGATGGTTTTGATGAGCCAAGCTTTGATTTAGAACAGACTAGCAGCATTGTGAATATCGAAAGCCACTTTGTTGATAGCACAGGTTTGCTTCCTATGATGATGTTTAAAAAGCAACCTATGTTTAAGTTCGTCTCCTGGGACTTTGATGGCTCCACTCACGATCAGTACAAGGCCTTGCGCTATATCATTGATAAGCTCGGCTTTGATATTTACATTCGTACTTATCAAAACTTGGGCGTACCTGTCTATCGCATCATTGTACCTGGCATGTCAGAGATCTATCCTTTTGACGATCTCATTTATAACAACACCAATGCCTATATCATTTTCCAAGAGGCCATATTAGGTCTACCAAGCTCTCAAGAAACCCCAGAGACTTATTTAGACTATTTAGATGAGCTTGAGAGTGAAAATATCGATGATGACGCTCTTTTAGCGCAAATCTTAGGCATCTTGCCAGATGATGAAAGCCCATGGAAGACCTTGCGCTTTGGTGAGCTCAAGTGCCTCATTGCCCTAGAGGCCAATGACTTAGAACGTGCCTTAGACTTTGCCCGCTGGACCGTCTTATTTAATCAAACTATCTTTGGTTTAAGCCGTCTGCGCTTTTATCAATGCTTAGTTAAGGTCTTAGAGTGTAAGTTAGATGAGAGCTTAAACTTTAATGACTATGCTGATGCCATTGAAATGATCTATGGCAGCGACACTTTCAAGAGTGTTATGGCTCACTTAAACCACGAGCAGAAGTTTAATGGTTTATGCGCCTCTGACTTAGAGCTCTCTAACTTCAAGGCCCACCAAGAGCTCTTGAAGGTCTATAAGATTATTAAAAACGCCCACATTAATCCCCTTGAAGGTCAAGCCTAAGCGTGGCATAAGACAAAACATTTAAGATTAAAAGAGCTTGCTCTTGCTATGGGAGCAAGCTCTTATTGTTTTTAGGAGGCACCCTGAAGAGGTGCTACACTTTAACAGTGTTGCAATCAACAAACTCTCTGAAAGCTTAAGGATTTTGCTCTATGTCGTTTAAGACCCCTACCTTCATTGGATCTGTAATTATGGCTCTGGCTCTAGCTGTCCCTTTATCTGGCTGTCAAAGCACCCAAACTAGCCTCCCCCCTACTGCCGCCCCTGGCTTTTGGCAAAATATGCAAGGACGTGTCCAAGCCATTAAAGACATTACCTTAACGGGCCGTGTCTTAATTAACCATCAGCGCGAGCGTTTTGCTAGCAATTTTTATTATCAAGGATACGATGCAGAGCACTATGAGCTGCGCTTAGCCTCCTCTTTGGGTAAGGAAATTGCCCGCATCAAGGTAGCTCCAGGCAAGGCCACTTTATTTAGCTCAGGCCATTTGTATGAGGCCACCTCTGCTAGTGAACTTGCGGCTAAGCATTTGGGCATGCCTTTGCCTTTAGATGATTTCCACAAGCTCATCTTAGGTATTGCCCCTAATGACAAGAGCCTATTTAATGATTTTGGTATCTTGCTGCAAAGTCAGGTCGATAATTTAGTTATCAACTATAACGACTATACCAGCGTGCAAAATGTGGCCCTGCCATCTGAAATTCAAGTACTCGGCCCTGATTTAGAATTAAAGATCACTACCCGTGATATACGTGATATTGAGTTTAATTATCCTAAAAAGGACTAAGTTTGATGTTAGAAGTGCTCTCTCCTTGCAAGATTAACTTGTTCTTGTACATTACTGGCAAAAGAGCCGATGGCTTTCATGATTTGCAATCTTTGTTTTGCCTGCTCGAACATGGCGATACCATGCGCTTTGAAGTAAGCGACGATAATCAAGGGCGCATTGAGCTCAATGACACCATGGGCATGGCCTTAGAAGACAATTTAATTTATAAGGCAGCCAAACTCTTACACTCTTATACTCACACTAACTTTAGTGTACGTATTGCCATTGATAAGATCTTGCCTATGGGAGGCGGCCTAGGTGGAGGCTCCTCTAATGCCGCTACCACCTTATTGGTGCTCAATAAATTAGCCAAGCTTAATATTAAACAGCAAGAGCTTGAAGCCTTGGGCGCAAGGCTGGGTTCGGATGTGCCTTTTTTTGTGGGCGGGCACAATGCTTATGTAGAAGGCCGTGGTGAGTTCTTGTTTAAACAAGACATTCCAGAAAAATACTATTTGGTAGTTACGCCTGACTGTCATGTAAGCACTAAAGATGTATTTACTAACCCTGAGCTCAAAGAGTACTTTAGCCCTAAACGCACTCGTGAGGAGCTTATGAGTGTGCCTTACGGAAACGATTGCATACCAATTGTTAGAAAAAATTTCTGTGAAATTGGACACACTTTAGACAGATTGGTAAAATATGGACATGCTGCGATGTCTGGAACAGGAGCATCGTGCTTTGTAGCCTTTGATTCTCAAAAAGAGGCACGCCAAGCACAAGAGCACATTCTCAAAGAGCTAGATTGCAAGTGTAGCTCTTTTGTAGCCCGCTCGACTAATTGCTCCCCTGTTGCCAGAGCAATATCTTAATTCAAGCACTCGCTTTAGTCTTATTAAAGTATACCTAACTTGTATATTGTAGTAGCGACAGATTAACTACAAGTTAAAACTAAGCTTACTAAAGAGCAAAACTGCAACCCAACACCTAAGCAAGCTCACAAACTCAAGGACAAATGGTGCACTATTTTTAAATTACTTAATTAATTAAGTTAATTAATTAGCGCACTAGGCTTACTTATTTTTGGAGCACCATGGGTAAGAGAGTCGATACCATGCAGGGCTTAATATCAAGCCTAGCGGCCTTTTTAGAGGTTTTAATGGTAGCAATAAGAGGTTGCGCTCTTTATTTAAGCTTTGGTAAATAACGCTGATTTTTACCTGATTAGTGGTAAGATACTGCGTGCTTTAATTAAAGCTAAAAGACAGCTTAAATGTTTTTAACATCTTTTCAGGACTCATGTATGGCTGATATGAAGTTGTTTGCTGGTAATGCCACCCCAGAACTAGCAAAAAAGATTGCCGCTCGACTCTATACTCGCTTAGGTAATGCAACCGTAGACCGTTTCTCCGACGGTGAAATCCACGTTCAAATTAATGAAAATGTTCGCGGCTGCGATATCTTCATTATTCAGTCGACCTGTGCACCGACTAATGACAACTTAATGGAATTAATTGTCATGATCGATGCTATGCGTCGTGCTTCTGCTGGCCGTATTACTGCTGTAGTTCCATACTTTGGCTATGCACGCCAAGATCGTCGTTTACGTTCTGCTCGTGTACCTATCACTGCCAAGGTTGTAGCTGACTTCCTCTCCTCTGTAGGTGTTGACCGCGTCTTAACCGTAGACCTTCACGCTGAGCAGATTCAGGGCTTCTTTGACGTACCTGTAGACAACTGCTTCTCTAGCCAGATCTTCGTAGATGACATGCTCCAGCAGAACTTAACTAACCCAGTAGTCGTATCCCCTGACATGGGTGGTGTAGTCCGTGCTCGCGCTATTGCCAAGCTCTTAAACAATGCTGACATCGCTATTATCGATAAGCGTCGTCCACAGCCAAACGTATCTGAGGTCATGCACTTAATCGGTGAGGTTAGTGGCCGTGACTGTATCATCGTTGACGACATCATCGACACTGGCGGTACCTTATGCAAGTGTGCTGACGCCTTAAAGGAGCGCGGTGCCTTACACGTAATGGCTTACGCAACCCACCCAGTATTATCTGGCAAGGCTTTAGAGAACATCTCTAACTCCACCTTAGACGAGTTAGTAGTATCCGACTCTATCCCAGCTACCAAGGAAACCCGCGAGATCTCCAAGATCCGTTACTTAACCTTATCCCCAATGTTAGCTGAGGCCATTCGTCGCATTAGCAACGAAGAGTCCATCTCTGCTATGTTCCAGGCTCTCTAATCTCATTTAGACCAACCTGAAAAAAGAGCACTAACCTTAAAGGTCAGTGCTCTTTTTTTATGCTATCTCCACAGGGCGTGGCCCCTTAGCGAGGGCCGTGACTTACTTGCAAGGAAATCATAAATTCGTTAGCTTGGATAATTGCCTCTTCATAAGCGGCCCACAGACGAGCAGATGGAACCTTGAAGGTCTTAGCATATTCAAACACGCCTGGTAAGTTATTAGACTCCATGTCCTCTAGACATTGAATAGTGCGGCACACCAAGGAGTCCTTGTTATTAATATGACGGGTAATGGCATATAAATAACGATCAGCCGTGAGCTCTTCCATGCTCTTGAGCAAGATCTCAGGCAAGAGCGAGAAAGCTCCTGTTTGGAAACTATAGTGACGATCCTCTGCCGTGGCATTAGGCATACGGCGCACTACATACTCAGTAAAGTAGCCATGAATCAATAAGCGCCTATAGAGCTCATCAATAACATGCAAGGATGCACTTTGAACGCACTTAGTGTAGTGAGTTAGCAGACCATGAACCAAAATCACAGTAAAAGATGGAATAGGCTCATGCTCAAGCAAGTACTTATAAATATCGCTCAAATTACCTAAGATGCGCAAATCGACCTTTTTGAAGCGATGCACATGGTAAATGATGATCTTTAAAATGGCACGGTTTTCTGACAAGTACTTTTTAAAGACAGGGAAATTGATCTTAGGTAAGAACAATTCGTGCGCCAGCGACATAATATCAGCTTGGAAAGGCTCTAGCAGAGCAGGAGACTGCTTAAAGGTCATGGTGCTAGTACTCATAGGCGAGATGACCAAATCGGCACGATAGCTCAATGACATCTTGAGCAAAGTAGTCTCACTGGTACCATAGGCAATGATCTTAAGCCATGGAGCCTTGACCTTGAGCTTTTGGAAGACGGCCAATTGCCATGCACCTTGGTTGCCCATATTGATCATGACATATTCAATATGCAAGATGCCTTTTAACCAGCCACGTTTCATCACATCCATCAAATCTACGGCAAAGCGAATACCAAAGCGCTTGATCTTAGACATAAAATCAACCACTTGCACACTGGGCTCTTGATAAGAAGGAATTTGCAAGACTAAACGTGAGGCCACGCCTTTTTTAACCAAAGGAATTAAGGCAGGATTTACAGGCATCATGATCAAGGCCTTGGCCTTGGTACCCACAAAATTGACAATAGAGCGCTTGATAAAGTAATTGTCAATAATCGAGGCCACATGCTGCGGGAGCACGCGCTCGGTGACAAATTTATTGCCTGAAGAAAAGCGCAGACGGTACATCTGTACCACGCGGTGGGCATCATAAACTGGGGTGCGAGCAATAATATGGCTTTGGTTAGCTTCGGCATTAGCAGCAGCAACAGCAGCATTAGGGGCACCATTAGTCCTTGCTTGAGCTGGGGCTCCATTGGGAGCTCTTTGCCCTGGGGCTACTTGAGGGCGGCCGTTTGGGCCAGGAGCAATAGGACGAGCTTGACCATTCATTGGGCGTGCAGGTGCGGCACCTAGGCGCATAGCCATAGAGCCACCTCCAGCGGAGGCTGGATTAGCTACTCTTTGGCCTTGGGGCATACGCTGCTGCATGACGGCTGTAGAATTCCCTGACATTAAATAAAACAAGCTCTTATGGCGAGCCACTCATGGCAATGAGTACTCACCTACCTAACCAAAATACCTAATCAACTATTGAATCTCTGTCCTTAATTTTTGTATTAAGGCTGCACTCTCCTTGCTTTTCTTTAACCTAAACGTAAGCCACGCTTTGACAATTATATAATAGATAAGCTGAAAATCTGGTTTTTCTGACCGCAAAAAAGCACGTGATAGTGTCGACTATGCGCCATACACAACAGTGCTTTTACCAAAGTGCAATTGCAGTGCCAAACTGAACTGAGCTTAAACTTGGCCGTTATTTTAGATAAAAAAGGCCCAGGTAAAAAATTATGCTGGGCCCCTTAATTGATACCTACCTACTTGCGATTCGTGGCAATATTGAGCACTAATAAGAGCTCATTGGTGCGCATAATCGCCTTTTCATGGCTAATTAATACCGAAGCAGGTGGCACTTTGTATTTTTGAATAAAAGCAAAGATGCCCGATAAATTAGTATTTTCAATCGCCTGAATGCACTCAATGGCATCAGTTAAGACTTCACTAGAGTAAATGCGATCGTAAATATCGGCATAAGCATCATCGGCAATCACATCGACTTCTTCTTTTAATAAGAATAAGTGCAAGAGAGAGAACATGCCAGATTGGAAGCCAAAACGCTCCAAATCAGGGCTATTCATGACCTTATTTAAATACTCACAGAAATAGCCGCGAATTAAAGCTTGCTTAAAGTATTCTTGCAAAATGTACTGGGAGGAAATATTCACCGATTTGACATATTGCAAGAGCATAGCGCGACCTGCCAAGACCGAGAAGGAGCGGTTGGTATTAGTCTGCTTTAAGTAATGGAATAAGTCATTGGTATTTTGCACCTGACGTGGCGAGGCATGTCTAAAACGATATAAGAATACGGCCATGTCACGACTTAAAGACTCATGTGCACCTAAGAAACGTAAGAAGACATCATAATCAGGTCTATCTTTAAAGAGCTCATGAATTAAAGTCATGACCTCTTGTTGCATAGGAATAAAGAACTCAGGGTCTTGATTAAAGCGCAATTGCGGCTGCCAGAAAGGACCGTCTAAAAAGTCAATCATGTGCTTGGCCAAATAGCTATAGCCATCACCATGCACATCATTGTAGCCAATGGTCTTAAGCCATGGTGCCTTGATCTTCAGACGCTGGAAGACATGCAATTGCTCTTTGACCTTGGCACTTAAGTCAATCATGACATATTCAATGCTCAAGATGGCGCGATTCCAATCTTTCTTAAGCAAGAGCATGAGGTCAATGGCAAAGCTCATACCGCTACGACGCAGCTTGGTTAAGATATGTAAAGCTGACGGAGTAACAGGTTGCTCAGGGCAAATACGCAAGACGACACGGCTTACAGAGTAACGATCGATATAGTCTAAGAAGTCATAGGTAATTGGCATCATGACCATGACATTAGGACGACGACCAATAAAGCAGGACACACCGCGACGGATAAAATAACCAAAGATGACATGATAGACGTGCTCGCTTTTGAGCGCGTTAACCTGGAATAATTTGCCTGCGGTAAATTTCAACTCATACATGGAAATGTTGGAGTTGACGTCAAAAATTGGCGTACGTGATACTAGGTGACAGCGATTGGACGAGCGCTTGAGCTTAATTAAATGCTCAGGAGATAGACCAGGATAATCTTTAGCTAGCTCCTCTAAAGACTTTTCGCTATTGTCCTTGGGGGCATTTTTATGCTGCTCTTTGTGTAAACTTAAGCGTGAGGCATGCGAGCGCGTAGACTCATCGACAGGACCGCCCAATTGCTCGGCTAAGACACGAGTAGGACGAGCCTTCATATTAGGAATGATCTTGGCGCTCTCGATATTGCCCTGCTTTTCATCATACAAAGGTGTATAGCTATTGTTAGTCTCACGCCCACTGTGACCACCTCTGACAGCCAAACCTGCAGGAATGCTCGCCATAGCGCCAGCAAAGCCTGCAAAGCCACGGGAGAAAGACTGACGCGGGAGGGAGGCTTTAGGGGTATGATTGGAGCGATTGGCCGAACTAATGGCCATTAAGGCTTGGTGAGCCTCATTCCAAATTTGGGCATGCTTAGGGTTAAAGCTCTTTTGCTCTTGAGCTTTACGGGCTAAATCTGCCTCTGAGGTTTCTACCTTATGCGCAGGATAGAGAATACGGCCTTGTTGGTAATCATTATGGGACTTGTTCTCAGTATTGGCAGGATCTGAGGAATCAAGCTTATTGACCTGAGCATTTTTAAGTTGCTGTAAGTGCTTCTTTTCACGAGCTTTAGCTTGCTTCTGGCGCTCAAAACGCTCACGCTGCTCTTGAATTTGACGCTTACGCATAGCTTTAATGCGCTGTTGCTCAGTCATTTCTGGAGAATCAATATTTTCAGAGGCGGCCATCTTATCCCTTTGAGCAATTTGGTTTTGAATGTAGAGACTATCATTGGCACTAAGGGCATGGCGCAACTTATGGGAAGCGGTGCCATATTCTCTCTCATCTACATTCTCATTGTGGGTGTCATAACTGGTACTGTTACGACCTTCATAGCCACTATTTTCTTGCTGTTCCTTTTGCTTTAAATAGCTATCAGAATAGATGCTACGAACAGGGCCTATTTCATTATCCTTGTAAGGCCTATAATCCATGCTAGCAGCACGATTAGCAAGACGGGCATTGTCTTTATCAAAAATATTACCAGAGCCACCAAAAGTTACAGCTTGGTTTTTGGGGCTGTATTGAGGGGCTCCTGAGGAAATATTACGGGTAGAAGTAAGCGGGTCCATGTCAATTTTGACTGTGCCTTCGCGCAGGTGTAATTGAGCATCGGAGAGCTCTTGATTTTGCGGTGCATGGGTTACTTGTTCTTCTACAGAATGTAGAAGATTAGGATTAATACCATAAGCTTCAAGCTTAGCGGTGTCTTCTGTTCCTTCATCTTCAAGATCAAAACCCTGATCGTACCAATCATCTTGCGATGAATTATTGCGTGCAAAATCAGAGCTTAAACTATCAGGGCTAGCAAATGGGGAAAAGTCCTCAAAGTGAGGATCTTGACCAGAGCCATTACAGAAGTCAGACATAGGGCACCTAAAGAAAAAATCCTACTCTCCTAAGTTAGGCTTAGAACCTAACTATAAAAGTTATCTACCCTCGCAGGGCTTTAATTAACTACAGATATAAAAGCTCCAGTATTGAGGTAAAAGATGATGGGGTTACTGCTATGAGTAGCTTGAGCTCCCTTACTTTAGTTACTTGTCACTACTCATGGAAAACAACCACCAAGCCACCGTTGCTATGGCAGGTTGATATTGACTTGTTGTATGCCAATATAAGCCCCTTGAGGCTTATACTTATACCCAACTTACATTATGAGCCCTAATCTAGATTAAGAGAATGGAGCATTCTCACAAAAATAAATTATATTTAGCAAAAAGCCCTACTCGTAACAAATGGGAAGCTTAGTTCTCTGGAGCTTCTTCTACTACCATAAGACTATCGCTATCAATGCCTTGGGCATTGAGTTCTTGGCGTACTAAAGCCAAACGCCGCAAGGTGGCTAAACGCTCTTCATTTTGCAAATAGCTCTTGCTAGCAAAAATTACAGAAATTAGCTTATTGCGTCTTACTGTAACAAAGTTGACACTTAAGAACTTGTTGCCATCAAACAAATGCCAATAGAACTGATTAACATATTGATCATGGGACAAGATCTTCATCAGGCGCACTAAATCTTGCTTTAAAGTAGCCAATTCTTGCAGACCATATTGAGCAGGATCAATACGCTGATAGCGTGAATCTAAGAAGTCTAAGAAAGTGTCAATGTCGGCAGTAGACTTATTGAGCTTATGGTAAATAGTAACTGAGGATAAGGTGCCATGCTGATCGGCACTAGCTTCCATACGCTCAAAGCCCTTAAAAGGCATGCAATTATAGCCAAAAACACTCAAATTGCTACCAGCGGCAGACAAATAACATTTCTTGTCAGCCTGGTTAGGACGTGAGGAATTTAAAGAATCAATATACTCTTTCCAAGCCTGACCATATTGCTTAGCAGTGATACGACCAATATATTGCTGACCAAAGCTAAATGGCACTAAGGTATGGGCAATATATTCGTTATACCCCTCTAACTCTAAAGGACCAATATAAATGTCTTCTTGGGCGGTCACGGCGCGCTTGGTGTGATTTAAAGAAGCATAGAGATCGCCTCTATACTCAGAGGTAAAGCCCTTATTGTAAGAAACCTCGTCGTTTAATACCTTATTATCAAAGGAACGTGCATAGAGTGCATAAGAAGCCACTTGCTCACAGCCTTTGCCCGTTACCTTGCAGCTAAAGACGAGCATATTGTGCATGAGATAGGCACTAATGATTTCCATACGGCGCTCAGGAGTCATTTTTAAAATGCGAGGTGCCTTGGGAACAGGAATGATATTTTGGGTCTCTTTGCTAAAAGAGCCATCAACTAAAGCATGTAAAGTAGCAGGTTTAGATAGAGCATGACAAAAAGAAGAGAGCGAGGATTTGACTGCATGCTCCACCCTCTGAGTGCATTTATTAACAGCAAAAGCACTTACAGACTCATGGGCGTGGACACAAGGGGGGCACAACAATAGACACGCCCCTATGGTCGCCAAATAAATGCGCGCACGGGAAACGGCGTGAAAAACTCCTTTGCCCAATAGGGAACCAAACATCGTCAAAGACTCCGTATTGATCGTAAAAAACGTACTAACTAATAAATAAGCTTAGTTGCCGCTAGGACTCTGCCCTAGTAGAAAACAATGTGTTGTTTGACTCTTAAGTCCAAAATTAAGGACGAAAACCATACCATATTAACAAACAAATACACTGTCGATACAAAATATTAGCTATTGTTATTGATATTTAGCCATGTATCATACTATTGAGCTTAAGCAAACGTTCCCATACTACAATCGAAAAATTTAAATTTTGCTTGGCCCAAATACAAAAAAAGCCTACTTGCTTGACCTCTGATGTCTTGCAGTAAGCTTGGAATTGGTGCCCAGGGCGGGACTCGAACCCGCACTCTCGCGAACTACCCCCTCAAAGTAGCGTGTCTACCAATTTCACCACCTGGGCTAAATTAGATTGTCATTGAAATGCTTTGCGCGTTTCAACAGGTGCACATTATAAGGATTTTTTGGATCTTGTAAAGCAATTTTTAAAAAAAATTTTACAATTTCCGCACCTGAGCTAGGCCCTCCCATAAATAAGCTCTTTTTAAGGCACCCAGCGGTCTTCCCTCTGGGTGCTGATACCCAAGCTACGCACTGCCCATAGCGCTAGTAGACATAGGTAAGTTCACTGCTGCGCATGAGGCTGCCTTTTTTACCAGTGAGCAAAAAGTCGTAAATAGCATCATATAAGAGCACATTTTGAACATACTTGCGCGTCTCTTCAAAAGGAATGCACTCAATGTACATGGCTGCATCACGGTAGATGCCATCTTTAGAGCGCCACTGAGGAATACGCCCAGGGCCTGCATTGTAGGCAGCAGCGGCTAAGACACGATTATTATCAAACTTCTCTAACATCCACTTTAAGTAAGTACTGCCATAGCGAATATTAGTCTCAGGGTCAGTAAGTGAGCTTACACCTTTAAACTTCCACTTTTCTTTCTTAGCAATATCTTTAGCCGTGCCAGGCATGACTTGCATTAAGCCCACTGCACCTGCCCATGATTTAATTTGATGGTTGAGCATGCTCTCTTGACGAGAAATGCCATATAAGAAAGATAAAGGTACTGAGCTTTCTTTAGAGAAGTGCTCAAACAAATTGCGATAAGCAAGAGGGAAGCGATAGTCTAAAGCATCCCAGCGCTGGGAGCTCACTACAAAATCAATGGCATAGCGTACATTACCTGTCTGAAGTGCCCATTGAGCCATGACCATAGCCTCACGCTCAGGAGCGCGCTTGGCAATCTCTCGCCACTCGTAAATAGCATTGTCATCATCTAAGGCATAGAGCTCTAAAAAGCGTACGGCGGCTTTGTTATGCGCAATGTCCATAGGGAAGGAAAACTTAGGATCAATCTTAAGGTAATTAAAGGCATAGTCAGCCTTTAAAGTTTGCGCAGCATAAAAACCAAAGAAGCTACGATCTGTGGCTACTGCCCCTAAAATCTCATTAGCCTCAGCACTCTTGCCTAATTCATAAGCTGCACGGCCCTTCCAATAACGCCAGTTAATGTCATTGCGTACATCGGCAGGCAAGTGGTCAATTAATACATACACATTATCCCATTGAGCAAAGTAAATCGCACGACGCAAGCGCTGCTCTTTGAGCTTATCATTCCATGCTAAGGCAGGTAAGTTCTTATCGACCCATTGCACGTCCTCTAGCTCATAAGCACGACCTAAAAAGCTTGAGGCAAAGATTTGGTAAATATCCACGAGCTCAGTTTCAGATGGAGCATAGTGCTCAATGAACTTATTTAAATCATTGCGTGCTGCTACAGGCGATAAGTTGGCATAGCGCTTAAAGGCCAGTACGGCAGTGCGATGCTCTTGCTCACTATTGCCTGTAATTTTGTCAAAGAGCGTATTGGGCTCATCATAAAGCTCCATTTGTGCCTTAACGCGCTCTTTAAATGAGGTGCGCTCTAAGCTATTAGCTAGGCTCTTAGTAGTATCTTGGTAATAGCGCAGCACATAGGCATTTTCATAGCGCTTTAATCTCAGCTTGTCAGTTAAATAGCCTTTGGCATCAAATAAGGACATAAGAGCATTACAAGCAACAGGCTTTTTAGATAAATCTAGGTAAATGCGAGTGGCAAAGGAAATAGCTTCCTCATTGACCTTATTTAAAGGCCAATTAGCCTCATAAAAGCGACAAATCTGAGACTTTTGATTGAAGGTTAAATAAGTAAGCTTAGTCTCATCAAAAGGCTTGTCACCTACTAATAAAGACAGGCGCTGATAGTCATGCTCATCAGATAAATATCGAGCATAGCGCTCCTTTAAGAGCTCGCTTAACTCTACTTGTTCCTTGCTATTGATGAACTTTAAGGCCGATTCAAACTTTTCAGGACGAATGTTATAGCCAAGATAATAGTAAGTGAGCCAAATATTGAGAGGATAGCCTTTTAATTGCTCTTTTTGAATTTTAAAACCTAAGACCTCATCACCGCGCTTAAAGGCGTTTTGCGCTTGGACATAAGCCTCACGCATCTGACTAATGCGGCTTTTAGGCAGACGGTCAAAATAGTCTAAAGATAGATTGGCATTGTCTTGTACGCGCTCATACTCTAAAGCGGCAAATAAGGTCGGATCAATGGAACTTACCACGGTTGCACCTGAGCCTAGCGCCGCTGTCCCTACTGCTACCTTAGTAGCCTTGGCCTTGTTACTTGTGCGCTTAGTGGCCTTATGGGCACTAGTGCTTTGGGCATAGGCACTATAGCTCATGACGGGAACACTCAAAGTAAAGACACAGCCTACTACTACAAGTAAGCTTTTGAGCTTGTGAGCCCAACTATTCTTCTTCATTACCAACTCCTAGGCCTTATGCCCTTTAGCGTACCACACAACTTTTGTTGCTAAAAAGGCAATTATGCGCACAATAAGACTAAAAAACACGATTTTTTGCATATTTATCACAAAAAAAACTTCACCTCCCCTGTATATAGACTTAAGTTCGTACCTTTAAGTTTCCTGCCTGAAAGGCTGTGCCCTACCATAGCACTAGCTTGCACCATACAAGTGCCTTATAGAACAAAGCCCCTTAAACCAAAAGAGGCTAAGGGGCTTTGCAAGGCGCAGTGCTTTAAACTCTGCGCAAGTTAGGGCTGCCTTGCTAATTATGCAAGGAAGATATTGTAGTAGCCTACTAATAAGATCACAGTAATGATAACTGGAAGGACATACTTGAAGTACCAAATAGTCCACTCAGGGATCTTAGGACCAGAACCGATATTACACTCCTCACGATAGCGCTTGAAGCCCATACCAGTCTTGGCAGTAATAAAGAGTAAGAAGACTAAAGAGCCAATAGGTAACACGTTATTGGACACGATAAAGTCTTGTAAGTCCATAATGGTGGAAGTGCCACCTAATGGGTGAATGTCTGAGAGCACATTAAAGCCCAAGACACAAGGAATGGACATGATGGTGATGATGGCAAAGTTATATAAAACTGCTCTTGGTCTTGAGATCGCAAACAAGTCCATGGTCATCGAGATAATACTCTCGAATACGGCAATCAAGGTTGAAAGTGCTGCAAAGAGCATAAATAAGAAGAATAAGCTACCCCAGAGTAGACCGTACTCCATATTAGAAAATACGGTAGTAAGGGTAACAAATAATAAGCTTGGGCCCTGACCTGGCGCTACATCGTAGCTAAAGCAAGCTGGGAAGATAACAAAGCCAGCTAATAAAGCTACAGTGGTGTCAAGAATACAAATTAAGATAGCCTCAGAGGTCAAGGAGTGGCGCTTATCCATATAAGTTCCGAAAATCTCAATCGAGCCTTGGCCTACAGATAAGGTAAAGAATACCTGACCCATAGCAGCCCAGACAGCCTGCAAGAAGCCATGCTGTTTGACGCTATCCCAAGAAGGATCAAGATAATAAGCCACACCTTCGGCAAAACCAGGTAAAGAGATAGAGCGAATGGCCATGAAGATTAAGAGGGCAAAGAGCACCAACATCATTGGCTTGGTAATACGCTCTACGCCTTTAACCACACCTAAAGCGACAACTGAGAAAGCTACTACAGCTACAGTCATCATGCACACGAACATGATATAAGGACTATCTAAGAGCTCTTCAAAGCGCATTACCGCGCTCTCTTGAGTGGTACCTTCAGGGAAGAAGCCTGTAGCAGTACGGAAGCAATAGTACAAAAGCCAGCCAGTAATCACACCATAGAAGGACATTAAGATATAGCTACCTGGAATCATCCAAAACTTATTCCAGTGCCACTTAGAACCTGGCTGCTCTAAGATTTCAAAGGCGCGAGCTACTGAGCGGCGGGATGCACGACCTACAGAGAGCTCTAAAGTTAATAAAGGTACGCCTAGTAACAGCAGGAAAAAGAGGTACATGATAACAAAGATAGCGCCGCCATACTGACCAGTGATATAAGGGAAGCGCCAAACGTTACCAAGACCAATTGCACATCCTGCAGCAATAAGCAGGAAGCCTAAGCGCGATGAAAACTGTTCGCGTTGAGACATAAAAACTCCTTTGACTTATAAGGCCATAAGCTTATAGCCCTACTTATCAAGCCTCCTAGGATCCTTGAGGAGGACACCTCCTCAAGGGGCCACATTTTTTACCAAACAAAAGGACTTGTCTCCTTTTGTCTCCAGATAAACTATTTGCCAAAGACACCTACATAGCCTTGGACGAACAAGGCAAAGATGATGACAGGCAAGACAAAACGGTAATAGTTATAAGCACCCTTAGGGATCTTTAAGCCCTTACCATGGTTAGTCTCTTTTAGATAGCTCTCAAAACCCCAACCACGCTTTAAGGTGATATACAGCACATAACAAGTAGTACCAAAAGGCAGAATGTTATTGCTTAAGATGAAGTCATAAGTATCTAAAATGGTGGACTCACCGCCTAATGGGTGAATATCAGATAGATAGTTGTAGCCATACATGCAAGGCAGACCTAAGGTCAAGATAGTGATGCAGTTAATCACTACTGACTTGACACGCGAGACATTAAAGACCTCGATAGTAATGGCAATAATGTTCTCAAACACGGCAATTAAAGTTGACATGGCAGCAAAGAGCATGAATAAGAAGAAAATACCGCCCCATACTGCGCCGTATTCCATATTAGAGAACACAGTCACTAAAGTAACAAAAATTAAACCAGGACCTTGACCAGGCTCGACAGCATAACTAAAGCAAGCTGGGAAGATAACTAAGCCTGCAAGCAGTGCTACTGTAGTGTCTAATAAGGTAATGGTAAAAGCCTCATAGCCTAAGGAGTAATCGCGACTCATATAAGAGCCGAAGATTTGAATGGAACCTACACCTAAGCCTAAGGTAAAGAAAGCCTGACCCATAGCAGCTGACAGGGCATTTAAAATGCCACGCTCTTGCATATTTTCAAAGTTAGGCATGAGATAGTAAGAAATACCCTCTTGAAAGCCAGGCAAAGTAAAGGAGCGTGCAGCTAAGAAAATTAATAAGCCAAATAATAAGAGCATCATTGGCTTAGTGATACGCTCTACGCCTCTTTTTAAGCCAAAAGCACACACGCTAAAAGCCAGTACGACGACAAAGACAGTACATACCAGCATGATATTAGGTGAGGCTAATAAATTATTGAAAATATCGCCTGCTTGAGCCTGAGTAATATTAGGCTGCACATTGCCCGAACCTACCTTTAGCATGTAATAGAGCATCCAGCCAGTTACTAAAGAGTAGAAGGACATCAAAATGTAATTGCCAGGGATCATCCAGAACTTGTTTACGCGCCACTTGCTACCTGGAGTTAATTCCTCAAAGGACTTACCAAGGCTGCGACGGGAAGCACGACCTACAGCAAGTTCCATAGTAAGTAAAGGAATACCAATTAAAAATAGGAAGCTCAAGTAGATTAGGACGAAGATTGCACCGCCGTATTGACCAGTGATGTAAGGGAAACGCCATACATTACCTAAGCCAATAGCACATCCAGCGGCAATCAACAAGAAACCTAAACGCGATGAGAACTGTTCTCTGGCCATAATTTAAAATCCTGAATAAGCAAACCTGCTAGTGCAAGTTTGTCTGAAGCGCTCTAGGCAACTACTAAGCGCCTCAAGATTGACTGACTTTAGTCTCTACAAGCTAAAAAGGCCCACTGATCTGGGCCTTTGCTACAAGACTGTGTCAGCTAAACTACTATTTTTAAGAGAAAAATACGCTGTAATAGCAATTCATAATTAATAAGAAAATAACTACAGGTACTACGAAACGATAGTAGCTAAGACCCCAAGCAGGCATCTTGATACCACTACCAGTATTACACTCCTTCAAGAAATTATCGTAACCCCAGCCATTACGCCAAGTAATGAAAGCAGCATAAACTAAAGCGCCAAATGGCAAGATATTGTAAGAAATAATGAAGTCTTCTAAATCCAAGATAGTAGACTCACCGCCTAATGGGTGAATAAAGGATAAAAGGTTAAAGCCAAAGACGCATGGTAGAGCAATAAGTAAAATCACCACGAAATTGCCCATCACAGCACGACGACGGGAAGTGGTAAAGAGCTCCATGGTAATGGCAATGATGTTCTCAAATACTGCAATTAAAGTAGAAAGTGCAGCGAACAACATAAACATGAAGAAGAGGCCACCCCACAGTGCGCCATTTTCCATATGGGAGAAGACGGACACTAAAGTGACGAAAATTAAGCCTGGTCCCTGACCTGGCTCTACAGCATAAGTAAAGCATGCAGGGAAGATAACTAAACCAGATAAGAAAGCTACAGTGGTATCTAAAGCCAAGATGCTCAAGCCTTCAGTGGCTAAAGTCTGCTTGGAGTTCATGTAGGTACCAAAAATTTGAATAGCACCAATACCAATCGATAAGGTAAAGAATGCCTGAGCCATAGCAGCTGAGAGTACCTCAATGACGCGTGCCATACCACCACCAGTAATCTTGGTGATATCTGGCTTTAAATAGTACTCTACGCCAGCGCTAAAGCCCTCTAAAGTAAAGGAGCGTGCAGCTAAGAAAATCAATAAACCAAAGAGTACTAACATCAATGGCTTGGTAACTCGCTCTACGCCCTTGCGTAAACCTAAGGCACAGACACCAAAGGCTAAAGACACTACAGCTAACATGTTCATTAACATGTCAGATGGAGAGGAGAGCATATTGCCAAAAGCAGCGCCAGCAGTAGCAGCATCGGTATTGTGACCGAACTCGCCAGTAAAACCCTTAACGCAATAATAGAGCATCCAACCAGTGATCACGCTATAGAAGGACATGAGCACATAGTTGCCTGCGATCATCCAAAACTTGTTATAGCGCCACTTAGAGCCCTCTGGGGCTAATTCTTCAAAGGATAGAGCCAAGGAACGACGGGAGGCACGACCTACGGCAAGCTCCATCATTAATAAAGGAAGACCAAAGGCCACCAAGAAGAAGACATAGATTAAAACGAAAATTGCGCCACCATATTGACCAACAATATAAGGGAAGCGCCACACATTACCTAGACCAATTGCACATCCTGCGGCAATGAGTAAGAAGCCTAAGCGTGAGGAGAAATGTTCACGGGTTGCCATAGCTTAAGGATACCTAATAGATAAAACTCTCAATAACGGATAAAGTTAGGGTGAACACACCTTTGTCCTTCGATAGTTTGGGGTTATAAATATAATCACCAGCATAAGTACAGACGCTCTTATACCTACCCAAACTATGTCCGATGATTCCCTTAGCCAAGAACAGCTTATATTTCTAGCTGCAACCTATACTAAGTCTTCCTAGTTTGCACTATTTTTGCCCTTATTTCAGCACTTTCTATTATGGTGCACTATTTTTTCACACTGCCCCAAAATAAATAACTCACTAAATGGCCACAAAATAGCTCAAATTCTAGAAAAAACTGCGCTTTATACGCGCAAAATCATCGTTTTTCCAAAAAACGACTATTAAATACTAATGCCACAAGCTAGTCAAATTTGCACCAATAAAGCTCAAAAATAATAGCCGCTACCTCCGTCCTATCTGAAGTGGGCATTAAAAAACCCATGTTCTTTTAAAGAGAACATGGGTTTTTAAAGCAAGAGTAAGGCCTTAGATGCTGTTAATTAGGCCTCTTGCTCGCTCTCTAAAGCTGCCTCTGGAGCTTCAACGGCTTCTTCTTGAGCAGCAGCGTCTTGTAAGCAGGCACGGATGGAGAGGCGAATACGGCCATTAGATTCATCTACGTCCAAGACACGTACCTTCACATTGTCGCCTACACGTAAATAATCGGCAATATTGTCAACGTGCTCATCGGCAATCTGAGAGACGTGAACTAAGCCATCACGGCCAGGTAAAATATTCACGAAAGCACCGAACTCGGCGATACGCACAACTTTACCTACATAATCATGGCCAACTTCGACATCAGCAACGAGCTCTTGGATGCGGGCAATAGCAGCCTTGGCATCCACCTCAGAGGAAGCGGCAATACGTACACTACCATCATCGCTCAAATCAATAGAGGTATTGGTATCAGCTTGGATGGAACGAATATTAGCACCGCCCTTACCAATAACATCCTTGACCTTCTCTGGGGCAATATTGATCATTACCATGCGTGGAGCAAATGGAGATAAATTGGCCTCAGGCTCAGGCATAGCAGAGCTCATGATCTTAAGTAAGTGGATACGAGCAGCATGGGCATCGGTTAAAGCCTGCTGCATGATCTCACGGGTAATACCGTCAGTCTTAATATCCATCTGTAAGGCAGTTACACCCTCGGTGGTGCCTGCTACCTTAAAGTCCATATCACCTAAGTGATCCTCATCGCCCATAATGTCAGTTAAGACGGCCACGCGATCATCTTCTTTAACTAAGCCCATAGCAATACCAGCTACAGCGGCCTTACATGGCACGCCAGCGGCAAATAAAGCTAAGGAGCCACCACAGACGGAAGCCATGGAAGAAGAACCATTGGACTCAGTGATCTCAGAGACTAAACGAATGGTATATGGGAACTTCTCAGCATCTGGCAGTACAGCACGTAAAGCACGCTTAGCTAAACGGCCGTGACCGATTTCACGGCGCTTTGGAGAGCCAATTAAACCAGTCTCACCTACGCAGTATGGAGGGAAGTTGTAGTGTAAGATGAAGCGATCAGTTCTAACACCAGTCATATCCTCAAAGGTCTGGGCATCACGCTCAGAACCTAAGGTACAAGCTACGATAGCCTGAGTCTCACCACGGGTGAATAAAGAAGAACCGTGAACACGTGGGAGCAGACCAGTGGCAACAGTGATAGGACGAATCATACGTAAGGTACGGCCGTCGATACGCTTTTCGCCAGATAAGATACGCTCACGTACGATAGAACGCTCTAATTCAAATAAGATAGCAGCGATCTTGTCAGAAAGCTCAGCCCACTCTTCTTTCATGGCTACTACCTTGGCAGTAACCTCTTCTTTAATGGACTCTAAGCGCTCTTGACGCTCGAGCTTATCTACAATGTAGAAAGCCTCGCCTACACCCTCACGAGCTAAGTCTTGAACAGTCTTGACTAACTCTTCGTCCTCTTGAGGCTTTTGCCAATCCCAAACTGGGCGGTTAACCATCTTCTTAAAGGTTTCAATCTCATTGATAACAGTCTGTTGCTGCTCGTGACCGTACATCACAGCACCTAACATGACGTCCTCAGGTAAGATCTTAGCCTCAGACTCAACCATAACTACAGCTTGCTTGGAGCCAGCTACTACTAAGTCGAGCTCAGAGTCAGCCATCTCAGAGGTAATTGGGTTTAAAACGTATTGACCGTTGATATAACCAACACGTGCAGCACCTAATGGGCCATTCCATGGCAGACCAGAGGTGGCTAAAGCAGCAGAGGCAGCAATGATAGAAATAATATCGGTTGGAACTTCTGGGTTAGCGGACATGACGGTTACGACCACCTGAACCTCGTTGACGAAGCCATCAGGGAAGAGTGGACGTAATGGACGGTCAATTAAACGGGAGATTAAGGTCTCGCCTTCGCTAGCGCGACCTTCTCTTCTAAAGAAGCTTACAGGGATTTTGCCTGCTGCATAGGAGCGCTCTTGGTAGTTAACAGTGAGCGGAAAGAAATCACGACCCTCTACGGCATCTTTACGCTTACAAACCACAGTAGCTAATACAGTGGTATCGTCCATAGAAGCCATTACAGCAGAGTCTGCCTGACGACCAATGGCACCTGTTTCTAAAGTAATTTTGTGGCGACCATACTTAAAGGTGTGGAAGATAGGCTCTAAATTCATCAAAAAAATTCTCCAGTCCCAGAAAATTAAGACTTATGCGAATCGAGCAATCTTGGGCAAAAGCAAGGGTTTAATTGAGCAAAAATTCAAAGGCTTATGGGCAGTGGTACTTTTAGCACAACATGTTCTCTATGCTAAATGCTGACAACTCAATTGTTTGTAGTTTTGCTCTTGCTCAGATTGGCTAAAACCTTTAAAAATCTCATCGCTATACTCTTATGCGCCGCTATCACAGCTATAGGTGACGCATGGGCTCGATCTTAAGTTGAGCATACCAATGCTCTAAAGCAACCCAATAAACAAAAGGGTGCGCAACAATAATTTTTAGGGATTTTAGTTGTTTTTGTGACCAAACCAAGACAGTTTAGCTAATCAATCTAACATTATAAGTAAAAGAGCCGTTAAAGGCACTCAACTTTTACAAAACTCTGCGTTATATCATCATCTAAAAAAAAAGGCGACCTGAGGTCGCCCTTTTTTGTGCAGCTCTTGCAAGCTGCGCCACTGTTGCTTAATAAAGCTAAGTCCTAGCGACGGAGCTTTAACTTCTCAACGATGGCAACATAACGCTGGTGGTCAGTCTTCTTTAAGTAGTCTAAGAGACGACGACGCTGAGCAACCATGCGGAGCAAGCCACGACGTGAGTGGTGGTCCTTCTTATTAGCCTGGAAGTGTGGCTGTAAGTCAGCGATACGGTAGGTTAATAATGCGATTTGAACCTCGGCAGAACCGGTGTCCTTCTCACCACGAGAGAACTCAGAAACGATCTTAGCTTTTTGCTCTACGCTTAATGCCATTTTGCATTGCTCCATTTGTGAAATTAATTCGCCCTTTCCGATCACAAACTCAGGAAGGGTAAAAACAATTGATGGGCAATTTTAACATACGATCTTGATAAATCAAGCATCCACAAGGCAAAAAAGTGAAGCCCTCCCTTATAAAGGGGAGCTTATTTTCCCTTAGCTATCACAGCAGCGGGGGTCTCAACCTTAGCTAATTGGAACTTACCGATAACTTTGGCTTGGTTGGTGGCCAGATTATTGAGCTCATCCATATTGGTTTGCAGCTCGGACATTTGCTCATAGCTGTCCTCGGCTAACTTAGAGATATGTGCAATGGAGGAGTTAATCTCGGTAGCTGAGCTCGATTGCTGCTGACAGGACATTACAATCTGCTCGGACATATCAGAAATAGTAGCAATAATGCCCATAATTTCCTCAATGGAGGAATTAGCTCGTGAGCTTTGCTGTAAGGAATTGCTCATTTCATCTTCACAAGAGGCCATCACATTGACTGAGTTGGTAACGGCTTTTTCCAGCAAGGAAATAGTATTACTAACTTCCTTGGTCGACTTGGCAGTTCTAATGGCTAATTCACGAATTTCATCGGCCACAATGGCAAAGCCACGACCTGACTCGCCAGCACGGGCAGACTCAATAGTGGCATTTAAGGCTAATAAATTAGTCTGGTCGGCAATATCAGCAATGGTACGCACAATGGACTCAATTTGCGAGCTCATCATGTGAATCTTGTTAATGGCCTCTGAGGAGTCACGTAAGCGATCAGAGAGGGTATGCGTAGTAGTGATATTGTCTTGCATGGTGCGACGACAAGTATCGGAGGCCTCTTCGGCGTTTTTAACCTCATCTAAGGTCGACTTAGCAAATTCAGTTACTTTTTCTACAGCCACCTCCATCTCAGAGGTCATATTAGTCACGCTCTGAGCTGTGTTGCGCTGCAAGGAAATAGCCTCATTAGTCGCATCAATAGAGGCTAAGTTGGTATTGACCATGCGATAGAGCTTATCGACGTCGTTTTTAACCACAGTCAAAGTACCATTAGTATTATCCACTACATAGTCTACAAGCTTGCCAATGGAGCCAATTTCATCGCTAGCCCCTAATTGCACCTTAGTACGCAAATCTCCTTGGGCCATGGACATTAAACGGCGTAAGAGCACGCCAGTGTCACGACGTAAGGAATGACGAATAGTGATATTGGTAAGTACAATCACACACAGGGCAATACCAAGACCAATAAAGAGGCAGTATTTAACCCAGCGCATCATCTTATCTACTATGGCCTGATCAGCTAAATTGCGATTATTGAGATAAGTAATTACATTACGCAGCTCATATAAAGCAGGCATGCTATAAGAGGCAGTTTGCTCAAAAGCAAGCTTGGCAGCGCGCTCTGGGTCAGTTTGATATAAACGAGTAATGGTAGTGGCGCTGGAGCTTAACTTGGCTACTAAAGCGCGGGCCTTGTCATAGTACTTGTTATTTAAGGTGTTCTTAATGGTCTCGTCGTTTAAGCGATTGATTTGATTATTGAGCGCTTGAATATTGCTATCAATGGAGCTTACTGATTGATTAATGCTGGAGATAGCCTGATTGATATTGGCGTTTTTAGCAAAGAGCTGACGCATGCCATCTTCTAAAGAGAGAATGTCATTACCTACTATGTTGGAAATCTTAACTACGCTACGTACGCCTGAGCGATCTTGGCTATCATTGACTTGACTAGTCATAAAGACTACGACCAAGGTGGCCATTAAGAAAAGGAAAAAGGTAATACCTACACACAAATAGAGACGGTGGATAATGGACATACCACCAAAGTGGAAGGTAAAGAGAGCTTTAAAAAATGGTAAGTGAGGACGAGCAAGATTGACTTGGGTCTTTTTGGCAAACTCAAGATCGGACAAAGTACTCTGCTGCAAGTTGCCTTGATTATTTTGTGAATTCATACGAGAACTTTTCTACCCCTCGACCCTTTAAACAACTAAATAAGACCGTTAGTTACAACTAATCTAGCACTACGCTTGTTCAATCCTTATGCTGCTGCGGCTAACCATTGTATTTGCCTTATATATTAGCATTTTCAGCTAAATTTAAGAAAGTTTTGCTAAGGACACCAAGCTCAAAACTTAAGTTTGAGCTTATATCTTTTAACGAAAAAACTCTTCAGATCTTTAAAAGATCTTGGATTTGGCAAGCACTAAGCCTTGATGATATTATGATCAATCTTATCTTTTGCTGTTTAGGTCTAAATTGTTGTAAGCCATAGAGCGACCACAGCAAAGCTTTTTGTTTTCAAGAGAGTTTTAAATATGGCTGGCAAGAAAAAGAATAGCGGTGGAGCAGATATTGCGGTTAATCGCCGTGCCAAACATGATTATTTTATTGAGGAGCGCTATGAGGCTGGCTTGTCTTTACAAGGCTGGGAAGTAAAGTCCTTGCGTGCAGGCAAAGCCAATATTTCCGAGGCTTATGTCATGGTCAAAGACGACCAAATCTTACTCATTGGTGCTACCATCAATCCTTTAAAGACATCGTGTGCCTTTGTAGTGTGTGATCCTACTCGTACTCGTACCCTCTTAATGAACAAGCGCGAAATTCACAAACTCATGGGCCAATCCCAGCGCCAAGGCTATACCATTATGCCGCTGCGCTTATATTGGAAGGGTTCATGGGCCAAGCTAGAAATTGGTCTGGCTCGCGGTAAGCAAGAGCACGATAAGCGCGATACTATTAAAGAGCGTCAATGGCAGCGCGATAAGGCTCGCATCATGAAAAAGTCTGCCTAAGCTTTGGGGCACTATAGTGCCTAAAGCTAAGCGCAACCGCCCATACAAAAAAATCCCAAGGGAGCATCACACTGCCTTGGGATTTTTTTATAGAGTTCTCAAGCCAAGGCCCTCATGGGGCCTTGGCAAGGGGCGCTTAGTCCATGGTCTCGAACTCTGCTTCTTTGCGCTCAATTTTCTTAGGGATTAAGTTCTTACGCTCAATCTTAAGTAATAAAGCCCAAGTAGAAGCTACATAAATCGAAGAGATAGTACCAAAGACAATACCGATAGTTAAGGCTAAAGAGAAGCCGAAAATCATGTCACCGCCAAAGAATAATAAGGCTAACACGGTAATCATGGTAGTGCCTGAGGTAATAATGGTACGGGAGAGAGTTTGAGTTAAAGAAACATCAAACAAATGATCCATACTCATATCGTGAGGCAAACGGCTGGCATTTTCACGAATACGATCGAACACTACGATCTTATCGTTCAAAGAGTAGCCTAACACAGTAAGCACTGCAGCTAGCACAGTCAAATCATACTCAATTTGCCAGAAAGAGAAGCACCCCATAACGACAATCACGTCATAAGCTAAGGAAATAACTGCACCCGTTGCCATTCTCCACTCGAAGCGGAAAGCGATATACATCAAGATGGCTACTAAGGAAACCACAATGGCGACAATACCACTTTCAACTAACTCGGCACCAACAGAAGGACCTACATACTCAGAGCGAGTGATGGAGGATTGAGGGTCGAGCTTATAGGAAGCTTCTTGAATCTTGGTGGTAACAAATTGCTGATTTAAATCATCCTTTGGAGCCACACGGATCATCACATCACGGGTAGAACCGAAGTGCTGCACTACGCCTTCAATGCCCTCTTGAGCATAGGCCTTACGAACCTTATCTAGTTCCATAGCCTGGCTATAGTGAGTTTCAACCACGATACCGCCAGTAAAATCAAGACCCCAATTCAGTCCCTTAAAAATCATAGAACCGATGGAGGCAATAACTAAGACTAAGCATAGAATCTCCACCAATCCCTTGATCTTCATAAAAGGGATAACAGTAGTATCTTTAATAAACTGTAACATTACGTGCTCCCTTAAATGCTGAGCTTCTTAATATTATGCTTGCCACCCCAAATGATATTTACCACAGCACGACAAGCGGTCACAGAGGTAAACATGGAGGAGGCCAGACCAATCATTAATACTAAGGCAAAGCCCTTAACTGCACCTGTACCCACCATAAAGAGGATCAAGGCCGTAATAAAGGAGGTAATGTTGGAGTCAGCAATGGTCGAGAAGGCTCGATCATAACCTTCATTAATGGCAACTTGTACCGACCTGCCTGAACGCAATTCTTCACGAATACGCTCATAAATGAGCACATTGGCGTCCACGGCCATACCAATAGTAAGCACAATACCTGCCATACCTGGTAAAGTCATGGTGGCACCTGGCACCATCGACATCACGCCTACTACTAAGACCAAGTTAAAGAGCAAGGCCAAGTTAGCTACAAAACCAAAGGCCTTGTAGTAAATGATCATGAAGACACCTAAAGCAGTAAAGCCATAGAGCATGGCGCGTAAGCTGTTATCGATGTTCTCTTGACCTAAAGAAGGACCAATGGTGCGCTCTTCTACGATCTGAATAGGAGCAATTAAAGCACCTGCACGTAATAATAAAGCTAAGTTGTGAGCTTCACGGGCAGAGTCAATACCAGTAATACGGAAGTTAGAGCCTAAACGAGACTGAATAGTAGCCACGTTAATCACTTGCTCAACTTTCTTAAACTTTGGCTTATAGCCTGGCTGACCAATCTTTGGAGCATTAGGATCGGTATTTTCTACGACCTTAAACTCGATAAAGTTGGTGGCCATAGCCTTACCGACGTTATCTTTAGTGAACTCAGACATAATGGAGCCGCCACGGGAATCTAAGGAGATATTTACCTGTGGACGACCGTTCTCATCAGTAGAAGAAGAAGCGTCAACGATGTGATCACCAGTTAAAATCACGCGCTTTTCTAAGATAACAGGATAGCCATTACGATCAGAGTGCAACTCTGTGCCAGGCGGCACACGGCCTTGCATAGCGGCATTCACATCGGCATTGGAGTTAACCAAACGGAACTCTAAGGTAGCAGTAGCACCTAAAATTTCCTTAGCACGAGCAGTATCTTGCACACCTGGGAGCTCAACTACCACGCGCTCAGCGCCTTGACGCTGAATTAATGGCTCGGCTACACCTAACTCGTTAACACGATTACGTAAAATATTGATGTTCTGGTCTACGGCAGAAGTTCTAATCTGAGAGAGACGAGCCTCGGTCATGGAAGCACGAATAAAGAAGCTGCCATCACGTTCATAGTTTTGGAAAATGAAGTCGCGGTGATTCTTCTTTAAAAGCTCAGTAGCAGTATCACGGCTGGTAGCATCACGGAAGGTAATTACCACATCATCACCCTCAGCACGGGCGCCCGAGAGACGAATATTGTGCTGACGGAGCTCATTACGCAAATCAGAGACTAACTGAGTTCTCATCTTCTTCATGGCCTCATCCATGTCCACTTCCATTAAGAAGTGCACACCACCACGAAGATCAAGACCTAACTTTAATGGGTGCATACCTAAAGCACGCATAAAGCCAGGGGTAGCAGGAGCTAAGTTTAAAGCGGTAATGTAACGATCACCCAAATAGCTTTGTACTAAGTCTTTAGCCATGATTTGGGTATCAGTATTAGTAAAGCGGATCAGAAGCTGGCCTTGCTCATCAAGCTCGAACACACCAGGTATATTCTTGCTCTTTAAGAGGTTTTCTACCTCAGTTGCTACTTCTTTAGATACAGGATTTCCGTTTGTTCCTGATACCTGCAAGGCTGGATCTTCACCATACAAATTCGGTATGGCGTAGAAGAAACCAATGGCGATAATGGCAAACACCATGAGGTTCTTCCACCAAGGAAATTTATTAATCACAATTCATCTCAAAAAGCTATCATCAAGGTTGATAAGACCGTTACGCTAACCATACATATTCAACCTTGACTTTTGTAACCTAGCCTAAGATTCTTAGACTATGGGCTCTGCCCTACAAGCACCACCAAAGAAGGCTTATAGGGCACAGGCACTTAGTAAGTCTTGCGACTTATTAAGATGCAAGACCTAAGTTTAGGTACTATATAAGTAGCCTTTACTTAGGCCCACATGCAATTCAATTACATGCTCTCAATGGTGCCTTTTGGTAAAACGGCAACGATGTAGTTACGCTTCATCTGTAAAACAACGTCATTGCCTACGCCGATCATAACGTAGTCCTTGTTCTCAGGGAGCTTTACAACCTTACCAGCGATACCACCATTGGTTAAAACCTCGTCGCCAACTGCTAAGCCGTCTAAAAGGTTTTGCATCTCCTTGCGCTTCTTATTGTTAGGACGCATAACAAAGAAATATACAGCGACCATACAGACCACAAGGATAATGAGCATACTCATATCGCCGCCTGGAGCTGGAGCACCTTCGGCAGCATGAGCAACTGAAATGATGTTCATGATGTTACCTTTGATAAAAAGTGAAGTATTAAACATAAATAAAGAAGGAATTGCTCAGCTACAACTAGCTTAGCTTCTTGTATCGACGATTAGACACAGTTCTAATCTCCACAAGCGTTCCCATTAAAAAATGGCTCTTTGGGCTATTCCTACCCTAGAGGAGCATGACCTGACCGTACCTTACAAGAAAAATACAGTCCATCATCTCAATTCTTGTGCTCTCCCCTGCTTAAATATTGAAATAAATTAATATCTAAGCTAGAGGGATAAAACTTAAGAAATAAGCTTTCTATCTTTGTTTAAGCACGCCCTCTTGTCAAGAGTAAATTAAAAACGAGGAGGTAATCCCTGACTCTTATAATAATCGATAGCAAATTGCTCTAAACGACCTTGGGAAATAGCCTCACGAATATCAGCCATAAAGTGCTCATAGTAATGGAGATTATGGATGGTATTTAAGTGCGCGCCTAAGATCTCATTGCACTTATCTAAGTGGTGTAAATAGGCCTTAGAGAAATTGCGGCAAGTATAGCAATCGCAATGTGGATCCAAAGGAGAAGTATCCATCTTGTACTTGGCATTGCGAATCTTTACTACGCCTTGAGAGGTAAATAGGTGACCATTGCGAGCATTACGGGATGGCATGACGCAATCGAACATATCTACTCCATTGAGTACCCCCTCTAAAATATCCTCAGGACGACCTACACCCATTAAATAGCGCGGACGATCTTGCGGCATGATAGGAGCAATGTGAGATAAAGCCTTGTACATCACATCTTTTGGCTCACCTACAGCTAAACCACCAATAGCATAGCCATCAAAACCAATATCAGTTAAGCCCTGTAACGAAGCCTCACGCAAGGACTCATCTGTACCGCCTTGGATAATGCCAAATAAGGCATTCTTATTGCCCAGACGATCGAACTCATCGCGGCAACGACGGGCCCAGCGCAAAGAAAGCTCCATAGCCTCACGCATACGCTTGTGATTAGCTGGCAGCTCAATGCATTCATCAAATTGCATCACGATATCGGAGCCTAAGTCATATTGCACCTGCATGGAAACCTCAGGGGAGAGGAATAACTTAGAGCCATTGATAGGATGCTGGAACTTAACACCTTCTTCGGTAACTTTACGAATGCCTGCTAAAGAGAACACTTGGAAGCCACCAGAGTCAGTTAAAATAGGCTTATCCCAGTGCATGAAGTCATGTAAATCACCATGAGCCTTGATAACTTCAGTGCCAGGGCGTAACCATAAGTGGAAGGTATTGCCCAGTAAAATATCAGCTCCCAACTCACTTACTTGCTCTGGACGAATGCCCTTGACTGTACCTAAAGTACCTACAGGCATAAAAGCTGGGGTGCGCACAATACCACGTGCAAAATGAAGTTCACCACGACGGGCCTTGCCGTCACGCGCTAAAATCTTAAATTCCATGTAACAATCTAAATCTAGATGAAGAAAAACAAATCCTATTCCCCAAGCCAAGCTTGGTCACTTAAAAAAGTGCCCCTACTGCCTCTTGCTATGCTTGAGCCTGCTCGGCTAAAGCTGATGGAGGTAAGTCGATAGGCTCAGTGCGCTTGGTAATAAACATGCAATCGCCATAGCTAAAGAACTTATAGCCCTCAGATACGGCGTGGTGATAGGCATTTAAGGTATTGCTATAACCTGCAAAAGCGCAGACCAGCATAATTAAAGTTGACTCTGGCAAGTGGAAATTAGTAATTAAGCCGTCCACTACTTGGTACTTATAACCTGGGTAAATGAAGATGGAGGTATCGTCATAAAAAGGCGCGATCTCATCTGCAAGCCCCTGCTTTTTGGCATTAGTAGCAGCGCTTTCTAAAGAACGTACTGCAGTAGTGCCCACTGCAATCACACGGCCATGGCGCTCATGAGTGGCTTTAACCTTATCTACTACCACTTGAGAGAGCTGCACATATTCGCTGTGCATGTGATGCTTTAAGATGTCATCTTCGCGCACTGGCTGGAAGGTACCAGCACCTACATGCAAGGTGACAAAAGCCATGTCAACACCATAGGCCTTTAAGTCAGCTAATTGCTCTTTATCAAAGTGTAATCCTGCAGTAGGGGCAGCAACTGCACCAGGCTCACGGGAGTAAACAGTTTGATAACGATCGCGATCCATGCTCTCATCTGGACGCTCGATATAAGGTGGCAGCGGAATATGACCAATGTCATTTAAAATCGAGAGAATCTCATGTCCATCTTGAGCTTCAATATGGAATAAAGCACCCTGACGGCCCAAAACCTTCACCCTATACTTGTGAGGCTCACTTTCAGAGCCCACTAAAATCGTACTGCCTGCTTTAGGGGACTTAGAGGCTTTAATATGGCTCAAGGCTTGAGTAGGATTTAAGATGCGCTCAATTAAGAACTCACACTTACCACCAGTATCTTTTTGTCCATAAATACGAGCTGGAATTACCTTGGTGTCATTGAAAACCAATAAGTCACCAGGCTTTAAAAACTGCTTTAAATCGATAAAGATCTTATCTTGTAGCGCGCCGCTATTTCCATCTAAGCACAGCATACGACAGGCAGTGCGCTCTTTGGATGGAAAGTTAGCAATCAGCTCATGAGGTAAGTCAAAATTAAAATCACTACGTAACAACAGAGGTCACCCTTTACCTAACTATTAACAAGCTCCTTGCCACATCAAGAGGAGCAGCTATCGCAAAGTGCGCCTCCCAAGAGCTCAAAATCAACCAAATTAGCTATTTTACCACGATTAAGCACGCCTCTTGGGTCTAATTTTGCCCTTTTCTCGCCCCTATTGAGCTTTACAATAATAAATGAAGTTATTAAAATCTTTTAATTAAATAAAACAAGCCTGTAAGCCCCATTAATTAGCCATTTATCCCCTCATCATAGGGAAATTGCATGCACCTTTGCCCGTGCACGCATATTAAGGATCAAAATAGTAATTCTTGAGTCCAAAAGCACATAAATACAGCCTTTGCAGGCATATATAAACATATAGCTGCATAGATATAAGCCCTTATCAATAAAAGCACTGAGCTGTCATTTTGTGTGCTTGCTCTAAAAGTACAGTTAAAAATGTTGATACTTAAATAACTAAGTTGCATCATGTTTAAATGTTCAATCTTGCCAGATGAAAAAATACTCAGTGTTGCCGAGTCATTGACGGTGGCGAGAAATAAGTAATCTTTATTTAACAGGAAAAAGCCATGCTGATAGGTATTCCAAAAGAGAGCTTGAAAGGCGAAACAAGAGTGGCAGCCACTCCTGATACCGTAACCAAGCTCATCAAGTTGGGCTTTGAGGTTGCAATTCAAGCAAACGCAGGTGCAGACGCCAGTTTTGATGACGCTGCCTATAGCGCAGCTGGTGCAAAGGTTTTACGTGGTCGTGAAGTTTGGCAAAGCGACATTATTTACAAGGTTAATGCCCCTACTGATGACGAGATCAAGTTATTAAAGGAAGGCCAGACCTTAGTAAGCTTTATTCGTCCAGCTCAAAATCCAGAACTCGTAGAGAAGCTCAACGCTAAGAAGGTCAATGTTCTTGCTATGGACATGGTACCTCGTATCTCTCGCGCTCAGGCATTAGATGCTCTTTCATCCACTGCCAATATCTCTGGTTATCGTGCTGTAATTGAAGCTGCCCACAACTTCGGTCGTTTCTTTACTGGTCAGGTAACTGCCGCAGGCAAGGTTCCACCTGCAAAGGTATTAGTAATTGGTGCTGGTGTAGCAGGTCTTGCTGCTATCGGTGCTGCTCACTCCTTAGGTGCTATTGTTCGTGCTTTCGATACTCGTTTAGAGGTAGCCGATCAAATTAAGTCCATGGGTGGTGAGTTCTTAAAGCTTAACTTTGCTAACGAAGACGGTGGTTCTTCTGACGGTTATGCCAAGGTTATGTCTGATGAGTTCATCAAGGCTGAGATGGAATTATTCGCCGCTCAAGCCAAGGAAGTGGACATCATCATTACTACCGCTGCTATTCCAGGCAAGGCCGCTCCTCGCTTAATCTCCAAGGAGATGGTAGAGAGCATGAAGGCTGGCTCTGTTATCGTTGACTTAGCTGCTGCCACTGGCGGTAACTGTGAGTTAACTGTCGAAGGTAAGGTAACTACCACTGAAAACGGCGTCAAGATCATTGGTTACTCTGACTTAGCTTGCCGTCTCCCAGCTCAGTCCTCCCAGTTATACTCCACCAACTTAGTTAACTTAACTAAGATCTTATGCAAGAACAAGGATGGCAACATCGACATCGATTTTGAAGATGTTATCTTGCGTAATATGTCCGTCACTAAGGGCGGTGAGATTACCTTCCCACCTCCAAAGATCAGTGTTTCTGCCGCTCCAGCAGCCCCAGCTGCTGCAGAACCTGCAAAGAAGGTTGAGCAACGCCAAGTTTCTCCACGCTTCAAGGCTTCCTTAGTTGGCCTCTTAATCGTAGCATTTGCTTTAATTGGTCTTTACGCTCCAGAGAAGTTCTTACCTCACTTCACTGTATTCGTATTGTCCTGTGTAGTAGGTTACTACGTAGTTTGGAATGTAACCCATTCCTTGCATACACCTTTAATGGCTGTAACTAACGCCATTTCTGGCATTATCGTTGTAGGTGCCTTGCTCCAGATCAGCTCAGGCAACTTCATCATTGGTGCGCTTGCATTTATCGGCGTACTCATCGCTTCCATCAACATCTTTGGTGGCTTCGCGGTAACTCGTCGTATGCTCTCAATGTTCAAGAAACAGCAGTAAGGATCAGGAGATATTAAGAAATGGTAGCAGGTCCTATACACATGGCCTATATTTTGGCCGCACTGCTCTTTATCATGGCTTTAGCAGGCCTTTCTAAGCAAGAAACTGCTAAGTACGGCTGTTTATCTGGTATGGTTGGTATGGCTATCGCTTTAGTCGCCACTTTTGCCCAGGTTGACACCGCCACTGGTTTCTTACTTATCGTTTTAGCTATGGCTTTAGGCGCAGGCATTGGTATTTTCGTAGCACGTCGCGTTGCTATGACTCAGATGCCAGAAATGATCGCCTTCATGCACTCCTTCGTAGGTTTAGCTGCTGTTTTAGTTGGCTTCAACTCCTACTTAGAGATTGGCGCTGTAGCTCCAGACACCGTAACTATTCCTATTGATGCATCTCAAGCTACTATCGTTGCTTTAATGGACGCTGCCGCTCAGGCTGCTGCCTCCATGGGTGGCGAAGGCGCCATGACTGCAGGTGAGTTAAACACTCACTTAGTTGAGATCTTCTTAGGTATCTTCATCGGTGCTGTAACTTTCACTGGTTCTATCGTTGCTTACGGCAAGCTCAATGGTACTTACAAGTTAGCAATCTTCAAGTCTGCTCCTTTAATGTTACCAGGCGGCCACTTCTTAAATTTAGGCGCTATCATTCTTTCTGTAGTGCTCTTAATTTGGTTCATGGCAGCTGATGTTCCTCCAGTACTTCCTTTAATTTTAATGACCTTAATCGCATGCGCCTTTGGTATCCACTTAGTGGCTGCTATCGGTGGTGCCGATATGCCTGTTGTTATCTCCATGCTCAACTCCTATTCTGGTTGGGCTGCCGCTGCCTCAGGCTTCATGCTCTCTAACGACCTCTTAATCGTTACTGGTGCATTAGTAGGTTCTTCTGGTGCTATTCTTTCTTACATCATGTGTAAGGCAATGAACCGCTCCTTCATCTCCGTTATTGCTGGTGGCTTCGGTAACGAAGGCGCAGCAGCTTCTGGCGACGAGGAAGTTGGTGAGTACCACGAGTTAAAGGCCAACGAAGTTGCAGATCTCTTAAAGAACTCTTCTTCCGTAATTATCGCTCCAGGCTATGGTATGGCCGTATCTCAGGCTCAAAATGCTGTTGCTCAATTAACTGAGAAGTTACAAGCTCGCGGCATTAGCGTACGCTTTGCTATTCACCCAGTAGCAGGTCGTTTACCAGGCCACATGAACGTATTATTAGCTGAAGCTAAGGTTCCTTACGATATCGTATTTGAAATGGACGAGATCAATGAGGACTTCGAGAACACCGATACCGTATTAGTTATCGGCGCTAACGATACCGTAAACCCAGCTGCTTTAGAGAATCCAAACAGCCCAATCGCTGGCATGCCAGTATTAGAGGTTTGGAAGTCTCGCAATGTAGTCGTATTCAAGCGTTCTATGAATGCAGGTTACGCAGGCGTTCAAAACCCATTATTCTTCAAGGACAATTCTTTCATGTGCTTCGGCGATGCTAAGAAGACTGTTGAGGATATCGTATCTAACATCTAAGAGACTTACTCTTAGCTTTTAGCTACAAAAAGGGGCTAGCTTATTTAAGCTAGCCCCTTTTTCATACCCCATCCATAGCTCTTAGGCTCTTATTTCTTTAAGCTAATCCACAGTACTGGAGTAATGCCTGCTAAGCAATTGCCTGTAGCATTAGTGACGCACTCTAAGTTAATTGAGCTCTTGATGACAATCATGGAAGTTATAGTTGACTTTAAGCGCTTGGAAAGCAGTCTTGGGTCAGTAATAATAATAGGATCACCCTTTTTGACCGCATCGCCTAAATTGACTTTGGCAGTAAAGCCCTCGCCTTTGAGCTCCATCGACTCCACACCAAAAGTGACATAGACCTCAAGACCACTTTCCATGCGGACGGCAAAAGCATTTTTAGTAGGCAAAAGACGCGAGATCACGCCATCACAAGGAGCCACAATAGTCTCACTATTGGGCACTACAGCTACACCCTCGCCCATGACTTTTTCTGAAATTACGATATCAGGAACCTCCTCTAAGGGCAGCAAAGTACCTGTTACTGGAGCGAACAAAGAGACATCGGCTTTAATATTATCTACAGGGGTTTCACTTACCGATACGCTAGCGCGCTTAAATAACTGAGAAAGAAATCCCATCAGTGCATTCCTCACCTATCTGTCATGTCTGCCCTTGAGGGCACTCAGGCCCGCTTATGCATTTTGGGCCCCTTATAGGGGAATATTGTACGCTCGATCATGCCTAAAACAAAAAGCCCCGCTATATACGGGGCTTGCACCTAGCTAAAAGGAGAGCTTGTCGCCAAAGAGCTTTTGGAGATCACGCGCTGAGGCTATGTCCATAATCTCATGGTAGAGCTCACTATCAAAGTGAGGGCTTAAGCCGCGATCGTAGAGGCGCTGGAGCTCATTTCTAACCTTGGTCATGGAGGCAGCATCAGTAGTTATATAGCTAACTCCTAAGGATAAGAAGAAAGGTAAGAGTTCTACACGCATAGCAAAGCGCCCTGCCAACCCCACAGTTACCCCCTCATCATGGGCCCCTTTACAGGCAATGGCTATCATCTTAGATAAAGCTGGGGTGAAATAGTCCTCAGGTGGACGAGGAGCGGCGGCATATTCGGCTAAAGAGCTACTACCAATTAAGAACATATCGCCATAACAGGCAAAAGCGCGCGCCGAGAGCACAGCAGCAGGGGTCTCAATCATTAATGCGACCTTGGCATTTCCAAATGGCAGATCGTCTGCCCTTAACTCTGCTTTAGCTTGATCTAATAATTGATTTAAGGCCTTGGCCTCACTAATACGGGTAATAAGCGGGAATACAATACAAATGTCACGTCCTGCTGAGGATAGTAATAAAGCTCTTAATTCATTTTTGAGCAAGCGTGAGCCTACTTGCGCGCCATATTTGCGCAAAGGGCCTACCTCATCCATATCTAAAGTAAATAAAGGATGCTTATCGCCTGCAAAGTCAAAAGTACGGGCAGTTAAAGGGGCGTTCTTAGGAATCTTGTCAAAGATAGCCTTAAAGGAAGATACCATATCATCAACACTAGGCTCATGATGGAAGTTTAAGAACAAAAATTCAGAGCGCAATAAACCTAAGCCATGATTTAAATAACGAGCTAAACGATCAACCTCACCAATAGCCCCCATGGAGCCTGCCACTACCATGCCCGTATTGTCTAAATTGGCATTATCGTCCTCATCGCTAAAGAGGTCTTGCTGGGCAATTAAGGCACGGGCCGTATCTACAGGAGGCTCGACTAAAATCGAACCACGATTGGCATCTACAAGCACATGCTCGCCATTTTTAATAGTCAGCGCACCTTTGACGCCATAAATAGCAGGAATACATAAATCACGCAATACAGTGCTTAAGTGACTGGAGGATTGACCGCCCTCTAAAATCACGGCTCGCACCAGCTCTGTATGCAAGGAGAGGAAACTAGCAGGGCTTAAATCACTAGCAATAATGACGCTCGGCTCGGTAAGCTTGGGCATATTGGCGCTCAGCTCACTATTAGTACCAATGGTACTAATAAAGTCACGCATTAAAGACTGGATTTCTTTGGAGACTAATTGCATCTCCCAGTCATCTTCATAATCATCACGCTCCCGCTGGGACAGTTCCTTACTGCAAGCGTCCTTTGGGCTAAGGCGCTTACTGCCAAATCCTTCTGGCTCACTAGGGCTTTGGGTAAAGCGCATGATTTTAGGAATGAGGATTTTATTGGCAGCTTCTAAAGCAGTAGCTCCTTGATAGATGAGTTCATCAATATCTTTGATATTGTTAGGGTTAGTAATATATGAAGCTACGGCACCAAAGAGGTCACGTACTTTATCAGGCACAGTGCCTGAGGCAGCATTATTAAGTTTATTGGCAAACTCACGGCTAGCTTGGCGATATTTAATACTCTCTTCACTGGCACTAAAGGAGGCAACCACATCTACCACATCCTCATCTTTACCAGGAAAAATCACAAAGGCACGACCTTCGCTAATGCCTTCTGCGACAGTAACGCCTGACATGGTATACATAATTAAGCCCCCTTGGGAGTACCTGAGTACATCATAATGACAGCCTTAGGCCGCCTAAGACCCAAGGCTTTTAATAAACACTAAGCAGCAAGAACCTGACTATTTGGCAAAAGCACTATCTAAAGTAAAGTGCTTTTGAATCTCCACATAATACTTAGTACCAGCACATACAGCTGCTGGAGGAATCAGAAGATTTAAAAAAGGAATAGTCATGGCTAATGAAATTATAGCGCCCATTGAAAAAGTAGCTAAGCGTTGTTGTGCCAGATCGTGACGCATTTGGGCAAAAGAGATCTTATGGTTGTCATAAGCATAGTCCACATACTGAATGGACATCATCCAAGCGGCTAACAAGAACCAGCAAATAGGAGCAATTAAGTTCACACCAGGAATTACAGTAATAATGAGGCACACCAAAAGACGTGGCAAATAAAAGCCCATCTTTTGTAATTCGCGCTTTAAGATGCGAGGTACATCTTTAATAATAGCGCTCATTCCCTCATCTGGGGTGACGCTCTCAACCCCACGAATGACCTGCTCAGCTTTTTCAGCGAGCAAGCCGTAAAAAGGCGAGGCAATGATAGTGGCAATGGTCGAGAAGATATAGCAAAAAGCAAAGCCTACCGAAGCCATTAATAAGAACCAAACAATATAGCTCAAGAAGCTTAGCCACTCAGGGAGCATATCTAAATAAGATTGGAGCATGCCATAGATAGCCTGAAATACAAAATAGCCACCTAAGAGCAAGACTATACTATTGATAATGATAGGAATAATGACAAATAAGCGACAATGAGGCGATATTGCCAACCTAAGGCCATCGACAAGATAACTAAGCGACTGCAAAGCATTGATTTCTTGATTAGTGCTATCTTTAATCATGGGTACAACCTACTAACTACTAAAGTACTAAAGAGCGACAGTTATCTCATCTTACATGATTTTCTATAGATCCAACTTAGCTCACTCTTTTTGCTCAAAAAGCTCACTCCTAAGTTTCTTTCAAGATAAGTTTAGTACCATAGACTTGCGTATGACTTGCTATTAAGTCATTGTATAATTAGCACCATTGCTGAACTTACTACAAAGCGCTTCAGTGTGCGTTTGAAACATTAAACTTTTGAGGTGGTTGATGTCTGCTTTTACCGAGCCTAGTTCTATTGTTTTAATTATCGGTGCAATCTGCATCTTCATCTTCATTATTCATGGCTTATGGTTCTCTGGTAAGCCACAAAATCGCAAGCTCCAAAAAGACAATGCCCGCGACCAAGAGATCAGATGCTCTAACCAAGTAGGTAAGGTGCGTATTGTCACCTCTGAACTTCCAGCTGAGGACGAGAGCGAGCTCGACTTAGATATCAATATTGGCAAAATTAGCAAGGCCTCGCCTGCTACTCCTGCAAATAATCGCCATATGTCGCTACCTGAGGGCTTTGATGATGGTTATGATGCTCTGCAAAATTCAGCTTCAGTAAGCGTCAATCAGCAACCACGCCTGGCCCAAGATCCAAATGTCGTCGTCGAAGAAATTAACTACGAGGGCAAGGAGGAACCACAGCTTCAACAGGGCAATTATCCACAAGAGCAAGCTGCCTTAAATGAGCCTCGCTCGGTCTACGAGCTTATTGTCTCTGCTGTCCCAGGGCGTCCTTACTTAGGTGAGGATATTGAAGATATCTGCAATCAAAAGGGCTTTATTCAGGGTTTTATTAAAGACAAGCTCAAGATTTACTTTGTCTATGAGAACTCTAATACTAAGGAAAATGAAGTCTTCCGTATTTGCTCAATGGAGGCCCCTTATTACTTCCCAGATGACATGAAAGGCTTTCAGACCTCAGCTATTGCGCTTTATATGACCTTGCCTGAGCGTGGTAAGGCCTTTGCTTATTTCAAAGCCTTGCGCATGGCAACTGAGATCTTTATCGACCAGTTAGGCGGCCAAATTCAAGACCAGCACCGCAATCCATTAAGCCCTGAGCAATTAGATATGATTGCCGCTGAACTCCAGCACTATGACGGTGGTCTCAATAGCATCTAAGCCCCATAAGATAGGGATAGCCACCACCTCCTGTTTTCACCAAAAGCACTGTTCTTGAAGCTACAGTGCTTTTTTAGTCCCTAAAAACATTAAGGATGACTAGCATATGAGCGATCTTTTTGCCTCTCTTACCCAACAGCCAGAAGATACGAGCTACGAGCACTATCGCTCTTTAATTGATACTCTCAATCGTTACTCGCGTGCCTATTATGTACTGGATAATCCTATCGTCCCAGATAGCGAGTATGACCGCTTATATCGCGAATTAGAGGCCATTGAGCTTTACACTCAATATCATGATGCCGATGCTCCTACTCGTCGTGTGGGCGATGCCATTTTAAATAGCTTTGCTCCAGTGCATCATAATGTGCCTTTAATGAGCCTCGGCGATATTTTCAATGACCAAGAGCTCTGCGATTTTAATGAGCGTATGCAAAATGAGGGAGCTGCAAATTATAGCGCCGATCCCTCCCTAGGCGTCGAGTATTGCTGCGAGCCCAAGCTCGATGGCTTGGCCATTTCCTTAATCTATGAAAAAGGTATCTTAGTGCGCGCAGCTACCCGTGGTGATGGCACCACAGGTGAGGATATTACCGAAAACGCCAAGACCATTAAGGCCATTCCGCTTAAATTACATCTACTAAGTGATGACGAGCATGCTCAAGGCAAGCAAGATGAGTGTTTTGCCGCGCATGACATTCCTGATTACTTGGACGTCCGTGGCGAGGTCTTTATGCCGCGCGATGGCTTTAAGCGCTGGAATGAAGAGGCCCTAAAGACCAAGGGCCAAAAGGTCTTTGCCAATCCACGTAATGCCGCTGCTGGCTCTTTGCGCCAGCAAGACCCACGGATTACGGCCATGCGCCCTCTAACCTTTAATGCCTACTATATTGGAAAATGCACTTTTGCCGATGGCAAGGAATTACCTAAGAGCCAATTTGGCCGCTTACAGATGCTAAAAAGCTTAGGCCTGCCGATTAATGAGCACATTGAAGTGCAATATGGCTTGCAAGGCTTGCGTAACTTTTTTGAAAAGCTAGGCATCTTAAGACCTAAGCTTAATTATGATATTGATGGCATTGTGCTGAAAGTCAACGATATTGCCACCCAAGAGAGCTTAGGCTCTACGGCCAAAGCTCCCCGCTGGGCTATTGCCTATAAATTCCCCCCAGAGGAGGCACTTACCAAGCTCTTAGCTGTGGACTTCCAAGTAGGACGCACTGGTGCTATTACCCCTGTGGCCCGTTTGCAACCTGTCTATGTAGGTGGCACGACCATTTCTAATTGCACCTTGCACAATGAAGATGAAATCAAGCGCCTTAATCTCAAGGTGGGCGATACCATTGTCATTCACCGTGCTGGCGATGTGATTCCGCAAATTACTAACATAGTGCCAGAAAGACGCGATGGTAGCGAGCAAGAAATTGTCTTTCCTAAAGTCTGCCCTGAGTGTGGTTCGGCCCTAGAGCGCATGGAGGGAGAGGCTGTTTGGCGTTGTAGTGGCGGTTTAGTCTGCCCTAAGCAACAAAGTCAAGCTATTGAGCACTATGTTGAGCGTAGCGCTATGGATATTGATGGCTTAGGTGAGCGCATTGTAGAGGCCTTATGCACTACGCAAATGATCTCCAATATTGCTGATCTTTATACCCTAGATGAAGAGCGTCTCTCCCAATTGCTAATTGATGCAGGCGATCCTGACAATACAAAGTCTAAGCCGCGCTTTTTAGGTAAGACCATAGCCAAAAAAATCTTAAAGAACTTAGAGGCGGCCAAGACCCGTCCTTTAAATCGCTTTATTTATGCCTTAGGTATTCGCGAGGTTGGTACTACTACAGCTAAGATCTTAGCGTCCAACTTCAAGACTATCGAAGATCTCATGCATGCTACTATCGAGCAATTAACCAAAATTCCTAATATTGGTCTGGTGGCTGCTACTTACATTAACGACTTCTTTGCCGAAGAGCACAATCGCACCATTATCTACAGACTCTTAAACGAAGCTAAGCTCAATATCACAGAATGCGAGCAAGTCAGTGAGATGAATGAGCAAACTAAGCCTTATTTAGGCAAAACCTTTGTGCTCACTGGTACCTTGTCTCAACTCAAGCGTGAGCAAGCCAAAGAAATCTTAGAGAGCTTAGGCGCCAAAGTATCAGGCTCAGTGTCTAAAAAGACCTTTGCGGTAGTGGCAGGTTCCGAGGCTGGATCTAAGCTTACCAAGGCCCAAGAACTAGGCATTAGCGTCTATAACGAGGAGCAATTTATTGAGCTCTTACATGAGCACAATATCACTATCAACTAACCTACAGCTTAGCTTGTTTGCAACTCTTTGCTATCTAGGGAGCCTTGTAGGCTCCCTTTTGTCCTTTTAGTGCACAAAAACGCATTTGTATACTTACCAAAGCTACGTAGCTGTGTTAAGTTAGCTATCAATATTAAGTTTCTTGCCTTTAAAAACACATACTTGGCTCAGGTAGCGCATGTAGGTCTGTACAGACCATCCATTGAGCCACGTGTGCACAACACATTAAAATATGCAGCTTCATCAATTACGCTACTTTATTACTTTAGTAGAAAAACATAGCTTTACTGAGGCCGCCAGTGAATGCTATATCACCCAATCGGCCCTCTCCCAACAAATTAAAGCCTTAGAAAAAGAGTTAGGCGTGCTCTTGCTAAAGCGCAAGGGGCGTACTTTTTCCATTAGCCCTGCGGGCATGCTTTTATATAAGCGCTCTATCAAGCTCATTGGCGAGATTGATAAATTAGCCCTCCAAGTTCAAAGAGTGCACCATAACTTAGGTTCAACTTTGCGTTTGGGCCTGTTAAGCTCCATGGATAAGAACAATTTCCCAGAGAACTTAAAAGAACAAGTATTAAACCGCACAGGCTATGAGCTTTCTTTATCTTATGGTTCTCACGATGAGCTTTATGAGAGCTTTGGTAATGGCTGCTTAAATGCCTTTATCTCTTATGAAAATCGCTTAAGTGCCACTGAGTCCTTTAGCAAGACTAAGCTCTTTGCAACTAAGGTCTATGCTGAAATTCCTAAGAGCGTGGAAATTCCTGCCTACAGTAGCAGTAAGCTTAAGATTGATGTGAGCGAGCTGAGTAATTTCAAATTAGTCATAGTTTGTGAAGATGAGTATTTGCTCGAAGAGCAACAATACTTAAGCACGCTCTTTAATAATGCCAATCTCACTTGCCAAGCAACCGCCTCGATTGCCGAGGGTCGCAAAATTATCTTGCAGCAGCCTAATAGTGCCTTAATTGTCGATCGCAGCTTAATGCGTGGTGACTTAAGCACTCACAGCAAGCTCTTTAGATATGAAGTGATTTTAGATAGCAAACCAGTCAAACGCCCCTTGTGCTGCTTTGCCCGCAAGAACTTTGGCGCCGAAGAGCTCCAAGAGCTCTGTGCCATTATCATGGAATTAGGCCAAAAGAAGAGCTCCTTAGAGACGTTAAAGGACGACTTTGCCACCTACCCAGAAAGCCTCAATAATGAGCCTAGCGACTTGAGCAATGTCAACATCTACCAAAAGCACAATATCCCTATCTAACTTATAAAGCGCGGGGCAAAAAAAATGGCTTAATAGAACATTACTATTAAGCCATTTTTTTGTCAGCTAAAACCAGCTTTTAAAGAGAAACCTGGTAGCGGTGCATCAAATTAGTAGAGAGGGCATAGCCTTTGGATGATGCAGTCTCTAAACCTAAAGCACGCTCAAAGCGTAAGGCATTTTCCATTGGAACTAAAAGGCCATGTTGCTTGGAGCTTGATAATGAGTCAGTTAAATAACCTGCATTTAAGTGCTTTAATACCTTGATATCGACACCTGCTAACTTGGCAGCTTCCTTCATGGAATTAACACGCCCTGAGGTTGGAACACGCTTGAAAGCGACGCGATTGTCGACCTTTGGGTGCTCCACACCAAATTGCTCTGGGTGTTGCAAGATGGAAGCATAAGCCTTAAAGCGCTTTAAATAAGTACGAGCGGTACGAGATAAGGCTACGTTTTGAGCAGTGATATTCTTCACGCCTGCAGCCTTGGCGCGACGAATTAACTTCTTAACGCCAAACTCACCTTGGTTATAGCCGACTAATGCTAATTCCCAATCTTTTCCCAGCTCATTATATAAGTGCTCTAAGTAAGTTAAAGAAGCATCGGTAGAAGCTACGAAATCGTAGAACTCATCATACTTATCAGTTACAGATAAGCCAAAGCTCTTTCCTGTTTGACGGGTAAACTGCCAAGGTCCATGGGCATTAGCGTGCGAGCGGGCACGTGGCTTAAAGCCGCTTTCTACCAAAGGAATAGCAGCTAACTCAGCTGGTAAATTGCGCTCTTTTAATTCAGTCAATAAATAGTGCATAAAGACCTTGCCGCGCTCCATGTGAGCTTCAAAAGAGCGAGCTAAGATCTTGGCTTCCTTTTGCTCTGCCTTATCTAACTTGATATTGAGCTTAAAGCGATCTTCGTTAAATAACTCACTATTCCATAAAGAACCATATTCTTTATTTGGATTATAGTAAAGATCCTCAAGAGCCACCTTAACCTTAGTAGTATCGTGGGTCTTGCTATCGAGCACAGCACTAGAGCTCATAGCCTTGGCGCTCAAAGCCTTAGAGTCATTGACAGACTCGCTTGAGCAGCCCACCAAAGAGGCTAATACTACCAATGAGCTAAGTAAAACAGTAAAGGTCTTCTTAATCATTACACTTTCGCTTGGCATTCATGCCACTGGTTAAACACGTGTTAGCTTCACTAGACAAGAACTGTAGCTAAATCTAGCTAGATTGCGCAGTAATGGAGCAGCAGAAAAAATTTTTTCTACTTGATGAAACTTTTCGCTCTGACCCTTATCTAACTAAAAAATCACAGATAAAGGTGCGCTGGGCTAACATTAATCCCACCTAGCTAACTTCCCATTTAAGCTAGAGTGGGGTGAAGATAGCGTTCCTCACAATCAGCGCGCTTTCTTGCTTAAAAGCAGCTCTGAGTGTCCAGACAAAAACTACAACTTAGCACCCAAGGTTTGATTGAACTGGTGCTCTTTAAGACAAGACCCTAAGTTTCATCACTACTTAGCTGATGTCTTCCCTTCTCTTAATCATCAGGCAATAACGAAGCTTTATTTCCTGATGCAGCAGTACGGGCTAACTCATCACAACGCTCATTTTCTGCATGACCGCTATGGCCTTTAACCCAATGCCACTTTATGGTGTGCCCTGCTTTTGCAGCATCTAAAGCCTTCCATAAATCAGCATTTTTAACAGGTTGTTTGGTCGAGGTTAACCATCCATTGCGCTTCCAGCCATGAATCCAAGATTCAATGCCATTTTTGACATATTGGCTATCAGTAGTGAGATTCACTATACAAGGCTCACGTAAAGCCTTGAGGGCGGCAATGACTGCACGAAGCTCCATACGGTTGTTAGTCGTATGAGCATAGCCTTGCGCTAGCTCCTTGGTATGCTGCTTGTATTTCAAGACCACACCATAGCCACCAGGGCCTGGGTTGCCTAAACAAGAACCATCTGTATACACAAAAACTTCTTTCACAAGCGCTCCCCACTTTTTTAAATAATCAATCCAGTAAAAAAATTCCTGTGCCCGCAGCACAGCATCATTAGTGGGGTATATTCTTTCTATCGGCCCTCTTAGAGAACTACTTGAATATCTATAGGCTTAAGAGAACTTTAGAACACCCTCGAAACGGTGCGCGCGCCAATTATAGCAAAAAAACCAAGTCTAATTTCAAAAAAGCACTCATTAATATAGAGCTATAAGCCCTATTAAAAAGCCTTATATAAGCCATTTGCAGATATAAAATACTACCATTTCAGTTATATCTATTAAGAGTGCTCAAGCCCTTTTTTATGCACTTTATGGCCCTGTATTCTACCCAAAATAATGAGATCTATCTCGCATTTTTCTACACCCTCATCAAGGGAGGAGGCAAAGAGCCTATCACCAATCTTACTTTTGGCTTATTTATGGGATTTTTTAGGGGCAAGATATATTGATGGCAAGCCATTTTTAGCCTTTCTTGTATACAAGAACTAGGTCAGCTTAAAGCCCGTTCTTATAGCCTTTACCATTAATTTAATGGTTTATTAAAAGCAGTTTACAATATAGCTTCACTCAACTTTGCCATGCAAAATTGCAACCTTCCACTCCTATTTACCTAATACAAACCCAATATTTATCTACCTTTTACCTCACTTTAGCTCACTCAACTGCAACAAAATTGCAACAATTGATTAAATTTATGTAAAAACTTACGCACGAAATTAGTTGCAACTAACTACAGTTAGATGCATTTTTGTAGCGCAAAATACGCTAAGATTGATAAGAAAGATTAACAAAGAGGTGTACTTCATGCTCAGGCAGGTTGCATTAGATACCGAAACTACAGGTAAATCCGAAGACGGTACCCCTGGCGATCACCGCATTATTGAAATTGGCTGTGTGGAAATTATTGACCGCAAGCTCACAGGACGTGTGTACCAAGTGTACTTAAATCCAGAGCGCGACATTGACGAAGAGGCTACTAAAGTCCACGGCATGACTTGGGAACAATTAAAAGATCAGCCCAAGTTCAAAGACATTTGCGTCGAGTTTATTGACTTCATTCGCGGCTCTGAGCTTCTCATCCATAATGCCAAGTTCGATACTTCCTTTATGGACAAAGAGTTTTCCTTGTTAGGTCTCAATGAGAAAACTCAAGATATAGCTACCGTCACTGACACCATTGCCCTTGCCCGCCAATTGCACCCTAATCACCAAGTCAGCTTGGATAATTTGTGCAATCTCTTTGGCGTTAGTAATAAGCATCGTGTTCAACACGGCGCGCTCTTGGATGCTCAATTACTAGCTGAAGTCTATTTAGCCATGACTGGTGGTCAAACTGACTTTGAATTGACCATTGATCAAAATAAGGGCAGTTTTAATAAATGGAAGCGTCCTAATGGCTGCAAGCTCAAGGTAATGAGCGTAGAGCAGGCCCGTCATGCTATGCATATGGATACCATGTTTGATTTAGCCCAAAAGAGTAAAATGGGCACTCAAGACGAGGTGGTCATGGCAGGCTCGCATTGGGGACCGCAATTTACTATGCCTTATTTAGAAAAGGGCAAAGAAGAGGGCAAAAAGGACTATCAAAAGCGCTTAAGCGCCCAAAAGCAAGAATTGATTGCTACCTTGCTCTCAAGTGCCGAGCTCCAAGCTCTAAATAAGCTCAAGGAAGAAGACCAAAAGGCTTATGAGCACTGGGAAGATCGTGTGCAAGGCAAGATTCCAACCTAATACAGAATATGAAAGGATTTTTTCTATGAAGCAGCTGTCATTTAATGTCTTAGATGATTTACAAGAGGCCCAGCAGGTCTTAGCTAATTACCTGGCTCAGGAAAATACCAAAGAGCAAATTGAACAAGCCATCGAGCTTATGGCCGCCTCAATTGCCAAGGGTGGCAAGGTCATTAGTGCTGGCAATGGCGGTAGCATGTGTGATGCTATGCACTTTGCCGAAGAGCTCTCAGGTCGCTATCGTAGCAACCGTCAGGCCTTAGCGGCTATTTCTATTTGCGACCCTTGCCATATTACCTGTGTGGGTAATGACTATGGTTTTGACTATGTCTTCTCGCGTTTTTTAGAGGGCGTAGCTTTAAGTCAGGATGTCTTTTTAGGAATTTCTACCTCAGGTAATTCGCAAAATATTATTGAAGCTTGCAAGGTATGTAAGCAAAAGGGCATCAAGAGCATTTGCCTCTTGGGCAAAGATGGCGGACAGCTCAAAGACTTGTGCGATATCCCTCTGATTGTCCCTCACTCAGGCTTTGCCGATCGCATCCAAGAGGTTCACACCATGATTATCCATATCTTTATCCGTGGCATCGAAAACCTCTTAACTGAGCAACAATAGCCCGCAGCAGCTCGCCTGTGCGCTTACGCGCTAGCGCCCTTGCCCTGCCCTTAGGCAGGGCTGGTTTATTCTGGCCTGACTTGCAATCCTTTGTAGCTAGAAATGGTTCCTTATAGCGCAAACGCTTACAAAAAAGTGCGAACTCAGTCCCAATCTGCAAGCTAAAAGCACTCTGATCACGAACACGTAGCTTTAGGTGGCTTATAATGGAAAACTGTTAGTTTATTCGTCTCTACATGATTGGTTGAGGTTAGGTTCTATGAAATTAAAGTCCACTCTTGCTGCTTTAGTCGGCTCTAGCTTATTGTTTGGCGCCACTGCCGCTATGGCTGACACCCAAATTAAGGTTTGGTGTTGGGATGACAACTTTAACGTACCTGCTGCTCGTATGGCCGCAGAGCGCTATGAGGCCAAACACCCAGGCGTCAAAGTCAAGGTTGAGTCCATTGGTCAGCCTGATATTATCCAAAAGCTCAATGCTTCTTTAGGTGCCAATAATACCCGTACCCTTCCAGATGTAGTATTAATCGAAGACTACCGCGTTCAAAATTTCCTCATTGGCTATGATGGCTTCTTAAAGAGCTTAGATGGCGCTATCGACGTCTCTAACTTTGCCGACTATAAGACCGCTGCCTCTAGCAATTCTGGCAAGCACTACGGTATTCCTTTTGACTCTGGTGTGACTGCCACCTTTATTCGTATCGACCTCTTTGAAAAGGCTGGCTATACCTTAGATGACTTCAAGGATGTTACTTGGGATAAGTTCATCGAGATGGGTAAGAAGGTTAAAGAGACCACTGGCGCTTACCTCTTTGGTTATGACCCAAGCGACTTAGGTATCTTGCGCGTCATGATGCAATCTGCCAGCTCTTGGTATACTAATCCTGATGGCACCAAGGTTTTAGTCACCAACAATGCTGCCTTAAAGGAAGGCTTGAGCGTCTTAAAGAAGATGCAAGATGCTGACTTGGTTACCTACTACAATGGCTGGAACCAATTATTAGCCACCTTCCAACAAGGCACCGTAGCTAGCGTTATTCAAGGCTGCTGGATCACCCCATCTATCGAGGCTAATAAGGAGCAAGCTGGCAAGTGGCGCATTGCCCCATTACCAAAGCTCTCTAATGTCGAAGGTGCGACCCACTACTCTAACTTAGGTGGTTCTCAGTGGTATGTTAACGGCTATTCTAAGAATGCCGATATCGCTACTGACTTCTTAAAGGAAACCTTTGCTAGTGATGAGGCCTTACTTAACGATTTAGTACCTCGTATTTCCTTAGTCAACTCCTTAAAGGACACCTCCAAGATCTCTAACTACGACAAGGCCAATGAGTTCTTTGGCGGTCAGAAGATCTATGCTGAGTTTGCTAACTGGAACAACCAAATTCCTGCTGTTAACTATGGCCCACACACCTATGCCATTGAGAGCATCACCACCGAAGCCTTACAGCGCATCTTAGCTGGAGAGGATATCGATGAGGTCTTACAAGAGGCTCAAGTTAACGCTGAAATGCAAGTAGGCTTGTAAGCAAAGGCGCGCGCCCCTTTGAGGATCCTTTGCCTCATACTTTAAAGGCCCTGCAAGCATGAGCTCTTGCAGGGCCTTTTTGCACATTACTCTCTGCTAATTATTGTCCCTTATCCTTAGCGCTCCTGTTTAGGACTGTGCTTTTTTTTAATGACCAGCTCCATGCCGCCGCCGCCCAATTTGACCTCTTCATAGCCCTTAAATACAGCAATTACAAGAGCTAAACCAATGGCCGAAATGGCAGCAATGGCTGTAGCCGTGAGGGCCGCCCCTAAAGTGCCCATAGCCGTGCCTGCAGCTCCTAAGGTCACACCGCCAGTAAAAGGCGATAATAAGGCAGCGCCACTTAGGCACAAAGCCAAGGTATTAAGAGAGCCTGCTCCTATGGCTTTAAGTCCCTTGAGCGCCGTATGCAGCTTGGCAGCTAACTCGCCTTTAACTACAATTTTCTCAGCGCCTTGTTTTTGGGCCTGATCTAACTCCTCAGCCGTATAGACCACCACAGGATAGACCTTAGGCTCATGCTTTGCGCCTTCCTTAGCTAAAGCCTCAGGTTCTAGAGCTACAGGCTGAACCTCAGAGGAGCTCATTAAGGGGCGCAAGCGCGCAGTGATATTGTCTTGGCTGCTAGGCAGGCGATAGTTCTTAGAGGCTACATCAGGAGAGGACTTAGCCAAGTTAGGGGTAAGCAGCGCCTTTAGGCGCTCATTGACCGCTTGAGCGGAGCTAGCTTTAGATGATGAGGAGGTTTTTTTCATGCAAAAGGCCCTAAGCAAAGATATCTATTTCTAGGGCCCTATTGTCGCTAATGATTCTTAGCGCCAGCTTATGCTTTAGATGCGAGAGTATGGGTTATTAGCTTTGCCTTGAGCTTTGGATGAAGCGGCTACAGGGCGGCGCATATTCATCTCATGCGGCACTCCATCGTACTCGCAGTGACGGTGCAAAATTAAAGTTTGCATGCCACTATCAAAAGATACGACCTCATAGCGTCTTCTAATGCGATTGAGCATACGCAAAGAGATATGAGCAAAGCCTAAGAAAATTAAAGGCAAGCAAAATAAAGCAATCAAGCCGCCACAAATAATGGCGCTAGGTAGCATTAAGGCAGGATAAGATAAAGAAGAGGACAAACAGAAAAAGAACAGCACCAAACAAATAGTCAGACGCTTAAAACTCTTACAGCCATAAAAGAGCCCCAAAGCCAAAGGGCCTGTGACTAGCATGTCAGCTTTATCTTCATACAAAGCCATGGCAAGCTCAGTTCCATTCGTCACTTGTTGATATTTAGTGTTCATAGCAAAACTCCCAACCTTAAGCTTAGGTATAGTCCTAGCTTACACAAAAAAGGCACTCCTAACTCATTGAGAAGTGCCTCTTTTTTAGAAAATATTGAAGGGCGTGATACTAATTAGTCTTGCATATTCAAGATAGTAACTTGCTTAGCATCAGCGCTAGCCTTGGTCTCGATCTTACCTGCAATCCAAGCATTCTCGCCTTGGGCCTTTAAGATCTCAACAGTCTTGTCAGCCTCAGAGGCATCAACTACGACGAACATACCTACACCGCAGTTGAAGGTACGGTACATTTCGTAAGTAGACACACCACCCTTAGCCTTTAAGAAATCAAAGATCTCTGGCCACTGCCAAGTAGCAGCGTCGATAGTAGCCACAGCATCCTCTGGTAATACACGAGGAATATTTTCCCAGAAGCCGCCGCCAGTGATGTGAGCCATGGCATGAACATCAACTTGCTTTACAAGCTCTAATAATGGCTTTACATAAATGCGGGTTGGCTCCATAACAGCATCAGCTACTAACTTGCCAGATGGTAACTTGTCCTCGTTTGGCTTAACCTCTGCTACCTGTAAAATCTTACGGATTAAAGAATAGCCATTGGAGTGTGGACCGCTAGAGGCAATAGCTACAATAGTATCACCAGCCTTGACCTTAGAACCATCAATAATCTTAGAAGCCTCAACGACACCTACGCTAAAACCAGCTAAGTCGTAGTCACCAACTTCGTACATGCCAGGCATTTCGGCAGTTTCACCGCCAACTAAAGCACAGCCTGCGAGCTCACAGCCATGAGCAATACCAGTTACTACAGAGGCAGCAACATCAACATTGAGTTTGCCAGTTGCGTAGTAATCTAAGAATAAGAGTGGCTCAGCGCCCTGTACGATCAAGTCATTGACGCACATTGCAACTAAGTCTTGACCAACAGTATTGTGACGCTCTAAATCAATAGCTAAACGTAACTTGGTACCTACACCATCGGTGCCAGATACTAATACAGGCTCGGTATAGCCCTTTGGAATGCGAGTTAAAGCACCAAAGCCACCTAAGCCGCCAATAACCTCTGGACGGGTTGTGCGCTTAACAGGGCCCTTGATACGCTCTACTAACTCCTCACCAGCATCGATATCTACACCAGCATCTTTGTAGGTTAAATTGGTTGCCATTTTATTGCCTCAACTACATCAAGAAAAAATTGATGGCTAATTATACAAGATTATCCCTTGAACTTGATATTAGTTCGCAAAGATATAGGCTTTTTTAGTAAAAAATCCTCTTTAATCCCTAAATTTAGCCACTTATATCGACATTTGTGCATTTAAAGCCCACGCCTTTGAGCCTACATTTTGCATGACTCTTGAATTTAAGCCGCTTGTGCTATTATGAATGATGGAATATCTCAAGCTTTTTGCCCCTAGGGCTTAGTAATTGACCCTCTTAGCAAAAACCATCAGGTTTTATAAGGCGGAACAGGACATGCTATCAATGCTTAACTATAAGAAGTTAACTTTACTTGCCAGCTCACTTACTTTAGTGCTGGGTTCTGGCTCTCTTGCAAGTGCTCAAAGTAGCAATTACGCCCCAGGCATTGCTTTTAATAACGAGCCATCCAATTTCACCATCGAGATGGCCTCTCCAGCGCCAGCCGCCTCTTTAGGCTCTGTGAGCTTAGCTAAAGGCCCAGAGGCAACTGATCCTTATAAGGAGCCCCCTCAAGGGAAAATCACTATGGAGACCCTTGCTACTCCAAGTGCTAAAGAGCTGCAAAATCGTGCCACGGTTGAAGATCAGCGCTATCCGGCCACTAACGATAGCAATGGTCGTGGGGCTTTTACCCCTGCTAGCTCTCAAGATAAGCCTAGTTTCACCTTTGAAAACCAAAATGCCTCAGAGCTAGAAAATCACAACTTAGGCCCTGCCGATGCAGGCACAACTGTGGGTGTGTTAAATGGCAGCTATGGCAATGAGCGCATTCAAGAAGTTAGTGTCCCCATCTTAACGAGCTTCGATAACGCCATTTTAGATGGCTTTAAGAGCTTGGAAAGTGGCATTACTTTAGGCTTAGGTCAGAGCAAGAATTTAAGCATTGATGAGGTAGCTCCTGCTGTACGCTCTTTTACTACCGATGCCGATGGCAATTTAGTCTTGCGCTTTAGCTTGCCTATGGCTGAGAGCATTTTAAAGAAGCAAGGTTCTACCTCGTGGAAGGGCTTATCTAATCCAGTCTTAGTCTGGATGGTGGGTCTAGATGGTCAAAGTATGAACTTGGTAAGTGGCCAAAACCTCTCTAGCTTTGCTCAAGCTATTATGGCTGCCACCCCAGATTACAAGTATCGTCTGATGTTTCCTATCTTAGACTTAGAGGAAATGCAAAAGGTCAAGGTCAATACTATCTTAGATCACCAAGATGAAGTACTTGCCCAAGCCTCTGAGCGCTATGGTGCCGACTATTTCATTGCTGCTGCTATCAGCTCCGTACCTAATGAAAGTAGTATCACCTTTAAGTGGAATTTATTTAATCGTGGAGGTGAAGTCATTGCTCAATCTGCCGTCTCTGGCTTGATAGATGAGGTCGCCTCCTTAGGTGCAGGTGATATTGCCCGCGCCTTAATGACCTATCAGGCTAATTTAACCGAGCAAGAAACTCCATCGGCCATTCGCCAAAACAATGTCGATATTGATATGTTAGGACCTGGCGAGGGCTTTGTCCGTATGCGTATTGCTAACGTCAAGAGCTTACAGGACTTGCAACATATCCGTCAGGCCTTAGTCACCTATGGCTTTGATGGCGATGTGCGTATCATTGGTTTTGACGATAATATGCTAGTTATCGAAATTGCTACCAACTCCAATGCCGATAATTTAGCAGGCACCATGCGTCATGCAGGTGAGTTCCAATACCTCTCTCCTTGGGTATTTAGCTTCACTAACAATGAGTATATTCGCCCGCAGCGTATGACCAACTTAGGACCTGCCAATAAGAGTCGTCCAAATTCCCAAATCCATCCTGAGGATGTCACCCCTGCTCATCGCGTTAATCTCAAGGATGCCCGCGATGTCGGTCAAGGCAATGGCTTGCCAAATCGCAATTCACCAGCCATCCAAGGCCGCGCCCTCTAAAACCTAAAAGGGCCCATGGCCTCTTAGACTAGGGACAAAAAACTCCAAAGCAATTTGGAGTTTTTTTATGGGCGCGCGCAGCGCAAGCCCCTCTTGAGGGGTAGGTTTTAATTATTGAGCAAGGACTCATCAAAGGAGCGCTGCACTGCAATTTGCGAGACGCGGGCTTTAATGCGCTCTCGGGTTAACATCTCAGGACACTCGCGCAAGGCCTGCGAGTACATGCCAATGGCCTGCTGGTAGGCGGCATTGAGCGCATAGATCTCAGCTCGAGTTTGTAAGGCCTCACACTTATTTTTAAGCTTCTTTTGGGCTTCTTCTAAAATGCTTAAGGCCAAGACGTCATTAGGCTTTTGCAAGAGATAATTTTCCAGCAAATCAGCAGCTTTGGTGTACTGCCCATGGTCGTTATAAGCATGCGCCAAGTTCACTACCACCACCTGATTTAAAGGCAGGCGCTTATAGAAAGATTGTAATCTTTCTATAGCCTGAGCATGATGGCCGCGCTTGAGATCAATATCGCTCTTTAAATCCAGCACAAATAAATTGTTTGGCAGCTTAGAGAGGGACTCAAGGGCTGCTTCATATTGCTCTAATTCAAAGTAGGACAAGGCCAAAGCATAATTGACATAGGCATTAGAGTGCCCCTCTGGATTGTGCTTTAAAACTTGCACTAAGTTTTGATAATCTTCTTTAGTAGTATTGGTGCTATAACGCACGTCAATACGCGCCTGCGCCATGGCATATTCTGGGTTTTTCGAGTCTTGGCGCTTAGGATATTGCCAAGCACGGCTTTGGGCCTCAGCTACACGAATATCAGAAAGTGGGTGGTCGATTAATAAAGTAAAAGCAGGATTGATATTGCCTTGTTCAGCTAACAGACGCTTGAACATATTGACTGCACCTGCTGGATTTAATCCAGCTTTATATAAAAGGGCAATCCCTATACGATCAGCTTCATACTCATTGTCACGAGTAAAGTTAATGCGGCTTTGCATCTGGGCACCCATGGTTGTAGACATGGCTGCCATACCTAAAGCAGGATTAACAATAGCCATCACTATCGAACCAATCAGACCAGCCATAGATAATTGATTGGCCACCACCATGCTCTCAACAAAGCGAGCGATATGACGCTGGGTCACGTGAGAGATTTCGTGGGCAATGACAGAGGCAAACTCATCTTCGGTATAAGCATATTTAAATAAGCCTGTATTAATGGCAACTTTGCCACCTAAGAAAGCCGAAGCATTGAGATTGTTATCTTGCACCACAAAGAAAGTAAAAGGGAAATTGACGTTGTCGGCATGAGAGAGCAGCTTATTGCCAAGGGAAGTGACATACTCATTTAAGACAGGGTCATCGAGCACATTCATATTGGAACGAGCGGTACGCATAAAGAAATCGCCAATGGCAATTTCCTTTTGTATGGTAATTCCACGTACACCTGCAGTACCAATTTGCGGAATCATAATTTCATCGGCGCTCACTGATGCAGGTAAAGACAGAGCACCTAAAGATAAGACCCCTGCAATACTAAGAGCTAGCGCCTTTAGCGCCAAGCGCGATGTGTTTTTCCCTTTCATCCCTTTCATCTCTCCTGCGTCTAGATTACGACCTAAGGTCGCATAATGAGTAGCCTCTAGCAATTATACAAAGCTTTTGCTTAGTACTTAGTTAGTGAGCTAGGAATATTAAGCGTACTAAGATAGACTATCAAACGCATATGAAAGCTTATTCATTACCCTTTTGTGAGCTAGGAAGGCTCGTATAATATGTTAACGCTCTTACAACGCTGGTATCAGCGCCACTTCTCGCAGCCAGGCACGATTGAATTTGCCTTGGTGCTCATTGTGGCCTTTATCACGGTTTACTATTTCATGTGGCTGGTGGGCCCTATCATCGTAGCCTTATGCTTTGCTTTTTGCTTAGACTGGCCTGTAGTAGCTATGCAAAGACGCTTTGCCCTCTCGCGCAAAATAGGCTCGATCATTGTGATGGTCATTTTCTCCTCAGTCATGATCTTTACTACTATCTTGATTGTGCCTAGTGTCATTAAGCAAGGTGCCGAATTTTATAACTCCATTGTGGCTTTTAGTACCGATAATGCTGCTCATAAGCAAAAAGCAGGTGAGGGAGATAAGGAACATGGAGACCAAAAAACAGGCGCTACCTTACATTCTCAAAATAATGGGATAACTGCACCTACTACCAATAAAGAAATGGTTTTTGACCATGCCCTCAAGATAGCCTCCAATATGGTTCACGCCTCAGGCTCCCTCACTAACAGCACTATTGCCAAGGGCTCTAAGGATGCTATGCAAGACATGTTAGCAACTCCCCAAACCAAGGATAAAGAAAAGAATCAGTGTTTAAGCCAGGAGGACAGTAAGGACAAAGCCTCAGATAACAAGACTACTATTGTCTATATTGCCAATGGCAACGATGATAGTGAGCCAGGAATAAGCTCTTCTGAGAGGATGGCTAAGGCTGTGGCTAATGCTGCTCTGGTGGCAGCAGAGCTGAACAATAAAGAGCAGCAACACAAGGACAAGGCAGAGCTTGCAGATAAAGTAGAAAAATCTGAGGCTAATAATCCTAATGGCTATCACATCACCTTGATTGATAGCACTGGCGACCACTTAAACCTCTCCTCTGGTGATGGCCAATTTACGCTCACGGCCAAGGACTTTGATATGCGTCTTGCCGAAGAGATTCATGATGTGGTGCAAAGCACACCTGATCCGCTGCCAAGTATGCTGACCTTGCGCTTAATTGAAGATAGCGTGCGTTCAGCCCGTATTGCAGCTACCAATAAAATGGCAGATGTCATGCGCACTCAGCTTATGCCATCGGTGGTCAATGCCTTTACTTGGCTGGTATACGCTATTATTGTACCTATCTTCACCTTCTTAATGCTCTATAACAAAGAGCAGTTGAAGACTCGTGCCAAGATCTTTATCCTGCCGAATAACCAGCAATTGATTCGCCAATTCTGGCCAAGCATGCATAGCCAAATTGCAGGCTATATTCGCGGTAAGCTCTTGCACATTATCATTATCTCCATCGCCAATACTTTGGCCTTTATGCTCCTAGGTATGAACTACGCCTTATTACTAGGTGTTGGTGTGGGTTTATCAGTGGTCATTCCTTATGTAGGTGCTGTGATTATTGCGGTACCTGTAGTGATGATTGCAATTTTCCAATTTGGCTTTAGTGGCACTTTAGTCTGGGTATTAGCTATCTATACCTTAATTCAGCTGTTAGATAGTAATGTCTTAACTCCTATGCTGTTCTCTAAGGCTATGAACTTAGATGCCTTCTCCATTTTGGCTGCGATCTTAATCTTTGGCAATTTATGGGGCTTTTGGGGCGTATTCTTTGCCATTCCGCTGGCTACCTTTGTTAAAACCCTGATCGTAGGCTGGCCCAATGCCGAACCCCACGATCCTAACGATATTAGAATCTAAATACCCCTATCCCAATTTATAGATCAAAAAAAGCCTTGCATATATAAAATATGTAAGGCTTTTTTTAAGCTTAAAGGGTATACCCTTAGTACATGATAGTATAGAGCTTGCGACGGTAGGCACTTTGATTTGGATCACCATCCATGGTGCTTAAGATGTCTAAGAAGGTCTTCTTTACATCCTCTTTAGCTAAGCTTTCCTTGAGCTTGGCAAAAAGTAAGTCTAAAGCATCTTCTTTTTTGCCCGCATCAGCCAAGGCTACAGCATAAGCTACAGCATTTTCATCGCTTGGGTCTTGCTCAAACTTGGCTTGTAACTCTAAGAGCTCAGGGCTGTTTTGAGCTTGTTCAGCTAAGTCTAAAGCTGACATTAACTGCAAGTAATCTGGGCTTTGCTTCTCTTCACGGCCTAAATTATCTAATAACTCGTGAGCGGCCTTGGTGTTCTTAACCGCAATGAGCATACGAGCATAGATAAAACGATAGCTTAAATTGTCCTTATCATCGGCAAAAGCCTCAGAGGCCTTAGCAAGAGCAGTTGGCATGTCGCCAGAGGCCTCAGATTCTAAGGCCTCACGCATTAATAAAGCAGACGCACTTGGCATAAACTTATTTAAAGTCTCTTGCAAGGAGCTGACAATGTCCTGACCCTCTAAGATAGCAGCAGGCTGACCTTGGTCAATTACTACTAAAGTAGGCACAGCGCGCAGACCAATTTGAGCTGCGAACATCTGCATGGTTGGGTCTTGAATATCACATAAAGCTAAAGTTACAAACTCATTGTTATCAGAGATAGCAGAAGTTAAAGCGGTTTTAGCTGGATCGCAAGATGGGTCTTGATCAAAAAATAAGCAGAATAAAGGCTTATCTAAGGATGACTTCAAGACCTGCTCGAAATTTTCCCGATTTAAATACATTTTTACTTAATCCTGAAAGAAATACACCTTATTTTAGCGTAAGAAACGATTGAGATCGCGCGTGGCTTCAATAAGGTTTTCCAAGTTAGGGCGTACCTGCATGCGCTCGCTATTGCGCTCAACATACGAGTCTCCCTCTTGAGAGTAGATAACAGTATCGTCCTTGCTCACTAACATCATGCGCTCAAAGCCGTCTACCACTAAATAAGGTCTATCCCCTAAGTTCTTCAGATTTTGACCTAAGGTGTAGTTACCTGATGGGGTAGTAATATTTACTACATCGCTGGCAACCAAAGCAAAGATATCAGCAGGTGAGCTTAAGAACTCACTATTGCGCGCCTTGCGCTGCTCATCAGGCCAGAACACCATTAAAGGCACATGCTGCACTAAGCGCTCAAAGCGCTGATGGCCCGACACTAAGAAATTATTACCCTCAGTGGAGGTAATAATGACTATGGTGTTATTGAGCAGCTTGCTATCCTCCAAGACCTCCATAAAGGTACCAATCATGGCATCAACATAGCGCACATTATGCTCATAATTAAGTAAGGCGCGCACCTGAGCATCCCCTGCAATTAAATAATTGTCCTCAGAGAAATTACTAATCTGGCACTGAGCCTGGTCAAACCATGCACCATAGCGCTGCACTATAGACTGCTCCTCATCTGTTAACTGTGCAGGTTCTACAGCCTCTATAGAGCCTGTAGGCGCGAGAGTGGCATCAGGGGCGAGCACTTGCTCGTGCACTGGGGCGCAATCATGGTTAATGGCCTTAGGGGCGCGCAAGTCGTTGAGCACTAAGGTTAAGGCATAAGGGCGCTCTTCATGAGTGTTATACGACTTAATTTGTTCAAGGGCGCTTAAGAATAAATCCTTGGCATAAGGCTCAATATTGAGCTGAGGAGCGCGCAAGCTAGAGTTTTGCAAGAGGCGACGATAGTAATTAGAGCTCTTGAGCTTAGCTTTGGTAGCGCCATCTACAAGCTTATAGTCACTGACGCTCATGCGACGAATATAATCTTGGCGCAGCATTTCATCGACAGTAACAGGCAGACTATTGCTATGGAGCATAGCGCGACTATATTGCAAAGGCAGACCGTAATTTAAGGAAAAGACATTATCTAACTCATCGTTATAGAGCAAATAATGCTCCTCAAAACTCTGTCCTGCATTTTTTAAAGCCAATAACTTAGGGGTATTGTCCTGCTTTAAATCGCTAACAGAGAAACGATTTAAGGCAATGATAATGAGATTTTTGCCCTGAGATTGCTCATCAATGCTAATAGGGGTAAGCGGATAGCGTAAATACTCTTGGCGCGAGCCTTGTGAGCTTTCTAATAACTCTTCATTAATCCAACCATGTGCAGACAAGAAGGACTTGGCTGTCATTGGATAATGGAAAGGGAAAGTCGAACGCAAGAGCGTAATGCGCTCATACTTATAAGCATCTGCCCAAATGTGCATGCAATGCGAAGAGATAAAGCATGCTCCAATTAAACAGAGAATGGAGCGCACTAAATAAGGATGATGAGCGCGGTATAAAGAATGGGTAGTGATCTTGGCAAAGGCATATTCAAGCCCTAGCACTAAAGGTATGGCAATAAAGAGGAAGTTATAATTTAAGCCTGTATCAAAATCGAGCTCACGTACAATCAAATTAATGGCCGTCATGCTCAAATGTACTTTGACCATTAAATAAATCTTGATATCAAAGAGCAAGATCGTATGCCAAATGACAGCAATGAGCACAGAGAGCACGCGGTAATAACGAAAATTACCAATAAAGGCCAAGGGAAAGAAAATTACCAAAAAGACCACAATGGTTAAAAAGCTCATTTGGCCAATACAGGTAATAATCAAATATAAAAAGCTTAAGAAGTTGCTAGCAGGAGGCGCAGCATATACATAGCCAAAGCCTAAAAAGCAGCTTAGTAGTATATTGATAAAGATAAAGTAATGGCCCCAAGAAAGCGAACGTGACACTTGCTCAGTGTACGAAAAACGCTTAAATGGGTTGATTGAAACACCCATGGCACGCTCAAACACTTCAATTTAGTACTTGTGCAGCCCTGTATAGTACTGCAACTTTTTCTGTGCTGAATTTTAGCACACTTAATTATAGGCCTTGGCGCTCTAAGCCAATGCGCAAGGACTTTTCTCATCAAATTAAGCAAAATCTAAAAATGTGATCTCATTTGCAAACGCCCGCCCCACCATAGCTAAGCATGATAAATAGGCCCTTATCACCCTTAGAACGTCAGATTAGTTTTTAGCACTATATGCAAATGCTCGCAAGAGTGCTATGCAATGACCTTTATAGTACCCCCAACGTCCAATCGTTCTTACACTGATTTTTTTTGGAGTTGGTTATGGGCTATACGCTGTTTCCTAAAACTATTGCTGAGGTCGCAGGCACCTATGCGCGTAAATTAGGCGTGCAAGTTGAATTTGACTGGAGACAAGCACGCGCCTATAGCACTCCTAACAAAATTGTCTTACCTGCACTCAATCTTGAAAACTTAGCTGCTGAGCGTATCTTATATGGCTTGATGGCCCATGAGGCAGGGCATATTCATTATAGTGACTTTAGTAGCTTTGCTAGTGTAGATAATCCTTTAGTGCAAGACTTAGTCAATGCCTTAGAGGACTGCCGCATTGAGCACTTAATGAGCCAAGGACACTTAGGGGTGTTTGAAAATCTGGAATACACTAATCAATGTGTCTATCACTACCAATTTAAACACTTCCACCTGCAACAGCCAATGTGCAAGTTAAAGCTCATTATCAGCTTTCTCTTAGTTAAGACCCATAGCGTACTCTTGCACTATAACTATGCCGATACTATAGCTAAACTAGTAAGCCAAGAGCTCTCTGGACTTATCCCTGACAAGAGCTTAAAAACCTTAGATGAATTTACTCATCAAGTAGGCTTATGCCAAAGCACCCATGACATCATTGAACTTGCCCATCTCATCTTACAGGCCTTTTATACCAAGGGCTTCTTCGTCCCTAACTTTGAGCGCTTTGTGCTATCCAATAATTCCATTAGTGCATTTGACTTTAACCATGCTAAAGAACTAGCTACGCTCTATGGCCAAAGCTTTAATCCCCCTGTATTGTGCCCCCATAAGCAACAAGCGCAAATTGTCTCGTGCCAAAGCATTATTGATGCTCACCTACTAAAGCTTAGCGAATCAGATCTCAATGATAACTTCCTCCCTAGCTTTATTGCTCCCCACCTCTATCCTATCGAGCAAGTGAGCGACAATATTAATGTCCAAGACTTAGTGAATAAGACTAGCTTAAGTGAGGTGCAACGCTCCTTAGAGCGTTCGCATCAAGCTGTAGGCAATTTAGAGGAGGCCTTATACTTATGTAAAAGTACCCATGAAAAAAGCAAAATCCATTACAATTACCAGCCCCCAGAGGACTTTAGTGCCCGCCTCCTAAAGCTCTATCAGTCCCCACCTAATAACTCTCCTTCCACTTCATCTCAAACCCCACCATCTCCTAGCTTTAATCATTTCTCCTGTGCAGCTTTAGCTGCTCTTTTGAGCAACCAAGCCTATCATAAGGAGGTGTCATCTACTCAACTTAATACTTCTCCCCTGTCACGCTTGCGCTCACCTTGGAGTCCTACAAGCGACTCGATCTTATCTTACGTGACCTCCACTGCCACAAAGCAAGAGGTTAATTTGCAACATCTCTATTCTGCCGCTTTATTGTCCCCCATGCAGTCTCTTGTGCACGACTCCCCTTACTCTTATGGTGCGGACGATAGTGGAGCTCACCATAAGATCACCTATAAAAGCCCTGTGCTCTTACATAGTGCCCTTGAAGAGAGCTTACATGAGCTTACTAACTTTAAGACTAAATATTTGCTCACTAAAGATATGCTCAATCGCTATATCGACAAAGAGATGCTAGAGAGCCAAATTAGTGAGTTAGCCCAAATGCTCTGGGAGCAACATAAAGCTGCCATTAATATCTCTCACCATGACTTAGATTTAGATAAGGAGCAATTTGCTCCTGTAGATAATATCTTCAATCCCCTGTATAGCCCTTATGCGAGCAAAGCTGAGTTCTTAGAGCACGTAAGTGATTATCAAAACTTTTTACAAGAGCATTTAGATAAACGTTCCCCTTACTATATACGCGCTACTTGCTTTAATGCAGGTGCCTTTATTAGCCAAGACTTTAAGGTACTAAACCATGAATTGTCCGTTACTGGTAAAGACTTAAAACTGTATGACTACTTTATCAAGCCTGATATTTCCTTAGAGCTAGCTACACGACTGTTTGTTGAGAGCTTATCTAACCCGATGCGCTTTGTCCCTTTATGGCGCTGGGTCAATATCTTCCCTTTTATTTATGTTTTCCAAGACTTCGTCTCCCTAAATACAATGCAAGAGCAGCGCCTTGCCTATATCCAAAGCAAACTAAAGCGTAAGCTTTATATTCCACACTCGCTAAAGGAAAATCGCCAATTAAATAAGCGCCTGAACACCACCATTAAGCTCCATAACCGCATTTTTAACACCACTTATTTCAACGCCCGCACCTTTAAAGAGGCTGAGAAATTCCAACAAGAAGGCGTACGCTTCCCAGCCTTCCAATATGAAGAAGCACCCGAAGAACTCCAGCTCATGTGCTTAGATAAAGGATATCGCTTTAATCCTCTGCGTAAAGTACAAGCACATGATTGTTTAGTGCAGGAGCTTATGGAAGATAGAGTCAGTGCCAAATTACAACGCCAAGAGGCGATTTTAAAGGAGATGGGACTTGCAGATGAGTTCTCCTTAGACCCTGACAGAAGCTTAGACCCTAATATGTACTGTCGTGATAAAGCAGGACATGTCTACTTAAAGTACTACTATGAGCGTTCAGTGATTGCCAAAAAGGCCTTGCTCTTAAGTGGACTTAATGACAGTAAGCAAGCCATTGCCCCTGTATTAGATAAAAACCACTTTAGTGGCATCTTGCATTACTCACGTATGCCCCATAAGCGCCCTGAGCAAAGTAAGGCTGCCCATGACAGCATGCTAGAGACGTACCATAAGGTTAAGCCGCGCCAAGATTACTTACATGAAATCTTTTATAAAGTCCCTTGTATGAGTCCTTGGACCGTAGGCAGCACTCAAGAACCGCAATGGCGCTTCCCTAACTTATACTTAGACGGCAAAAATCTCTATAAAGAAGATCCTGTAATTACAGGTCATAAAGATGGCTCACTAAAGCGTGCTTGTGAGTGCCCTTTTAATCTCAAAAAGCAGCCTGTAGAGGTACAGCGCCAAAATAGCTTGTACTTACGCTATTGCCGCTTTTTAAATAACTTAGTCTTGCCCAATGCAATGGACATTAGCTCCTTTCATAAGGCCATGCTAAGCAACTATAGTCAATATTGCGATAACAGACGCGACCCACGCGCGGAAAACACTTTTGCCGATGCCTTGCGCGAGTACTACGTAGAGCGCTTTATCCCAACTAACAGCCCCAACTACAACGAGCCCTCTTGTGAGGAGAGCAACCATATTGAGCGCTACCAACAAGAACTCAAGGCCAATAAGGCACCAGAGCCTACCGAGCAAGTCAAACGCCCTCCTGGCGATACTAATCTTTTAAATCGCAATATGTTCTACGATTTAAGAAAGTTTAGTGTCCAAGACTTAAAAGAAATGGCTGTCAATGCCGAAATCTTAAAGCTCCAACGTCACCCTGACTTTAAGCTCATTGAGCAAGAACTAAAACGCCGTATTCCTAAGGAGGACTTACATACTCTCTATAGCAAGACCATTCCTAAAATTCAAAGCGAATTTATTCATGAAGCCTTAACGGAGCAAGCTGCGATTCGTCAAGCTCTGGAAAATAAGCTCATGGCCTATTATCAGCACCACTATCAGCTCCATATGCAAAAAGGACGCAAGCTCAATATCTCCAAGGCACAGCGTATCTTTTTAGGAGAGACCAAGATCTTTGATGCTGATAATCCAAACATGGCTTGCGATACTGTAGTGCACTTGCTTATTGACATCTCTAGCTCCATGGCCAATGAGCGTCACTTTATAAGAAAAGAGTTTATCGACAAAGATTGTGCAGGCTATGTAGCTTGTAAGAGTGCTTTAAGTATTGCTCTAGCCTTAAGCAAGCTTGAACAGGTACACACTGAAGCTACCTTCTTTCCAGGGCCTTGCCAAGATAAGCCTTATATCAATATTCTTGGAGCCCATGAAAATGTCACCGAACGCGCTAAATACTTCTTGCAATTACCACGTCTGTTTACCCCTACAGCTGAAGCTCTGACCTTTGTGGTCGCCAGCCTTAATCGCCATACCAATAAGCGCAAAATCATTATCTTGCTTACCGATGGCATGCCCGATCAGGTCAGCACTACCAAAAGAGCGCTACGCTTAGCCGAGAAATGTGACATTGAAATCTACTCTTTAGGCATTGGCATAGCCAAAGGCTTGCAGCCTATAGTCAACACCATCTTCCCAAATATGATGAATATCCAAGACTACCAACAGCTCCCTCAGGCCCTATCCAGACTCATCGGTAATCGATTCACTCTGCCTTAAGATAAACACTTACCTGCTTGACGGCGCGCCTTTTTACACATCCATATCAGCCCTAGCTACTAGACTCTGACGCAAGGACATCACTAAATGAAAGATCAAGATTATTTTCACTGCCAGCCTTATAACCCGCTCAAGCATAATCTTACTGAAGATGAGCGTGCTGCCATTGCCGCTAAAGACCCTAATGATCCCCTTCTTTTTAACCGCGAGTGCCCTAATCGTGAGGGCGTGACTTTGGAATATCGCCCGCTCTCTCAGTGTCAAGCTCAACCTAGCGAACCAGAACAAAAGCTCCGCACGCTCGGCTATAAGTGGAGCGAAAAAACCTTTTTTAGGCTCATAGTGCTCTTGCTAAGCCTGCTTATGCTCATGCAAGGCTTTACTGCCTATTTAGAGCTTAAATATCTCTTTTAGTCCCCGAAAAACACTGGTCTAAAGCCCTAGGTGCAAACATGGGGCTTTTTACGTCAGTACAAGGGGCTCTTTTTCTTTGAATAAAAAGCCCTCAGGAGCCTCCCAAGCAGTTAAATCACAGGCCATGGTATAGGCATCTTCAGCAGGATGCTTAGAGGTAGCAACATAGTAGTTTTTACGCGTGCCAGTAATCTTAAAGCCATAAAGGTCATATAAGTACAATGCCACTTCATTAGAAACACGCACCTCTAAATAACATGTAGCTGCACCCAAGCTTTGACACACTTGCAAACTCTTAACTAAGAGCTTATGGCCAAAGCCTAGACCTTGGTACTTCTTTAAAATACCAATGGTGTAGATCTCAGCTTCATCAAAGATGATGCTAATAATGCAAAAGCCAATGAGCTCTTGTTTTAAATACACTCCTATGCAGCGACAATTATCAGTAAAACAAGACATTAAGGCATCATAAGTCCAAGGATCGGCGTGCGCGCTGATCTCCACTTGCATCAGCTGCTCAATTTCTTCTGTGCTTGGCTTTTCAATAATTCTCCAAGCAAGCTGTTCTTTTAAAGCATTGCGACGTGATCCCATCTTGCTCACCTTAAGTGTTAATTTCTATTATTTGGAGCTTTTTAAAGTCCAATGGCGCTGAGCTAACTCATTTTTAAGCCAAGTCCATAAGCTGCGCTTATCATCACCATAGGCAAAAGAATGCCCACTTGGAGCACCTGCTATAGGATAGGTAATTGGTAATAAAATAATGTCCTCATGCAAGTAACTATATATATGAGGCTCAAACTCTTGCACCACTAAATTAGACTCTTGGAAGAGATTAATTAAATTGCTCAAATACTTACATGACATATCAAATCTAATGTAAATATGAGCATTCGGACGCAATGGCAACATACCAAAAGCATTAGATCCATACATGCCAGGCATAGCTCCCATCGGCCATTGAGCTTGGTTCCAACCATAATAAGCATTAGGCTGCATCATAGGCCCACCTTGGTACATGCCCATATTTGGCATAGGTGCTTGCATTGGCATGCCCTGCATATTAGGCAGAGCAGCAAAAGGCTGTGGCATCATCGCACCACCAGGTCCCCCCATAATAGAGTTACTCATTGGACCTTGAGCCATAGGCTGTGGCCCTCCTGGCGTTCCATAAGATATAGGCCCCCCAGTCCTAGGGGATGGGGCTGTACTCATGCTCTGGGAAGCATTTAAAGCTTGGACTTTAGGAGTGCTACTTGAGCTTGAGGTGGCGCCTTGGTAATTAGGCTGCATAGAGCTTGGAGCTTGGCTTTGGCTGCGCTCCAAGGCCTGGCTTTGCGCTCTGCTCTGTCCTAAAGCTGCGCTTTGGCGCTGGGGAGCCTGAGTGTGCACATTATGCATGTAAGCTGGCCCTTGAGTTCTAGGGGCTAACATAGCGCTTGGCTTGTCATTCCCAAGGTTAGCTGTAACTTTGGTGCCCTTGGCAGCAGCTTGAGAGAGGGCCTTGGCTTGAGCGACCGCTTGTGCAGCGGCAGCTTGGGCCGAGCTGGCAGCAGCTGCGCTGGCAGCACGAGCACGTTGTTCGTGCTCAAAGGCTGCTTGCTGACGAGCTTTGAGTTCTTGTTGCCGTTGCTCGAGCTCATAAATATCACGCTGCAAAGTATTTACATTGCTATTGCACTCAGCAATTTCGTGATTGAGCTTGCTTTGCTGGCGCTCATACTCGCTCTTTTGGGTGCTTAAAGTGCTCTTGAGGGCGTAGAAATTATCCTCAGATAGCTTAGCTTTAGATGCTAGGGCACTTGGAGAGACTGCGCTTTTAGGATCAGTATTAGCCAAACTTTGAGGGTTACTCTCTTGCGCTTGGGAGCCATCTTGGAGCTCCATCACGCTAGCATCAGGAGTCACAGCAAAAGCAATGGAGGGCTTTACTTTCCAAGTAATACGATGTTTTAGCATAATGATAACTACTCAATACGGCCTAAACTGACTAAAAGCCATCTACAAGACGCTTAAGCCCATACTTAAAAGCCCCATAGATGGCGGTTGTTAAAGACTTTGTTGATAATAATAGACGCTCATTGCGTTATCAAACTTATTTCTTCTCTGGCAAGATCTCAATCCAGTAATCATCAGGATCATGGATGAAGTACAAGCCCATCTTCTCATTTTCATAGCAAATGCAGCCCATCTGACGATGGAACTCACGTACCTGATCATAGTTTTCGGCAACACGTAAGCAGATGTGGCTCTCGTTATCACCTAACTCATAAGGCTCGGTGCGATCCTTTAAATAAGTTAGCTCTAAAGAGAAAGTAGATTGCTTATCACCTAAATAAACCAAAGTAAAAGAGCCATCAGAAGCCTCCTTACGGCGTACTTCCTCTAAGCCTAAGGCTTCCTTATAAAAAGCCAAAGAACGCTCTAAATTGGTAACATTAATGTTGAAATGATCAAAACGTGCAGTAATTTGCATAGCTCACGCCTCAAAAAAATAAAATCACGCCCTTTAATTTTAAAGGATCTAAGGCTCAATATTGAGCGCTAATTAAAAATATTGCAGCTATCACCACTATTTTCAGGCAGCCATACTTGTAATTGAGAGCTAAGCTTTAACTCATTGATACGCTTAGCAGGCTCATAATGAACTATTGCGCTCTGTAACAGCTCATTATCATAAAGCGCGCTTAACACTAAATCAGGGCGCTCTATAACATGCATAGGCACTAATAAACGACAATTAATGCGTTGGCAAAATTGCGCAGCACCTGCACAAATGTCACTTACCATACGCATATCGCAAGGGAACATAATCACATCAAAGCTCGGATGGGATTTAACTATAGGCTCAAGCTCAGACAAGAAAAATTCATGGGACTTAGTAATTTCCTCTTGAGTGCTCTCTTCTTGCCAATGCCAGTAATTAAAGTCACCTGCATGGAAGACATTAAGCTCTTCATCTTTCAAAGAGATGGCAAAAGAACTCCCTACATCAGTAGAACCATGGGCTTGGACCTTAATGAAATCATCCTCATAGCACTGCCCTTTTTGTAAAAAGCAAATCTCATCTTTATAAGGAGCACATCTTTTAGAGCGATATTTCTTGATATCAGAGGAAAAGATTAAGTTAACTTGCGGAAAGGAGCTATCTTGAGAGCGACGCTTGGCTGCATATTTAAAGAGTTCCAAGACAAAAGGCAGGAAATGGTCTTTGTGATAGTGGCTACATAAAATATAGCAAGGCTTATTAAGTTTAGGCCATAAAGAGCCAATCACACCAGGGTAACAAGCTTTAGGGGCAGTAATCTCTAGGGCCTCTAAGGTCTCTAGCTCATCTTGAACTATGAGCTCACTAGAGCCTAAAGGACCAATAGCGCGCACTAAGCCCCCTTTATCAACATGTACCGACTCAGGCGCATAGCCATCAAGGAAATAATCTAATAAGAGATAGTAGTGCTCGGTCTCAAGCAGAAAGCCGCTGTGGTAAAGGTAGGTAAGTTTCATTAAGAGCCCCATAAGTTCGCTACAAAAGAGAGGATTTCATGATAGCACGGGAACTTAGGGTGCTGGTGCTTTAATGTAGGGCTATACCAAAGGCAGGTTTAAAGAGGAGAAAAATAGAGAATTGATATGGCCCAAAAACAAAAAAACCCCTAAAAAGGGGCCATTTGCTTATTGGCAGGAGCGGAAGGACTCGAACCCTCAACCGTCGGTTTTGGAGACCGCTGC
>Burrito_p2__coassemble_407_pt1 | contig 55242 bp, 36 predicted proteins | sample Burrito_p2__metabat2_low_PE_016 | metagenome-assembled genome bin Burrito_p2
CTTTAGCAGTTCAGTCCGCTAACGGCACCAATACTTCTGATGACCGCGCTGCCATCAAGAAGGAAGGTGATGCTCTCATGAGCGAGATCACCCGTATTGCTAAGCAGACCAAGTTCGGTGGCAAGACTGTCTTAAACGGCTATCAAGACGCCAATGTCTCTATCTTCCAAACCAAAGCAGCAGGTAATAATGCTGAGGCAAGTAAGGCTGGTACTGTAACCTTACAAGTTGGCGCTAATAACGGCGATCAGATTGAGTTCAAGGTAGAAAACTTTGCTTTCTGCCGCTTAGCCTCTAGCGCTGATAATGCTACTAAGGGCTGGACTAAGGGTTCTGGCTTAATGCTTAGCACTGCCTCTGGTGCCAAGGAAGTTATCACCTTGATGGACAAGATGATTAACAAGGTTGACTCCCAGCGTTCTGACTTAGGTGCTTTACAAAATCGTTTAGAGTCCTCTATTCGCAACCAGTCTAACGTAGCTGCTAACCAGGCTGACGCTCGTTCTCGTATCCGTGATGCTGACTTTGCTGAAGAATCTGCTGCTTTAAGCCAACAGAGCATTATCCAGCAGGCTGCTACCTCCATGTTAATGCAAGCTAACTCCCGTCCACAGTTAGCTCTCTCCATGTTAGGCTAATACTAGATTTTCATTTCTCTTTTAATAAGCATATAGATTAGCTAAAGCCTCAGTTGCTGTGCCTTTAGGCGCAGGAGCTGAGGCTTTTTTGTCTCTATAGGAGGCTGAGTTTAGATTAAGGCGTTGAAGTTTTCGTACTCGATATTGGCGGTGACGGACATATCGAGGGTGCAGCCCTTGATAATGACGCCTATAGGGGAGCAATTGATAAACTCTATGTGCTGGTTTTGCTCCACAATATCCTCAAAGTGGATGCGGTAATTAGTAAATTGGTGCAAGGCGGCGCGCTCTTGGCCATCATTGCACATTACTATATCTGTATTGATGCGGCGGCTTTGGACATAAGGCAAGGCCTCTAGGCTAAAGCCTGCATAATAGCTCTCATTTTGGCTAGACACATTATCCATGCCAAAGATATAGACCTTTTTAGCTTGCATTTTAATAGCTAAAGAGGCCATTAAGCTTGAGACCGATAGGCTAATATCCAGATCAGTAAAGGCGCCCTCTTGGACTGGGATGCGCATACGGCGCATATCATGAGTGTAGATAATGCGCTTTTTGCCCCTAAAGCAGCTCAATAAGAATAAATGAGCCTTAGGGGTATAGATGACCATGGTTTTATCATAGGCATGCGACTTAAGCTCGCATTGGGGCTCAACTAGTGCATTGTTTTTACCTACCAGTTTATAAATACCAATATCATTGATGACCAAGATATCAGGGACAATGGAGTGCTGCTCTAAAAAAGGCAAAGCTGTATCGCAAGCTACCAAGGTCACTCCTTGGGTTTTAAGCTCTTTTAAGCGCTTGATGCTCTCTGTGAGACTAGCCCCTGGCATAATCAAGGCAATATCGCAGGTAGTCTTAAGATCCTTGATGCTCAGCTGCTGGGCTTGCAGGCAATTAGGGTAATTATATTGGAGTATCAAATTCCTGAGTTCTTGTTCTCTTTTGCGAGCTAAGAGCTTTTCATACTCATTTTCCATGCTATAGAGCAAGCGCTGCTTGAGCCGTGAATTGACCTGGGGAGTCACAAAGATTTCAGGGGACAAGATAATGCGATTGGGTAAAATCGGAGTATCATCATCGCCCAAAAATAAATGGACGTTTTCTTTAGCCAAGCGCGCACCCATCTGAGGGTCAAGGCTTAGCATAATAGCACTTACCTCAGGATTTAAGATCACCACATTGATCTCTAAGGTAGGGTAACGCTCAGTGATGTACTCTACGACATGACCTGCACTTAAGCCATAGATAGTTACCTGCGGCGGAGCCTCGCGTTCAGGGGCAAAAGCCTGATCGGAGGAGTTAGTAATGTGCAGCCCCTTAGAGATCTCTGGAAAGTCGCTCGTATCAATGAGGGTAGGCTCAATGGTGTGATTTAAGATCTCATCATTGCGCTCACACTCTTCTTGTTTGCGTACGCGCTCTTGTTCTCGGAGCGCTTTGCGGCTAGGGATTAAGCTAAACTCCACTTCATCTAAGGAGTGTTGGTAGCTGTGGGGGGCGTAGAGATCTTTAAACGGCAAATGTGCACACAGCCGCTGACATTCTTTTTGGACATCATGGCGCGAGTACATTTGAACTTTATTAATGGCAATGGCGCTGCCTAAGCCTTTGATTAATTCAAAGTTGTAATGGGAGCTGCTATACAGACCCTTGGCAAAGTCATTTAATAGTTCATGGTCTTGATATGGCATTAACATTTCGAGATTGTTTTTAAAGGTAGTAATCTCATCATTTGTCAGTTTAATTGCCATCTCATCTCCCTTATGAAATGCACGCGTGAAAATTTTCTTAAAAGCAGCATAAGCTCTAGCTATGCAATTGGATCTAAGCTAGCACAAGGGGCACAAAAAAGAAATTAAGTTTTCACAATCATGCGCTCTATAGCAAATTTGTGTCCCTTTTGATAAAGGCACTTGATTTGCTCTTAGTGCTTATGGCAATTAAAAATTGTGAGACGCTCTGAGCTTGTAGGATCTTAAAGGCGTGAGCGGTCATTTTTTTGCTATAATGCCCCAGAGGCTATTCAGGCCATAGGTTTTTATTGATTGGGTGTCCGTATGTTAAAGTTTTGGCTTTACATCATAGTATTAATTGCTCTATGTATTTTAGGTTTAACCATTGGCTCTGCAAATGAGAGTATGGTTACTTTCGATTTCTTATTTGTAAAGGCTGATTTATCCTTAGCCATGGTCATGGTAGTAGGTATCGTAGTTGGTATCTTAATTGGTCTTTATATCTCTATGCTCTTCTCTATGAAGATGTGGGCTCGTGCTCAAGGTGCAAAGAGTGAAGCCAAGCGTATTAAAAAAGCAGCTCAAAAGGCCATTGAAGATAGCTCAAAAGCTGCCGCTCCTGCCGATGCTCAATAATTCTTAGTCACATAGAGACTACAAGGGCCGCTGCCATCTTATATTCTTATATTAGTGGTAGCGGCTTTTGTCTTAAGAGCACGCGATCCTAAGCTACGCACCAAAGGTGCCTTTATGCTGGACAATGGTAAGTAAGAACTTAAGTTCTTGCACAATTTTGAGTTTCATATGTTCGAGTTACTCTTTTTACTGCTCCCAATAGCAGCTGCGTATGGCTATTACATGGGAAGAAATTCCTATCAGGATAAGCGCGCCAGTAAAAAGACTAGGCAAACTCAGACCTATCTACGCGGTGTAGATTTTCTGCTCAATAATCAAAAAGAGCAGGCTATGGATGAGTTTATTGCTTATTTGGACTCTACTCATCCTACCTTTGAGTCTTCCTTGGCTTTAGGTAACTTATTTAGGCAAAGAGGCGAGGTGGATAAGGCTATCTCCTTGCACAATGCGTTGGCTAATGACGAGAACTCTGAGCCTTATGAGAGCGAGCTGGCTCGTTTAGAATTAGCCTGTGACTTTATGAGTGCAGGTTTATTAGATCGTGCCGAGACTATCTTGCTTGATTTGGTTGAAATTCCCCGTCAGCGCAAGAGTGCCTCAGAGCTCTTAGTTAAGCTCTATGAGCAAGAGCGTGATTATGTCAAAGCCATTGAAATTGGCCTTGATAACCAAGATGTACTTTCGAAAAATCAATTAAATAATCTGTCCCACTATTATTGCGAATTAGCCCAAAAGTCATTGTTAAACTCTAATTTCAAAGAAGCTAACAAGCTGATTGAACAATCCTTGGACATTTTTCCCAATTCTATTCGCCCCCATCTTATTAAGGCAGAGCTTTTAATCAAAGAGCACAAAGAGGGTTTTCAAGATAAAGTGGTGACTCAGGTGCTCAAGATTGCTGCTTTAGATAAAAGTACAGGAGCAATGTGCTTAGATCTCTTGCAACGTACTTTTGATAAGCCTGCCGAGCTTAAGTACAAGCAAGCGCTCGAGCAATTGGTAGTGACTACCAAAAGCGCAGCGGTGATTGTCTCTTTATGCAAATATATAGAAGAGAACGAGTCGCGTGCTCAAGCTCAAGACTTGCTCTTGAGTTACATCAAAGAGCGTCCTAATATTAAGCTCTTTTCTGCCTATATGGGCATGCGCTCTAAAGAGCCTGGCTCAGTAGGGGAGAGTGAAACTATCATGCAATTAAAGAGCATAGTAGATGCGCAAATTGCGCTGCATGCTCCTTATAGTTGTGCTAACTGTGGCTTTGAATCATCGATGATGTTCTGGCAATGCCCATCTTGTCGCCACTTTGATACTATTAGAATTAAGCACTCGATTGATGGTGATTAATTATATTTTCGGTACCTGCAAAGAGGAAATGTGTATGTTCGATCCTAAGGTCATTGTTGCTCTTGATTATGACAACGATGCAGCGGCCCTCGATTTTGTATCTCAGCTTGACCCTAGCACTTGTAATCTTAAGGTTGGTAAAGAGCTCTTTACTATTGCAGGTCCGCAGTTTGTCTCTAAGCTGGTAGACTTAAACTTCCGTGTGTTCTTAGACTTAAAGTTCCACGATATTCCTAATACTACCGCTCAGGCTATTAAGGCTGCAGCCAGCTTAGGTGTATGGATGGTCAATGTCCATGCCTCTGGCGGTCGTGTCATGATGGAAACTGTGCATAACGAGTTAGAAAAGCTCCCATCTAGCATCACCAAGCCAATTGTAATTGGTGTTACTGTGCTGACCTCTATGGATCAAGCTCAATTAAATGACATTGGTATTACCGTCTCTCCTCAAGAGCAGGTCTTGCGCTTAGCTCGTTTAGTTAAAGAATCAGGCTTAAATGGCGTAGTATCTTCTGCCCAAGAATCTGCCATGATTAAGCGTGAGTTAGGCTCTGACTTTGTAACTGTAACTCCAGGCATTCGCCCAGCAGGTGCTGCCTTAGGCGATCAAAAGCGCGTTATGACCCCAGTAGAGGCTATCAAGGCTGGCTCTGATTATTTAGTCATTGGCCGTCCTATAACCCGTGCTGCCGATCCATGTGCTGTGCTCAAGGCTATTAACTCTGAGCTCTATCCAGTATTAGCTGAGCGCAATGGCATCAAGTGCTAATAGCTACTTATAGGTGAGATAAGCATTAGAGATCTAATAAAGCCACCTTCTAGGTGGCTTTTTATTTTAGTTTTACTGCGTTGAAATCGAGCTTGCTCAAATTTGGTCAACTACTCCATCTTAAAATGAGCTGAGCTCATTTTCAGGATGGAGCTTGAAACTTCGGTTACGACACAGAAGGATTTAATTTAAAACCCTCTTGGGGGGTTAACCAAGCCCCAAGCTCTGGGCGTATCTGTGCCGAGTCTACGCGCCGATACAATAACTTAAATAGAATTATGCCAGGGACTATCTTTATATACAAAGGAAAGAGGTTTGTATTAACAGGGCAGCTATTAAAAGGACTATACTATCGTGCTTTTGGTCAAAGCAAGAAAAATTTCCCTGCTAAGGAATGCAAAATCTTAGGCAGACGATCATTAGTTTATATTTAAAGTACGCGATTCATCCCCCGCCTCGCTTAAGCGTAGGCGGGGGTATTCTCGCTAATTTTTGATAAATAAGCTTTGCTTTCTCTCAATGCTCGCACTGAGCTTGAGTAAATTATCGTTGGATAAGAAGGCATCATGATTGCCATCTTCTTTAATAAAAAAGTCCTCGCGGCTCTTACCTGTGGCTTTTAAGACTTGGCGCAGCTTCACTGGCTCTCGACCTTGGCCTGACCATTCACAGACATTACCATTTAAATCGTGGTAGCGGTATTTAACGCGAGCACTGCGATAGCGATTTAAACTGCATTTAAGGGTATCAGCTAAGCCATCGAGCACTTCTTGAGGTTCAAACTCCAAAGATTTATTGTCAAGATTACAAGCAAAAGAAAAGGTGTCGTACTTAGTACGTAAAGTGTGTGTTTTAAAGTCTTCTGCTTCTTTGAGTTTTTCTTTTTTTAAGTGCTCAAGCTGCTTAATTACATCTTGAACATCTTGAACGCTGGCATCTTTAAACCAAGAGCGCAGATTACGGATACTTTTCAAGGTCACATATTTACCTTGACTGGGGCGTGAGATCATTCCTAAGGTATTCATAGTTGATTAGCGCATTTATCAAAAATTAGCGAGAATACCCCCGCCGTCCATAGCAATTTTTAGTACAAGGATTAAGGGGGCAAGGATTGAACCTAGCTTTTAGAGCATGTGAGTGTTGGGTTTAGATGTTTTAAACGTGGCAATATCACATTGACCGACATTAAGTTAATTATAACGCGCTTTTAGTTGGCAGAGTAAAGCATTTACAATGTTCATTTTGACTCCTCTGACATTCAAGTGTGCGCTTGCGAGCCGTAATTTTGAGCAGATTATGCTGTTTATGGTTCATTTTCGTTAAATTGCTCTTTTCGTGAGCTGGATCAACAAAGATAGGGCTAAATGCTTTTTTAGCTAAGCGCCTTTGTTAAAATCAATCGCTTAGTGTTTGTTTTTCGGTTTAGTGAATATAGAGGTGGCACAGTGAAAGTTATAGTCATGAGACATGGTGATGCAGTCTTTCAAGGTGGCGATCGTGTATTGAGCTCTCGTGGTGAGCAAGAGGCTAAGCTTACGGGCATGAAATTAGTCTCGCATCTTGCCATTACCAAGATCATTAGCTCTCCTAAGCAGCGTGCTATTCAAACTGCCGAAATTGTGCGTTCTTTATTAAGAGGACGTCAGATTCCTCAAGTAGAGCTCCTTCCAGAGCTTAACCCATCTGGTGATGCACACACTGTCTTTGATTATGTCAATGCCATTGGCTCGCCTGATGACACTATCTTGCTCGTGTCCCATATCCCGCAGGTCATTAATTTAAGTTATACCTTTGGCTATCGACAAATGGAAGTGCCTATGTTCTATACCGCAGCTGCTATGGTATTAGAAAAGGTTAATCCTGAAGATGAGCTCTTCGTAGCCAAGTCCTTTTACCATCCTAATGGCGAAAAACTCATCCATACCCCATCTTTAGCCTAAATTTCATTGTCCTCCCAAGCAGCGCCTCTGGCGCTGCCCTGTGTGTCTGGGTATTTACACATAGCGCCAAAGCACACCATTTAATGCTGCCATTTCAGTCCTGACAGAGCCATTGAGCATCAGTATTGTTCTACAGGGGAGTGCCCCTAGTATATCAGTTTAAAAAAAATTATCGTCCTGCTAAGTGCATAGATATAAGCTTTGCACACGCAAATTAGCATGCTGCTCGTTGCTAAGCCTAGTATTTACTAGCTTTAGGTGCTATGATAGATACAAACAAAGGAAAAGCATGCCAATTTTGTTTAATACTATGCCATCCATATTAAACTACTGTGTAAAGTAGTGTTTTTTGTGATAAAAAAGTGCAAAAAACGAAATTTTGCTCAAACTGTGAGCCTGTGCTCAATGTTGAAAGATGGCTGCTTTTTAACGTCAGATTGGGACTTTTCGTATTGCCTTATAGTTGACTATCCTCGATAATTTATCAATCAAGATTGCTTGATTCATCTACTCTATGAGGTGTAATCAGTGCTCTCACATGCTAATTAAGGCTTAATTAAATTCACGACTACTCAGGATCAAGACTAGATATCACATGCGCCCTTAGTAGTCAAAATCACGCCCTAATTTAATGCAAATTTAAATTTGCTGCGATAAGATTCCAAATACACACAGACAGTCCAGGAGTTGTGCGTCTATGCGTACTTTCAAGAAATACAATCCTTTTATGATAGCCAAGCATGTTGCTGCTTTTTTTAAAGGTCAATTTTTAATCGAATCTCAGGGCACTTTCACTTTTGATGGTGGTAAGGTCGTAATTGATGAAAACTCAAGCGAAGCCCATAAGTTAATGGGCCGTGAGATCAATCAATTCATTGCAGGCTTTTTAGCCGCTTCCCGCCCAATGGATGTACGTTATAAATAAGTGGCGAAAACCACTGGGCTTGCCCAGTGGATGAAAGCCACTATGTTTTTATAAGTAAGGCCTTAATCCTGTCTTTCAATGCCAATTGGGCAAAATACTCTTTCTTATTTCCTCTCTTTATAGGCATGAGCGCAAGAATACGTGCTTTTTGGTTGATCTTGTAGGCATTTGTGTCTAATATTCTTTAGTTTTAGCAGCGCTTGTAAAGAGTGCTATTCCCATTTGTGTTTTTGACCTTTAATGGAGGCGGTGCGCGCTCGAGGTTTTTTGCCTAGCAGCACTGATTTAGGCTATGTCCGAACAATTAGTTGATCCTAATGAGCTCAACGCTCATACTGCCGCATCTGAGAGCTTAATTGACTCAATTATTGCTCCTATTGATGAAGAGTTCTTTAACTTTCCTAGCGATGAGGAAGTAGTAAAGACCTTGGTAGAGGAGCTCTACACCGTCCAAGACGTAGTTCGTTACTTAGTATCCATGTTCTCAATGCATGGCGTATATGTAGGCCATGGTACTGATAACTATTGGGATGAGGCCTTAGAGTTAGTGCAAGCAGTAATGTTCTTACAGCCTCCTTGCGATGACTCCACCTTAACCTCACGTTTAACCAAGCGTGAGCGTGAGTTAATTGCCAAGATGGCCATTGCTCGTACCAAGTATCGTATTCCAACCCCATATTTAACACACCGAGCTTTCTTTGCAGGTCACCAATTCTATGTAGATCGCCGTGTGATTATTCCGCGCTCTCCAATTGCTGAGTTAATTGAAAACGAGTTCCGTCCATATATCTCCAAGCGCCCAGAGCGTGTTTTAGATATGTGTACTGGCTCTGGCTGTATTGCTATTGCTATCGCCTTGCAATTTGAAGGTGAGTGTGAGGTCGATGCTGTAGATATTAGCTCTGATGCTTTAGAGGTGGCTGCTCACAATATCGAGACCTATGAGCTCGAGAATATCGTTACCCCAATTCAAAGCGATCTCTTTGATAATTTACCTGAGGGCGATAAGTACGATTTAATTGTAGCTAACCCTCCTTATGTCAATGCTCAAGATTTAGCAGCTATGCCAGATGAGTATCACCGTGAGCCTGAGTTGGCTTTAGGTTCTGGCTTTGATGGTTTAGATTGTGTACGCCGTATTTTACTCAAGGCCCGTGATTTCTTAACCGATGAGGGTGTCTTAATCGTAGAGGTAGGTAATACTGAGGAAAACTTAACCGAGACCTATCCGAACGTACCATTCCACTTCATTGACCTCCAACGCGGAGGCAATGGCATCTTCTTGCTCACTGCTGACCAATTGGAAATGTGCGCCCCATATTTTGCCGAGCAAGCCAACCAAGAATAGGCCAGCTAACTACTTAGCATCAGAGATATTTAGGGCCTCTAGGATTGCTTATTAGGATCTGTTTTGAGTGCTTAACGTTCCTTTTTGGTGCGTTAGCTCTTAAATCAGGTCCTTTTTTATGCTCTTAAGGGAGCTTAAGCTAAGATAGAGGCATAGGGCCGTCATACACAGTAGGGCCCGCATAATTGTAGGATTTAAAGGAGCAAGATTACTTTTATGGGAGCCAATACTCTAGGCCATATTTTTACTGTTACTACCTGTGGTGAGTCTCATGGTAAGGCCTTAGCTTGCATTATCGACAATTGCCCTCCAGGCGTGGCTATTAGTGAAGAGCAGATTCAAGTCGAGCTCGATCGCCGCCGTCCTGGCAGTACCCGCTTTGGTACCCCACGTAATGAGGCGGATGCTGTCAAGATTATTTCTGGCGTCTTTGAGGGTAAGACTACGGGCACTCCTATTGGTTTGATTATTGAAAATACCTCACAGCGCTCCCAAGATTACTCTGAGATCATGAATGCCTATCGCCCAGGTCATGCTGACTATACTTATAATTTAAAGTATGGCGTGCGCGATTATCGTGGCGGTGGTCGTTCCTCAGCCCGCGAAACTGCCATGCGTGTTGCCGCAGGTGCAGTAGCCAAGGCCGTATTAGCCCATTTATTTAAGGTCTCAATTGACGCTTGTGTTACGGCTATCGGCCCACATACTACTGATAAATATGACCCGCAAGCGGCTTTAAATAATTCTTTGAACTTTGCCTCGAGTGATGAGAGCGAGCTCTTAAGACTGATGGATTATATGGATCTGCTGCGCAGCGAGCATGATTCTTGTGGTGCCATTATTGAAGCACGTGCCCATGGCGTGCCTGTTGGTACGGGGGCTCCTATCTTTGAGCGCTTAGATGCAACTTTAGCCCATGCCTTAATGTCGATTAATGCCGTCAAAGGCGTAGAAATTGGCGATGGCTTTGCTATGGCTGCCATGCGTGGCTCACAAGCGCGTGATGAAATTAGCCACGAGGGCTTCTTATCTAATCATGCAGGCGGTATTTTAGGCGGTATTGCCACTGGCCAAGATATCAAAGTGCGTGTGGCCTTTAAGCCAACTTCTTCCATTATGACCCCTGGTAAGAGTATTGATAAGCAAGGCCAAGAGATCCCAGATTTAGTTACCAAGGGCCGCCACGATCCCTGCGTAGGTATTCGTGCGGTGCCTATTGTTGAGGCCATGATGGCCCTGACTATTTTAGATGCTATCTTGCTCGATAGAGCCCAATGTGGCAGCGTTGAGCGCGATGCCATGTATCATATCCCAGTTTAGTTTAGCCTTAGGGCTATTATCTGTAGGGCTTAGGTTTTAGCCTGAGTTCTTAAATAGGAGAAACTTATGGACGCTCTTGAGACTATTAAGTCCCACCAATCAATTCGTCGCTTCACTGGTGAGAAGATTGCACCAGAGCAGATGAGTGCAATTGAAGATGCTATTGCTCAAACCTCTAGCACTTGCTTCTATCAATTCGTCACTACTATTAAAGTTCAAGATCCCGCCAAGTTAGAGCGCATTGCTGCCCTCTCTGGCGAGCAAGACCATATTGCCAAGTGCTCTCATTTCTTGGTCTTTTGCTTGGATATGACCAAGCTCATGCATGTAGCTGATATCAAGCCTCCTTTTGGTTTTAGATTCATTATTGGCGGTATCAATGACTGTTCCTTGGTTTGTCAAAATGCCTTAACCGCAGCTGAGTCTTTAGGTTTGGGTGGTGTCATTATTGGTGGCTATAAGGCAGGCATCAAAGAAATTTCTCAGATGCTCAAGCTCCCTCAGGGCGTAGTTCCATTCTTATGCTTATGTTTAGGTGTTCCAGATAAGGAGTACTTAGAGGAGCAAAAGCCACGTCTGCCACGCTCTTGGTTCATTATGGATGAGGAGTATAAGGATAAGTTCAATGAGCAAGAATTAGAGCAATACAATGCTCAAGTGCAAAGCTACTTTGAAAACCGCAAGTACAACCAGCGCTCTGACAATTGGACTAACTCCACCAAGAAAATGCTCCAAGGCACCTTATCTCCTGCCACAGGCGTGCTGAATTACTTAAAAGAGCAAGGCTTCGACTTCTTCTAGTTTCTAGTCCTAGCATGCTGCGCACTTCTAAGGCCTAGGCCCCTGTACGGAGGCTTGGGCGGGAGTAGGCAAGAAAAAGCCCTTGGACGCGAGGCGGCCAAGGGCTTGGAATTAAAGGGCTAAATTAGACAAGAGAGTTGGGGGCTTTGATTACCACTTCTTCTTGTCGCCGAAAATCTCGTCTAACTCGGCATCAGTCTCTGACTTTTCATTGACGCGCTCAACTTCTTCCTTACTCTTTTCACGAACTTGATGCTCTAACTCGTGGAGCATTTGATTGAGCACATCGGACTTGTCCATTAACCAATTGTCTTTAATACCAGAGCGGCGGATAACTTCTAAGCCCTTGGTAATCATAGTGCGGCAAGAACCTACCTGACGGTTATCGCGCATAATGATGACATTTTGGATTAAGTTAGAAATATTAATCTTGAGCACTAAGAGCTTTAAGCGTCGGTCTTCTTTTTGGCAGAGGTTTACGTCCACAGTAGTACCAGCGCGCAACTCAGATTGAATAATCTTACGTAATCTTCTGATCGTACGTAACTGCATCACAGCCACGTTATCGTTCTCTGGATTACGGAAAGCTAAATCTTCTTTATAGTTGGCTTTAATGTCATCGATAATGCGCATTTGCTCGGTAATACGCTCTTCGATATTTCTGACATTAGGATCGCCTTTCATACGCTTTAAGGCGCTTAAAATACGGTTACGTAAAATCAATACCATGGTCTTTGAGTATGGCAATTGATTTTGGTTGATCAGTAACTCTTCTGATTCAGTTACGATGTTTCGGCAGCGAGTGTAGATAACACGCAAGTCCTCTTCGCGCTTAGCCATGTAATCACTGTACATGTTATAGATGATTAGCATGAACGTTGTTAGCACGATGATGATTACAGCTATCGTAATTAACATATAAAGCCCTTTTGATTATATATATCGCCTCAATTACTGATATCTCAGAGGCGAAAAGCAGCTCTAACCTTTGAGCAAAGGCTAGCCCCTTTTTAAAGAAGAATTACCTCAAGCAAAGCTTAAGTTTTTGACACCTAGGTTTTGCCAAACATTAACAAGCGCATTTGTGACCTTTCAACAGCATCATGCTGTGCTCCTTTGTTAGGGCGGTAATTGTGCCACAAATCAAGCTTAATTAAAGCAACTCGATGCTCTAAGAGCCAAAATAGCGCATGAACTTAGATTAAGAGAGTTACTTTCTCAAAAAATATTATGCACCAAATAATAAGAAAAAACATGCCAAATCACTATTCTCTAAAGAGTTCAAGACCTTTAAGTGCGCTTAAATGTGATTAGTCTCTTATTATTCACGCAAAAGTACATAAAAGAGGCTCTAAGATGCTCTTTGTGGTACTTAGCTTTTAGATTAGCAATAGCTATGCCATAAGGAAACTAAAAGACTCTAAACCCTGAGTTATATGCTTTTTGTGCCCCTATGCTTGTTAGGCAATTGCGGCAAACTGACACTTAGTTAGCAGGTGTCTTGCTTGAGTGTCATTAGACTTACACTTAATTTAGATTTGAATGTTTTTAGTGCAGCGCAAGATTTGGCCCAAAAGCGCGCTTTATCTTTGAAATTGGCTTTTTTTGTCATAGCTCATATGGCAAAAGATGCAATTATCTATCATTTTTGCTTATAATCTAAGAGCAAGGCCTGCGTGTGTGTAATGTAGTGCATGTCATGCTAAGTGTAAGTTCTCTCTTGTCATTTTAGGATCTGTCGTCAAGAGCTAGGAGCTGCAGTTTAAGCCTCTTAAGAGGTCGCATTTATCTCTGCATGGGGGGTATTTGAGCTAAGGTAGGCTCTAAGATCTCTCCCGCACTATAGTGAGCCTAGTTTCTTTCCAATTGGTAATTACAAAAGGAGGAGGCGCTTGAGCTTGAGAAGATAGTTATTATCTTCGCTATAAAAGTAGTGAGCGCTCATTTTTCAATGGCAACTCTAATTAAGAACCAAGATTTTATTGACTCTATTTACGAGGCATTACAGTTTATTTCCTACTATCACCCACGCGATTTCTTAGAGGCAATGAAGCATGCTTATGAGATCGAGCAAAACCCATCTGCCAAGGCAGCTATTGCTCAGATCTTAAAGAACTCTAAGATGTGCGCTATTGGCCATCGTCCATTATGCCAAGATACTGGTGCCGTAACTTGCTTCGTTAAGATCGGTATGAATGTCCAGTTCGAGGGCGACATGACCGTTCAGGAGATGGTAGACGAAGGTACTCGTCGTGCTTACTGCTGTGAGACCAACCCTTTACGTAAGTCCGTTTTAGTTGACCCAGTTGGCAAGCGTGTTAATACCAAGGATAACTCCCCTGCTGTAGTTCATATTGAAATGGTCAAGGGCGATAAGGTTGAAGTTTCTATCGCTGCCAAGGGCGGTGGTTCTGAGAACAAGACCCACATGAAGATGTTAAATCCATCTGACTCTATCGTTGATTGGATTTTACACGAGATCCCACAGATGGGTGCTGGCTGGTGCCCACCAGGCATCTTAGGCGTAGGCGTTGGCGGTACTCCAGAGAAGTCTGCTCTCTTAGCCAAAGAGGCCTTAAACGATCACATCGATATCCAAGACTTAATCAAGCGCGGCCCACAAAATGCCGATGAAGAGCTCCGTTTAGAGCTTTATGACAAGATCAATAAGTTAGGTATCGGTGCCCAGGGCTTAGGCGGTTTAACCACCGTGCTTGACGTAAAAGTTAAGAGCTATCCTTGCCACGCTGTATCCAAGGCTACCACCATTATCCCTAACTGTGCTGCTACCCGTCACATCGATTTCACTTTAGATGGCACTGGTCCTGCTACCTTCACTCCTCCTTCTTTAGATGATTATCCAGAGATTGAGTTAGGCGGTAACGACAATGTTAAGCGTGTCAACTTAGACACCTTAACTAAAGAAGAGATTGCCACATGGAAGATGGGCGATACCTTATTATTATCTGGCACTATCTTAACTGGACGTGATGCTGCCCATAAGCGCATTTGCGACATGATTGCCAAGGGTGAGCCTTTACCTGATGGCGTTGACTTCAAGGGTAAGTTCATCTACTACGTAGGCCCAGTTCCAGCCGTAGGTGATGAGGTTGTAGGCCCTGCAGGTCCAACCACTTCTACCCGTATGGATAAGTTCGTAGAGACCATGTTAGCTGAGACTGGCTTGTACGGCATGATCGGTAAGTCCGAGCGTGGTCCTGCTGCTGTAGAGTCCATCAAGAAGCACAAGGCTGCTTACTTAATGGCTGTAGGTGGTGCTGCTTACTTAGTATCCAAGGCTATTAAGTCCGCTCGCGTCTTAGCCTTTGAAGACTTAGGTATGGAAGCTATCTATGAGTTCAAGGTAGAAGATATGCCTGTTACCGTAGCAGTTGACTCTGAGGGTAACAATATCCACTCCGTAGGCCCTGCTATTTGGTCTGAGAAGATCAAAGAGATCGACTTCAAGTATATCTAAGCCTTAAGCTTAGTTAGCGCTCCCTGACTAGACTTAGGCGGGCGCTTTAGATAATAAATTTTTTCATAATCGGCGTAGTTGTAAGGCTATGCCGATTTTTTTTGCTATTTTTTTAGCCCGTGACCTTACGTGGTATTCAAGTCCACCTGCGCATTGTGCTCTTTAAGCCAAGAAAGTGCGTGGCAGGTCGTCATTGTAACGCCTAGCAAAGGAGAAAAATATGGGCGCAAATTTGACATCTTATTTGAAAAATGAATTTAGTGGCTGGAGACAAGGTGAGACCTTGTGGCTGCTAAGTGCCTCGGCCGTAATTTTGACCTTATCTGTGTATTTTAACGATAGCTTATTGGGCATTATCGCCGCCTTAACAGGTGTCTGGTGTGTAGTGCTCACGGGTATGGGCAAAAGCATTTGCTTTGTCTTTGCTATAGTCAATGTACTGTGCTATGCCTATATTGCCTATGGGGCTAAGTACTATGGTGAGGTTATGCTCAATGCCCTGTACTATTTCCCTATGAATTTCATCGGCTTGTACTTATGGGCTAAAAATACCAATAAGACTACAGGTGAAGTCACTAAGCGCAAACTCTCCAATCAAGTACGCCTGCTCTTAGCGCTTGGTTCTGCCATTGCCATTGGTTTGTATGCCCTTTTATTAAAATCCTTAGGCGGCAATTTAGTCTATGTCGATTCTTTTACTACTGTGCTTTCCATTGTCGCTCAAGTTCTGACTATCTATCGTTTCGCCGAGCAATGGTTCTTATGGATGCTCATTAATGGAGCCACCATCGGCATGTGGGCCATTAATTTTGCCCAAGGCAATGAAAATATCGCTGTACTACTAATGTGGCTTGTTTATTTTATAAATGCCATCTACATGTTCTATCGTTGGTCTAAGGAGGCTCAAGAGCATGAAGTTTAACGTGGGAATGTATGCAGGCACTTTCAGTCCCCTGCACCAAGGCCATGTCAGCTCTATTATTCAGGCGGCCAATCAAACCCAAGAGCTATATATTGTCCTATATGTCACATCCATGAGCGCAGAGCTTGATGAGCTAGTGCGCTATCGCCATCTTTATCAGCTAACTAAGCACTTAAGTCACGTGCATCTTATTACAATTGATGAGCAATCTAAGAAGAGTGCATCAGAGCATCAGAGCGTGCGCTCTGTCCCAGAACAGCTAGTAAAAAGCTTAGATGTCATCTTTATTGATGATAAGCACGATACCGCGCAGCAGCAATTAAAATTGCTCTATCCGAAGGTGCAGCTGTATGTCTTGCCCGAGCATGGCATTAAGGAGCAAGAGTTAAGAGATCATCCGTTTGTCTATTGGGATAAGCTTTCTGATATAGTCAAGCCTTGGTATACCAAGAAGGTCTTAATTATTGGCTCTGAGAGTACAGGTAAGAGCACCTTGGGCATGAATTTGCAGCATTATTTTAATGCAGCCTATATTGAAGAGGCAGGTCGTGAGCTGTCCTTTAAGTCAGGCACTCCAGATAAAATGCTCTCTGAGGACTTTATTGAAATCTTGCTTAGGCAAAAGATCAATGAAATTGAGGCTTTAAAGCAAGGCAAAAAGCTCTTGTTGGTAGATACTGATGCCCTTATCACTCAGTTTTACATCAATTTCTTTAATGATCCCCAAGCTAAGCTCAATCAAGCCTTGTCCGATGCTATCGACGGCTTAAATCGCTTTGATTTGATCTTGTTTTTAGAGCCTGATGTAGCCTTTGTGCACGATGGCGACCGCTCGCCGCTTATCGCAGCGCAGCGCCAGAAGTATTCCCAGATGATTAAAGACCTCTTTATGAGTCATCATAAGTCTTTTGTGTCTATCAGCGGCTCTTACCAAGAGCGCTTTGAGCAAGCCGTTAAACTCCTCTCTAAGCTCATTAGCTAAATACCCAAAAACTGTGCGTGCGCCCTAATAACTCAGATGGCGCACCTCACCTAGGCCCATGGCGCTTCCCATGGGCTTTTAAAGAAATTACTCGCAGGCACTTAGCAAAAAGCCTTGAAAATCTCTTATGTGGCGGCTGTGGGACTTTAGTCTAAGTTGGGCAGGATAGAGTGAGGAGAAATGGTGCTTAGAGGCTTGGGCCGCAGATAGGGCCCAAGGAGTAGGGAGCTTTAGTTTTTAGTGATGGTGGCTTAAGAGCATGGCAATGGTGGCACCTAAGAGGAGGTAGCCAAAACTTACGACCATGCGCAATTTATTATCAGGCTTATTGATGCGAGGCAAGATATCCGAGAGGGCTACGTAAATAAAGCTGCCACCTGAGACGGCTAAGGCAAAAGGCAAGAGCGTATGAGCTTTATCTAAGATATTGTAGAAAAGGATACCGCCAGTCATCGAGCCTAAGAGAGCTACTAAGTTGACTATATAGCCTTGGATACGGCTCATGCCAAAGTTGAGCATGAGAACATAATTGCTTATTTGCTGTGGCATTTCATGGGCAATGATCGCAGCAGTTACAGCCAGACCTACATTAAAGTCCACTATAAAAGTTGAGGCAATGACAATACCGTCACACAAAGAGTGGAATAAGGAGCCAGCTAAAATCGGAGCACCGCCTTTAGCTAAGCCCTCTTTAATAGAGCCTTTGCCTAAAGATTCATTGTGCTTGGCCAAGGTGGTGGCCTTTTTAATGTCACTGGCCTTTAAGCTAAAAAGATGGCTATGGCCAATGTGATGCAAGGTGGAGCGATTGTCGGTCTCATGCTCATGAGCCCCACAGCTGCAATTTTCATCATGGCAGACATGCGCAGGACTTAAGATGTGAGAGCCCAGCTCGTGGCTATTCATGCCCATAGGACGCAGAGCACTGATATTGCCTAAGCAGACAGGACAGCTTGAGGAGTGATGGGTAGTGGTGCAAACAGGGCAAGTCTTGGAGTGGTGATTGCTATTAAAGAACATCTCCAAAGCTACCAAGAGCATAATGGTTATCCAAACCGTAAGTCCGATATCGTGAATGTCCTTGCCGCCCTCAATGGCCTCAGGTAATAAATGAGTGAGAGCTAAGGTGAGTAACAAGCCAGTGGCAATTAGGCTTAAGGCTTTACCCATACGACTTAAAATCGTAGGTGGAATTAAGGAAATAACCACGGCCGCACAAACGGCTGGAACCATGGTAGCAATCACAATAGCACTTAGCATGAGAGTACGCTCCTGGCTGCAAAAAGTAAGATATAAAGTTTAAGGACAATAATAGTAAGCTTTAGCTAACTAATTTAGCAAGCGTTCAAGGATACCTAAAAAGTCAGCTTTTGGATATAGTTTTTTTAAAATTAAAGGCACCAAGGAATCCCTGGTGCCTTATTGAGTGGCAGCTACAAGCTAATGAGTTTGCTTACTTGTATTGCTTAATGGCATTAAATACTTGTAATGCCTCATAAGTTTCCTCGACATCGTGTACACGTACTAAATGAGCACCTTGCATAAAGGAATAGAATGCGGCGCTTACTGAGCCAATTACACGATCAGCGGCAATGGTCTGCCCTGTGGCAGCACCGATCATGGACTTGCGTGAGAGAGCAGATAAGAGGTGATAATCAGTGCCAGCAGTTAACTTAGATAAGTTATTGAGTAAGAGATAGTTCTCTTCTACAGTCTTACCAAAGCCAAAGCCAGGGTCTAAGATAATGCGCTCTTTAGGAATACCAGCTTGCTCACATAAAGTAGCACGCTCACGTAAGAACTCAGTGACCTCTTTGACTACATCGTTATAAGTAGGCTTGAGTTGCATGGTCTTAGGATCACCTTGCATATGCATGAGGCATACGGCTACGTCGAGCTTGGCGGCCATTTCAATGGCACCAGGGCGCTGCAAGGCACGGATGTCATTCCATAAGTGAGCACCGACCTTGACGCACTCTTCCATGACCTCTGGTGTGGAGGTGTCGACCGAGATCATGACATCGAGCTCTTTGCTAATGGCCTCCACTACAGGAACCACACGACGCATTTCTTCTTCGACAGATACTAAATCAGCACCTGGGCGAGTAGATTCACCGCCTACATCAATAATCGCAGCGCCAGATTCTACCATTAAGCGAGCTTGAGCTAAGGCTTGCTCAAAGCCTAAGAACTTGCCACCATCGGAAAAGGAGTCGGGAGTAACGTTTAAAATACCCATGATCTTTGGACTAGAAAGATCAAGACAACGCCCGCGCGCACATAACTTACGCTCAGTCACAAGCTATCCTCCAAAAAGAAAAATAATTGGCAACATGATAATACGAAAAAGGCACAGTGCACACTAAGTTTGCTATCTGGTGCTTAAAAAAAATAAGTCAGTACCCTAGGTTTCACCTAGGAGTCAGAGCGCTTAAATTCTGCTGCTAGCTCTTGTAAAAAACTCTGGTCAAAACCTCCTGAGGCTTGATTGTTATCAGGTGGTTTCAAATTGCTGTCTTGACTAAAAGGACCTGCACCAATTAAAGCAGCATCATGATGGTTCTTAGAGGCACCATCTTCAATTAAAGTGCCGCCGATTAGCTCTTCATTCATGTCATTAAGCTCATGTTGTCTTTGCTGAGCATACCATAGCTCTTCTTGTAAGCGCGGATCGGTGTAGCCTGGCGCCTCACTTAAAGGCTCATAGCCTAAATAGAGGGCTTGTTCTTGGCCATGCTTATCGCGCAAGATTTGCTCCTTTATCGCAGGGTCGGTATAGCCAGGGGCAGTGATCTCATAATCCTCCTTGCCCGTAGCTAGAGCAAAGAGGGTCGGCTTTTTCTCCGCTTTTTGCTTGGCAGCCCCATAATGTTCGCCCCCGCGTCGGCGCTCTTGTAAATACGAGCCTTCAGGATAGTTGCGCTTTAAAGCTACATTATCAGCAGTGGCTGCCTGTTGATGAGCTGTACTAAGATGCTCTTTTTGTGCACTTGCTTTAGTCTCGGTCTCTAAGGCAGTGCTTGGTAGCTTGGTAGCCTTAGTTGGAGCTTGGAGAAATGCTTGTGCTTGCTTAGCCGCGCGCTGGGCATAATTAATCTTATTGCAGCCACGGGCTTGCTCTTGCTCAAAGCGCTCATGGCGAGCGGCCGCAGCGGCCGCTTCGGCGGCAGCGATCTTAGCGTCATAAGCAGGTTGCTTAAAGCTACTTAGCGGCACTTCATCTTTAGCATAATGACCAGGACTGTGCTTAGGAACATGATTGTACAGGGCACTGGTGGTGCTTAAATCTAAATAGCCATTAGCATGAGCCTCTTTGTGGGCATAAGGTTGAGGATAGCTGTGCTGATAGGGCTCTGCCATCAAGGGGGCGGCTCCTGTAGGTGCACCAACTGGTGCACCTACAGGAGCGCTCATAGGGGCTTGGGGCTGGTAAGGGCCTGCTTGAGTGGCAGTGCGATAGTAAGCTCCCCCTAAGTTGTTGGAGCGATAGCTGCCTGAGGCTTGGGCAGAGCGAATTTGCAAGAGGCGGGAGACAAAGCTGCGCTCCCAAGCTTGCTGCGAGCGCTTAACCTTGCGTCTTAGCCAAAAGTTGACAAACGCTTGGAGCTCGGCATCTTGGTAATTGTAGTCACTTAAGCCGCTTTGCAAAGCAATGGTACCCAAGCTCGCACTTGGTTGCCAGGAGGGATACATTAAAAAAGGACGGCTAGGGATCTCGGTAGTCTCAAAGGTAAAGCACGGCAGGCTAATGCGGGCATTTTGCCATACCCCATGTTTATCTTCACGAGCTATTAAATTTAAGTGCTCTAACTCCTCTAAAGCATGCTCTACATCGCTAAGACTAGGGGTGCAGGGAGCATAGGTGCTAAAGGATACTAGTACCTTGGTTAGTGCAATAGGATCAACTTGCAAGAGCCCGCGCCTCCCTTGCGGCTGTAAATAGAAAACATAAAGGGTGCGGGCCATATGAGAGAGCGCCGTACTTTGTAGTTGAGTAAATTCAGTACGATTAAGCATGGCAAAGCGATCCTTGCAAGTTTCAATGACAAGAAGAGATTTGATATTCTAAGCTATTTCTTGCGAGTGCCTGGTACAGGAGTGATAGCACTCTTTTGAGCCAAGATAGCATCTAAATTGTCTAGTACTAATTGGGCCATGGCACTGCGGGTCTCGTTAGTGGCACTGGCAATGTGTGGCTGCAAGGCAACATTAGGCAAGTTCATGAGCTCATCTGGCACATTTGGTTCATGCTCAAAGACATCTAAAGCAGCACCTGCAATGACATGGTTTTGTAAACACTCAATAAGATCATTTGTGTTGACTAAAGAACCTCGGGCAATATTGACCAAATAGCCGTGCTTGCCTAAGGCAATTAAGATGTCCTTATTAATGCAGTGCTGGTTGTCGGCACTGGCAGGCATAGCAATCATAAGAATATCGCACCATTGACTAAGCTCTAGCAAAGATGGGAAGTATTGATAATTCACCTCTGCTTGCTGATGGCGGCCGTAATAGCCAATTTCCATTTTAAAGGCCTGGGCGCGGGTGGCAATTTCTTTGCCAATACGGCCTAAGCCTGCAATACCTAATTTCTTATGGCCAACAGAGGTAGTTAGTGGATAAGGAGCACTCTTACCCCAGTGACCTTGCTCGATATACTCTTGATTGGCTTTAAACTCACGGGTGCAATTGAGCATGAGCATGATGGCAGTATTGGCTACATCATCATTGAGCACATCTGGGGTATGAGTGATAAATACCTGGCGGGCAATAGCCTCAAAGACGTCAATGCCATCATAGCCTACTGAGAAGCAGACAATGGCTTTAAGATTAGGGGTGCTCTCAAAGTCAGCCTTGCCAAAGATGGTGCCGCCTGAGGCTAGGACAATATCAGTGCGCTGACGTACTGCAGCGCGCTCTGACTTATGGAGTTTGACCTCATCAATAAATTCACCGCGCTTTTCTAATTCACTGCGTAATTGAGGTAATAAGTCAAAACGACCGACCTTCAAAATAGTTAAAGCCATAAGTAAGTAGCTCCTTAATCGACAAACAGTTTGGGATTGTTAAGCATAGCCCAAATTTTTACAAGAAAGTATGCTCAAATTTAAAGATCGCTATAAGGCTATCAGCCAAAGGTGAGATAGAGCACAAAAGCGCGCTTGGGGAGTGGGATTTTAGGAGAGCTGGGTCATAGAAAGTGAAAAAATATTAAATACTTGAACAAGTATTCAAGTATTTGGTATATAATGACATCATACTTGAATGATTGTTCAAGTATTTGAATATATACGAGGAATAAATTATGAAGGTTCGTTGCGATATTGAAGGTTTAGATTGCCCACATTGTGCGCTCAAGCTCTCTGAGTTAATTGCCAAGGATGAGGCTATTGCCAGTGCTGATATTAATTTCCCAATGAAGTCCTTGGTGATGGAAGTAGCCGATGATGCCGATGAGGAGGCTATTGTGGAGCGTGCTCAAGCTATTGCCAATACTTTTGAAGATGGCATTGAAATTGAGCTGCGTGATTAAGTTTTAGTGATTGTAGGGGGCTGCTAGTTGTTTGCTTTGTAGGGTGGCCCTTTTTAATTGATTAGTTAGGTGTCTTGATGTTAAAAAGCATGTCGTGGCAGCTTAAAGCGCGATTACTTGCAGGCCTTATTACCATTGTCCTCTTACTTTGCGATGTCATCAATAATGAGTATGTGGCTTTGGTCATAACCTTAGTGGTCTATGTAACTGTTTCCTATCCTGTATTAATTGCCACATGGCGTGACATTGTGATTCGTCATCGCATGTCTGAGCAATTTTTAATGACTATTGCTACTTTCGGTGCTCTCTTCTTACAAGATTATGCTGAAGCCTTGGCTGTGATGGTCTTTTATTTAATTGGTGATGCTTTTGAGGCCTATGCCTCCATGCGCTCCCATAATGAAATTGCTTCTTTGGTCAAACTCAAACCTAATAAGGTGCGCGTCATTGACATAGATGGCAGTGAGCGTATTGTTAAGCCTCGCCAAGTTAAAATTGGCATGAAAATTAGAGTGCTCGCAGGTGAAAGCGTAGCTTTAGACGGTACTTTACTCCAAGAGAGTGCTTCTATTGACATGAGCGCCTTAAATGGTGAAAGTGAGCCTGCTCTCTTTGAAAAGGGCCAAGAAGTACCATCAGGCGTGATTAATATGGGCTCGGTTATTGAGTTAATTGTCACCAAGGATAGCAAGAATAGCTCCATTACCCGTCTGCTCAATTTAATTGAAGATGCAGCGGCTAATAAGTCCCGCCCTGAGGCCTTAATTACCCGTTTTTCTGTTTACTACACCCCTATAGTAGTAACTGGCGCAGTATTATTAGCCCTAGTGCCATTGGTAGTGCCTGATGAGGACTTTAGCAATTGGCTTACCCGTGCTTTAGTTTTCTTGGTGGTCTCCTGCCCTTGTGCATTAGTGCTCTCAGTGCCTTTATCTTTCTTTGGTGGCTTAGGTGCAATTTCCAAAATAGGCGTGATGGTCAAAGGCTCGATTCATATTGAGGCACTCTCTAAGCTCAAAGCTATTGCCTTTGATAAGACAGGTACTATCACCAAGGGTAAGTTTAGCGTTTTAAAAGTTGAGCTCTTTGATAAACAAGGCAAAATTTCTAATGCTTATGGCGCTACTGAGCTGCCGCAAGAGCAAGAGGAGAGCCAAGTAAAGAATGTACTAAAGCTCGTCTATGCTTTAGAAAGTCAGACCACCCATCCTATTGGCCAGGCCATTGTAAATTTCTGTGTCGCTCAGGGCTGTACTTTAGCAGAGGTTTCTGAGGTCAAGGAAATCCCTGGCTTTGGTATCCAAGGCCAGATTGCAGGTCGTCATATTGTCGTAGGTAAAGAGCGCTTAGTCAGTGAGGCTTTAGCTTTTGAGTTACCTCCAAGCGCAGAAGTTGGTACTGAGATTTATGTCATGGCCGATCAAGTGCTATTAGGGCGCATTATCTTGGCCGATGAGATTAAAGACAGTGCCTTGGCTATGTTTGATGCTTTAAAAGAGCAAAAGATTAGCTCTTATATGATTACAGGCGATAAGCAAGCTGTAGCTCAGAACATTGCCTCTCGTTGTCATATTGACTCTTTTTATGCCGAGCAATTACCCGAGCATAAGCTTGCGACTTTTAAGAATATTAAAGCTAAAGAAGGCTATGTCGCCTTTGTCGGTGATGGCATTAATGATGCGCCTACCTTGGCCGCCTCAGACGTGGGTATTGCTATGGGGCAATTTGGCTCTGCTGCTGCCGTGGAAGCTGCAGATATAGTAGTGATGAATGATGATCTAACCAAGATCCCAACTGCTATTGATTTGGCCAAGCGTACCTTTGCCTTAGCCAAGCAAAACATGGCCTTAGTCATTGGAGTCAAGATCTTAATCTTGCTTTTAGGCGCCTTGGGTTATGCCAATATTTGGTTGGCCATTTTAGGTGATGTGGGTCTGTGCGTCATTGCTGTGCTCAATGCCATGCGCCCTCTTTCTTGGGTTAAAACCAAGGCCCTCCATGTCAAAGCCATTGAGGCCTAGCTGCAACTAGCTTGCCTGCTAGGAGGGTTAGGACTTGCACCATAAAAGTGAAATTAGTTAGCTATTGCTAACTTGGGTTAGATATGGGTTATAATGTCGCCTGACAGATCCTAACGTTTCAGGGCCAAGAGTGAAGTAGCTCTTGGCTTTTCTTTTTTGAAGAAATTATTGCTCGATCGTAGTTTTTGTGATTTTAGATACATTATTAATTAATTTATAATAGAGAAAGTTTTATAATATTATAGATACAGAAATTCTGTATACACTGAAAGCTGCTCGCTAACATACTCAGGAGAGGTAGTCACTAAAGTGCAAAAACAAAATTTTGCTATCAAAGGTATGACCTGCGCAGCTTGTCAAGCTCGTATCGAAAAGGCTGTCGGTGCCGTAAAAGGCGTAGAGGGGGTTTCAGTACAGCTCTTGCAAAATGCCATGGCCGTACGTTTTGATGACAGCTGCTGCTCCAGTGAAGCTATTTGTCTGGCTGTAGCCCATGCAGGCTATGAGGCCCATGCTGTCAATAGTGTTGCAGAGGCCTTGCAAGAAGATGACAAGGCCGTAGCTTTCAAGCATCACAAGCTCATGGGCTCAGTAGTGCTGACTGTGGTATTGATGATTGTTTCTATGGGCTCTATGGTAGGCATTGATATCCTGCCTGATGCTCAAAGCAATGCCTATGTACAATTAGCTTTATGCTTAATGGTTGTAGCGCTTAATACTCATTACTTTACCTCAGGATTTAAGGCACTTTTAGGCCTCAATCCGAATATGGATTCGCTGGTGGCCTTGGGTGCTAGTGCCTCCTTACTCTTTAGTATCTTTAGCTTGGTGCTCATTCCTGAGGGCTCTTTAAGTGCCGAGCACTTACATCATCAATATCCTGTCTATTTTGAATCTGTAGCTACCATCTTAACTTTGGTAGGCGTAGGTAAGTTCTTAGAGGCCAAAGCCAAGCATAAGGCTGTCAATGCCATTTCCGCCCTTTATGACTTAGCCCCTGAGAGTGTTTGCAAGCGTATCTGTAAAGCCGATGGTTCTTTTGATGAGCTCCATGTGCCTTTAAGCACTATTGCAATTGGCGATGAGATTATCTTACGGCCTGGCGATAATGTCGGTGTCGATGGTATTGTTATTGAGGGCAGTGGCTCTTGTGATGAAAGTGCATTAACAGGCGAGGCTCGACCTGTTAGCAAAAAGGTCGGCTCGAATATCAATAGTGCCACTTTCTTAAAGTCTGGTTATGTAGTTTTCAAGGTTAAGCGCATTGGCGCTGATACCACCTTAGCGCAAATTATTGCCCTTGTAGATGAGGCCAATAACCAAAAAGCTCCTATCTCACGCATTGCCGATCGCATTGCTTTTTTCTTTGTGCCTACTGTCATTGCTATTGCCTTGCTTACGGCCGTAATGTGGTTGGTGCTCGGAGCTAACCCTAGCCATGCGCTTACCTTTGCTGTATCTGTTTTAGTCGTCTCTTGTCCTTGTGCTTTGGGATTGGCCGCTCCTACTGCTATTATGGTAGCCACTGGACGTGCCGCTTCTTTAGGCGTGCTCTTTAAGACTCCTGAGGCTTTAGAGCGCTTGAGCAAGGTCGATATCTTGGTTTTTGATAAGACAGGTACGATTACCGCAGGTAAGATGTCAGTAGCCAAGTTTGACTTTATTGAAAATGATGCTGTGACTAAAGAGCAATGCCTAAAGCTCGTCTTAGCTTTAGAGCAGCGCTCAGAACATCCTATTGGCAAGGCCTTGGTGGCTTATTGCAAAGAGCAATTAAACGAGCAGCATATTGATAGCTTCATGATTAGTAGCTTTATCAATCATGAGGGCTTAGGCGTGCAAATGACCATCAAAGACCATGTCTTTTATATTGGCTCTACTGACTTTATGGACAGTGTGCTCAAGGGCAAGGTCTTAAATAGTGTCGATAAGCGTCCGTGTAATGAGGCTGAATATGAGCCAGAAAAGCGCACCTTAGAGCAACAGCGCTTAGATCAATATTTGCTAGTGCATTTATTTGATGCCAAACAGCAATATGCTTCATTCTATCTGGCAGATAGAATTAAGCAATCGGCCCGCAAGACCGTCAAGATGCTAAATTTACAGTCCATTCGTCCTTTATTGATGTCAGGCGATCGTATTCCTGTAGTACATGCAGTAGCCAAGAGCGTAGGTATTGATACTTACAAGGCCTCTTGTATGCCATCGGACAAAGCCTATTTAATCGATAAGCTCAAGAATAGAGGGCATATTGTGGCTATGATGGGCGATGGTATTAATGATGCGCCGTCTTTAGCCACCTCTGATGTGGCCATTTCCGTGGTAGGCAGTTCTAATATTGCCACTTCGTGTGCTGATGTGATTTTAATGCGCGATGAGTTAAGACTCTTGCCTTATACCATTGAGCTCTCCCGACTGACTATTAAGAATATTCAAGAAAACTTCTTTTGGGCTTGTGTTTACAATGTCATTTGTATTCCGCTAGCCGCTGGTGCCTTTTTATATCCTTTTGGTTGGCAGTTAAATCCTATGTTAGCTGCCTTGCTTATGAGCATGAGCTCTTTGTGCGTGGTTACCAATGCCTTGCGTCTGCGCACCATGCCGCTTAATAGTTTAGTGAGAGTATCGGCTACCCATTGCAAGGCTATGGCCTGTCAAGAGTGTGAAAACTATGCCTCTTGTGGCTCTCAGCATGGCAAGAGTGCCAAGCCAGATCAGGTCAATCCTGTGCCTTTAGATCTAGACTTGCCAGCACGTGTGATTAGCATTGCAATAGCGCACGAGCAGCAGCATACTACGGTTATGGCAGACCCACTAGCAACAGGCAAAAACGAGAGCTGCTATTGCTTAGATGCCAACACAGATGACGCCAAGGTTTATTGTTCGCTCAAAGATAAGTGCTTTTGTAGCAAAAAAGGCCAGCCTAGCAATTTAGATATCTTTCTAGACTCAGACTTAGTCACACAGGAAATTACAAACATGGAAAAAACCATTGGCATCGAGGGTATGAGCTGTCCTCATTGCGTCAAGAGTGTCACCAAGGCCTTAAACGCCATCGAAGGCTGTGAAGTTTTAGAGGTTTCTTTAGAGCACAAGTGCGCCAAGATCAAATTAAGCGCTCTAGTTGAAGATGCTACCTTGCAAAAGGCCATTGTTGACAACGGCTTTGAATGCACCTTTATAAAATAAATCCATCTGCTACACTTTCAAAACGCTCTCCCAAGGCCCTAAGCCTAGCTGCTAGGCTTAGAGCCCCAGAGCGTGTAGCTCCTTTCTACGCTTAAGCTCAGAATTTATGGCACCTGTCCTAGAAAGAGAGGGGATTAGGGCTTTCTTTTAGTTGAGGGTTTTAATCCAATTTCCCCATTTGAGGCGGGCTAAGAAGAGAAGACCGCGTACTGAGAGCTCAACAGCCATAGCGATCCAGACACCGCGCAGACCATAAGAGAGGCTTAGATAATAGGCCATGCCTAAGCGAATGAGCCACATGGATCCAAAGTTTAAAAGGCTTGGAATAAAGGTATCTCCAGCCCCCACGCAAATACCATAGCCAACAATAGCTACCGCAAATAAAGGCTCGGCAAAGGCCTGAATACGCAAGACCTCCACGGCAAGCTCTTGGACATTATCATCAGGAGTCATTACAGCCATGACCTCAGGGGAAAAGACATACATGAGCAGTCCCATAAATGCCATGACTAAGGTTCCTAAGCTTAAAGTGAGGGCCGCAAAGCGTTTAGTTAAATCAAAGCGCCGTGCGCCAATTGACTGGCCTACCAAAGTAGTAGCCGCATCACCAATACCAAAGCCTGGCATATAGCAAATAGCCTCGATGGTAATAGCAAAGGCATGCGCAGCAATGGCAATAGCACCTAAAGGAGCCACAATCATAGTGGAGACTATTTGGGCCGAGCTAATCATAAATTGCTGGGCGCTAATCGGTAGGGAAATACGGATCGCGCGACGGACAATTTCTATGGTTGGTTTAAATGAGCCTTTATCTTGGGTGAGAGCTAAAGATGAGCTCTTAAAGCACAGACAATAGGTCATAATAATGCCTGTAATGCTGGCAGCTAGAGCTGTACCTAAAGCTGCGCCTTGAACCCCCATATTGGCACCATAAATATTAATTGCCCCTATAAGCGGTAGTTCGATGATGTGGCTATCAAAGATTAAGAAGAAATTAAAGATTACATCTAAGACACACATTAGGATATTTAGCAGGCTTGGCAAGAGCATATTGCCAGAGCAGCGCAACATAGCAGCAGAGAGGAAATTGAGCATAAAAAACGGAAGGGCTGCCATATAAATAAAGAAGTAGGAAGCAGCATTGCCCGTAATGTCCTCAGAGCCTCCTAAAAAATCAGGTAAGGAAGAGGAAAGAGCACAAGCAATGGATGAGACTATAAAGCCAAAAGCCATGAGCACGATAAAAGCTTGGCGCAATACGGTACGGGCTTTGACCTCATCGCGTCCGCCTAATAAGTGAGCTACTTGCACACTAAAGCCTGAAACTGAGGTAATGCAAATGCCGCTAAAGAGCCAGATAGGCGCCATCATGAGGCCAATGGAGGCAGAGGCGAGCGCTCCTAAGCTTCCGACCATGGCCGCATCAATATATTGCATGATAATAGAGGAGAGCTGCGCCATGATAGAAGGCATACTTAATCTGACAGTGACTGACATTTGCTCTTTTAAGCTCATGTCGCGATTGACCATATCAGATAAGCTCTCTTTCTTTGCTGCTAGTGCTGCCATGAAGATTTCTCACAAGTTATCAGTTTTTTAGATGGGGTGTCTTAAAGTGCGCCCATTATAGCGCGCCTTGGATAAAAGCCCTAAAAACAGCAACAGGGACTGTTTTTTGGGAAAAAAGTAGGGGGCTTTGTAGCTAGGAGTATAGATATAGGGGCTAAACATAGCGTTTTTTAAACCATATTTTGTAATAGTGTATAATAAGTGTTTGCTGCGCGCAGATATCGGCTTTTAGAGACTTAAGGGGCTATTTTTTGAGCTCAACTATAGTCATTAGTTGCATTAAGGTTAGCAATTGCTAAATCTTTGCATTATCTAAGATAAGATTTCTTGTACAATTAAAGGCCGTTAGAGCGCTAGGAGCCTGATTATTCCTAGCACTATCAACAATGGCAGAAAAAATAACTATAAAAAAGCCAAGGACAACATTTGTCTCAGATCGCGTTAGGGTCTACAATCAGCCTTTATCAATTTTAAGGGCGAGACTGACTTCCTTGGTGTGAACTAAGCGCAGCTTGTCTGTCTTTTATCGCAATTTATTGAGGCTTTAAGCTATGTGGGATTACTCAGAAAAAGTTAAAGATCATTTCCTTCATCCACGTAATGCTCGTGTTATCGAGGATGCGAATGCAGTAGGTGATGTGGGTTCTATTATCTGTGGTGATGCCTTGCGCTTGATGTTGAAGGTTAACCCAACCACCGATATTATTGAAGATGCAGCATTCCAAACCTATGGTTGTGGTAGCGCTATTGCTTCTTCCTCTGCCTTAACTGAGATGTTAATTGGCAAGAGCTTAACTGAGGCTGAGAAGATCACCAACCAGCAGATCGCTGATTACTTAGGCGGCTTACCTGCCGAAAAAATGCACTGCTCTGTTATGGGCCGTGAGGCTTTAGACGCAGCTATTGCTAACTACCATGGCAAGACCTATGAGCACATGCATGATGAAGATGGCGAGATTGTTTGCCACTGCTTTGGTGTAGGCGTCAACAAGATTAAGAAGGTAGTGTGGGAAAACCACTTAACCACCGTTGAAGAAGTTACCAACTATACCAAGGCTGGCGGCGGCTGCCAAAGCTGCCATATGCGCATCGAAGAGATTATTGATGACGTATGGGTAGATTTAGAGCGTTGCGGCGTACCACGCCCTGGCTTTGCTCCAACCCCACTTCAGGGTGTTAAGATTACTACCACCACTGAAAAGGCATCTTGCTCTTGTGGCGCTCAAAAGGCCTCTTTAGATGCAGCTACTTTAAGCTCCCCATACTATGAGAAAGTAAGTGCTGTAATTGCCGAGCTCAATAGTGGCTTTAATGATAGCTCTAAGATTGAGCTTCAGGGCATTGCATCTGAGGACGTAAAGCTCAAGTTTGAGGGCAATATTGCCTCTGGCATGATGCACGACATGACCATGAACTTCTTAAAGAGCAAGTTAGAAGCTGCTTTAGGTGAGAGCGCTAAGAGCTTAAATATCGTAGCTTAAGCCTCATCTGGCCTGAAAATCCAATCATGCAAAATTAAAACCCTCATGGGCTAGACTTCGATAGCTCTAGCCCCGCTTTAAGGGGCTATGATGGTCAGGCACGGTCAAACTTATAGAAAAGCTAAGCGCGCTTACAGAGCTGGTTTCTATAAGCCCTGATACCAATTTCCAAAGTAATACTTTTAGGTATTACAACTTAAGCGCACGCGCTTAATGAGCATCTTAGGAAATACTAATGGATACAAATAACATGGGTGCAGGTAACGGCATTTACCTGGACAACAACGCCACTACAATGATTGATCCTAAAGTAGTTGAGGCCATGATGCCTTATTTAACTACTTTTTACGGTAATGCTTCTTCTCAGCATGGCTTTGGTGTTCCTGTCGAGAAGGCTATTAACCGTGCCCGTGAGCAAGTAGCTGATTTAATCGGTGCCGAGCATCCAGATGAGATCATTTTTACCTCTTGTGCCAGTGAGTCCGATAATACTGCTTTATGGACTTCCTTATGGACTCAAAAGAACAAAGATGAGATCGTTACTACTAAGTTAGAGCACCCTGCTATTATCGATACTTGTGAGTTCTTATCTGCTCGTGGCGTAAAAGTTAAGTATTTACATGCAGATGCTAAGGGCGATTTAAACTCTGACGAGTTTGTAAAGCTCTTAAGCGACAAGACCGCTTTAGCTTCTATTATGTGGGCTAACAATGAGACGGGTAATATCTACGATGTGCCAACCTTATCTGAGTTAGCTTACGAACGTGGTGTTTTATTCCATTCCGATGCTGTACAGGCTGTAGGTAAGATCCCAGTTGACGTCAAGTCCACTCAAGTACGTATGCTCTCTTTTTCTGGCCATAAGCTCCATGCTCCTAAGGGTGTAGGTGTTTTATATGTACGTCGTGGTACTCGTTTCTTACCTTACTTACATGGCGGTCATCAAGAAAGAGGTCGTCGTGCAGGTACTGAGAACGTTCCATATATCGTAGGTTTAGGTGTAGCTTGTGAGCTCGCCAAGGCCCACTTAAATGAGCTCGATACCCGTGTACGTGCTTTACGTGACAAGTTAGAGCAAGGTATTGTCAATACCATCCCTGAGGTGATTGTAATGGGTGATGCAACTCACCGTACTCCAAACACCTTAAACGTAGGCTTCAAGTTTGTTGAAGGTGAGGCTATCTTACTCATGTTAAATGAGTACGGTATTGCCGCCTCCTCAGGTTCTGCTTGCTCCTCTGAGAGCTTAGAGCCTTCTCACGTAATGCAAGCTATGGGTATTCCATTCTCTGCTGCCCACGGTACTATTCGCTTCTCCTTATCACGCTTCACCACCGAAGCTGAAATCGATCGTACCTTAGAGGTATTACCAGGAGTTATCGCTCGTTTACGTGAGTTATCTCCTTATTGGAATTTAAATAAGCCACAGCTTAAGAATGTCGATCACGTCTTTGATCCTGACTCTCAAGAACGCCGTGCTTAATTTGTCACACGCACATAACAGCTTATTTATAATTAAAACCCAGCCTTGCGCTGGGTTTTTTGGTACGCGCATTATTTTCATAGCCCGTAAATGTTTATATTTAGCTTAAATAGGCTAATTATCTAGGCCTATGTGCAAACTTGTTAGCTTAATCAAAAATACTTATTTACGTATACTGGTATGGTAGTTTTGCGATCAGTGCATAAGTAAAAATTCAGGTTTTTGGCGTGCTTTTGCACGCAAAACAATGTTTGAGCTAGTGTGCTTTATGAGTTTATTCATGTTTTCTTTAAAAAAATAAGATATAAATCACACTTTTTGTGTTACGGAACGGATATTAAGAAAAGCACATAAATATCAGTTTTAAAAAGTTCCTTGTAAAATTCAAGGATAATCTAGTGTATTTTTTGAGCAAAATAGTGGCTTATTCATTCGCGTATAGATCTTTATAATAAGCACATAAGCATGTGAGACGCTGAGGCGGTTTCCTAGCAATAGCAAATAGGGCACTGACAGTGCGCTGCCTTAGCCTTTTAACTTCTTAGCTATCTATGCATTTGTTACATCTCATACAACTTCCATACTAGTCAATCTGTATCGAACTTCCCTCGCATCCAACAGCAATCTCCCCTCCCTTATTACTACACCTATCTAAAGCGCTAGGCATTGCCCTTTGGACAAAAGTGTCTTATGTGCACTAATCACTAAGTACCACCTCTGCTTTTATACCTACCATAGCGCCCGCCCCTAAAGCACAAAAATAAACTCAGTCACAACTGCTGTGCTATATGCCAAATACAGGAAAGGTCTCCTTGCTATATGAGCATTGGGAGAATAGGACTTGGAGGAGTAGAGCCGTTGCATAGGTCAGGCTTTGTCTTTTCCTTAAAAGATAGCTTTTGCCGCTTAGGGCAATATAGGGTATTCGCAAAGTATGCTGTAGGCGCTCTTTGTCTAGAGCTTGTATATCGTATTTAGTATTAAGTTTAAATATCTTGGTACGCATGTTGCAACTGGTGATATATGCGCTAGTTGCGCTCAATATTATCTAAAAGAGAGACCCATGCTCGATGGCTCATGCCATCGCAGAAAATAATATAAGGGGAGATTTACTATGGCCTTATATGTACAGACAAACGTCAGTTCCATTAATGCGCAGCGCAAGCTCACTAATGCTACCAATAATTTAAACGTCAATTACCAGCGCTTAGCCTCTGGCCTTCGTATTAATTCCTCTAAAGATGACGCTGCAGGCTTGCAGATCTCCGATCGTCTTACCTCTCAGATTAACGGGTTAAATCAGGGCAATCGCAATACCAACGACGGTATTGCCTTAGCTCAGACTATTGAAGGCGCCCTCGATGAAACCACCAATATGCTTCAGCGTATTCGTGTGCTCGCCGTTCAATCTGCCAACGGTACCAATACCGCAGAAGATCGCAAGGCTCTTCAACAAGAAGTTGAGCAATTATCTTTAGAAATTAGCCGTATTGCTGCTCAGACCACTTTTGCTGGCGGCACTATCTTAGATGGCGCTAATCAGGGTCTTATTCCTAAGGATGGTAAGATTACTTTCCAGGTAGGCGCTAATAAGGGTGACACTATTTCTTTAGGATGGAGCCGTGCTTTTAACGTATCTGGCTTATTTACTCAAGCAGGCTTCAAGGATATTGGTAATAATGCCTCTCTTGGCGTAATGAAAAAGGACTACGGTAATAATATTACCAAGATCATCTTTACTATCAGCACCGTATCTCGTGCAACTAACACATTAGGAAGCATCGATAAATTCATTCAGGCCGTTGATTCTAAACGCGCTGAGCTAGGCGCCATACAGAATAGAATGGAAGCTACTATCCGTAATCAGGCCTCTATTGCTGAAAATGAAGCTGATGCACGCTCCCGTATTCGTGATACCGATTTTGCAGCTGAGACCGCTGCCCTGACTGCTAATAATATTATCCAGCAGTCCTCCCAGACTATTTTGGCTCAGGCTAACCAGCGTCCAAATATTGCTTTAAGCTTATTAGGCCAATAAAACCGTTTAGCATATTCTCTATTTTATATTTGAGGCGGGCCCTAAAAAAGCTCGCCTTTTTAATTGCTTGTAGATAAGGCCAGCCTAATAGACAGGTCTTCTCTTGCTAGTGCTTCATATGGGAGAGCTCTCATTATGTTTCTAAACAGCCAAGCTATCCTATTACCTTAAGGACCATCCCAAGAGCAAGCTAGTACAGCAAGCAGCGGTGCCATCTAATGGCTTAGTGCGCTCATATGAGCTATGTTTGCTTCAAGCTCATAAAGAGCTTCCTTGCAGTAAAGGCTAATCTCTATGCTTCATAGGTGCGGGCGCTTTAAGAAATCTTGCTCTATATTCACTCTTTGACTTATCCCTTTTGAACTATACATAGCATTCCATCAATATTAACTGGCATGTACATTGCAAAGTTTTTAACAAGCCCTAAAGTATTGGTTAGTTTTAGAGCTTAGTTTTAATTAAAAGAGAGAACTCCAAATGGCTTTATATGTACAGACAAACGTCAGCTCCATTAATGCGCAGCGCAAGCTCACTAATGCTACCAATAACTTAAACGTCAATTACCAGCGCTTAGCCTCTGGCCTTCGTATTAACTCCTCTAAAGATGACGCCGCAGGTCTGCAAATTTCCGATCGTCTTACCGCTCAGATTAACGGTTTAAATCAGGGCAATCGCAATACCAACGACGGTATTGCCTTAGCTCAGACTATTGAAGGCGCCCTCGATGAAACCACCAATATGCTTCAGCGTATTCGTGTGCTCGCCGTTCAATCTGCCAACGGCACCAATACCAAGGAAGATCGTGAGGCCTTGCAGCAAGAAGTTACCCAGCTTTCCACTGAAATTAACCGTATTGCCAAGCAAACCACCTTTGCTGGCGGCTTAATTCTTAATGGTAAGTATGATGATGCTAAAAACCCTAACAGCTTAATTCCAAAAGATGGCAAGATGGTCTTCCAAGTAGGCGCCAATGCTGGCGATACCATTTCCCTAACTTGGGATCAGCCATTTACCATGACTGGTATTAACGCTATGGGTGATAACATAAAGTTTGAGACCAATAAAGCAGATGGTTCTAAGACTGGCTTATTACTTACCGCAAATGGCGAACCACGTTGGAGTATTTCCAATGTAGGAGCAGCCAATAAGACCTTAGAAAACATCGACAAATTCATCCAAGTCGTTGATTCTAAGCGCGCAGAGCTGGGCGCCATACAGAATAGAATGGAGTCAACCATTAGAAATCAAGCCTCTATCGCCGAAAATGAGGCCGATGCACGCTCCCGTATTCGTGATACCGATTTTGCAGCTGAGACCGCTGCCCTGACTGCTAATAATATTATCCAGCAGTCCTCCCAGACTATTTTGGCTCAAGCTAACCAGCGTCCAAATATTGCTCTTAGCTTACTAGGCCAAGGTCAATAACACCGAATAGCATATTCTCTCTTTTATATTTGAGGCGGGCCCTAAAAAGCTCGCCTTTTTAATTGCCCAATACTAAGAGCCAATCCCAAGGTCAAGCTTGTGCAGCTGTGGTGACGTCTAATGGCTTAGTGCGTTACTAAGAACTCTGGTTATTGCAGCAGGGAAGTGCCATTGCTCAAGCTCTTAAAGAGCTTCCTTGAATAGCAGGCTAATACCTTAGCTTAATAGGTTAAGGCGCTATATGGCGCAGAAGAGTCCCTTCGCTTGTTCCTAACCAGCCAAGCTATCTCCATTGTCTAATCTAAGGGCTAAGCTCAAGACTAGGCCTGTGCAGCTGTGGTGCTTTTTATTTAATGGCTTTGGATGTTTTGGTGATTGTAGGCTAGTAGAGGGTAGGGATTGGCAGATTGGGTTTGGGGCTTGAGGCTATGGTTTGCTATATTAGGGGTTATGCGGCCTTAAGATTAGTAGGCTTTGCTGCTTTTGCTGCTTAGGTATGGAGTAGATGATGGATTTTAGTTTGTTAGTGAATAAGGGTGTACGCTCTATGCTGCCTTATCGTATGGGTAAGCCCGTAGAGTTAGTGCAACAAGAGATAGGCTGCAAGAACTTATTGCGCTTAAATGCAGGTGAAAATCCCTATGGCATGAGCCGTAAAGTTAGCAAACTCTTATGCAGTCGTTTAGATAGATTGCCTTTATTTCCCGACCCTAGTGCCTATACCTTTAAGCAATTTCTCAACAAGCACTATAGCTACGCTCCCTTTCATATTACCGCAGGTGCAGATAGCCAAGAGCTTATATCGCTGATAACTCGTGCCTTTTTAAATGAGCAGGTTAGTGCCATTGTTCCAGCGGTTAATTCTTTTTCCTTAGAGCGTACTGTGGCTTTAACAGGAGCACGCTTAGTTAAAACGCCGATTAATGATGACTGGATTCCTAGCATCAATGAGCTCTTGGCGGCAGTAGATAGTTCGACACGCATGATCTTAATTGCCAATCCATCCAATCCTTTGGGGGCATTTATGGTCTATAGTGATATTGAGTATTTATTAGATCGTCTCCCAGAACATGTCATTGTAGTTATTGATGAGGAGTTAGTGGACTTTATTGGTGATGGCTATAAGGATCTTTATCCTTTAATTGAAAATCACCCTAATATTGCCATTGTGCGCTCTTTTTCCCATGCCTATGGTTTAGCAGATCTAAGAGTGGGCTATATGCTCTCAGGTAGTGATATCTGTGGCATTGTAAATGTCTTGCGTGATCCTTTTAATGTTAGCCAGTTAGCTTTAGAGTGCGCTTGTGAGGCTTTACAAGATAAGTCCTTTATTAACTTTGTATTAAAGCGTATGCAAACTGAGCGCAATCGCTACACTAACTTTTGTGCCTACTATGGCTTACCTATCTTAGATACCAAGACCTGCTCAGTTACTATCGACTTTGCCAATCAAGCCAATGTGGTCTATAGCTCTTTATTACGTGAAGGCATCTTTACGCGTCCGCTCAATTATTTAGGCTTGCCTTCTTTAATCAATATTACCTTAGGCCATCCTGAGGAAAATGATTTTGTCTTAGCGCGTCTGGAGAAGATTGTCTTTGAGGTCTTCCCGCAAATTGCCAAGCGTGAGAGCTTAGCTGAAGAAGAGAAGGCCCAAAAAATCCAAAAGGTAGTAGATTACAAACAGCTTAAAATTAAACAATTTCATGAAAGACAAAAGCAAAAAAAACAAGCTGCTGCACAATCTAAGGCCAAAGGCAAAACTATCTATGCTCCATAAGGGGTCAATTATTGACGGCACGATGATGGTGCTTATAAGCTTAGTTCTAGCAGAGGCAAAAACTGCCGCCTGATAATTTAGTAGCTCACCGCTATAAGGAGATATGATTTTGGATACTTTGACTTTAGAGAAGATCGACCACATTAGTGGCTCCGTTAAATTAATTGGATCAAAGAGTCTTACTAATCGTGCTTTGCTTTTAAGTGCTTTAAGTCAAGGTCAGACCAAACTTACTAACATCTTGCGCTCTGATGACTCCAAGGTCATGTTAGAGTCCTTACGCCGTCTAGGAGTAGTAATTGACGAAAATAGCTTAGATCCTACTGAGGTGACTATTCATGGCTTAGGGGGCTTGTTTAATACTAAAGAACAAGGCGTCATTGAATTATTCTTAGGCAATGCAGGTACAGCCATGCGTCCTTTAGCGGCAGCTTTAGCTTTGTCTAATGGCACTTATAAGCTCACAGGTGAGCCACGCATGTATGAGCGTCCTATTGGTATCTTAGTAGAAGCCTTGCGTGCTTTAGGCGCTCATATTGAATATCTGGGCACTGAGGGCTATCCTCCACTGCTCATTACAGGTCGTCAGGCCGTGCTTACGCAAGGTGTAGGGGCGGGCGCTAAGCAGCTCCAAGGGGAGAGCTATGAGTTGGAGGTATTAGGTAATACCTCATCGCAATTTATTTCAGCTCTGCTCATGGTTGGCGGTTTACTTGATAAGCCTGTAGTACTTAAGGTCAAAGGTGAGCTTATTTCCAAGCCTTATGTCACCTTAACTTGTTTGCTCTTAGAGCGCTTTGGTATTCAGGTCTTAAATCATGACTTCAAGTGCTTTGTTATTAAGCCGCAATCTTTAATAAGCCCTGGCGAGTATTTAGTGGAGGGTGATGCATCGGGCGCTACTTATTTTCTTGCTGCCGCCGCCATTGCAGGCTCAGTTAAGGTCTATGGCGTAGGTCAAAACTCTATTCAAGGCGATGCCAAGTTTATTGAAGTCTTAGAGCGTATGGGCGCACGCATTGAAGTAGGCTCTGATTATTTGTCTGTTAGTGAGGCTCCAACGCTCAAGGGCATTACCATTGATATGAATGACATGCCTGATGCCGCCATGACTTTGGTGCCTATGGCCTTATTTACTAGCGAGCCGATTACTATCTTAAATATCGAAAGTTGGCGAGTAAAAGAAACTGATCGTATTAGTGCCTTAGCTACTCAAATGCGCAAGTTAGGTTGTGAGGTCGAAGAGGGCCAAGACTATATCAAGGTTAGTGCCTCAGGGGCTGCATATGATAAAGTAAAAGCCTCAGGAGTGTTAGTAGATTTTGATACTTACAATGACCATCGTATGGCTATGTCGATGTCCTTGGCCGCTTTAGATAGAAAGGTCGTAATTAACGATCCTCAGTGCTGCTCCAAGACCTTCCCTGATTACTTTGAGCGCTTGGCAAGTGTGAGTGTACGCTAGATAGTGCTGACAACATATTGATGATAGTGAAGCCATCAGCCCTATTATGGGGCAGTACAGCCCCTTAATGTCTCTTAGGGGCATATTTACAGGCTTTTTGCATTGTAGGTGCCTATAAATGGTGCGTTAAGGCGTAGTCGAGCAAGCATAAAAGCTCTATTTTTGCTATTATGTTCGCGTTTTTGTGCGCAAGTGTTGGAGTGGGCACTCTGGCTAGGCGCTGCAATTAGGGGGCTAATGGCGTTTAATCTCGATTTTTTGACGAGATATTGTTTGTTAGCTGTAGGTCTACAGCAATATGAGGTGAGCTCTGCTCTTAGTACGTATTCATGTTCAGTACCACAACCACATTCATTGTTTATATCCTGTGCATGCTGATTATCGGCATTGTCGCTGCCCGTATGACTAATTCTTTAAATGATTATGTCTTGGGTGGCAGAAGTTTAGGTCGTTTTGTAACAGCCCTGTCCGCAGGCGCTTCTGATATGTCTGGCTGGCTTTTAATGGGTCTGCCCGGAGCATTATTCTTACATGGCTTAGGCGAAACCTGGATTGCAATTGGTTTGACTATTGGTTCTTGGTGCAACTGGAAGTTCGTAGCTGCTCGTTTACGCTCTTTTACTGCCAATGCCTCAGATGCGCTGACTTTACCTGATTATCTCTCCGCTCGTTTTAACGACAAGCTGCGCATTTGCTCTATCATCGCTGCCTTCATTATTTTAATTTTCTTTGTAGTCTACTGTGCCTCAGGCATGGTATCAGGTGCTCGTTTATTTGAGCAGACCTTTGGCCTTGATTATCACAATGCCTTATTAATTGGCGCAGTTTCTACCATTTTCTACGTCTTTATCGGTGGCTTCTTAGCAGTTAGCTGGACTGATACTGTACAAGCAAGCTTGATGATTTTTGCCCTCTTATTAACCCCTGTAGTTATGATTATGGACTGCGGTGGTTTAGAGGCTGCCAATGCTTTAATTGCTCAAAAGGATGCCAGCTTAGATGACTTCTTCCAAGGCATGACTGTCGTAGGCTTCTTATCTTTGGTAGGTTGGGGCTTAGGTTATGTAGGTCAGCCTCATATCTTAGTGCGCTTCATGGCCGCAGGCTCTGTGCGAGGCATGGGTGATGCTCGTCGTATCTCCATTACTTGGATGGCCTTATGCTTAGTAGGTGCCGTCTTAATTGGTTACTATGGTGTGGCTTTCTCGATGCGCCATCCTGAGGTTTCCATTAAGAACCCTGAGCAAATCTTTATTATCGTTACCCAAGTTTTATTTACCCCTTGGATTGCAGGTATTTTATTATCCGCTATCTTAGCTGCCATTATGTCCACCCTTTCTTGCCAGTTATTAGTAGCTTCTACTACTTTAACTGCCGACTTCTATCGTCGTTGGCTACGCCCTCAGGCCTCCCAGCGCGAATTAGTCTGGTGTGGTCGCTTCATGTTATTAATCGTAGCTGTGATTGCTTACATGATTGCCTTAGATCCAAATAGCGGTATTTTGAAGTTAGTATCTTATGCGTGGGCAGGCTTTGGTGCAGCTTTTGGTCCTTGCGTCTTAATTTCTGTCTTCTGGTCTCGTATGACCTTGCCAGGTGCTATTAGTGGCATGGCTGTAGGTGCTATTACCGTAATTATTTGGGAAATTGGTGGCTTCTTAGGTCTGTATTCTATTGTGCCAGGCTTTATCTTGTCAGCTCTGTCTATCTTTGTTGTTTCGTCCATGACTTACAAGCCAAACAATGGTTGCGAGCAGTTATTTAATGAATTAGAAAAGAAGTTCTGGGTTGAGGTCAAGGAAAAGTAATTTTCCCAGCACTAAAACTTACAGTAATTGTGAAAGAAAAAAGGGCAGGTTGAGGATTTTAACCTGCCTTTTTTCTATAATGTGTGCCCCTTCATTTTCCTAGATGCATAATTTGGTTCAAAACAGTGCATTCTATGCCTAGAGGCTTAACTAATTTTATTTGTGTGTGCGTGCCTTTTGAGTGCTTAAGGGGCTTATCCATGCGCCTAATAGCTTATTTACGGTAGTGAAAACGCAAAGTTACGTTATCTTAGGTATTTGGGGTGGGGATCTAAAAATGGTAAACTTAACATCACTGCTATTGCTACTTGTTAAAGGCGTGCCTCTTTTAAATGAGCAGAGAGCATTTTAAGAATGAAGCTTGAAAATGCTGGTCTTTAAAGCCTTAACTGTCTTGTACTTTTTCATCGCATTGATTAATTAAAAGTAGCGTTGCTATCTAAGTTAGTTGTGACATCAAAAACAAACATATTCATCTAAGTAGCCCATTTGGATGCTGGTTTAAGGAACACACATGGGACTTGCTCTTTATCTCATTGTCATGGCGATCACTTTTGGATCGCTAGGCTTATGGCTCTATATGACGCCAAGCTTGGGACATTTCTTATCCGTTAATAATACTGTAGTTATCGACTTTGTCTCTATGCTTGTGCTTAGCAGCTTGGGCGTGCTTTTATTGTATGTTGTTTTTCTTTTGGTCAAGGTCAAGCCTTTATTCAAGTTCTTATGCATTATTGCCACTTTAGTAATCTTAGGCATAGTCTTTAAGGCCAAGCTCGTTGAAAATCCTGTTTATATCTGGGCTATTTGTGTGGGCATAGCTTTATGCTCTCTTTTGGTTTTATATCGTGTCCACCAGAGCCAATGGCGCTTAATTAAATTAGGCGATAGGCTTAATATTGCTCATACTTTCTACCGTCCGCATTTAGATACTTATTTACAGCGCATTGGCGACTTTAAAATTCCTAAAGACTGCTCTTTAGTGGGTATGGATTGCTTTGGTTATATTATTGCCATTGAGGATTTCTTAAAGGTCGTACCTGCTTTATATCGCTATTTAAATAATAGTAGCGTTAATACCATCAATGAGCTTAGTGCATTTAAAAGCGAAGCTGAAACTCGCGATCTCTCTAATCCGCTCAATAAGGACTATTTAAATTTACTTAACTATATCTTATTGTCGAAAAATCTCCTTTGGGAATTTGAGTCTAAGTGGCTGCAATTAAGAAGCCGCAATGAGAGCATCAAAAGCAAAAAATACCTTAATCAAACCGTAGTCCTTAAGCGCAAGCAAGAGCAAGCACAGCATCATTATCAAAATGATGATTTAGACTTATTTCGCGTCTATGACTATCGTGATCCTGTAGAGTTGGCTCATGAGGCCCAAGCACACTTAAAAGAGGATGAGGCGCACGTCCATGAGGATATTTTGGAGGATAACTACCAAGCTACCTATCACTATGGTTATGTAGAGCCTGAGGAGCGTTTAAATACCGAGCATGATTTAGTCAAAGCAGCTAATAAGAATAAAGAGCGTTCTCAGCGACACAAAGATCAAGCTCAAGTTATGCAACAGGAAATGGGGATTCGTCCTAGCCTTTTAGGTGAGGTGTCTTTAGGGCAAGCAAGTATTAAATTTGAAGAGAGCTTTGATTTTGATAAATGCTTTAATACTTTCTTGCGCCGCTATAGCAAGACTATGAGCTTAAGAGTCTATGCCTTCTTCCAATATTTAGCTCATACCCGTAATGCCAAAGAGCCTAGTGCTTATGTAAATCCGACTACGAATAAATTAGTGCGTCAAGAGATTGCATCTTGTACGCTTGCTGTTAATGGCGCTTTATATGTTAGTCGTTTCCCTTTGTTCTTAGAGCTGGTAAAGCCTTTAGTATTTATGCTCTTTATGGCGCTGAGTACTTATTGGATGCTCTCTAAATATAGCCTCTCAGCCTTTATTGCCGTTTGTGGTGGCTTTGGTGAAGTTGTTAGTATTTTGCAGGGATTGAGCGTATGGGGCGTAGCTTTGATGGTGCTAGTAGTCACCAATACCCTTATTTCCTTGTATGATTGCTGCAAAATGCCTCACTTTGATATTGGTTATGAACTTTTAAAACAAGTGAGATTGCTTCAAGGCATAGTGGCATTGCTCTCGTTTGGCGTTGCTCTTTTGGTGCTTTGGCCTGGGCAGCTTACCTCTGTGATTATGATGGCACAGCAAGATCTTGCGCAAATTAAAAAAGAGGATCTTAATGTCACTACGGGCTATGTTAATACGCGCTTTTTCCATGAGAGTTTGTCCTTTGGTGTAGCTCCTAAGCTTTATTGCATCATGGCTGTACCTGTCATTGGTCCTCGTACTGACAATAAGTGGATTAAGCTGTATTTGCCTAATGAAAGTGAATTTACCATTAGCCCTCATGAGCGCTTGCAAGTCTCAGGACGCAATAAAACCAAGTTTAGATTGCACAATAAAAACGTGCCACGTTGGCGCTTTGGGCATACCCGTAATTTCAAGCTCATCGTCAGCGCTCAAAAGATCGGTTCGACCTTCGTTAAGAGCAGCAAACAGCAATAAGCTATCTGTGCTAGAGGCTACAGAGCCATCATTGTCTAATGGGGATAAGTTCGCGCTTTTGGTGCTTCGTGCTAGGTATTTGACTGCACTTTTGCTAAGCTAGAGAATATGGAAAAATTACTTTTTTCAGAGTAAGTTAGGCTCTGGAAAATCTAGGTATGGCGCAGCTAAGTTAGGGTTTGACTGTTAAAGTGGTAATGCAAAAAAGACCTATCGATCATCAGTATCAACAATCATATTTGCTCAAGGCTGGAGTGCGCTTTGATTTTAATGTGGTTGATACTGTATGCGCCCGTAAATTGGGTATGAGCTTTTATTTGGCGCTGCTAGGGGCGCTGATACTTTTTGGTGTGCCTTATGGTATGCCAGGCAATCCCGTCCACTATGAAAATGCCGTAATTCATGAAGGTACAGCTGCCTCTTTAGGCATTAGTCCGAGCACCCGTCTGCTCTTAATGTCTCTTATGTTTTTGCTCATGGGCTATGCGCTTTTGTATGTAGCCCGCTATTGCTATTATCTGCGCTTGCGTGCCAAATTGCGGACCGATAGGGCTCCTATTGCCGTAGAGGCCTATGCCGTGGTCTGCCTTGATCTCAAGGTCAAATTCTCTGATTACCTCTTAGGCATTATGAGCAAGCTTTTAGGCCAAGGAGATCATGGCTTGTGTAAGTATGCGGTGATTTATAAGGAAATAGGAACCGAAAACCCGCGCTTTTTCATCACCGCAGCCGTGTCCGCCCGTAAACTGTGCTTTATCCCTGAGCATATTGGCAGAGTCTTTATCCATCGCAAAAAGAACTATCTATATACCTTAGACGATAGCTCGGCCTATCAAACCGTATCCGTCAAGCGTAGCGCCTTAGGCCGCTTTGCGCTGTCAAACTCTGCTTCGCTCTCATCGAGCAACAATTCATCCTCCCAAAGTAGCTTACAGTGCCCTAATCTGCACAACAAGTAAGTGCTCGAATCTAGCGCTGCTATCCTTAAGCATAGCAGCGCGCATTATACTTTCTGGACTGTATTTATCTGCAAAAGAAGCAGATATTGTTCTGGTGCTATAGGTTTTAGTCCTCTTCGGCCTTGATGAGGTATTCTTCCTCGCCTGCGTCGTAGACACGGGTATTAATTGGCAATTCGCGTAAGCTTGGGTGGGAGATGCCCGTGAGGATCTGGAAGATACGGCGCATTTCGACATTAGTAAAGCCATAGCGATAGCGCCAGGATAAAGAGTGCTCACGATCAGCAAAGGTAACTTTATTGACTGAGACTAGACCTTGCTGGACTAAGAGCGGGCCAAACTCCTTATCTTCTGGCTTAAAGCTTACTTCTTCTAAAAAGAGCATATCTTGGCCGTCTTTTTCAATTAGCCACGATAAATCTGGCTTTTCTTTTTGCAAGGCTACTTGCAAGAAGTTGTAATTATTGTCACAGCTATAGGCATAGAGTTCGCCATCGTTATCTAAAGCACGGGTTACAGAGAAGGGGCATAAGACCTTGACCATCTTGTCAGAAAAGACATAGCCACCATAGCAATGCTCCAAGCAATCTAAGTACTCGGCTACTGTAATGCCTTGTTGTGGAGCAATACGCGCTAAGTCCTCACCATAAGTGTTTTTAATTTCCTCAATGGTAAAGCCTGTAAGCTCTGCGGCAATATCGGCAAAAGAGAGGTCAATGACATGCGGCAGACCCTCAGAGAGGCTACTGGAGAGGCTAAATTTAACGTGACCTGTGAGCAGACAAAACTTGACTCTATCACCTGCCTGTCTAAAGGCATTGAGCATCTCTAAATACAAGGCTAAGCACTTTTGGCGCTCCTGCTCATTCTCCAAGCGGGAGATGAGCATAATGGGCACATCGTAATTATCAAAGAGCACTACAATTTGTTTGTGGTCTTTATCGGTAATTTGGCGAATGAGCTCGAGCATTTGCATGCGCAAGTCTTTGCCTGTATCGGTTTTAATCTTGACATGATGCTCCCAAATCAAGCTTTGCAAGGCATCGTAGAGTATTTTGACAATGTCATTGTAGGTGGTGGCTTTGACCTTGGAGAAGCTAAAGTGCAAGACTGAGTAATGGCCAAGCTCATCTAAGTTCAAGGAGCTATCGGTTTTAGTGTCGATATTGTCCATTAAAAGCTCATCGCGGCTAAATAAAGACTCAATGGCCTCATTAGCCAAAGATAAACCAAAGCCACGTGGTCTAATAAGCATAAAGAAGTTTTGGCGCGGTGGACGAGGAGAGTTCTCCAAATAGTTCATGAAGCTCTTTAGCTGAGGAAGCTTATTAATGTAATGTCTATCCGTGAGAATTACTTCATGTAAATGGGAATTACCCCTTGAGTTCATGCCTTCCATCAAAACACCTCAAATCCTCGCATGGCACCATGCTAAGCACCCTTAAAAACAGCTCTAACCTTACCATTTATTGCCCTCATACGCCATTAATTTACACCATCATCCCTAGAGCCAGATGCGCACCGCGCCGCTTAAGCTATGCGCATGCTGATGAGTAGGACTACCAGATATCACATAGCTGCGCTTGGATAGTTGGAGCCTAGGTCGTAGAGATGGAACTATGGTAGCTGGACTTGGAATCTTAAAATGGATGATGCTACTTTGGCTAATGGATAGGGGCTAGGGAGGGAAAAAGTTTTTGGGGTAGGGCCTAAAAACGAAAAAAGACACTTAAAAGTGTCTTCTGGGCGGAGGCACTAACTACATCTCGGTACCTCATTACTCAAATTTGGCTGCTTCCTTCCGGACCTGACCTGTTGATCTGAGAACAAGTACGAGAGAGCTAGCGCCCCCATAACATTGTGGCAGCTATAATAATAGATTATCTTTAGCTTGGCAATAGCTACAGGCAAGAAACTTGGCTTGAGCTCTAACTCTGAGACGTTTAACAAAGTTTTTTAGTTTGCTAAAATGGTAGTTTGTAAGGGCTAGTTGGTGCTACTTGAGTGCTAATATGCCTAGTATCTCTTAATCTGAGCACTTGTGGTGAATAAGCATGGCAAAGCGCAAAATTAATGGCATTTTTTTATTAGACAAACCAGAGGGCATTTCCTCTTCTTCTGCTTTGGTTAAGTGCCGTGCTATCTTTAAGGCACAAAAAGGCGGCCATACTGGTGCTTTAGATCCTTTGGCCTCAGGCTTATTGCCAATTTGCTTAGGCGAGGCAGCCAAGTTCTCCTCTTTTTTCTTAGAAGGCAATAAGCGCTATTTAGCTCAAGGTACCTTAGGTGTAGTTACTACCACAGGTGATCGTGAAGGTGATGTAGTTATCGAGCGTGAGATTGGCGATGCCATGGAGCGTTTAGAGCAGACCTTAGAACAATTTCGTGGCCCCATTACCCAGGTGCCTCCTATTTATTCGGCCATTAAGGTCGACGGTAAGCCTTTATACAAATATGCCCGCCAAGGCTTAGAGGACGAGGTTGAAATTCCTAAGCGTGAAGTTGAGATTCACGAGCTCAACTTAATTGAAAAGACTGCCAATACTTTTACTGTGGAAGTCTATTGCTCCAAGGGCACCTATATTCGTACTTTAATTGCTGATATTGGTGAGGCCTTAGGCTGTGGTGCTTATGTTACCCACTTACGTCGTACCTTTGTTGAGGGCTTGCCAGAAGGGGAGATGACTACTTTAGATAACTTGCAAAAGCTAGCTAATGAGCGTGAGGACAAGCTGGACTTTAGTACTTTAGATAGCAAGTTAATCTCCATTGCCGATGCTTTAGATAATTTGCCACGTGTGGATATTCCTTTGTCAATTGCTGAGCCTTTGAGCAATGGTGTGCGCCAAGGCCCTAACTTTGCAGGAGAGATCTTCTGCCAAGGTGGCATCAAGCCTGGCGATATGGTGCAAGTGCGCTATAACAATTATTTCATGGGTGTATGCTACTTTACTGAGGACAATGTCCTGGTACCTAAGCGCCTTATGGCACCTGAGCTCTTTAGAGAATTTAGAGATAGCCAAAATAATTGTAATTAAGTGCCGTTAACCAAAGCATGTCCCAGAGCACATCACTAGATGGTCTATGTAATTACTTACTAAAAGGCAGTAGCTAGCGCTAGGACTTTTGGGGGTAGGCTTTCAAGATGCAATTGCTAGGGAGAAAGGAGCGCCTAAGAGGCGCTCTTATTGCATGAGGAGGGAGGACAGTTGTATTTTTTTGTGTAAAGAGGTTTTAAACTTTGCGCAAAAAAAATTTTGATAAAGGCTGTAATTTATCCACTTTATAGGGCATGAGTGGTTAAATTTGCAAGTAAGATCACTTTTAGATATATATGTACTAAAATACACTTTAGATTCTTGTTTTTCATTAGATAACATCTGAAGAAAAAGGCTTAATAATGCTTGGGGAGCTGACTTTAGACTGTCTGTTTGTGCGTTTAATTTTAAGTTTCACTCCTTTAGAGCATGGCTCACTTAGCAGCCTTTATAAGGTATCTTACCTTACTTGTCCTTTGGGGATGGCAAGTTGCCAACTTAAAGATCTAGCTTAGCTAGTAGAGAATTTTATCGTGCACGACCTCAGCGTGCGGAGAGACTTTTTGTGAATAGCTTTTTGCAAATCAAAAAGATCAGTGATCTAACCAGACTGTGCATCTTACCTGTAATGGTATTGTCGATCTTTTTATCTTTTTTCCTTTATATAGATATGGAGAAGATCCAAGACAAGGCACAAGATCTGGTTGAAGGAGCTATCCCTCATATTTCTGCAGCCCAGCAAGGTGCGATTAGCTTAGTACAATTGCGTCGCAATATTGAGACTTTAACTACCTCGGTAGATCAGCAGCGCTGTCGTTTAGCTTTTTTCCAAGCTACTGCTGTGCTCAAGGATAATATTCTCTTTAATAGCTCGAGCTTGCAATTTAAGCGCGACGAGCTGTTAGTGGAAGTCAATCGCTTGTGGAAACAGCGTATTTTAATTGACCAGCTACGTTCTAATGTGCATAACTCTTTGCACTATATGGATATGCTTGCTTTTTTAATTGCCAGTGAGCAACCTGAGCTTTTCCACGATATCGATCTTAAGCAAGGCGACTATGTCGACTTGTATCGTACAGGTGTTTACAATCGCGACTTACGCGCCATCCATCACTTTTATTACAATATTTTTGCCGAGCGCCTCTCTCCTAAATTTGACCGTAAGGAATTTTTAGAAACTCACCCTCTGCCTAATAATGAGCCGATATCTGATCTCAATAGTATTTTAGATAGCCAAGATGAGGAACAAGCTGCCAAGCTCATTCAATCGCAAATGGCGACCAAGGCCCAAGGTCAAACTTTAAATCAAAATAACCGTCTACCTGCCGAGCCTGCTTTTTTAAATAATAATGATATTAATGAGTTTGTAGCAGACAATTTAGCTGGCTCTAAGATTGTCCGTGAGCAAAGCCAAGCTACGCAAGAGGCTCAAAGCATGATTGCAAGCAAGCAAGCTTTGCAAAATACCAATAAGTTCAACTCTTTGCTCTACTCAAGTAAGAGCTATGCTGATGTCAAAGATGTTAAAAATGAAGAGCTCGATGACGATTGGTTAGATAAGCTCTTAAATGAGCATAAGTCACGTGCTAGCCACAAGCATGCCCGATATTTCTCAAAAACTAATGATCCAGAGATTTTAAAGATCGCTGCAGCTTGTCATAATGCTTTGCTGCTTGATTACTATGCTCAGGAATTAGAGCGTTTTGATCCTATTTGGGATATTTACTTAAAGCAGCAGCGTGAATATGCCAATGACATTATGACTATTGTGCGTAAGCTGGAAGATTTAGCTGATGACTTTACTTATAGCGAGCTGCATTCTTTACATCAAGAGCTCTCAGATATTACTTATTTAGCCTCTGAGACCAAGCCTATGGTAATGGGTACCATTGCCTTTGGTTTAATTGGTTTTTGGGTAGTGATTTACTTCTTAAATCGCTTGATTATGCAGCCATTGCGTATCATTGCCCGTATCTTAATTAAGTTTAGATATACCAAGGAAGTAAATTTACAGCGCTATGATGAGTTCTTTAAGCGGCAGCACTTAGTAGAGATCCGTGAGGTTATCGATGTTCTGCCTCAGATCTTTGAAGAGTTCTCGCATATGACTGAGAGCTCTAATGTGCTTAAAAAGCGCTATGAAGAGTTGGTTACTCACTCTAAATATGATGCTCTAACCCGCGTCTTTAATCGTGGTAGTTTAAATGTCTTAATTGACGAGCTCGATACTAATACACCATCGAACTTTGCGATTTTAATGATCGACATTGACTTCTTTAAATTACTCAATGACTCTATGGGCCACCAGCGTGGTGATGAGGTGCTCTTTGCTGTAGCTCAGACCATTCAGCACAATTTAGCTAAAAAGGACTTGGTCTATCGCTATGGCGGTGAGGAGTTCTGTGTCATTTTATCGGATGTCAATTACGAAAATGCTTTTAGAGTAGCCGATAGATTATGTCGTACCATTGAGTCCTTGCAGTTGAAAAACGATGGCGTGGTTTCTGGTACCGTTACTATCTCTATTGGTTTGAGTTTAGTCACCCAGCATGTTAACCAGTTTAGAATTGAAGAGTTAATTCATCAGGCTGATAAGGCCCTCTATGAAGCTAAGCGTTCGGGACGTAATCGTGTCCATGCTTGCGATGAAAAGCTAGCTTTAGAATCGCAAGGTATTACCCCATTGCCTAATGGCAATAGCAATAGTGATAGTAAGAGCATTAGCGATGACAATGAAAAAAAGCTTGAGCAGGTACTCGAGGGGTTCGATGAAAAAGAGAGTATTGAGGAGCTGATTTTAGATGCTAGCAATCAAAGCGATTTAACTCCTAAGGAGATAGCTGCGCTTTCTAATGTAGATGGCTCTTTTCCTATTAATTGCTTTACTGCCAGTTTAGAAAAAGACTTAGATCACTCTGAGCTCGACGCTCCAGAGGCGCCTGTTGAGGATGAGTATACAGTGCAGCCTAAGTTGGAGCATATGTCATGGCTCTCACGCTTATCAGCTTTTCTTGCGTCGCGCTATAAAGAAAGTGACGAGGAGTACTTAGAGCGCCAAAAGCGTGAGTCTAAAGATTATAAGATCATGCCTGCTTATTATTACTTCCTCTCTAATGAGAAGTGTGACAGAGAAGTGCGTGAAGAAGAGCATACTCGTCAGCTCATTTTAGAGCGGCGCAAAAAGCGCAAGGAGCGCTATAAGCATAAGACTCAAGCTGAGCTTGCCAAGGGGGCAGATAATTATTCGGAGTCTAGTAAAGATGGCTCACCACAACTTATTGATACAGGAGATTATTTTGACTTCAAGCTTGCAGTAAATAAGAACAAGCAAGAGGAAAAAGATATTAAGCTCAGCCAAGATGGTAGAGCTTATGAGTTTGCTTTAACTGCCAGTGACTTGGCTCATGAAGTGGAGTTAAAAAAGGAAATTAATGACAAGCTCCATGAAGTGCTAGCAGAAAATGAGCAGGTAGATGAGAGTGAGCACAATCTGCAAAATCTCATTGTAGAGCAAGATGGATTTGTGGAGCTCTCCATTGGCGCCACTCAGAAAAACCAAGCGCAGGAGCAGAGTCAAAGCCATGTAACTCATCACTCCAAAAATCGCTCTAGGCACATTAAAAAACATCATTAAATCATGATCTAGGAGTAGGTAGCATCAATTATCTACTCCATTAATTTTTTGGGATCCCAGTAATAGCTAGGACTAGTCCTTGAAGCTCATACCTGTCATTAATTAAGAACTTATTAAAAGACATTAATTAAAATGTGGCAGAGCATGAGCGCGCACTTGTTTGGTAGTATGTAAGTTTTATGCGGCGCACTATCAAGTCAAGAGCTCAAATAGATGGTGTCAATACCATAAATTTTGGCGCTTACTACTAGCAAATTAAAAATTTTATGTTAAACTTGGCATCACTTTTAGTGCTTGTGCTCAGGCAGTCTTGTCTAATAAAGTCGATATTTATCGCTTCTATGACGTTCTAAAAAATAGCTATAGATGCTATGTGCCCCAAACAAGCTCCAAAATCAATAAGTAGCACTAAGGTGCTATTTTTTTTGTAAAGTGCTTAATCGCTTTTACAAAAAGGAGCGTTGCTCAGAAAAAATTGAGGCTTTGTATATAGCTAACCTCAAGGAGCCTTTCTCTTTTGTGTGTTAACAAAGTCATCCATATTATTTAGCCAATCATATGTAAGCTAAGCCCTCTTTTAGCAAAAATTAAGACTGATAATCTAGTGGTGCCTTCATCTGGCATTAGTAAGTACCATGATTGGCCTATAGCAGCATAATGCCATCGTACTGATGCGCTTGCTTGGTATTAGTAAGCGTAGCGACCATTGTGCGCCTGTTTTATTAAAAAAGATATCTGTGGAGTTTTATTTTCAATGATCAATTTTCAGCGTGATATTAACCTCTCCTCTGAATTAGATCACTTTGCTAATTCTATGAGCACTCCAGAAGCTCAGTTAAAGAAGTTTATTCACGACACTCGCAAGTCCATGAAGTTAAGCCAAAGAGAGTTATCTAAGCTCAGCGGTGTTAATCAGTCCAATCTCTCCAAGATTGAAAATGGCATTATTAATCCTTCTATTGCCACTATCCAAAAAGTAGCTGCCTGCTTAGGCCACAAGGTAGAGTTACGTTTTGTTCCAGATTTTGGCGAAGGCAACAAGAAGTATTAAACTCCACACATTGACTAAATAGTCGTAGCACTATGGTTGTGATAACCGTGATTGCTCCTCCTTACATTCGTAGGTAAGTGGCGCGTCGTAGTGTTGAAGAAAAAATCCCTCACATCTAAACTTCATCCCCCCCCCACCTTTATCCTGATTAGGGCGTACGCCCTTCAAATTATCCTCATCAAATCTTAAAAATTCTAGCCATAGCTTGTGCCTTTGCCTGTAGAGCTTATCTTAGATAGAGTCTTTGCTCCCATGCACTCTGTAGGGCCATAGAACTATAGTTCTTAGTCTTGAGCGGAGTTTAAGCTGGATTGAACTTTTTTGAGTTCGTTAATGCATATCGAGGTGTCGGCAAGATCCTTTTTTAATTTTTCTGCTTTTTCAGCATGCTGTGCGTCACTTTTTGCTGACAACGCTGCTCTTTTTTATCTCATTGTATGCCTGAGCGCAGTTGCAGTCTTCTTGAGTGGCAGCCTCATAGAACTTTCACAAGTCAGCAAATATGATTCCATGCTTTTGGCACTCTAATGCTAGCTTGCATCCTATTAGCCTCGTAAAGGTTAAGTCAATAGCAAAGCATGCCCTAAGCTACGAGAGCAATTAGCACAATTTTACTTTTGCCAAGAAGTTAAGCCCCTTAAAAAAAAGTTTGACCTGTGCTCTTGTAAGGCAAACTAGCCCTTAAGTCCTCTTTAGCGCAACGACAGCTGACTATCAAGGGAGCATCAGCCCTAGCGATACAAGTTGGGCCTACAGCACTTTAGCAGGGAAAAGAAGGAAATGGATAAGCGTACAGAGAGTAGGCGCAAAAAAGCCGAGCAGGAGCTCGGCTTTAGCATATGGAGTATTTAAAATCTGTTTAATTAACGAATATTGAGGATGCTATCCATTACAGTGTTATTGGTCTGTAATGATTGAGCGTTAGCCTGGTAGTTACGCTGAGCGGTAATAAGTTCAACTAACTCGGAGGTCAAATCCACATTGGAGAGCTCTAAGTTGGAGCCCTTGATGGAGCCTGCAGAACCAGTATTAGCTTCCTTGGCAATAGCCTCACCAGAGCTATTGGACTCCTTCCATTGGGTATCGCCAATCTTGAGTAAGCCTTGAGTATTGGCAAAGTCGGCCATAGCAACTTTACCAATGGAGTAGAGGAGGCCATTGGAGTACTCGCATTGGATAATGCCGTTTTCATCAACGGACATGCCAGTTAATATACCAGTGGCATAACCATCGTTAGTAGGGGCGCCAGTTACTTGGAAGTTAGAAGAGCCATACTGGGTGGCATCAAATTTAATATTTACAAACTGAAGTGGGTCTACACCCTGGCCAATGGAGGTATGTAAAGAACCATTGCCAGAGAAGTAAGGCTTCTTGTCTTGACCATCTTTTTCAAAGGTGCGGTCAAAATAAGTTTCGCCTAAAGCACCAGCATCGGCAGTACCACCAGCACCTGGCTTATTCATGCCAGGCATACCAAAGAGGTCTTGACGTAAGCTATTGGTGCCTAAATCACCGTCGGCAGTTACTGGGTTTAAGAGCTCGATCTTAGATGGGATTTGCTGCTTGAACTCACCATTTGGCTCAAAGACTACTTGGAAACCAAAGAAGTTGGCGCCTGCCACAGAGGAGGAACCTTCTGGTACAGTAATGGCAATTGGGTTGGAACCATCTTGCTTGGCTACGTCAACTGGGGTGCCATCAACAAAGGGAATGACATTCCATACAGTATTGTTAGAACCTGGAGCATCAGGACCAGTCTTGATCATGTAGTAGGTCAGGGTGTGAGCACGGCCTAAAGAGTCATGAATGGTCTGGGAGGTAGAGGCTTGGTAGGTCTTAGAATCCTTTGGGTCAAAGTTCATCATATAGTGCTTGAACTGACCATCCTTTAAGGAGCCATCGGCATTAGCAGTACCTACAGTGCCGTCTTCATTACGAATAATACCGTATTGGAGATTTTCAGCAGTGAACTTATTTTGGGCATCAGCTTCCTTGCCCCAAGGGTCCTTGGTTAAGGAGTTGAACTTGGTAGGATCCTTGTCAGCAGGGAGATTAACACCAATGCCAATATTTTGGGACATCTTTGGCGCGCCAGTGTCAGAAGGTAACTGGAGCTTCTTGGTGCCATTTAAGTCTAAGGAAGTGGCAGTGCCATCATCATTGACGTCCCAACCTTGGAGATAGTCGCCCTGAGCAGTTACGATAAAGCCTTCTTTATCTACCTGGAAAGCACCATTACGAGTATAGGATAAGGAATCAGAACCATTGCCCTTTAAGACAAAGAAGCCATTGCCTTGAATGGCCATATCTAATGGATTGCCAGTATCACCTGAGAGAGTGCCTTGGGTAAATTGCTGGGAAACTACGCTATTGATGACACCCATACCAGAGGCAGTCTTGGAGTTAGAGTAAATGCTGTTTGCATAAATATCGGCAAACTCAGCGCGTGACTTCTTAAAGCCATAGGAATTGGTGTTTGCAATATTATTTGAGGTTACATCAATATGCTTTTGAGAGTTCTTAATACCGCTAACAGAAATGCCAAACATTCTAAAAATACTCCAATATGATATGTGCCACAAGCTACCCCAATTGCATAGAAATAAATGGTGCTTGGAATCTATTCTGGCAGACAGCTCACATGCTGTAATAATATTGATGACTCTCCTTATGCAACACTGGTGCCAATATCCATTAATGAATTTCAATATAATAAGCAATTTATTGGTAGTTGCTACTGACCACCCTAAAAGTACGTTAAACAGGCTCTTTCTTTACACATAATCAGCGCCTAAAAACCTTTGGTCACTTAACTATTAAGACTCTAAATTTACGCTTCAATCTTTGCTGTTTCTCTTGCTTAGAGGTCTAATTTTCCACAAATGGCAAAGAGCGGCAAAGTGCGCCCTCATTACACATAAATTTAAAAGAGCAGGGCTTTAGTGGAGGGTATGTGAGCGTAAGCTTAGCTAATTATTAGGCAAGGCGTTAAATGTAAGATACCTATTGCTCAATTGAATTTCTGTGCAAAATTGTTGTGATACTAGCGATCCTAAAAACTTAAAAATTGACAAACAAAGATGCAGGCAAGAGTTTGCTGCTCAACTTAAAAAGGAGAGAAATGTAATTGGTAACATCAAATCACGTAAACTTAAAATTTGTAACAGTGGAGTTAAAGTATAAGCAAAAACTTCTTGATAACACAGGAAGGGGTCGTAAGCTTCCTGCACGGAGATAGGCTTGTGTCTACCTCGAGTGAAAATGTCTGATAATAATGCACCCTCCTCCTAGAGGAGGTTCAAATAGAGTTTGTTGGAAAACGTGGAATTTATACGAACCATTGGGAGA
>Burrito_p2__coassemble_480_pt1 | contig 39712 bp, 28 predicted proteins | sample Burrito_p2__metabat2_low_PE_016 | metagenome-assembled genome bin Burrito_p2
GGACCCGTACGTACGGTGATGTGAGAGGCCCGAAAAGGGCCTACTCGATTTTTCACATCCTATCTTCCTTATGGCAGCTTGATGGAGAGGGCTTTCATGAGGGCCTTGTGCTTGTCGGTGTAGGGGTGGAGCATGACCCCTGAGTTCATGCAATCAAGGCTAATCTCAGAGAGCTCGGTAATGAGTAGATCTAAAGAATCAAAGCTCTGTTGATACTTCTTGTAGACCTTAGGGCTTTGCTCTTTTATAGCTTGGATTTGATTTAAAAGTTCAATACGCACCAGAGTTGAGAGCCATAAAGTAAATTGATAAGACAAGAGGCGCTCAGCTGTAGGTTCGCGCAAGCTCAGTGCCTCGATAATCTCTTTATGGCCTGGCATTTGGTTCTCTAAAGCTTGGATGCGCTCAAAGTGGCGCTTGATCTCAATACTGCCAAGTTTTAGATCAGAGGTTGCAAGCACAGTAAAGCCTGCATATTGTAGTAGCTTATCAACGAGCTCTTTGTTGCACCTTAAATTCTTATAAGGCTTGCAATCTTCATAGTAGATAGCTTTGAAGTTACTGATGCGCTCTAAAAACTCTTGATCTTCTTCTGAGATCTCCTCACCTGCTGTAGCCTGCTCCATGAGAGTTTGAATACGCTCATTGGTTTTAGCTATAGTCTCTTGATGCTTCATCTGATTGTAATAGACATGGTAATTGACATTGATAGCTTGGGTATTGCCCAGCTGATGTCTATACACTTCTTGTTGGGTATAGATGTAACAAGAGGTACCGTCCTCATAATCTAGCCAATTGCACGATAAATCAATGTTATTTTCTAAAGCAGCAGCAATAGCTAAAGCCGCCGAAGTATTAGGCTCTAGTGGCATCTTACAAATACAGCTAGGCTCTTTGATGAGCAAGGCGCGCAATTCCATGGTAGTACCTGTAGTGGCCAGATAATGAGCTTCTTTTATGTGCATGCTACGGCTTTTTAAGGCGTTGACCTCATTGACAAAGTTGATTTGCTCATTGATAGGGCTGATGCGCTTATAGAGCTTATAAAACAGCGGCATACCTTGCAAGCTAGCATCATAGATAACTTTCATTTGATACTGAATATATGTAATTAAGTCTTTTTGCAATCTAAAGCTTATCCTTGGCAGGGGAGCCATAGAAAAAGAGTTGATGTTAAGTGCTGCAAGCTTATGCTCTGCATTGAAGTTACGGCGCTTAATATAGTAAGCGATATAAGCCTCTTGAAAGCTATTGATAAACTTAGGGGTCAGGAGCTCAGTTACTATGTGCAGGGTGTAGTTATCTAAAGACTCGTAGTTTGGAAAGTAGTGACTTTTATAGAAGTTTTCAATATGCTCGCAATTAGGCCGTTTATGAATGGTCATATAAACAATGCGCGCTACAAGATGATTTAAGGCCGTTTGCAAACGAGTTTCTGATAAGTTGTGAACTTCCTGCAAAGCGCTAGAGAGTGCAAGTCTTACGCCTGAGGAGGCGCAGGCATTTAAGATAGGTAAGATGGCACCTACACTTAAGTCGCCCTTAAAAAAGCGTGGTGGCTGGAGCTTATCTGCTTTTAAAGGCCGCTTAAAGGCTACGCCCTCTTTAAGATTGTCTGAGATTACGATGCGGGAAAATTTAAACTTGGTTTGCTTTGGGGGCTCAATAGGGGTGAACTCAAAGAGGTTTGGTCCAACACGCTTGACTATGTAGTTTCTAAGCTCAGGATGATGTTGGTAGAATTCTTCTTTAAAGATGACAATACCCAAGCCATCTTTAGCTTCAATGAAGCCTATAGTCTCGTTAGTGACAACCTTATGGCGCTTGGTTTTTTCCTTACCATTTTCATTTACTTTGTACTGATACCATTGGCGATGACAAGCACATAAAAACTGGCCATCTTTAGCTTGATTGAGGATGGTAAGTGGCACATTAGGGATACGAGAGACAGTGGTATCAGAACACTGCGTCAACTGCGCCAGGGTAGTCTTATCTTCTGTTGAGGTGCACATTTTATGTATATGAACCAGTTTTGGGTTAGTGAGGATTAATTGCTATTGTGCCCTATATAAGATAAGCGCAAAGAGTACTAAGTTGACACCCTATATACAAAAAAGCATGAATTAGTGAAAATAGGGATTAGATGGAATGTCGTTGATGCGTAGGTAGGAATTTTGGGCACAAAAAAAGCAGCTTAGTGCTGCTTGGATTGTCTCTAGGGAGCAGATTTACCAACTAAGAGTTGGTTGCGGGGGCAGGATTTGAACCTACGACCTTCGGGTTATGAGCCCGACGAGCTACCGAGCTGCTCCACCCCGCGACAATGTGAGTTAAAAAACTCTTGAATTTTAAAAATGAAAAAAGCAGCTGAGGCTGCCATTTATCATCTCTGGAGCAATTTACCAACTAAGTTGTTGGTTGCGGGGGCAGGATTTGAACCTACGACCTTCGGGTTATGAGCCCGACGAGCTACCGAGCTGCTCCACCCCGCGATTGAATGGCCCCATTATAATTAGATGCAGATCACATGTCAACACATTTTTAATTTTTTTTAAAAAGGCCATTAAGGGTAAGGGTGTGAATTTTGGGCACAATAATAGCGCTTGAGCCTAAGCCCGAAGCGCTAAATGCATTTTGAACCCTGATTATTTTCTGTGTAATCAGGTAGCTCTCTTAGCAATTTTCTGGGGTACCAGTAGTGAATACTGAGTTGTCGCCACCATATGGGTTAGGTGCATAGCACTCGGCATCCCAGTCGTTTTCAAAACGCTCTTCGCCATTTTCCATAATGTACTTAAAGCGGTACTGGTAGCTAGGCTGGATACCAGTTAATACAGAAATAGAGCCACAGTAGGTACCATTTTTTAATGGCTTCATGGCTACAGGTTCCCAGCCATTGTGCTCACAGATTAAGTAGATTTTCTCGGCACCCTTGGCAGCTTCTTTTTTAATATAGAAGGTAATGGTGACCTTTTTACCATCTTTAGTGGTTCTCTTGGAGATGCTCATAACCGTCCTCTGTTAGTCTTGGTCTCAATGTACTGCCCTTGATTTAAAGCAGAAACTTGGTGCGCGTTAGACTAGGCTCAAGGTTACAAGCTATAACCTAACGCTATGTATATTTGTATGAGCAGGGGGTAGACAGGGTCTGCCTAGCCTCTTGGAACCTAGCAAAGCTTTGCTAAGTCTCTGGCAACATCCTTAGTTTGGCTATTAGTATATTAAAAATACTAATTCAAAGAATATTCTTATGTAGATTATAGGGCATATGAGCCTAGATTACAAAGATAAAAATCTGATATTTATCAAAAATTTTGCCAAATCATACCCATCTATGTCCCCCTAGCAGGCTAAGCCTCCTAACCTAAATATAGGTGAGCTTACATCATGAGCTCGTGTTCGAGCTGCTTTAAGCTCTCTAGCATGTGTGTGCTGATGCCTTGTTCTTTAACAAATTGCTCTAAGAGGGTATTGGTAAAGCTAGGGCGTAGGTAGTAGGCCTTAGGAGCAATATAGGCTTTGTTTCCTTGATGGTCGCGAATCGGGGTATAGACCTGACCATGTGCAGCCTTGGGCAGGATCTGCAAGATATTGCCCACACTGGCATTAATCTCACGGGCGCGTGCGGCAAAAATCAGCTCACAAAACTCATTGTAATCTGCGGCCATGGCCTCCAAGGTAGGCTTATCTGGGGTATAGAAAAAGTAGCCTAAGATGCGGCGCTTGCCTATGGGCATACCCTTAGGAGCATGTAAAAGCACAAAAAGCAGTTTGTTTACCTTGTGATAGAGAGAACTGTGCTCAAAGGGGATAAAGCTACTGGAGCTTAAGGTTGCCATGCTCACAAAGGTGGGAGTTTGGACCTTAAAGTTACTAGAGACAGGGAGGCTTTTAAGCTCAATGCCTAGTTTTACAAAATCAGGTAAAGACTGATTATGAGCATGGGCGCCTAAAAAGAGCTCTAATATCTGCCCTGTAAAGCCCTTGGCTGCAATATTGTTCTTTGGGGCTTCAATCTTGGCTAGGGCACAAAGCTCGCCAATTGAGCGGCCTACTAAAAGGTCAAGGCGGGAGCTTAATTGCTCTTGGCTTAAAGGCTGAGCAAAGTACAAGGGACTTAAAATCTCATTTTTTTCGTAGGTCATGGCGCTTAAAAATAGGCTTTGCAAATAATTGTTAATTTCGATGCTATTTGATGTTCGATTTTGAGAGCTAACAAGATTAATTGTTAGCTCTCATATGTAATAATTATAACAAGCTCGGACGCATAGTCAGGGAGGAGCAGAGCATATAGATATCGTTAGATAGAGCCTTAGAATGAGGCTACACAGCAAATCAATGAGGAGCTAACTTTTAGGCTAACTTAAGTTTAAGAGTAGAGCTCTTTTTGTTGTTAATTAAGCCTGATTGTGGGCCTTCTTTCTTCCTTGTCAGAGAGCCTTTGTAGAGTAGTTGTCGCTTTGGCATACCCTAAATACTGTTTTATTCCTTTACGATTATGCATCTCACATAGCTTAACGAGCGCATATTCTCTTGTGATAGGTGCTTTAATGGAAACTTTAAGCCCCTTTGCAAGGTCTAAGGCTCATATAGTAGCTAGCTCTATCTATAGCTTTGCTTTTGTTTAGAGTAAGTAGACTTAAATTCTTGTTCTTTTTTAGCTTTTGGTATTTGAAGATCACTATGAGGCTCAACACTTTAGACAACGATGGTTATCGACCTAATGTAGGCATGGTGATCTTTAATGGTCATGGTCAGGTATTGTGGGCACGTCGTGTCAAGCAAAATACTTGGCAGTTCCCTCAAGGGGGAATTAAAGATGATGAGAGCGAAGAGGAGGCCATGTATCGTGAATTGTACGAAGAGCTTGGTCTTACTTGTCATGATGTGTATATAGCGCAAACCTCGCGCAACTATCATCGCTATCGTGTACCTAAGCGTATGTTAAATGAATATCGCGATCGTAATTATCAAGGTCAAAAACAACGTTGGTTTTTACTCGGTCTTAATGATGACGAACGCTTGGACAGTGCAGTTAAATTCAATAATTGCAAACATCCTGAATTTGATCGCTGGCGCTGGGTCAGCTATTGGTACCCACTGCGCAATGTTATTACCTTCAAACAGGATGTCTATCGTAAGATTTTGGTGGAGTTTGCTCCCACAGTTTTAAGGTTAGACTTGCCAAGGCATAATGCTGCTTGGGCAGCTTGGGATTATGTAGTTAAGTAGGTTATTTTTTAAATTACGATCCCTAGCATAGTTTTAGGCTTAAAAGCTTATTTGCAGGTCTAACAACAGGCATAATTTCAAGTATGCCCTTGCTGAAAGCTAGCTTTTAGCAAGCAACGCAAAACTTATCTCACCGAGTTGATACAAAGGAGGCTACCGCAACTATTGCTCTCAATTGCTTGCGGAAGTGACGTTATGGACGGACAAATTTTTTTACAAGCTTTGCGTAAGATTACTCAAGAAGTTTCTAGTGAGCATGACTTAAATAAAGCCATGAACTTGCTTGTTCAGCATATCCGTCAAACTACAGAAGCAGATTGCTGTTCCCTTTATTTGCTGGATAACTTCCGTAAAGGATATCGCCTGATGGCCACTGATGGTCTATCCCAGCAGGCTGTAGGCAAAATTGCCTTACGCTACAATGAAGGTTTAGTAGGAGTAGTAGGCTCCACCAGTGAAATTCTCAATTTAGCTGATGCCTCCTCTCATCCTAACTTTATGTACCTCCCAGATGTAGGTGAGGATGAGTATTTGTCCTTTTTAGGTGTACCAATTTTAAATCAAGGCACTATGCTCGGTGTCTTAGTCATACAAAGCAAGAGTAAGCAAGTTTTTGGGGAGCAAGAAGAATCCTTTATTGTCACCCTAGCTGCTCAAATTGGCTCTATCATTGCGCGCTACAAGCAAGAAAATAGCGTGGAGGATGATGTGCTCCAACGCCTTAAGGGTATTAGCTCTACAGGTGAGATTGCCATTGCCCCTGCTTTAGTGTGGCAGCCTGATGTGGCATTAGAAGAAATTAAGATCCAGCAATGTGACGATCCTATGATGCAAATGGAGCTGTTCAATCAGGTCATGTTCCAATTGCAAATTGAAATGGATCGCGCCACCTTGAAGATGCAAGAGGGTGATAAGCGCTCAGCTGCCTTTGGCTATATGTCTAGTTATGGCCGTCTTTTGGATGACCCTACCTTCCAAGATGAGGTGCTCTCCTCGATTGAAGAGGGCCATTACATGGCTACCTCAGCTGTAAAATTTGTCATTGAAAAGCGCTTAAAAGATGCCCAAATTGCAGGTCAGGACGATAAGGTAATTGATATCCAAGACTTTGGCCATGTCCTTATCTCCCGTTTAGTTCATGCTTGCAACCGTCAATTTGATATTACTGAGCCTGTTATCTTGGTCATGGAGAGCATCCCTGCTTCTATGGTCGCAGACTTACCTCGCGATAAGATTGTAGGCTTTGTAGCTACCTCCAAGGTCGCTAGCTCTCACGCTACTATCTTGGCCCGTGACTTTGGTATCCCTTCTGTGCTCGGCGTTAATTTGAATATTGACGATGTCGATGGCCATACTATTATTGTCGATGGTCGCAATTGTGAGGTCATTTTAGATCCTCCTGAGAGCGTACTTGATGAATTCAAACAGCTAGAAAACCAAAGCCGTGAGCAACATGATCTCTTTGCTAAAGAGACTAAGAAGTCAGTTGAGTGCTTAGATGGTCGCCATATTACTATTGGTCTCAATGCGGGCTTGAATCAGCAAAAGTGCGACGATAATGCCGAGTGTAGCGATAATATTGGCCTCTTCCGTACCGAAATTGCCTTTATGCTCTGCCCAACCTTCCCAAGCGAGCAGCAGCAATATGAGTGGTATTCTCGTCTCTTAGAGCAATTTGCCCCTAAGGCCGTATGTATGCGTACTTTGGATATTGGCTCAGATAAGGGGCTGGCCTATCTGCCAATTAAGGAAAATAACCCTGCTTTAGGTTGGCGTGGTGTACGTGTCACCATGGATATGCCAAATATCTTGTACACCCAATTGCGCGCCATGTTACGTGCCCACCAAAAGTATGGCAATTTAGAGATCATGATTCCTATGATCTCGCGCCTTGAGGAAGTGCTCTTTGTCAAAAAGGCCATGATTGAGGTTGCCAACGAGCTGCGCTCTAAGAGCGGTGAGGAAGTGACCTTGCCACGCTTTGGTGTCATGATTGAGGTACCTTCTTGCATTTACCTCATGGATGAATTAGCTAAGGAAGTGGACTTCTTCTCTATTGGTAGCAATGACTTGATGCAATACATGTTAGCTGTCGATAGATCTAATCCCAAGGTCCAGCGTTTTTACGATTGCTTCCACCCATCAGTGGTACGCTGCTTAAAGGACTTAATTACCAAGGCTCAGCAGCATAATAAGCACATCACTGTCTGTGGTGAGAGTGCAGGCGATCCGCTGTCAGCTTTATTGTTACTCTCTTTGGGTTATACCTCCTTGAGCATGAACTACTCTTATATCTCGCGCATTAAGTACATCTTACGTCGCGTCAGCTTCGAGCAGTTACAAGCTTTAGGTCAAAAGGCCTTAGCTCTAACCAATGCCAAAGAGATTCGCTCTTTATACGAGATCTATGCCGTAAGCCAAGGCTTAGGCAAGATCTTTGGTCTCTACCAAAACGAGCATAACCCAAGCGACCCTAATATTAAGTCTGCCAATTAACCTGTCTAGTTGGTACTAGCCGTGCTGCGCTGCCTTTAAGGGCCTGACTTACTACAAAAACTTCCTAAGTCCCTCCCCTAAGGGACAAGGAAGTTTTTTTATGGCAGCAACCTTAAGCCCTACCTTATCCAAGATAAGGTAAGAGGATTAAGGTAGGCTTGGATCTTAGTTTTGTTTTGCTATGGATAGCAATTCGTGCTATTTTTTTAAGCTGCGTCCTTGTAGGTTGATTAGCTAGCACTTGCTGCTTTTAGTTAGCATGGGGCTCCATGAGGGCATTAGAGGATAACCTTTGTGGTGCTATAGGGTATAGTGTCCAGATAGGGTTTGTGTTTTGGTGATCAGTTGGAGATAGTTTTATCATGCAGGTTTATCTCGACCTAATGAAGAAAATTATGGAAGAGGGGGTAGTGCGTGAAGATCGTACTGGTACTGGAACCCGCTCAATCTTTGGCACTCAGATGCGTTTTGATATCAGTGAGAACTTTCCTTTATTAACTACTAAGAAAGTGCACTTGAGATCCATTATTTATGAGCTTTTATGGTTCTTAAATGGCGATACCAATATCAAGTTCTTAAATGACAACAAGGTTACCATTTGGGATGAGTGGGCTGATGAAAATGGCGAGTTAGGCCCTGTTTATGGCAAGCAATGGCGCCGCTGGGAGTGTTCAGATGGTCGTGTCATTGATCAAATTTCCAATGTAGTCGAGCAAATTAAGCACAATCCCAATAGCCGTCGCTTAATTGTCAATGCTTGGAACGTGGCTGATGTGGACAATATGGCTCTGCCTCCTTGCCACTTATTATTCCAATTTTATGTTGCCAATGGCGCTTTGAGCTGCATGTTATATCAGCGCAGCTGCGACTTCTTCTTAGGCGTGCCTTTTAATATTGCCTCTTATGCCCTCCTTACCATGATGATGGCCCAGCAGTGCAATTTAAAGCCTGGTGAATTTATCTGGACTGGTGGTGATACCCACTTGTACTTAAATCACTTAGAGCAGGCTCAAGAGCAATTAAGCCGCACCCCTCGTGCCTTGCCTCAAATGCTAATCAAGCGCAAGCCTGAGAGCATTTTTGACTATAAGTTTGAGGACTTTGAGCTCGTCAATTACGATCCTTATCCTGTCATTAAGGCTCCAATTGCCGTTTAAGCTACGGGCAGCTTAAGCATTGATAACTAAAAGCCAAGGACAAGTATTTGCCCTTGGCTTTTTTAGTGTTAGATAAGGCTGCAAATTTTGATCTTTTTTTGACCCCAGCGATAATTTTGCTGATAATGTAACTACTAAAAACAAGTAAGAGAGCTTGTATTGTAAAGCCGCTTACTACCTAAGGAGGAGGATTATATGAGCGAAATTAATTGGGGTAAGATCAAATGGCAGTCTCGTCGCGGTATGCGTGAGCTAGATTTAATGCTCTTACCTTTTGTCGATATTGATTTACCTAAGATGGATGCGTCTGTAGTTGATGACTATCTTGACTTGTTGGATGCTAGCGATTTAGAGCTCTTCAGATGGTTACATCAAACTGCTACTCCTGATAGTGAGCGTCGCCAAAAGATGGTAGATACCATCATTGCTTGCCATGCTACCCGCGCTGGTCGTGAAGGCGTTTAAAGCTTAAAAACTGCGGGCATTAATTTAGTTAATTTTAGAGATTTTGTAATGTTTGAAGAGTTTACTCTACCTGGTTTTGTCCTTGATGCTGTAGAAAAAATGGGCTGGGATGCTCCTACCCCAATTCAAAGCTTGGTTATCCCTCAGGCTTTGGAAGGCGCTGATATTTTAGGTGGTGCCCCTACAGGAACAGGTAAAAGTGCTGCTTTCTTATTACCTATTATTGCCCGCTTAGCTCAAAGACCGCGTAAGGGGGTGCAGTGCATTATTTTAGAGCCTACGCGTGAGCTGGCCATTCAGATTATGAGTGTGGCTCAAAAGATCTTAGAGTCTCAAGACGAGGCTTTGCACTCAGGTGAGGGGGAAATTGTAGAGCCGATTACTTGTGGCACCATTATCGGTGGTGAGGATAGATCCAAGCAGCGCGAGGGGCTACCTACTATCGTGTGCGCCACCCCTGGTCGTTTACAGGAATTTTTAAAGAAGTCTTGGCTAGATAGCCGTGATGTTGAGATCTTGGTTATTGATGAGGCCGATCGTATGCTCGATATGGGCTTTAGAGACGATATTGCCAATATCACTTGTCAGCTCGATCGTCGCTATCAGACCATGCTCTTTTCAGCAACCTTAGAGGGCTTTGGTGTGCGTGACTTTGCCTCCAAGGTATTAAATGAGCCTTTTGAGGTCAAGGTAGGTGAAAGTGAGGAGAGTCAAGAAAAACTCCCTGAACTGTTGCAATCGCGCGCCTATTACGCTGCAAACGATACCCAAAAAGTTAAGATTTTGCTGCACTTACTTACCACTGTAAAAGGCAAAAGCATTATCTTTGTGCGCACTAAGGACAATTTAAGCAAGCTCTCTTCTTTGTTAAAGCGTCAAGGCATGGCCTTTGCAAGCTTAAAGGGTGAAAGCTCACAACAGGAGAGAAAAGCCGCTTTACGTCGTTTTAGTGACGGCGAGGTGTCATTACTTTTGGCCACCGATGTCGCTTCCCGTGGCCTCGATTTAGAAGATGTCGCCTATGTGTACAATTTTGACTTACCATCTAAGGGTGAAATTTATGTACACCGTGCAGGTCGTACTGCCCGTGCAGGTGCCAAGGGTGTAGTCATCAGCTTGGTACAAGCTGACGAGTTTGCAACCTTAGAGCGTATTGAGCGCTATACCGATCGTCCAATTGAGCGTCGTGCTATTAAGGGCTTATGTGCCTCCTTTGAGGAAGTTGGTGTAGTGCATCAAAGCGAAAAGAAGCGTGGCCGCGCCTCTCCAAATGGTGGCTTTGATAAAAAGGCTAAAGACGATAAGAAGCCTCGTAAGAAGATTCGTCTGCGCGATAAGAAGAATAAGGGTAAGCCTGATTTTGCTGCCAAGCGTCAAAAGAAGGCCGCTCGTTTAGCTCAAAGTGAAGCTAGTGCTGCAAAGCCAAATGACCAAGAGTAATTATTCTTCTATTGTTTAGCTCTAAGCTCAAGGCAGTGATGGCCTTGAGCATCAAGATTAAGTCCCTTTAAGCTTAGCCTTAAGCTCCTCTGTTAATTGAGGTGCAGGCAATCAACTTTGGAAGTAAGACCATGGGAGCAACCATATTACGCAATGCCAAATTACACCTCACTAAGGGTGTACTTGAAGGCGCTGATAGTTTAGCGGTGCAAAATCACCGTATTATTCCATTAGATCCTGTTTTACTTGAGGACGGTACCTCTGAGGAAATTGATCTCAATGGTATGCACGTCGCCCCTGGTTTTATTGATCTGTTGGTCAATGGCTGTGCAGGTGTGACTTTCTCTTCTGACTTAAGCTTAGATGGCTTAGAGCGTATGCGTCGCTGGTTGACTTTGCGCGGAACTTTAACTTTTGTTCCAACCTTAGTCTCAGGCCCGCGTGAGAGCATGACTCGTGCTTTAGCCTCAGTGCGCAAGTTTATGGATAAGCACCCTGGTGTGTGCCCAGGTATTCACTTAGAAGGCCCATTTATTAATCCAGAGCGCAAGGGCTTCCACGGTAGTGGCTATATTCGCGGTATTAGTAATTCCGATTTAGCCTACTTACGTGACAATATTGACAATATTGCTTACATGACCGTCGCCCCAGAGGTAGTACGTGGCAAGTTCTTAATGGAATTGCTCGGTATGGGTATGAAGCTCTCTTTAGGCCATACCAATGCCACTTTCAATGACACTGTAGATGCCTTTAAGCTCGGTGTAAATAATATTACCCACCTCTTTAATGCCATGCGCCCTGTCAATGGCCGTGAGCCTGGCATTATTGGTGCCGTCTTAAATGCCCAGACCGTACGTGCAGGTGTGATTGCCGATGGCCGTCACGTACATCCTGCTATTGTGCGTATTGTCCACCAGATGCTCAAAGACCGTATGTACATTGTCTCTGACTCCCAAGCCATTGCAGGCTCGCCAGAGATTATGAACAGTTTTACTGTAGCAGGTACTGAGGTCTTTAATGACTCTAAGCGCGGTCTTATCGATGCCAAGGGTTCATTAGTTGGCACTAATATTTGTATGATGGATGGCGTTAAGTTCTTGGTTAAGACTTGCGGTATCCCTCTTGAGGAGGCCTTAATGGCAGCCTCGACTATCCCTGCTCGCGTTTTGGGCTTAGACTACGAGTCAGGCTGGATTGACAATGGCTATCGTGCCGATTTAATCGTCTTTAACGATGACTTTAAGATCCGTTATGTCATTCAAAACGGCTTCTTAAAGACTACAGCCGAGCTCATCTAATGTCTATATTAAGATAGCAGCGCCATCCAACTTAAAAAAGCACCTACAATAGGTGCTTTTTTTATGCCTGTACGCAGTCTCTTAGGGCAGAGAGACAATGATGCCAAGGAAAAGCAAAGAGTTAATAGGAAAACGTGATGCAAGGGGATAAAGAATAAGAAGAGGGTATGGAATGGATGGAGCGACTTACGGGAATCGAACCCGCGCCAGAAGCTTGGGAAGCTCCAGTTCTACCATTAAACTAAAGTCGCAGCATGTCTATTGTATGCTTTTAGTGAAAAATTGCAAGCCAAAGCCCCATAGTAGGGGCTCTGCGCGCAAGCGCGCTTGCAAGCGCGCGCTTGATGGGCCTAAAGGAGCAGCTTACGTCTTAGGTATTGGATGCTCTCAATCAGGGTGTTAGGGTCAGTAGCGGAGCTTGCTGAGGTTACATATTTTAAGCCGCTATAAGGGCCATCTAAGAGCTGACCGTAGGCCGTTAGAGGTAAGACCTGACCTTGGATATTAATACCCAAGGATTTTAGTTCACGGCAGATAGCTACAGTGTACTCAGCGCCAGTGGAGTAAATGGCCTTAAAGTTAGGGCAGCGCTCTAATACCATGCGGGTAATTTGACCATAGGCAGTAGCAATTAAGTCCATGGCCTCCACTAAGCTACGATTGCTCTCTTCGAGCATCTTGTCAAATTGCATCAAGATTTGGGAATTGGCACCTAAGTGATCGGAGACAGCAAAGACAGTAGGGAAGTCATTAAAGCGAGCTACGATATTGCTTACCACGCGCTCAATTTCAGCTGCACGCTTTTGGTCATCATCAATAAGGTCAATATTCTTAACTGGTACAAAGAGGGCCTTTTCCTCTAAACGCAGCATTTCTACTTGGGCGGCAATTAATGGGTTAGAACCACCAATCAGTCCAAAGATCTTTTGATTAGACAGCTGCTCATCAAGCTCTTGGTTTTCGGTGCGCATGACCTTGCGGGCCATGGTAGCAGTAAATGGACCTGGGTCGACAGCAATGAACTTGATGCCTGATTTAATCACGGCATCAGCAATAGTATTGATATCTTGCTGGGAGGTGCAGTCAAAGATAATCGCACGGGTACCATTTTCAGCTACAGAGCGAATCTTTTGGGCCAAATAATCCACACCATGGAAGAGCTCTTTTAAGTAAAAAGGCTCAGTCTTATAGCGAAACTTTTCAATAAATAGATCAGCAACACGACCGCTCTCAGATGGGCGTAAATCATCTAAACCTACTAAGGATTTTTGAATAGGCTTACCGTCTACTAAGATATAACCACCTACATTAGAGCGGCGCAGCTCAGGGAAAGCTGGCACTACAATGGCTACACGATCTTGATCGCCCAAGGCATCTAAGAGGGCTTGGGTCTCGGTGCAGGTATTGCCGCGCATGGCAGGATCAATACGCTTGGCATAAAGCTTAACGTCCTTGGACTTTAAGAGCTTGCCTGCGTAAAAGACCATTTGGTAGCTTTGTGGTGGCATGAGATTACGGCTGTTAGTTGAATAGACTAAGCAGTCATATTGTTGGGTGGCAGGATCTTTAAGACCACGCGAACTGACTAAAGAACATACGCTCGTGCGGTTCTTTTGTAGCATGGCGCCTACAGAGCTAGCGCCTGTAATTTCATCAGAGATCACAACGCATTGAGCCATAATTGAGTATTCCTTTAATGATAGGCAAGCTTTCTTATACAGATGCAAAGCTTGCAGGGGCAAGTAAAGCTATGCTTACCTGCCTTTAAAAATCGATATGAAGGCCGTACAAGGGAGCCTAGTTAGCGGTGCTGCCGCTACGGTTTTGCTCTGGTTAGGGGGCTTTAGTGAGGTTTTTAGCCTAAAGTTGAGATACGAGCTCTGATCATTAAGACTGACGATGGAACTACAGAAATTTCATCGACGCCCATTCTTACTAGCTCGTGGGTAAAGCCCTCATCGGCAGCTAACTCGCCACAGACACCCACCCAAATACCTTTTTCATGGGCATTTTTCACTGTGAGCTCAATTAAGCGAATAACAGCACGGTGATATGGATTTAAGAAGCGTCCCACCTCGGCATTTTGGCGATCTACGGCCAGGGTAAATTGCGTGAGATCGTTAGTGCCAATACTAAAGAAATCCACATGCTCAGCTAAGAGATCAGAGATCATGGCCGAAGCAGGGGTTTCAATCATAATGCCAAGCTCCACCTTGTCCGAAAAGCTCTGGCCTTCATTAGTGAGCTCTTGTTTAACCTCATTACACAACTTAATGCATTCTTTGACCTCCTCAACCGAGGAAATCATAGGGAACATAATAGCCAGCTGGCCAAATTGAGAGGCTCGATACAAAGCGCGTAATTGAGTTTTAAAGACCTCAGGACGGGTAAGGCAAATGCGGATCGCGCGCATACCCATGGCAGGGTTTTCCTCATGCTTTAACATGAAGTAATCAGCTGTCTTATCGGCACCAATATCTAAAGTACGGATGACAACCTTTTTGCCCTCCATGGCCAATAAGGTCTCTTTGTAGATATTAAACTGGGTCTCCTCGGTTGGATAATCATTAGAGGAGAGGTAGATATACTCAGAGCGGAACAGGCCAATGCCTTCAGCATCAGAGCTTTTAACTAAATCAAGATCGCTAATGGCACCGATATTGGCAAAAAGGCTAATCTTGCGCCCACTTAAAGTCTTAGTTTCCTTGCCTCTAAATTGCTCTAAGCGGGCACGCAGGGCATCTTCAGTACGCTTACGATCGGCATAGATGTTTAAGGTTTTTTCATCAGGATCAATAATGACAATACCTGCGCCACCGTCAATAATAGCGAGCTTGCCCTCTAAGTCCTCAGTGAGCTTATTACCAATGCTAATAACCGCAGGCAGACCTAAGGTGCGGGCAAAAATGACGGTATGGGAGCGAGCTGAGCCCTCTGAGGTAATAATACCGCGCACCAGATTTTGGTCTAATTGTACGGTCTCAGATGGAGCTAAATCATCGGTAGCTAAGATGATAGGCTCATTGGCATTGACCAGCTGATGTGGTTTTTTTAAGCCTGAGTTCTCATTTAAGATATCGCTTAAACGACGGGACACGTCAATGACATCGGCCGCACGGCCTTGCATATAGTCATTGTCCATTTGGCTGAACATTTCAGCAAACTTTTGGCCCGTGACATCTACAGCGTATTCGGCATTGACCTTTTCTTCACGAATGGTTTGCTCAATGGCATCCACATAATCAGGATCATCGAGCATCATTTGGTGAATTTGGAAGACTACGGCATTTTGCTCACCTAAGCGCTCGACCGTAACTTCATATAAAGAGCCTAATTGTGCAATCGCTTCATTGCGCGCATTTTCAAAACGAGTAACTTCGCTCTCTACATCTTCGATGTTATGTCGCGATGCTAGTTGAGCATTGCGCTGTAAAAAGGAAATACGACCTACAGCAATACCACGACTAGCAGGAGTACCACTAATGCTCCACAGCTCCTTGCTTGGCATTAAAGGCTCGCTTTTAGCTAAGCTGACACTCTCTTCTTTGTTGTCATAACTTAAACCACTAGTAGCCACATCGGAGCTTAAATTATCATCATGATGTTTTAAGCTGGCAGTAGCGGCAATACTACTACTTGGCAAGTTCCCCATTTGGCTAAGTGCTGTAGGGGATAAAGTCATGGTTTGAGATTGAGTAGCGCCAGGAGACGGGGCAATGGTTCCTGCTACGGTAGGTGCTACTGCATAGGTCTCGGAAGAGGAGCTTGGTACTGCATAGGAGACTAAAGAGGATATGGTAGCACTCTTGAGCTTACTATCTTGCACACTCGTATCGTAAGTCAAGGCAGCAGCTGCAGCGGCGGCTACATTGGCAGCATCGGCGGCGGCTACGGCAGCGGCGGCGGCCGCTTCGGCTACTTGCAGCTTTTGCTCAACGCTCTTGTTCGTATCAATAAGACTTGAGCTCTCAGACATAGTTGGGGCTTGAGCTGCTTTTAATAAGGGATCAGTATGATTTTGGTCACTCACTTTGATATGTCCTAATGCACAACATTGCTTTAATGGTACCGCAAAAAGCTAAGCTTATTTTACAAAGTACGCGAAATATCATAATTAAAATGCCTTTTAGTGACTAAAAAGGGCTCATTTAGGCTAATTTTTTAGTAAAAGGGGTCAATTAAGGTGCAAGGTAGTGCTCTTAGGGGCCATTAAAGGCTATTGGGGGCAAGTTGTCGAAATAAGCTAGCCTAAGTGGTAAAATAAGCCAACTTTATTTGTCCCCTGCCTGTAAATCAGGCTTTGTTAGGACTTTGTAGTATCTGCTATACATTAAAATCCTCCAAGTGGGCGCGGTTTTTAATGTATAGCAGGAACGGTTAAATTTTTAATGAGGAGACCGTGGCTATCTTTTGTCAAAAGAGTGGTACGGCTTAATTATGGAAAAAGTAAAAACTCGTTTTGCTCCATCTCCAACTGGTTATTTACACGTTGGTGGTGCAAGAACTGCTTTATTTTCTTGGCTCTATGCTAAGCACTGCAATGGTACCTTTGTATTACGTATTGAAGATACCGATCGTGAGCGTTCCACCCAACCAGCCATTGACGCTATCTTAGAGTCCATGGAGTGGTTAAATCTTTCTTGGGATGAGGGTCCTTACTATCAGACCAAGCGTTTTGATCGCTACAAGGAAGTTATCGATCAACTCATTAAAGAGGGCAAGGCCTACAAGTGCTACTGCTCCAAAGAGCGCTTAGAGCAGGTTCGTGCTGAGCAAATGGAAAAGGGCTTAAAGCCACGTTATGACGGTCGTTGCCGTGATGATCATTGTGAGCACAGCCCAGATGAGCCATATGTAGTACGTTTTAGAAACCCAGACACTGGCGTAGTTGCTTTTGACGATATGGTCAAGGGCCACATTGAGTTCCAAAACTCTGAGTTAGACGACTTCATTATTCAGCGTTCTGATGGTACCCCTACTTACAACTTCTGTGTAGTAGTTGACGATTATGACATGGGCATCACTCACGTTATTCGTGGTGATGATCACGTGAACAACACCCCACGTCAGATCAATATCTACCGTGCTTTAGGTGCCAAGGAGCCTATCTTTGGTCACGTTGCTATGATCTTAGGTGATGACGGTAACAAGTTATCTAAGCGTCATGGTGCCGTAAGCGTAATGCAATACCGCGAGGACGGCTATTTACCAGAGGCCTTATTAAACTACTTAGTACGTTTAGGTTGGTCTCATGGCGATCAGGAAATCTTTACCGTACCTGAGATGATTGAGCTCTTCACTCCAGAGCAAATCAATAAGTCAGCCTCTAGCTTCAATACCAAGAAGCTTGAGTGGTTAAATGCTCAGTACATGAAGTCCTTACCACGTGAGCAAGTAGCTGCTGAACTTAAGTGGCACTTTGCCCGTTTAGGCATCGATACTGACAAGGCTGAGGGTCCTGCTTTAGAGTTAGTAGTTAAGAACTACTGTGAGCGTACCCACACCTTAAAGGAAATGGCTGAGAAGACCCGTTGCTACTTTGAGGAAATCACCTCTTATGATGCTGCTGGCGTTAAGAAGTGGATCAAAGAAGGCTCTGTTGAGATCTTAAAGGACAGCTTAGTAGCTCTCCAAGCTTTAGAGTCTTGGGATGCTCAGACCATTGATAAGGCCTTAGAGCAAGTTGCTGCTGCTCATGAGGTAGGTATGGGCAAGGTAGGTCAGCCATTACGTTTGGCTATGACTGGTACTCCAACCTCCCCAGGCATTGGCGATACCATGGAGTTAGTTGGTCGTGAGCGTACCTTCAAGCGCATTGAAGATGCTATCGCTGCTTTCTCCAAGTAATTGAAATCATCCAGCACCCAAGCTTGATGTTTTCCTAAAATAGGGGGAGCCTAGATTTTTTCTGGGGCCCCAGACACACAAAAAAAGAGGCTTATATAAGCCTCTTTTTTTGTGAATGCAATAAACCTTGTCTCTGCGTAAAGGATTTAACTTACCACCACTTTGGCTTGCCTAAAGCTTCCTCGTAGAGCTGTTCGTATTTGGCACAAGATTCGGCCCAGCCAAAACGTACCTGCATAGCATTGCGACGGATACGATCCATCTCGACAGGATCCTCTAAGTAGAAGATCAAGGTACGACGTAAGCAGCTTAATAATTCCTCGGAATTTGGATCCCAGAAAATAAAGCCATTGCCCTTTTCAGGATCAAGGTCATAGCTAGTTACGGTGTCACGTAAACCACCTACGCCACGGACGATAGGCAAAGTACCGTAGGCTAAGGAGTACATCTGGTTCAAACCGCATGGCTCGAAGATAGATGGCATTAAGAAGAAGTCAGAGGCTGCCTCAATCTGGTGAGCTAGGGCATTGTCATATACAGAGCGGAAGACCATCTTATCTGGGTGACGTGCTGCAATCTCACTCATTTGACGAGCAAAGTTTGGATCGCCTGTACCCTCGATAACGATTTGGACGCGATGACGTAAGAACTCCTCTAAGATAGGAAGTAAAATGCCCACGCCCTTTTGGTCTGTTAAGCGAGCGACCATACCATACATAGGAGTATCACCCATTGGCAGGCCTAATTCCTTTTGTAAGAGGTACTTGCCTAAGATCTTCTCTTCTAAGGTATTGATATCGTAGCGAATCTTAAGGTGCTTATCGGTGGATGGATCCCAATCGGAGTAATCACAGCCATTGATAATACCCACTAAGTCAGCAGCACGGTTTAAGAAGTTGATGGTCATACCGTGACCGCCTAAGTAGGTGGTAAGCTCGGCTGCATAGCCTGGAGATACGGTAGTGATCTTGTCGGCATAGAAAACGCCGCACTTTAAGAAATTGATATAAGTGCCCTGAGAGATGAGGTCGTTGTAGACTTGGCAAATCTCTGGAATTAAGTAAATCTGGCCGCGATCGAAGACGCCTTGGAAAGCACCATTGTGTACAGTGATGATAGAGCGGGTCTTGTCAAAGAATGGCTCATTGCCATACTTGATGCGCAAGATCATTGGGGTTAAGCCTGCGTGCCAGTCGTTGGAGTGAACGATATCTGGACGGAAGTTTAAGGTTTGGCAGGCATCTAAAGCAGCAGCAGCTAAGAATGCAAAGCGCTCACCATTGTCCCAATAAGCTTGGTTATTATCGCCATAAATAGAGGTGCGATCGTAGTAGCGAGGGCAATCTAAGAGCCAAACTTCTAAGCCATCGGCAATGGTGGTTTGACGGATCTTATAGTCGATTTGACGGTCGGTGCCTTTGTTTAAACTTGACTCGCCAATGACAGGAAAGTTCTCTACACCCTTAATCAAGCTGTAGCAAGGCATAATGACACGAACATCGTGTCCATTGTTTTTAAGTTGCGCTGGTAAGGCCTTGGCAACATCAGCTAGACCACCAGTTTTAATTATGTCTGCAACTTCTGATGAAATAAATATGATGTTCAAAGAGTCACCTTCCTTTTAACTGTGAACAAGGATGCCTGTTACGCCTGTAAGCTTGCGCTCCATTTTGTTTAACTGCCTTGTCCTTTAACTGATACCTCCCACAGGCAAGCCTGTGGGGTTCTCCTAAACCTGATAACTATTATGCACACTCCATTCATGTGTATGGGGTTTTGTCTTGCAAGCAATGTAGCTGTTTAGGGAACTTCTGGACCATACACTTTTTTAGGGTGTATAGAACAAACTTTCTTTTTGGGGTTAGAAAATACCCAATTTAAGGCCAATATCATTTGTTCTACCAAGCAAGTCAATTTTGCTTTTCCAACAAACTCTATTTGAACCTGTCTAGAGCATACTAGAGACCAAAAATTAAACTGTAGGGCTATTATAGCGTGCTTAGCAATAAGGCGCTCATAGCAAAGCTAATTATGATGCCTGCGCCACTTTTAGCCCTTTTGCTAGTTACATATAAGATGCAACAAAAAGGGCCGCTTATTAATCAGCTCTACCATGAGTGACAAATAGCGGCCCGTTTCGAGCTAGCCAAATAATGGTTTAGCTGTCCTGTATCTTATTTAAATCCAAGCTTCATACCCTTTGGAATAACAATGATGCCACCTGAGGAAATGCGTGGGCCATTATTATCATTAGGGTTAACTAACTTCATGTCAGCTTCCTTGTCGTAGCCTAAAGTAAAGCCTGGAGCCAACTCTACATCACGGTCAATAATGGCGCGGCGAATCTTGCAGTTAGCGCCAATCTTGACATCACCAATAAAGACAGACTCATCGACCTCAGCACCATCGAGCACCTCACAGCGGAAGCCTAAGACACTCTTATTAATTTTGGCACCCTCGACATTACAGCCAGCTGAGATCATAGATTGCGATACCATGGACTGGTTTTGAGCAGTGTCAGAGAAGTGTGCTGGTGGAAGAGGTGGATAGAAGGTGTGCAAGGCCCACTTAACGTTCATTAAGGAGAATGGGGCTTGGTCTTTGAGCAAGTCCATATGTGCATCCCAGTAGGCATCAATGCTACCTACGTCACGCCAGTAAACCTCATTTGGCTCACCATCAATGATATTATTGGAAAGGTCATAGACAAAGACATTGCCACGAGGGAAGAGCTTTGGAATGATGTCTTTACCAAAGTCATGGGAAGAATTTGGATCTTCGGCATCTACACGTAACTCGTGAGAGAGCACTTGGGTATTGAAGATGTAGTTACCCATGGAAACGAGAGAATAGCCAGGATCTCCTGGAATCTCCTTTGGTACCTCAGGCTTTTCTTCAAAGCCAATCATACGGCCAGTTTGATCAACTTCAATCACACCGAAGTTCTTAGCGCAGTCTTTAGATGGCAATCTAATGGCAGCTACGGTTAAATCAGCCTTGTTAGCAGTGTGATATTGGAGCATCTGACGGACATCCATCTTGTAGATGTGGTCAGAACCGAAGACGCAGACATCATCTGGATATTGGTCTTCAATAAAGGTGAGGTTTTGATAGATAGCGTCAGCCGTGCCTTGGTACCACTCTTTACCTGTACGCATCTGAGCTGGGATAGGATCGATAAAGCAGCCAGGGATACCAGATACAGTCCAGCCATTCTTTAAGTGCATGTATAAAGATTGGGACTTGTATTGGGTAATGACAAACAGACGTAAGATGCCAGAGTTTACAAAGTTGTTGAGAACGAAATCAATTAATCTATAACTACCACCAAAAGGTACAGAAGGCTTAGAGCGCGACTTGGTAAGCGGCATTAAACGAGTGCCCTCACCACCTGCAAGGATCATTGCCATTACGCCTGACATATTGTTTTCACCTCTTTGAGCAAAATTAAGGCTAATACCACCATAAATGGGGTGCAAGTTACAAAGAGCGCGCTCTTCAATTGGTTTTCAAGCTAGAACTAAAAGTAACAAGGCAAGCAATTAAGAACGCTAGTAATGTAAGGATACGCAAAAACGCTGGAGCTATTTTTGATACAGGGCGCAAATTTTAGAATCTTAAGATCCTGCCTAGTTAAAGTGGGCGCTAGCTCTCATTTTTACCCTCATTGCAGCCCCATCTTTGCCCCTCAAAAACCGCGCTAAAGGCCGCTCCACGAAGCGCAGGGAGCTCCTTTGGGAATCTTAACGTGGTGCATCCATGACGCTTTAGTTTGCTAAACGCTACTTGTGCGCTCCTGCGCTAGGGGACGCCAAGACACGCTAGAGTGCACGGCGCTTAAGGCTAAGCTAGCTCTCAAGAAAGGGGCTTATTTAGCGAGAGGTAAGGGAACTAAGTTTAGGGACAGAGGGTCTTAGAAGAATTAGCAATTATTTCAAGTCCAATGCCATCAATAAGCTATAATTGCTAGTTTTAAGTGCTATAGGAAAACACAAAGGAAATTTTTCATGAAGAGCTCTTTATGGATTGCAGGCTCCCTTGCCGCATCTTTATTAGTCAGTGCTTGTCAGGACGTAGCTGTTGAAACCAATATTTCTCCAAAGAACTTTGAGGAATATTTCAAGCCTGCTAGTGTCGATGTCTATACCAAGGACACCATTTTAGAGCAGCGCTATCACTCTTTAGGTATGGTGGCAGGTTTAGCTTGCCAAGAAAAGCCTGAGGACTTTATTGCGCGTGAAAGTGAGGCCCGTTTAGATGCCCTAGTGCAGGCTGCGGATATGGGCGCTAATGGTATTGTGTATGGCAAGTGCATTCGTTTAGAGCGCACCCAAGCTTGCTATGTCTCTGTGACTTGCTATGGTGAGGCCTTTGTAGTTGATAATGGCAAAACTAATGAAAATTCCCAGAACTTAGCCTATAACAAGGCTAAAGCCAAGGTATCTGGCGCCACCCCAATTGCCGCTGCCCCTGTAGTGCTCCAAGCTCCAACTACAAGATCTCAAGTTACTAAAGCCAAAGCTATCGCTCCTGCTACCAAGGCTGCTCCAGTAGCTCGTGAGACCTCCTTTATTGATAAGAATGGCAAAGCCCAAGAGGCCGCCCCAGCTGCCGTTATCGCTCCAGCTGCTCCAAAGGTAGTGACAGAATCCGCTGTGGCCCCAGCAGTTAAGAGCAATACTTATATGCTTGAGGCAGAGGATAAGCTTGAGACTCAGGTACAAGAAGAGCAGCCACGTTCTAAGTACCGCCGCAATCGCATCTACAAGATTCAGCTTGATTAGTTGTGTATAGCGGACTTTAAGTCGCGCTTAAACTGATTTTTCTTTGATTTACAAGAGCGTAAAGGCTGCCTACTAGTAGTAAGTGGTGGTCTTTGCGCTTTTTTTCACGATTTTTTTAGGACAGTCATGAGCAATTTTGCACTTGAGAGCATTGGTGTTATTCGCACTCCCTATGGCCAGAAGTTTGCGGTGCCGCGTCAGCCAGGTTTAGCGCATTTAGCCCAATGTGAAATTGAGCTCTTTGCCCCTTATTGTGACCCCCAGGCCGTCATTGGCTTGGAGGGCTTTAGCCATATCCATGTGATTTTTGTATTTGATCAGGTAGAGGTCGATAAGTTTAGACCTATGATCAGACCGCCACGCTTGGGCGGCAATCAAAAGGTCGGTGTCTTTGCATCGCGCTCGCCATTTAGACCTAATCGCTTAGGTTTATCGGTGCTTAAGCTTGAGCGCATTGAAAATCGCCATGGCAAGATAGTGCTCCATGTCTTAGGTGCTGATATGGTTGATGGCACCCCGATTGTAGATATCAAGCCTTATATTCCTTTTGTCGATGCCATTGCCGATGCTAGAGGTGGCTTTGCCTCTGCTCCGCCAGCACTCAAAGAGGTATGTTATGAGCAAGTAGCTAGGCACAAGGTGCAAGAGTTGCACCTAAATGGAGCTTTACTTTCAGAGATTTTGGCCCAAGATCCACGTCCTGCCTATAAGGGCAATGAGGATGATAAGCCTTATTTTGCCTTATTAATGGGCTATAACGTGAAGTTCAAAGTGACGGGTAATTGTGTGACCGTACTGGACATTTTGCCGCCTGAAAGTATTGAGGCAGATACCTTTTCTTAATAATTGCTTTGTATAATGGACAAGATTGTCTATAAGGAGCAATTTGTTAAAGGACGTTGGTATGAGTAAGTATAAGCACATTCTTTTTGATGTTGATGGCACCTTGGTAGATACCTACGAGGCTAATATCTCAAGCATTATTGAGCTTTTAGATCGCTATAAGCCAGGCCATGGTCGTGGCTTTGATGATTTTGCCGATATCTTTGGTCTGCCAGGTAATGAGTGTCTGAGGATTTTAGGGGTGCCTGAGGAGAAGATTCCTAGCATCTTAAAAGAGTGGATTGAGCTGGTCATTACCAAGGGTCATTTATGCCGCTTATATGATGGCATTGTGCCTGTACTGGCTTTTTTAAAGGAGCAGGGCTATCACATGGCTGTGGTTACCTCGCGTAGCCGTGGCATGCCAATGGGCGGTCCTTTAGGTGACTTTATTCCTCAGCCATTGCGTCCTTATTTAGATCATGCCATTTGCGCTAATGATACTAAGCGTCCAAAGCCTTACCCTGATCCAATTTGGCTCTATATGGAGCAAACAGGCGCTAAGCGAGAGGAAATTCTCTTTATTGGTGACGCTCACACTGATTTACAAGCCGCCCGCAGTGCAGGTATTGATTTTGCGCTGGCTGTCTGGGGTTATCGTGGTGCTGATCATTTATATTGCGATCATTACTGCAAGAGTCCTTGGGATGTAGTAAGCGTGGTAACAGGCAAGGATCCTGAGAGCTCTTTGGCTTCTCAATTACATAGCTGGGCCCGTGAGCTCAATGCCATTAGTCAAATTGGCTTAACTTATGTAAAAGATCGCTTTGATAAAGAGCGCTATGAGCGCCTTGGCGATATTGCCTCGCAAATGGCAACTTATTATATTCCTGAGGATGCTAAAGTTATTAAGCAAAACTGGTGTTTAGAGGGCTATAAGTGCCCTCAGGTAGATACCCGTGGCGCGGTCTTTAATGAGCAAGGTCAGATCTTATTAGTCAAAGAAAAGCTCTCGGGCAAGTGGAGCTTACCAGGTGGCTGGTGCGATGATAATCTAACCATTATGGAAAATACGGTTAAGGAAGTAAAAGAAGAGGCTTGCATGGACGTCTGCCCAGTCAAGCTCATTGCGCTGCTCGATAAAAACCGCCATAACACCAACCCAGCTATCAATGGCTGTATTAAGGCCTTTGTTTTATGCAAGGCAGGCCCTGGCTTTTTTGCTGATAATCTTGAGACCTCAGAGCGTCGCTTCTTTAATGAAGATGAGCTCCCTCCAGTTGAGGAGCTACGCACCTCTACTACCACTTATGAGCAGCTTAAGATGTGCTTTGCTGCCTCCAAAGATGCCGCTTGGCAAGCTGTGGTTGAATAGTAAGCCCTATATACCTTTATAGCTGGATATCTGGTGGCAGCCTTGAGCAATTTAATGAAGTTAAGCTGTCAACCAACCAGGCACCTACTAAGAATTAGTTTGGAAGCTCTAGCTATCGGCACTCATTAAGTTTTTACTAATGGAAGGATACAAACATGCGTTTTTTGGTAGATCTTCACACCCACACTGTCGCTAGTGACCATGCTTATAGCACTATCAACGACTATGTTTTACAAGCTCAAAAGAATGGCATTGCTATGTTTGCCACCACTGATCATGGTCCAGACGTTCCAGATGCCCCTCACCCATGGCACTTTGGCAATTTACGAGTGATTCCTCATGTAGTCGATAATATTGCTATTTTACGTGGTGTAGAGGCTAACTTACGTGCTGATGGTACTATCGATTTAGAGGATGCCATTTTACAGCGCTTAGATATCGTCTTAGCAGGCTTCCACCCAAGCTTAGATCCTACTACTGAGGCTGAGCACACCGAGATTGTCAAAAAGGTCATTGCCTCTGGTAAGGTCGATATCATTACCCACTTAGGTAATCCAAAATATCCTGTAGATATCAAGGCGGTCTTAGAGTGCGCCAAAGAGCACAATGTGGCTATTGAGTTAAATTCCTCCTCAGGCATCAATACCCGTTTTGGTAGCCATGACAATTGCGTTCAAGTTGCCAAGATGGCCAAGCAAGTAGGTAATGTCATTGCCTTAGGTAGTGATGCTCACGTCTGCTATTTCTTAGGTAACTTCAAGGAAGCAGAGGAAGTAATTGAAGAAGCTGGCATTTGCTACGATCAGGTTATCAATACCAGCCCAATGAAGGTTTTAGACTTCTTAGAGTCACGTGGTCGTAAACCAATCAAGTCTTTGCATAAGCTCTTTACTCTCTACTAATACTCATATCCCCATGGCCAGTGTAGCGCGCAGCGCATCGCGCCGCGCGTACTGCGCTTGAGCACAGCCGTAAGGCTATTCTTAAGGCGGTGCTCATATCCCTCCTTTGGCCTCAGGCGCCATTTATCTTAAGTTGTCCTTTTTATTACCTACTGAATTGGTGCTTGCAATCAATATTAGTTAGTAAAACTGGGACTGAAAAAGGCTTAAAGATGAGCGCTGACTCACAAAAATGCCAATTGCTCTCAAAAGAGTAGTCTGTCTTTTCGTTAAGCTAATAGGGCAAGTTGATGGCGTTTGATCGTTTTGAGTTGAGATTAAGGGCTTAATTGGGTATTTTTAATATTTAGGGGGGTCTGGTGTAGCAGCTGGACTATTTGGGTTGTGTTTTGAGGAGGGTTGCAATGGAGCTACATCATTTAAGCCACAATATTCAATTGTGGAAAATGAATCAAAAGTATGCGCGCCAGATCATGCGCCACCATGAGCCTGAGCAATTTGGTGAATATACCTTTGTTACAGGTAAGGTTAAGTATTTAAAAGAAATCCAAATTTTGCATACGCAATTATTTAGAGTGCCGATGCTCAATTGGCTAGTCTGGCTTTATCGTTTTAGGGCACCAGAGCTAGTGTCTGTGGTTTTAAATAAAGAGGGCAAGGTCGTAGGCTACGAGTGCTTTATGCTCAATGAAGGCGAGATTGAACAGCATATCTTGCATGGCTTATATGTCGGTGTGCACCCAAGCTTACAAGGCCAAGGTATTGCTACTGCCTTACGTCGTTATTCCATTAAGAGCTATGACTTTGGCAATTTAAATGCGCTCTCTACCGTATCAGATATGAGCGATATTAAGGCACTACGCTCGGCTCAAAAAGCAGGCTATGCCATTGAAAAGCAAGCTTTAAAGCCACCTGGACACTATTTGGTCAAGCACTTGACCTTAAATCGCTAAGCTATTAAAAAAGCGCCACAACTTGAAAGCAAGTTGGGCGCTTTTTTCATGCTATCTTAGCAAGTAACTACTTGGAGACCTTCTTGAACTTCAAGCGGTGTGGCTGAGCATCCTCGCCTAATTCCTTCTTCTTCCAAGCCTCGTACTCGGTGTAGTTGCCCTCGAAGAAGCGTACCTGACCCTCATCACCGTAGTCTAAGATGTGGGTGGCAATACGATCTAAGAACCAGCGATCGTGGGAGATAACCATAGCAGAACCAGGGAACTCTAATAAAGCGTTCTCTAAAGCACGTAAGGTTTCAACGTCGAGATCGTTAGTAGGCTCGTCTAAGAGTAATAAGTTACCGCCAACTTGGAGTAACTTAGCTAATTGTAAGCGGCCACGCTCACCACCAGATAAGTCTCCTACGCGCTTTTGCTGATCGGTGCTCTTGAAGTTAAAGCGACCAATATAGGCGCGAGATGGGATCTCGTAGTTGCCAATTCTTAAGATATCCTGACCATGAGAGATTTCTTCAAAGACGGTATTGTCATCGTTCATCTCATCGCGGAACTGCTCAACGTAAGCAGTAACTACAGTATCACCGAGCTTAATCTCACCTGAATCTGGCTTCTCAAGGCCAGTAATCATGCGGAATAAGGTGGACTTACCAGCACCGTTTGGACCGATAATACCCACGATAGAACCCTTTGGTAAGGTAAATGACAGATTGTCAATTAAGACTTGATCGTCATAGGACTTACATAGGTTCTTAACCTCTAATACAGAGTCACCTAAACGAGGCCCTGGTGGAATATATAATTCGTTGGTCTCGTTACGGCGTTGGTATTCAACAGAAGAGAGCTCTTCAAAGCGGTTTAAACGAGCCTTGGACTTAGCCTGACGGCCGCGAGCACCTTGGCGAACCCACTCAAGCTCGCGCTCGATGGAGCGGCGACGGGCGCTTTCGGTATTCTCTTCAATTTGTAAACGCTGATCTTTTTGCTCTAACCAGCTAGAGTAGTTACCCTGCCAAGGGATACCCTCGCCACGGTCTAATTCTAAGATCCAACCTGCGACGTTATCTAAGAAGTAACGATCGTGGGTTACGGCTACTACAGTGCCTGGATACTGGTGTAAGAACTGCTCTAACCAATCAACAGACTCGGCGTCTAAGTGGTTGGTAGGCTCGTCTAATAAGAGCATATCAGGACGCTCTAATAATAAACGGCATAAAGCCACACGACGGCGCTCACCACCAGATAAGAGCTTGATTTGGCGATCAAAGTTAGGCAAACGTAAAGCATCAGCTGCTCTATCGATTTGGCTATCTAAATTATGACCGTCATGAGCCTGAATGATAGCTTCAAGTTGAGCCTGCTCTTTGGCTAAGGCATCAAAGTCAGCATTTTCATCGGCATAAGCGGCATAAACCTCATCAAGACGGGTTAAAGCCTGGTTAACCTCGCCAAAGGCTTCTTGGATAACCTCTTTAACAGTCTTTTCAGGATCGAGCTTTGGCTCTTGAGGTAAATAACCGATCTTGATACCAGGTTGTGGACGGGCCTCGCCCTCATAATCCTGGTCAACACCAGCCATGATCTTAATTAAAGTGGACTTACCAGCACCATTAAGACCTAAAACACCAATCTTGGCACCAGGAAAGAAAGACAAAGAAATATTATTTAAGATTTGTCTCTTTGGGGGCACAATTTTGCCCACACGATTCATAGTAAAAATGAACTGAGCCATGAAAATCCTCAAGATAAAAACATTGGCGCTAATTTTAGCAAGGAAAGCTTATTTAAGCTAGAAAAGTAGGCCTAAAGCTAGCCTAAAGTCATGCTTTGATAAAACCCTCGGCCTTAAAGTTTAAATTTCTTACCGAAACCTGTTAATTTTGTGATAAATATCATTTTTTATAAGTATCGATATTTGTCTATTATTTTTGGCATATCTCGTGCATTATATGTTTTAACAAGCGGCTTGAGAGAGCAAAATTTGCCGCTTTGTGCAATTAACTTTGCCCGTATGATTAAAAGAGAGAAGCAGCTTCAAGCATTTAATGCTTGGACTATAGAAAAAAGAGAGAATAGAGCCCCTTTTTCAAGATGAATATGCTAGGGGTAAACGGGCTACTTACTTTTGGAGTTTAGAGAAATGTCATTATTCATTAATACCAATATTTCTTCTTTATACGCCCAGCGTGCTGCCCAACGTGCCAATGATGCTTTGGACACTTCTTATCAAAGATTATCCTCAGGCTTACGTATCAATCGTGCCAAGGATGACGCTGCTGGCATTCAGGTAGTAAATAACCTCACTACCCAATTAGATGGTTTAAGCCAAGGCAATCGTAATACTCAAGACGCTTTAGCCTTCTGCCAGACTATTGAAGGTGCTTTAGATGAAGTTACCAATATGCTCCAGCGTATTAGAACTTTATCAGTACAGTCCATTAACGGCACCAATACTGAGCAAGATCGTAAGTCTTTACAAGTTGAAGTTGATGCTTTAACTGAGGAAATTGAGCGTATTGCCAATGACACCACCTTTGCTGGTGCTGATGTACTCAATGGCAATGCAGGTATTGCCAGTTTCCAATTAGGCGCCGACCCATCTTCTATTGTTAAAATTGACCTCACCCAAGGCTTAGACGTAGAGGGAATTGCCAAGTTAGCAGTTAAGTATGGCGGCTCTGAGGAGTTTGAAGATGCCGATGGTAAGAAATGGAAGTACGCCGACGTCTTTAAGAACAAGGGTGCAGATCCTGGCATTAAGATCGATACCCCAGAGGATGCCAATAAGACCTTAGCTGGTATCGATGGCATGATTAACGCCATTAACCGCAAGCGTGCTGAGCTCGGTGCTTTACAAAACCGTTTTGAAGCTACTGTACGCAACCAAGATTCTATCAAGGAGAATGTAGCCTCCTCACGCTCCACCTTGCGTGATACAGACTTTGCCGAAGAGACTGCCAAGTTAACTCAGCAGAACATTATTCAGCAAGCTACAGCTACTATCTTGACCCAAGCTAACCAGCGTCCACAAGTTGCCTTAAACTTACTCAATCGCTAATTAGCTTAAGATTTCTTTAAACTCTCATTAAAGGCATGGGATCTAGAGCTTAGTGATGCTCTCTGTCATAGCCCTAGGTGCTATGCTCATCTAAAAACCACCTCGCACTAAAACTAAAAAATAGTGCTAGGTGGTTTTTTTTTGCTCCATCATGCTCTCCTCTGGCTTTGGCTATCCCCATGCGCTCCCATTTAACCCTATACATATTGGCAGGTCCATACAAAGGCACGAGGGACGTATGTCCATCGTGCCCAAGGGCGCACAGCGCGCTGCAGCGCGCTGCTGCCGCTGTGCCTTGAGAGGAAGACTAGTGGCTGACAGCAAAGAAGGCAGTGCTGACCAGATAGGCAGTGTAAGCAATATAGCTTAAAACTAAGATGGAGCCTTCAAAGCGATTAATGCGGGCTTTGCCCTTTTTGCCAAGACCAAAGACCAGTAGCAATAAAGTTAGCGCAGCCATAACGCTCATATCGCGGTATAAGACCTCAGAGGAGACGCTCATTGGGCTAATAGAGCCTGCAATACCTACTACAGTGAGGGTATTAAAGAGGTTAGAGCCAATGATATTGCCAAGGGCAATATCATGCTCGCCCTTGATAGCAGCAATAATGGAGGAGGCAAGCTCGGGTAGGGAGGTACCTACAGCCACAATGGTAAGACCGATAATTAAATCGCTAATGCCTAAAGCATGGGCAATTTCTACAGCGCCCCACACTAACATACGCGAGCTGACAATTAATAAGATCAAGCCAAGCACCAGCCACATTAGAGCTTTAGGCAAGGAGACCTCACTTTTGGCCTTGCTCCTCTCATCATCTGCCTCTTGCTTTTTGTGCTTGAGTTCCTGGTAGATGGTAAAGCCCATAATGAGCGCAAAGAGTCCTAATAATAAGAAGGCTTCTAAACGGGTAATTTGGCCGTCCCAAATTTGCCACATGGCATAGGCGGTAACACCAATTAAGATCGGCAGCTCTTTTTTCATTACTTGGCTGGAGACGGCAATAGGGCTAATTAAAGCCGTGAAGCCTAAGATGAGGCCGATATTGGTAATATTGGAGCCATAGGCATTGCCCAGTGCAATACCAGGATTACCCTCACTGGCTGCTAAAGCTGAGACCACCATTTCAGGAGCAGAGGTGCCAAAGCCTACAATGATAATGCCAATTAAGAGCGCAGGCATACCAAAGTATTTGGCTGTATCTGCTGCGCCATCGACAAAGCGATCGGCACTCCAAACAAGTAAGATTAAGCCAACAATGATGGCTGCAATAGGTAAAAGCATACTGGCCTCTAAGGAAAAGCAAAAATATGAGACAACAACAAAAAAGTATGCCCTAGATTGTAGTGCCAAAAACGTAGAAAAAAAGCATTATTCCCCTCGGGGGCAAGTTTTTCTTACTTTAATGTGAGCTAGGCAGCGTAAGCCCAGCTGTCAAGCACTGTGAGGCTCAGCCTTTAAGCGCGAACGGGGGAGCAGGGGGCGAGGCAAAAGAGTGGTATTTTAAATGTAAACAGGCCTCATTGACAACGCCCTCGCGCTGCCTAATGAGGCCTGCTTTAGAAATCTAGATTTGGTGGAGGTGGTGGGATTTGAACCCACGTCCCAAAAGACTCTGCCGTTAGTACTACATGTTTAGACGTCTCTACAATCTTAGTACCAGCTGCGGAGGGTCACGCCACTGAATACCCAGCTTGAAAAAAATTTTAATGCTTCCACCTCAAGCGGGGCTTCCACACGAGCTAGTGAGGAAACTGACACCAGATTTGCTAAGCGACACTAGCAGGGCTTAACACTGATGGCCTTACGCAGGTTATTAAGCTGCTAAAGCGTAGTTTTCGTCGTTTGCGACTATATTTAATGGGCTTTTTACGAGGCTAACCACACTCGACATGCACCTCGGGCTCGGTAACTTCCGGTCGAATCCAGAATCACCCCCTTGATTTCTTTAATTATAATGTTTTGTGATGGGCATTGCAATATTGCTCTGATGGCCTTTTCTTTGCTTAAGCTCATTAAGGGGATTAATTTTTTGAAAAGGCCCCGTAATGGCCTTTTAGCCCATATAATGTGAAGATATTAAGTAGTAATTGGCTTTGTGGTATTGAGGTGTGCGATGGTGAAGTTTGAGTTAAAACAAGTGTTATCTAAGTTATGCTTAGGCGCAACACTGTGTTTAACCTTAGGCTCTTTGACTGCTTGTTCTTTAGTCAAAGAGGAGAGCTACACCTTTGATCCTGCCTTAGACTCGCAATTTTCTATTGATGCTAATGAAGTTATTTTAGTAACTCCAGATATGCTTGAGCGCGAGCAATACCAAATGCTCATTACTCAATTTACCCAGGCCTTGGGTAAAGAAAATCTAACCCATGAGCAAAAAGCTCAAATTCTCTATCAATTAGGCATTATTTACGATCGTTTAGGTTTAGATATTACAGCGCGTAATATGTTCTTAAGTGCCTTAATTGAGTTGCCTGATTATGCTCAGGCCTATAACTTCTTAGGTATTTATTTAGCTAGTGCCGAGCGCTTTGCCGATGCCTATGATGCTTATGATGCCGTCATTGAGCTCGATCCTGAGGAAAAATACGCCTATTTTAATCGCGGTATTGCCCTGTACTATGGCAATCGTGCCCAGCTGTCCATTCCTGATTTAGAGAAATTCTACTCGTTTAATCACAATGATCCTTTCCGTATGGCATGGCTGTACTTATCTGAGCGTGAGGCTTTAGGCCAAGATATTGCGCGCACTAAACTTCAAGAGCGCCTCTGTAAGGTCAATGAGGAGGTATCTTGGGGCTTGGAGGTTTTAGAGTTCTTTGCAGGTAAGTTAAGCTCTGAGCAATTAATTGCCAATTTAAAGGCAGCAGACATTGATAAGCCTGAGCTGTCAAGACGCCTATGTGAGGCTTATTTTTATATGGCCAAAGAGGCTCAATATCAAGGCAATTACAAGCGCGCTTATGACCTCTTCCATTTATGTATTGCTACTAATGTGACAGGCTATTTAGAGTATCGCTATGCCCTTTTAGAAGTAGAGCGCTTTAAGCGCCAAGAGGCCGTATCTCGTGCCGACGCCAAAGCTCTCAAGCAATACCAAGAGCGCGAGCGCTTCTTAAAAGACCAAGCTGATAAGGCCGAGCGCGATTTAGAGGCCTTGCAAGTCAAGCAATAAAAAAGTGTAGCTTCTTTGTGTTTGCATCAATAGTTGAGCCCAAGGCCTAGCGTTTGGGACCTAAGCTTGGACGAATAAGACGGGTTTCAACTTCGTCTGTATATTTGCCCTCGATACGGTCGATGAGGCGATTGATGGCCAAATCTGCGGCCTTAACGAGCGGATGGGTAAGGGTGCCAATATGATAAGGCAAGATAGAGAGCCAATCGGGGCTATCAAAGGTAAATACCTTGAGCTCTTTATTGACCTCTAAGCCATGGTCATTAAAGGCTTGCACTATACCTGCGGCAATGGAGTGGTTCGTGGCTAAGAGGCCATCAATAGGGTGTTGTTTGTCTGTAGCTTCCTTGCCAGGCCAAGATGAGCTTTTAGGTAATAAAAGCTCACTAAGTTTATTATCGGACTTGGTTACTTTATCTTGGGTTGCTTGAATAATGGCAGAGGTTAACTCTCTAGCGCCTGCAATTAAGCCTTGGGCTTTGACATCTTTAATAAAGTAGGTGCTGTACTCTAATTCTTGAGCACAGTTCATAAGTGCTAAATGACGGGCATGAAAAGAGGAAATGCGCTCGATATTGCCAAAAATAGCACTAATATGCTTGCATCCTTGCTCTTTTAAGTAAGTGGTAGCCATTTGCATGGCGGCCATATCGTCCATGCGAAATTCGTCATTTTTAAAGGTGGAAGTAGAGCGATCCAGCTCTACCAGCGGAATATTATGGAGCTTATCTAATAAAGAGGCCGTAGCTGAGGACGGGATAATGACCACGCCACAGACATTCAAGATAAGCAAACGCTCAATGGACTCACGCTCTTTGGTGCGACTTTCATCTGTAGAGAGCAGCACGGGGAAATACCCGCGCTTAAAGGCAATATCCTGCATGATATTAGCCGATTGAGCAATGAGGCTATCGCATAAGTCATTGACCACAATGCCAATGGTTTTGGACTGCTGTTTGCGCAAATTACGAGCTGAAATATTTGGGTGATAGCCAGTCTCTTGAATGTACTTTAAAATCTTTTGGCGCGTTTTTAAGGCCACCTTTTCAGGGGCTGAGATAGCGCGTGACACTGTAGATGGGGCGACATTAAGCTTTTTAGCAATATCAATTAATGACTCAGGCATACCTAATTAACTCTCTTCATTGCGCATTTGTATGTAATAAGTGTCCTAAAAGTGATTGTAGCAAGATTTTGCGTCAGGATTTTAATCCTTTACCTAAATAGGTCTAAGCACATCCTAAGCTGGCAGGATTGTTTGTAGCTATAGCAACGTTATCTATACTTTGCAGGTATTTTAGGGCTCAAGGCTCTAGTTAAGGCTTCAATCTTAAGTGCGGTGCTATAAGGGATAGAGGTGAATAAACGGCATAAATTTAGCTTTTGACACGTATTTTTATCTTTACTTAATCTCCTTTTTGAAAATGTGATCTTGGCTAAAATACTTGCAATCGTTTGCATAAATAGCCAATTAAGTGGGAGCAAGATCGCATTTTTCTCATATATAGATCTCTAAAATTAGGCTTACATGCTGTCATGAGCAAGAATCGCAAGTACTTTCTACATTAAATAATCAATCGAGGGTTGAGTCATGAGTGCCGAGAATGAAGTGGTGGTGAAATTATCCAAGATCTGCAAGTCCTTCAACGGCGTACCTGCATTAGTTGATGTAGATTTTGAGCTGCGTAAAGGTGAGGTGTTAGCCCTTTTAGGTGAAAATGGCGCTGGCAAGTCCACCTTGATGAAGATCTTAAGTGGTATTTACACCCGCGATAGCGGCGATATGACTGTCTTTGGACAAGATGTCAAAGCCCAAACTGGCGATTTAGCTCGTGAGCAAGGCATTGCCATTATTCACCAAGAATTAAATATGTGTCAGCACTTAACTGTAGCTGAGAACATCTTCTTAGGCCGTGAAAAAGTAGCCGCAGGTGGCTTGTGGGTCTGTCAAAAGGAGATGAATGCAGCAGCTAAAGAAGTGCTCGATCACTTAAATGTCGATTTCCCTCCTACTGCCATTACCTCTACTTTGTCAGTAGCTAAGCAGCAAATTGTAGAAATTGCCAAAGCCCTTTCTTGTAATGCTCGTATTTTGATTATGGACGAGCCAACCTCAGCTTTGACCTCCAATGAAATTGCTGACTTATTTAATATGATTCGCCGCCTCAAGAGTGAGGGCGTATCCATTGTCTATATCTCCCACCGTTTAGAAGAACTCAAGCACATTGTAGATCGCGTCTCCATTATGCGTGACGGCCACTATATTACTTCCATGGATTTTGACGAGAGCAAGATGGATCAAATCATTGCTCACATGGTAGGCCGTGAGATTACCGAGCGCTTCCCACGTGTGGAGTGTGAGGTAGGTGAGACCTTATTTGAAGTTAAGCACTTAAATGCAGGTCGCATGGTACGTGATGTTAGTTTGTCTGTGCGTCGTGGCGAGATCTTAGGTATTGCAGGTTTGATGGGCGCAGGTCGTACTGAAACTACCCGTGCTATTTTCGGCGTGGATCCTAAAGAGTCAGGTGAAATCTTTGTCAATGGCCAAGAAGTCAAGATTAACAAGGTATCTGATGCTATTAAGGCAGGTATTGTGCTTGCCCCTGAGGATCGTAAGCGCGATGGTCTGTGCACTAAATTACCAATTCGCGAAAATATTGGCTTGCCTAATTTAGATTGGCTCTCCCAGAGCTTAGGTATTGTCAATCGCTCAGAGGAAATGAGCGCCGTGAAAAAGGAAGTGCAAGATTTAGCCATCAAGGTTTCCAATGTAGAAAATGATGCTGCTTCTTTATCTGGTGGTAATCAGCAAAAAGTGGTCATTGGCAAATGGTTAGCCCGTGATTCTAAAGTCGTCATTTTCGATGAGCCAACTCGTGGTGTAGACGTAGCTGCCAAAGTTGAAATTTACAACATTATGAACAAGCTCAAGCAAGAGGGCGTAGCCGCCATGTTTGTCTCCTCAGAATTGCCTGAGGTCTTAGGTATTGCCGATCGCATTATTGTCATGTGCGATGGTCGCGTTACTGGTGAGCTCATGGCCAAAGATGCAACTCAAGAGCAGGTCATGAAATTAGCTACCACCTTTGAAGATAAGTTCGCTCAGTAATCAGTTTTTGTCCTCGCTAAATTATTGTGCACCAAGTTTGGCTTGGTGCTTTGCTGTCAGGGAAATATTATGGAAAACCAGAGCTTCATTGCCCGCATTTTTGCCATTCGTGGCATGGGTCAGGTTGTCACTGTAGGTTTAGGCCTCATTATCTTATGTTTGGCTTTCTCCTACTTAAATCCTTACTTTGCCACCAGTCGTAATGCCGCCAACTTATTAAGACAGATTGCTCCAATTTTATTAATTGGTATTGCGCAGTCTTATGTCTTAATTACAGGTCAAATTGACTTGTCGATCGGCTCGGTAGTAGGTATGTCTTGCATGATTTCTGCTACCTTAATGACTAAGGGTTTTGATCCTTGGATGGCCTCAGCCATTGCTCTTGCATGTTGTATGTGCGTAGGCTTAGTCAACGGTATCTTGGTATCTAAATGTCGTGTGGCCGCTTTTATTGCAACGCTTGGTACCATGACCATTGCCCGTGGTATTGCTCAGATTGTTAATAATAATTTCAATACTGACTCTATCGGTGAGGGCGCAGAGGTTTTCCGTAACTTCTTCTACTATGGCAAGACCATGGGCATCTACAACACTATTTGGATTGCCTTAGTCTTATGGTGCATTTTCGCTTTCTTATTATCTAAGACCCGCACTGGCCGTCACATCTACGCCGTAGGTTCCAATATGGAAGCTGCCCGTTTATCTGGTGTGTCTGTGCCTCGTACCATTACTACCGCTTACTTAATCTCCAGCTTCTGTGCTGGCATAGTAGGTTTAATCACTTGTGCCACTGCAGGTATGGGTACCATGGACTCTGGCAACATGTATGAGTTATACGCTGTAGCCGCATCGGTTATTGGTGGTGTCTCTACCTTCGGTGGTCAGGGCTTACTCTTAGGTACTGTCATTGGTGCAGGTATTTGGGGCGTACTCCAAAACGGCTTACAGTTTGCTGGCGCTCCTCTGGCTATTCGTAATATTGTGATCGGTATTATTGTAGTAGTGTCCGTACTCTTAGACGTCATGTTGCGCTCTGGTAGCATCAAGAACTTAACCAAGAACTTCAAGTTCTTGCACCCTGTAAGTAAATAGTTTCCTTGTCTACAAAACCTAGCTATGTATGACAGGCGCATCATTTTGCAAATAAGTAGCTAGGTTTTTTTATTCACCTCAGATTAGAATAGAAAAACTGTGATTTTTATAGTACTTGTGACATCACTTAAAACAGGTGCTTAGCAAGTGCTAGCCACGCTAAGGTGCAAGGACAGGAGCACTGGACTTGCCTTGGCGTGTTGAAAGTCCCAAAGCCTCATAAAAAGTGCAAGGAGGCACTGAGGTTGTGGGTACTTTGTAGCTTTAGATATCTTTAGGAGCTTTTGTCTATGAAACTCTCTCGTCTCGTATGTGGTCTTTTTGCTGCCGCTGCTTTAACTAGCTCTTCCATGGCTATGGCTGATGACTATAACGTCTTCTTAATCACCATGGACCAAAACGATCAACACTGGGTTCGTGTTAATGCTGGCGCTGTAAAAGCCGCAGAAGAGCTTGGTAATGTAAAACTTCAGTGGAATGCTCCTGATATTAAGGATGACGCCAAGCAGATCGAAGTAGTAAACAATGCTGTAGCCGCTGGTGCTGACGTTTTATTATTAGCCGCTAACGGCCCTACCGCCGTAACTGCCGCCTTAAAGGAAGCAGACTCTCAGGGCGTTAAGATTATTTATGTTGACTCCCCAGCTGACTTCCCTGCCTTAAAGACCTTTGCCACTGACAACTTAGCTGCTGGTACTACCGCAGGTAAGAAGTTAATTGAGACCTTACAAAAGAACGGTATTGCCGAGGGTCGTATTGGTATCGTAGGCGTAAATGCTGCTACTAACTCCACCGTAAATCGCGAGTTAGGCTTCCGTAAGGCTTTTGAAGGCACCAAGTATGAGTTATTACCAACTCAGTACTCCGATGGTGATACCGCCAAGGCTAAGGACATTGCCGCCAACTACTTCAACCAAGGCTGCGTAGCCGTATTCGGCACCAATGAGGGCTCCTCTGTAGGCGCTGGTAATGCCGTTAAGGAGTTTGGCGATGGCGTTTATGCTGTAGGCTTTGACAAGTCCAATATGATCTTATCTTTAGTTAAGGGTGGCCAATTAACCGCTGTTATGGCTCAAAACCCAGAGGTCATGGGCTATGAGGGCGTCAAGGCTGCCGTAGCTGCTATGGAAGGCAAGGACTTAGGCGAGCAATACGTAGATACTGGCGTATCTGTTATCACCAAGCAAAACATGGTCGACTTCTTATAAGCTCTCCCCAATTTTAAAGCACTAGGTCTAGACTCCCACACAAGCTAGATTCTCGTGTAACAACCTCTATACTTAAGGCCGTAGGCGCTCCCCGCCCTTGCGGCCTTTTTATTTACCTAAGGATCTGGCTCTTGCGGGGGCGGATATAAGTCTAAACAAGGGAATTTGTGCAAAGGTTTGCATTAAGGGGTGGTGTAAGGTATTTTGCTTTATTTAATCGGCATTGTTTATGTGTTTTAGTTCTCGATTTTAGGAAGAATATGCTTACAAAAAGCTGTTTTTAGAGTATGATTTATGCAAACGTTTGGCATAAGGGTATAAGACCTTAGTCGAGCGTCATTTGAGTTTATTCAACTTCGTCTCATTGCCAAGACGAGGGAAATTTTCCTTAATTAACCAGGAGGCGGCGCTTTTTTAAGGGACTTGTTTAGTTTAAGTTACCTGGTACAAAAAGAGCCGATTTGTGCATGAAGCGTTCATTTATCAATAAGATTGTTGACGAAGCTATCGAATTTTCCAAGTCTTTAAACATGACTTTACCTAAGTTTGCTTACATTAGCGCTGAGGATTGGAAGAAGGCTGACCAAGAGTCTTGGGCTGAGGTTTTTGATTTAGAGTTAGGCTGGGACGTAACTGATTATGGCTCTGATGACTTCTACAAGTCTGGTACCTGCTTATTTACCTTACGCAATGGTTCTGTAAGCGATGAGCGTTATGCTAAGCCTTATGCTGAGAAGATGATGATTATTGAGGACGGCCAAGTTCTCCCATATCACTTCCACACCTTCAAGATGGAAGATATCTTAAACCGTGGCGGCGGCACCTTATGCATCAAGTGCTACTGGGCTACTGAGGATGACAAGTTAGATACCGAGCGTCCAGTTGAGATCTCTTTTGACTCTCAAAAGGTAGTCTTCAAGCCAGGTGAGGTGATTCGTATTCCTGTAGGTTCTGGCATTACCTTACCTCCACGCTTATACCACAGCATCTGGGCTGAGGATGGTAAGGTCATGAGCTGGGAAGTTTCCAAGGTCAATGATGATCACACCGACAATACCTACTTAGTAGGCTGCCCACGCTTTAGCGAAATCGAAGAAGATGAGCCAATGAAGTGGTGCTTATGCAACGAGTACGACAAAGTTTGCAAATAAGCTTGAGCTTTACTAAAAAGTAAGTTGCAATTTAGAGGCTAGCTGCCAGTATAGGTAAGCTGGCCTTTATTGTTTGTAGTTGAGGAGATTTACCGTAAGATACCTATAGCCACTTTGAATTTTTTGTAAAATTATGATATATGGAAG
>Burrito_p2__coassemble_495_pt1 | contig 37901 bp, 26 predicted proteins | sample Burrito_p2__metabat2_low_PE_016 | metagenome-assembled genome bin Burrito_p2
CAAGAGGTGATTGTAGCCTGAAAATTTGGCCGAACGAGCATGCTCTAAGGCATTTTCTCTGTCGATCTCAGTTACCTTGTGGGAAGGAACGGTGGCAATACCCTTTTCGTTTTGGGATTGAATATGACGGCCTGCAATACCAATAAAACACTTAGAAAAAGAGTTCTCCGTCTCTTGCTTATAGCGCTGAATCAAAGTGGAGATCTGCTCACTTAACTTATTTAAGTCACTGACGCAGCCATTGACCATACCTGCCGAAGGGATCTCAGAATAATAAGAGATCTCAATTTCGCCAGTACTTAGGACATTGCCCTCAATTAAGCGAATCTTAGAGGTACCAATATCTAATGCGTATAAAGGTTCTTGGGCATTAGCATTAGCTTGAGCCCCCTTACTACCTTTAGCAAACAACATACAATACTCCTATCCTCTTTTCTTCTGTTGCGCACATTGCTTAAATTAATTAAATTCCAGACCTATTGTGCCTTAATTAAGGCAGATTTGCACAAATCACACAGGCTATTTAAAGCTCACTACCCTACTTTCTACTTATTGCACCTTGCGTGCAGGAGCTTGCTCATTAGGATTTTCCTCGTCGCTCTTAGGACGTTCGCCTACAGCAAAGCCATTATCGTAACGCAAGTCCACATACTCCACATCGCTTAACTTCAGCTTAGTTTGACTAAAAGCCAAAATAAAGCGCTGGAGACGCATTAAAGGCAAGTTAGGGGAGCTTTCACGGCCTAAAATTAACCAGACATCGCCATCGATGAGCACACGATAACTGCGTGCAGCATCTAAATGGACTTCTTTAATGATATAAGGACTTTTGCTACTTATCTCAATAAATTTATAAGCATGCGTATAGAGCTCACCTGCTAGTGAGTCGTGAGGCGCACTTAAAGTTACCAAGGCCAAGTTTAAATTGCGCATGTCAGGGTAAAAGACACTATTGGTATGCGCATCGTAAAAGCCTGAGCTCTTCCAGCGTGCCGAGGGGAAGTGCTCTACTAATGACACTTCGATAGTATCAGGCATTTTCTTTTTTACTGATACTTTAGAGACCCACGGCATTTGCACCAAGGCATTGTGCAATAAAGATATGTCATAACTGACAAGGTTCTTACCACCTGCTAACTTACCTACTGTGGTGGCAATTTCCTCTTGGGTAATATATTTTAACTTACCAGAGATCACGACTCTGGAAATTGGAAAAGTAGTGCTACTGGTTGTGTAAGCAACTAGCAATTCATAAGCCTTATAGTTGGCAAATAAAAAGCCTAAAAAGACTAAGAGCGACAGAATAAAGCTTCCGCGCGAGCGACGCTTTTTAAAACCTTGCTTTGCCAATTACTCTTTCCCAACCGTGAGTATGCGCTAAACTTTACCTAAGAGCCCTATAGGCTCTTTAAGGCTCACCTTGCCCCCAAACCTCATGAGCCTAATGGCCCGTGAGAGCTTTAGCTCTCAGATTTGGGCCAACGAGAGCTTAACATGCCTGCCACTTGCACGACATTGCCAGCACCTTGAGTTAAGACAATATCCTTTTCTTCGCATAAGGCATCTAACAGCGCTGGTACATCATCGACGCTTTCGACATAATGAGGCTCAATGCGGCCTTGGGAGCGAATGGAGTGGCATAAATGACGGCCATCAACGCCAGGAATCTTAGACTCCCCTGCTGGATAAATCTCAACTAAAATCAAGACATCGACCATTTGTAGCACTTTGACAAAGTCCTCATACAGGTCACGAGTTCTTGAATAGCGGTGCGGCTGAAAAACCATAACTAAACGACGAGTTGGCCACCCCTCACGAATGGCTTTGATAGTAGCCATAACCTCAGAAGGGTGATGACCATAATCATCGACTATGCTAACCATTCCCTTAGGAGCTAAATAGCGACCATAGCGCTGGAAGCGACGACCTACACCCTCAAAGTGCTCGAGGGCACTTAAGATAAAGCGCTCATCGACCCCCTCTTCTAAAGCTACGGCAATAGCAGCTGTAGCATTTTTGGCCATATGAATGCCAGGGAGAGGTAATTTCACATTGAGATCAGGACCATTCTTACGCTTAACGGTAAATAAGGAGCCCGCCTGCATTTGAATGAAATTGGTGACCTGTAAGTCAGCCTTGTCGCTCACACCATAAGTAATGACCTGACGACCAATACGCGGAATAATGCTCTCGATCGTAGGGTCATCAATGCACACTACAGCTACGCCATAGAAAGGCAAATTGTGTAAGAACTGCACAAAGGTGTCAGTGAGCTTACTAAAATCGCCATTGTAGGTCTCTAAATGATCAGCTTCGATATTAGTGACCACTGTAAGCATAGGTTGTAAGTGTAAGAAAGAAGCATCAGACTCGTCAGCTTCAGCAATTAAGAAACGGCTGGTGCCTAAACGGGCATTGGTACCTGCACTATTGAGCAAACCACCGATCACAAAGGTCGGATCTAAGGCAGCTTCAGCAAAGATCGAGGAGATGAGAGAGGTGGTAGTCGTCTTACCATGGGTGCCTGCCACCGCAATGCCATAGCGATAGCGCATGAGCTCGCCTAACATTTCGGCACGGCGCACTACAGGAATACGCTGAGCAATAGCCGCATCGACCTCTGGATTACCAATATGGATAGCCGAGGAGACTACGACTACGCTAGCCCCCTCGATATTAGAGGCACTATGACCAATGAAGATTTGAATGCCCAGCTGCTCTAAGCGCTCGGTAACTTTGCTCTTGGCAATATCAGAGCCAGAGACTACATAACCTTCATTTTTTAAAACTTCGGCAATACCACACATTCCTGAGCCACCGATTCCCACAAAGTGAATACGGCGAACCTTGTGCATATGAGGCACACTTTCAAAATTTGTATTGATCATGATACTTCCAAAGTTTTGGTCTTAGCTAAAAAATTCTCTCTTACGGAAGCCTAAGATTAAGCGCCATAGTGCTTAGGCTAAGCTCCCCTAACAAGTGCCGTGCAAGTTTAACATATTTGCCAAAATTAGGCATTTAAATCAGCCTTGCGACTAGAGCTCTTCAATAATTTGGCACACTCTAGTAGTAGCATTAATTTTAGCCTCTTGAGCACAAGCTTGCGACATAGCCTGTAAAGTATCACTATCTTTAATAGAGGCAACTAACTTATAAAGTGAGTTTTCGTTAAGCTCACTTTGAGCTAAGAGCTTGGCACCATTGACCTTGACTAAGGACAAGGCATTTTTAGTTTGATGGTCATCTACTGCTGTTGGCAGCGGCACAAAGATAGCAGGTAACTTAGCTGCACTCAGTTCTGAGACAGTGGAGGCACCTGCACGGCAGATGACTAAATCTGCTGTACTATAGGCCTTGGCCATATCCTCAATAAAGTCTGAGGTTTGATAGTCAAATTCTGCCCCTGCATACAAAGCAGCTGTCTTTTGGGAATTGCCCTTGCCACATTGGTGAATCACACTAATGTCATCACGCTTAAAGTGCTTTAGTGCTAAAGGCACTTGCTCATTTAAGGCCTTGGCACCTAAAGAACCGCCAACGATTAAAATATGGGTCTTCTTATCTGCATGGACAAAGCTACGCTCTTGTTCATGTAAGGCCAAAATAGGAGCACGTACAGGATTGCCCACTACCTCGACTTTAGGACCACTAAAAGCCTCACCTACACCCAATAAGATCTTACGAGCGACCTTAGATAAAATGCGATTGGTCAAACCTGCTGCGGCATTTTGCTCATGCAAAATCACTGGGATGCCACTTAAGTAAGCTGCCATGCCACCAGGTCCTGAGGCATAGCCGCCAAAGCCAATGACAACATCAGGCTTAAATTCAGCTATAACTTTTTTGGCCTGGGAAATAGCATGCATGACCATAAAAGGGGCTTTAATTAAGGACATCAAGCCATTACGACGCACGCCCTTGACGTCGATATAGTGCAAAATAATCCCCTCTTTAGGCACTACCTGCTCTTCAATGCGACCACGAGTACCAAGCCATTGGACTTCATGACCTCGTGCTTTAAGCTCTTTGACAATAGCTAAAGCAGGGAAAACATGGCCTCCAGTGCCGCCTGCCATGACTAAAACTCTTTTGCTCATAAAACTTGTTCCTCTCTTTTTACCTAGTAATAATTGAGATCGCCTAGCCTTTGCGTGCGCCACTCATAGTCAATGCGCAATAAAATAGCCAAAGCCCACATACATACCACCAGTGACGATCCTCCATAGGAAATTAAAGGTAAAGTAAGTCCCTTGGTAGGTAGAGCGCCAGAGGCTGCGCCAATATTAATGACGGTTTGTAGACAAAAGAATAAACCAATACCAAAGGCTACATAGCCTTGGAATTGCACTCGTTGCCGTAAAATCTTAGCTGATAAAATCACAGCCTTACTAATAATAATAAACTCCAGCAAAATCACAAAGCATACACCTATAAAGCCACACTCCTCACCTAAAATGGACATGACAAAGTCAGTGTGAGCCTCAGGCAAATAGCCCAGCTTTTGAATGGAATTACCAATACCCTCACCTGTTAAACCACCACGACCAAAGGCCATGAGCGACTGGGTGAGCTGATATCCAGAGCCAAAACGATTTTCCCATGGATCTAAGAACGATAAGATGCGCGCTACACGATAAGGCTGCCACCAAATAATAGCGGCACCAACTACGCCAACCAAGCTTAAAGTAGCTAAGTACTTAAGCAGACCTGCGCCTGCCATAAACAAAATGCCAAAAGTAATAGCAGTTACTACTACTAAGGAGCCAAAGTCAGGCTGCAAGAGCAAGAGAGTAGCAATGACAGCTAAGAATGCTAAAGGCTTTAAAAAGCCAGAGATGTAATGGCGTACTTGTTGAATCTTACGACAGGTATAGCTTGAGAAATACAAGATCCAAAAAAGCTTTAGCAACTCTGCAGGCTGCAAATTCACAGGGCCTAAATTAATCCAGCGCTTGGCATCATTAATCTCTCGACCTACTATCAGTACCACAATTAAGAGCACTATAGTAACCCCCATCAATGGCAAAGAGGCGCTCATCCAGTTTTTACTCGGAATGGAGGTCATAAATAAACCCCACACCAAAGCTGCGCCAAAGAACATAGCCTGACGCTTTAAATAAAAGTAAGTATCTCCTGTGGAGTGATAGGCCTCCTGAACTGAGGCAGAGGAAATCAACACTAAGGAGATTAACACCAAAAGTAAGCTGGCAAACACTAAGGTACGGTCAAACTTGGCCACCTTACGTACTTTCTTATCGCTCTTTACCATGGAGAACCCAAAAAACGTAAAAGGCGGAGATAGTCCCCGCCTTTAATATACCTACATAAGACGCGTGAGCCCAAGCTTATAAGTCGTCACGCGAGGTTAAATTATTGACTAAATTAACAAAGACACGACCACGCTCATCAAAGCCCTTGAACTGATCAAAAGAAGAACAAGCAGGGCTTAATAAAATAGCCTGGCCATCTTTGGATTGAGCAAAGGCCTGGCGAATAGCCTGACGCATATTCAAGACACTTACACAGCGTTCACTATCTAAAGATAAAAGCTTATCAGCATCACGGCCAAAGCAATAGACCTTGCTAACTTCCTTGCCAATAAAGCGCTTTAATGGAGTAAAATCCTGCCCCTTACCAATGCCGCCGGCAAGCAAGATAATGCCGTTTTTATGGCGTGGGCTTAAGCCCTCAATAGCTGCCTCAGCTGAAGCTACATTAGTAGCCTTGGAATCATTGTAAAAAGATACGCCCTCTAAAATGCGCACTAATTGGCAGCGGTGCTCTAAGCCAGAAAAGCTCTTTAAGGCCTGAATTTGCACATCGCGTGGTACCTTTAAAGCATCAGCTAAAGCCATAGCGGCTAAAGCATTGAGCTCATTGTGGATGCCACAGATAATTAAGTCACGTACATCTAAAACGCGTTTGCCATTGACGCATAAGTAGGTAGTGTTTTCAGTAACTTCACGACCATACTCTTGATTATTCAAGCCAAAGCTTGCAAAAATCTGCTTGCTCTGAGCCTTATCTACAGGATAAGTGCGCTTATCATCGCGATTAACGATAATTTTGTTGCAATGGGCAAAGATACGACGCTTGGCATCAGCATATTTCTCTAAAGAACCATCATAGCGATCTAAGTGATCCTCAGAGACATTTAAGATCACACCAGCTTCAATCTGTAAGCTCTTGGTGGTCTCAAGCTCAAAGCTAGAGAGCTCTAAGACATAAGCATCTACACGATCAGATAGAATATCAAAAACAGGATTACCAAAGTTGGCGCCAATGGCGGCATTCATGCCTGCTTTTTCTAACATAAAGCCAGTTAAAGCAGTCACTGTGGATTTGCCATTTGAGCCTGTAATCGCTACTACAGGAGCTTTGGCCTCATAAGCAAAGAGCTCCACATCACCTACGATCTCAACGCCTGCCTCAGCGGCAGCCTTAATCTCAGGCATATTGATAGACAGACCTGGGCTTAACACAATCATGTCATAGCTCTTTAAGAGCTCAACATTGAGGGGGCCTAAATTAAAATCCACGCCGCCTGGTACCTCTTCGGCATATGGCGGATTAGGACGGGTATCGAATAACGATAATTTCTTAAGATCGTGCTTTAGTAAAAATGAAACTACGGCAATATTGGAAATTCCAAGACCTACAACGGCAATCTTTTTGCCTTGATATCTGTCCACAGCTCTTTCTCCGCAAGCAAATTTTTTTCTTACAATTAAGGCCCTAGAGTGGGCCTAGAAGCGTGCTTATCTTAACTTTAAGGTCACTAAACCTAATAACACTAAGACAATGGTAATAATCCAGAAACGTACGATTACGCGTGGCTCTGGCCAACCACCCTTTTCAAAGTGGTGGTGAATTGGAGCCATTCTAAAGATACGCACACCGCGCAAGCGGAAGGAACCTACCTGTAAAATTACACTCAAAGTTTCGATAACAAAAATACCGCCCATGATGAACAACAAGAGTTCCTCACGGACTAATACGGCAATAATACCTAAGGTAGCACCTAAAGCTAAAGAACCTACATCGCCCATGAAGATTTCAGCAGGATAGGTGTTAAACCATAAGAAACCTAAACCTGCACCGACAATGGCAACACAGGCAATCACCAGCTCTGAGGCTAAAGGTACATAAGGGATATATAAATACTCAGCAAAATTGTAATTGGAAGTAAGCCAAGCAATGATACCCAAGCCTGTAGCTACGGTAATGGTAATAATAATGGCCAGACCATCTAAGCCGTCAGTTAAGTTTACAGCATTAGAAGAACCAGTAATTACAAAGTAAGTAAGCGGAATAATTAAGAAGCCTAAATCTGGCATAAAGCTCTTAAAGAAAGGCACTACCAAAGTAGTCTCGGCAGGAGAGGAGGCAAAGCCATAAATACAGCAACCTAAAGCTAAAGCAATAGCAGATTGCCAAAAATATTTATACTTAGCGCGCAAGCCCTTAGGGTCGTGACGTACTACTTTTAAATAGTCATCGGCAAAGCCAATTAAGCCATAACCAAAGACAGTAGCTAGCGTGTACCATACATAAATGTTATCTAAGCGTGACCAGAGCAAGATAGTCACAATGATGGTGCTATTAATTAAAATACCACCCATGGTAGGAGTACCTTGCTTCTTTAAGTGGCTCTCAGGGCCATCCTTACGTACTACCTGACCGAAGTGCAAAATCTGTAATTGAGCAATAGTTTTAGGACCTAGCCATAAGGAAATTACCAAGGCAGTCAATAGCGCACATACTGCTCTAAAGGTCAGATATTCAAAGACACGAAAGGCAGGCACATACTGTGTCAACCAATCTGCCACCAAAATTAGCATGTTAGTCTCCTACTTGTAGCGCCGCTAACTACTAAGTGACGCCAATTAACAAAACAAAAAAAATTTAAACCACTACCCACACAGGTTGCATTAGGCATTGCCTGTAAACTTAGGCTTTAGTTGCAAAGTCCTTTAAGGCGTTGACAACTTTGTCCATGTGCATAGCATGGGAGCCCTTGATAAGGCAGGTGACCTCAGTATTGTGCTCACGCTTATCGCTTAAATAGCTTTGTAAATAGCCAATGAGGTCCTCATGCTGCAAGAAGTGCAGCGCATTGTGGCCCATGGCACTTACTGAGTATTGAGAAAGCGGACCTATGCATAAGAGCAAGTCAATCTTGTTACGAGCATGCTCACCTACCTTTTGATGGAGCTCCACTTCCTCAGAGCCTAGCTCGCCCATATCACCAAAGATAAAGACGCGCTTGCCCTTAAAGGGCTCTAGAGTATCAATGGCGGCAATCACGGCATTGAAGCTTGCATTATAGGCATCATCAATCACAGTTAAGCCATGCTCGTAGCTCACTGGGCTTAAGCGGCCTTGCATATTCTTAGTGGCACATAAACCTGCTACCACCTCGCTTTCATTAGCGCCCATGCACATAGCCAATAAAGCGGCGCCTGCGGCATTAATGGCATTGTGACGGCCTAAAGCATTTAAGCAAATATCGACATCGCAGATAAAGCGCTCATCATTGCTATGCAAGTGGAAAGATAAATTACTGCCCACACTTACAATCTGGCTTACCTGCATGGTGGCTTGGTCACTTACGCCAAAGCTCAATAACTTGCCCTCTAAGACGGCCTGACTATAGTCTGTAAGCCAGCTGTCATACCACTGGCTATCAGCAGGTACAATGCCTACGCCCTTTAAAAGACCGTCCTTGCTATAGGCGCGCTCTGAAACTGGGTATAAAGAAAAGAGCTTATCTAATAATTCACTCTTGCCAAGGTAGACACCCTTGCTCGAGCCAAAGCCCTCAATATGAGCCTCACCTACATTAGTAATCAGCCCATAGTCAGCCTCGACAAATTCAGCAGTACGAGCAATATCCTGTAAGTGGCTAGCACCTTGTTCCACAATGGCATAATCAAAGCTCTGATCAAGGCGCAATAAGGTTAAAGGCACGCCCACATCATTGTTGAAGTTACCTTCGGTAAATAAGGTCTTGCCCTTTTGCGCCAAAATCGAGGCACTCATTTCTTTGACTGTGGTCTTGCCACAAGAGCCAGTAATGGCACCAATTAAGACCCCACTTTCCTCACGCACAATCTGAGAAGATAAGCCTAACAGACGCAAGGTATCAGGACATTGCAAGACAGTACATTTGGAGAGCTTATCAGCGCCTACCTGTTCTTGCAAAGTTTCAAGAGCATGGCTGGAGCCTACGATTTGAGCGCCATGCTCTAGCGCATCGCCAATAAAGTCATGAGCATCAAAGCGCTCACCTTTGAGCGGAATGAATAAGGTTTCTTGATCGACACTTTTAGAGGAAGTGGAGACACTTTTAATCAAGGCATCTTCACTAGCTCCCTGGACTTGAGCGCCCACATGAATCAAGCCCTTAGCTCGCTTAGCAAGCTTGGCCAAAGAAAAAGGAATCATAATTATTTGTCCTTGATTAATTATCACTAAGCTCTGTTTCTGCTACTGTGCTGTGCGCAGCTGCGCTCTGGGAGCTCCTGCTTGAGCTTGATTTGCCAGTAATACTTGCACCTAAAGGATTGCCCTCTAAGTCTATGCCTAAAAGCTCGCAGCAAATTTCGCGATCGCTAAAGTGGATAGTCTTGTCTACAAAGATTTGATAATCTTCATGGCCTTTACCTGCAATGACCACACAATCGTGCTTATTAGCATGCTCAAAGGCAAAGCGAATGGCCTGATAACGATCAGGAATGACAAAGACATTGCGCTCAAAGGACTTATTCTTGACAAGCTCGATAGGCAGACCAAAGATAGCTTGGTGGCCTTGGTAGTACTCACCCTTATAGGCCTGGTTTACCAAGGTCTCATCATAGCGCACGCGCAGCTTATCGTAGTTCTCAAAGCTTATAGTACTACCACACTCGTTTAAGACTTGCTCTAAAAGGGCTACAGCCTCATTGATATCCCCTAAACTCTCAAGGTGCTGCTCTAAACATTGCTCGCCAGTGAGCTTGAGCTCTAAGCTTAGAGTAAGGGTCTTTAATAAAGATCTATGCTTGCCAAGCAAAGCATTGAGCTTATCTAAGACTAATTGAGAGTATTCTCGATTTAATAAGGATACTTGGCTATAGGCATGGCAAAAACGATACTTTACAAACTCATCAGGTACAGTCTCAATGCCCATGAGCATGTCACTTAAAATACTCTCTAAGTTCTCAGAGCGTGGGTTATCAGCCGTAAAAATAGCGTAATCTGCATACACCGAGCTCTTAAGGGCCATGATAGGACGCTTGCCTGAGTCACGATCGCCACCGCAGCCGACAATAGCAAAGATACGGCCTTTGCCTTGGGCGTGATTACGGGCAGCGCGTAAGGCCTGCTCTACCCCATCTGGGGTGTGGGCATAATCGACAATTAAACGAGGCATTTCTCTAGTGCAAAAGCAGTCCATGCGACCAGTAATTGGCTTGAGTTTAGAGGCATGACGCATTAAGAATTTCACGTCATAATCCATAGCTACCAAGACACCTAAAGCTACAGCAAAATTCTCGACATTGAATTTGCCCAATAAGCCTAACTTGGTGCTCATGACCTTCTTAGCATTTAAGCTAATGGCAACCTCAGTATAAGAGCTCTCATACTTGATGTTTTGGACATTTAAAGCAGTGCTGATGGTGCTCTCGCTTAAGCTATTTTGCATAGTCACTTGGTAGCAATTCTTAATCTCAGAGGCAATATCACGGCCTTCTTGATTAATGCAATTGACCACCAAATGCTTAGGCGGAATCATCTTTAAGAAATTGGTCTTGGCACTAAGATAGTCACGCATATTGTGGTGATAATCCAAGTGATCACGACTTAAATTGCTAAAGGCACCTGCATAGAAATTAAGGCCAGAGACACGGCCTTCACAAAAGCCAATGGAGGAGACTTCCATAATGGCATAGTCAGCGCCTTGAGACACGTAATTAGCAAGCTCACGCTGTAAGGAAATAGCATCTAAAGTGGTATTGGCACTTTCTTGAAGCTCACCTAAAAAGCCATAGCCTAAAGTGCCAAATAAGACACACTTGTGGCCACATTGATTGAGCATTTGCGCAATTAAATTAGTAATAGTGCTCTTGCCATTAGTGCCAGTAACACCAATTAAGCGCAGCTTTTCAGAAGGATTACCATAAATAAAGCCAGCTAAAGCACTTAAGCTCTTATTGCTAGGCAAGACCAGACGTAACATCTTGGCATCGGTAATAGCCTTGGCCTCGGGGGTATTTTGGGAAGCTAAATATTCACTTTGCGCACGCTTAGGATCGCTAATGTACTTAGTAATCACCGACTTACCCGAGCGCAGTTTTTGCTCGACACTCTCAGAGAGAGCGGCATTAAAGCCCTCTTTTAACTGATCACCAATATTGCCGTAATTGAGCTGCCACTCAGTTTGCTCTTCATAGCTGCTTGGAGCATCAACTAAGATAGCTACTGCACCTTTTGCTTTGATCTCTTCTAAGTGCTCAAAAGGATTGAAGTGAGCGCCTTTTTTGGCATAAAAGATGGTGCCCTTAGTTACACGGCGAGTATCACACTCGATATTAGTAACCATGATCTTGCTTAATAGTGGGCGAATCTTATCACTATATACAGAAGTGATTTCAAGATAATCGCAAACACTCTCTAAGGTACCTTTAAAATTCATTAACAAAAACCTCTAACAGCCAAAGCTCACATATAGTCCTAATCAGCTACTGCTTGGAAGCTACTTTTTTCGGATCTTCTTTTTTATCTGGAGGGATATTATAAAGCTGTAATCCCTTGGTCATAATATCGTTGAAGGCAGGGGCGGAAACTTTACCGCCAAAGTGACTGCCTGTTTGCGGGCAAAATACCACCACTGAGACCACAAAACGCGGATTAGACAGCGGCGCAAAGCCCACGAAGGAAGCCACATACTCATCGGTATAGCCACCATTGCGCGCAATATGTGCAGTACCAGTTTTACCTGCGATACGATATCTATCAATAGCTGCACGCGAACCTGAGCCCTCGGATACTACAGTTTCTAGCACGCTATGGATATTTCTAATTTCATTAATATTGGCTACCTGCGAGTATTGAGGCTTTTCAACTACTCTCAAGATAGACACAGGCAAACGGGCACCATAATTGGCCAAAGTGGCATAAGCGGAGGCCAATTGCAGCGAAGTGACAGTTAGACCATAACCAAAGCCAATGGTAGCTTTATCAATCTCAGCCCAGTAAGTGCGGGAGCTATTGATATTGCCATGGATCTCACCTGCCAGCCCTGAATTGGTGCTCGCACCAAAGCCAAAGCGCTCAAACATTTGCAAAATTAAGCTAGGGCCAGTGCGCTGCGCAATTTGAGCCATACCCGTATTGGAGGAGAACTTTAAGATATCCACCAAGGTAGACTTATCTTGCCTATGGCTATCGGTAATGAGCTTATTGCCCACGCGATAAGGTCTAGTATCAAAGACCTCATTCCACTTAACCAGCCTAGATTCAAGGGCTGCTAACGCTACAAAAGGCTTGATAGTAGAGCCAGGTTCAAAGCCATCAGTAATGGCCTTATTACGAGCACGATTGGAGTCAAAATAGGTTCTATCATTAGGATCAAAGCTTGGATAATTCACCATAGCTAAGACCTCACCTGTTTTCACATCCATCATCACGGCCGAAGCACTTTCAGCTGAGTACTTATCAACTGTTTCTTTTAAAGTGCGATAGGCAAAAGTCTGGAGGCGATCGTCAATACTTAAGACTAAGTTACCGCCTGGCTTGCCTTTTTCGGTGACGCCTAAATCCTCAATAATATGACCGCTTAAGTCCTTTTTAGCTTTGCGCTTGCCACTTTCAGCAGACAAGAACTCATCAAAGCTCATCTCGACGCCATACACACCTGTACCATCGCCACTTAAGATACCGACAATTTGCGCATTGACTTCACCTGTGGGGTAATAGCGTTGGTAATTGTCAGAAATTGAAATGCCAGGCACTTTGAGCTTGGCTAATTCTTGGGCGCGATTTAAAGGCAAGTATTGCTTAATACGCACATGACGACGCGAGCTATCTTGAATGCGTTCAAAGAGCTCTTTAGGTGAAATTTCCAGAATTTTGGCAATTTGACGCAAGAGCACAGGATCGTGAGTGACCTTTTTATTGTGCATCTCACGAGGATTAGCATAAATGCTCTTTACAGGTACAGATAAAGCCAAGATTTTGCCATTGCGATCCGTAATTAGACCACGAGCAGGCTCATAGGTGTAATTACGAATAATACGGCTATTACCTTCTTGAATTAATCGCTCAGGGTGGAGCACTTGAATCCATAATAAGCGGGAGACTAAGAACACAATAGAGCTTAAAACTACCAACCAGACAATGGTCAGACGAAAGCCACTTAATAAGTACACATCCGAGCTGCCCTGACTGTCAGTAATCTTGGCATGCGGCTCTTGCCTCTTAGAGAGCGAGGAGCGAGATAGGGAAGAGACCTTATCTGCATTGCGAGAAAATCTGCTAAAAAAAGACATGAGCACTTATAACCATTTGCCTAACTCACAACAGATCAAACCTGCTAGAGTCATTAAAACCCAAAAAAGCAAAACTAACTTAGCTAAAAATGAACACACAATTATAAGAGATCTAGCACTTAAATCACCTTTTTGCCGACAAAAAAGGCCGCATCAGCGGCCTTTTAGGTAAAGATAAAGTATAGAGCTTACTATTTATGTAGAGAAATAACATTTTCGTTTTGGCTCTTAGGCGATACCATTTGTAAATTCTCAATTGCAAAAGTATTGATCTTAGAATGCTCGGAGAGCTTTTGACGGGAAGCTACCAAGACTAACCATTGCTTTTCTAAATCAGCATTGGAAACTGTCACCTCGTTTAAACGGGCCGTCAAATCACGGGTATCTTGTACTTGATAGACCTTAAATAAGCATAAAGCGCAGACTAATAAAGCTAAACCATAAGTGAGCCAATTTTCGCCAAATTCGCGCATCAATGCAGGTAATAAAGGCTCTTCGCGCGGCTCTTGCTCTTCATTGTGTAAGCTTAAAGTAATGGAACAATGGAGCTTATTTTCAGATAAATCGAGCTCATGGGTAACGGCATCGCCCTTTTCTAACTCAGAGTCAAAAGAATTAGGCACAGCTGCACTTGCGGTAATAACTAAATTGTCAGTACCTGTGCGCAAGGCTTGATTAATGGTGGTGACATTACCTGTGATAAAGTCCTCAGCTTCAATCTTGCCACACTCACTCTCCTCATCGCTTAGTAAGTTATTGATTTTCTTAGGCACATTGAAGAGATTATGGCCAATTAAAGCAAATTGATCTTTGGACTTCTTTTCTTCTTTTAAAGACAAAATGTCTTTAACTTGAGCATCTAAGCGCTCTTGGCTTTGATCCTCACGGCGAGCACTATCTTCATCTAAGATGATAGCCTTAGGTGGTTCATCATCGCTATGCACCTGCTCAATATTGACTAAAGCAGAAAGCTCATGTTCACTCTTTAAGTGCAATAAAGCAGAGCCTTTGCTCTCAGCTAAGGCCTCGTTATCAGGCACATTAGTTGAAACGCCTAAGCCCCTTAAATTAGGATCTGCACTTTTAGCGTTATCTACATTATTAGGGGAGATAAGTTTAGCAGCTTGGGCATCATGGAAGCTATCTACAGCAACAAATGAGCCTAAAGCATCGGGCTTATTATCTAGCTTAAAAGAACCTTCACTCTCCTTATCTAAAGATGAAAGCGCACCGAGCTTTAGCATCTCATCGCTAAGCTGCTCTTGCTCAACACTAGAACCGAGTAGTGAGAGCATCTCACTATCCTCTAGCGTGTCGTGGCTGCGACTTTTGGGAGTAAAGCCAAACATACTTAATCTCCTGCACTCAAGCGCTGAGCAATACGTAAAGTGGCACTACGTGAGCGCACATTGGCCTCAAGCTCGGCATCTGAGGCTTTAATGGCATGACCGACTAAATCTAAAGTAGCAGTCTGACGACGAATACGATCGAGTTCTTCTGAGGTTAAAGGCACTACAGATGGCACCTTTTGCCCCTCAGAGCTATCTTTAAAGAAGGTTTTAACAATACGATCTTCTAATGAGTGGAAAGAGATAACGCACAGGCGGCCTTGAGGAGATAAGACCTTAACTGCGCCTGTAAGGGCAGTTTTGAGCTCTTCTAACTCGGAGTTAACCTCAATACGTAAGGCTTGGAAGCAGCGAGTGGCCTTATGCTTTGGAGTTGGCTTGCCAGGAATAGCACCTGCAATAACATTAGCCAAGTCCTTGGTGCTAGTAAAAGGCTCAATCTCACGGCGGCGCACAATTGCGCGGGCTACTTGAGAGGCAAAACGCTCCTCACCATAGACCTTGAAGATATAAGCTAATTGTTTGACATCATAAGTGGCAATCACGCTTTGAGCAGATTTAGGAGCACTTTGATCCATACGCATGTCCAATGGACCATCCTTGTCAAAAGAAAAGCCACGGGAGCCATCATCAAGCTGAGGAGATGACACACCGATATCTAGCAAAATACCATCGACCTTGCCCATAAGCTCTAAGCTTTCACAGACTTCTTCTAAGCGCGAAAAAGGAGTATGGACAATGGAAAAACGCGAATCTTCTTGAGCTAACTTTTGACCTACTTCAACAGCAGCTAAGTCTCTATCTAAGCCAATTAAACGCCCCTTAGGACCTAAGGATGCTAAAATTTGGCGTGAATGTCCCCCACGACCGAAAGTGCCATCAATATAGACACCATCAGCCTTGATATTTAAACCTTCAATGCACTCGTGCAATAAAACAGGAATGTGGGAGAAAGTAGCCATCAATAAATCCTTAGCGTGCAGTGGCTAAATATTGCTCTTAGCAATTAATAATTAAGCTCAGGTATCACAAAGGCTCAATAGGCATAGAGAACCTACTTTGCCAGAGCATCTTTAAACAATTGATAAACGCCCATCATCTAAACTGCCACAAAATAAAGTTTAGAGGGCGTGAGAAATTAGGCGTGGCTTAAACAAGCAAAGCACAAAAGAATAAAACATCACCTAAATCAGTCCCGTATCGCGCTATGTTGGCACTAAGCGGGGCTGCTCCTACTTGGCATTCTAAAATATTATGGTCAAGATCTCAAATTTGTAATGCCAGAAAACATGATTCTCATGGTATTTGTACCTACTTTTAATAGATACTCACGTATTACTTTTAATCTTGCCTTGCAAGAGTCCTAAAATTTTTCTTAATTAAAGCCCAAACTCTCTTTAAAATAGGCAACCAAGCGATCACAAAGCTTGATACAACCTACTTGGAGCACCAAGTGGCAATACATGCCACTTATAGCCACTCCCAATCATATCCAGCCATAAAACTCTTATCATCTAGCTGCAAAGAATGCTTATTACTAGCAAGCCAATATTTAACTTTTATTTAAACTTGTGAACTTGATCGAATTTAGAGCACAAAATTAGTGCACAAAAAAAGAGCAGATATCATCTGATACCTGCCCTCTTTTTTCAAACTATTACTTAACTAAGTAAGTATTATTCAACCTTCTTGGTAACTTGATCGAAGAAGTTTAAGCCAATTGGGTGAGTGAACTTACCAGTAATATTTGGACGGTAAGCAGCTAAAGTCTTAGCGTGGGAGATAGGAAGCACACCAACGTCCTCAGCTAATACAGCCTCTGCCTTTTGATATAGAGCAGCACGCTCTGGACCATCAGCTACGTGGGTAGCTTGGTTGATTAAGTCGATGAACTCCTTGTTCTGCCATAAGCCCTGGTTAGCGATAGGGTCGTTAGCAGCTAAGATATTGATGAAGTTATCAGGATCACCGTTATCACCTACCCAACCGATAAAGGTAATATCCCACTTGTCGGTTAAGAGCTTGCTCTTGAAGGTGGTCCAATCGTAAACATCGATCTTGGCCTTAACGCCAACCTTATCGAAGTAAGCCTGAACTGCCTCAGCTAATACCTGGCCACCAACGGTGTTGTAGTAACGAGCATTGGAGTAAGTTAAGATGCGTAACTCCTTGATACCCTTGTCAGCTAAGGTCTTCTTTGCAGCTTCTGGATCATAGGTTACAGCCTTAACATTTGGATCATAACCAGACATGAAGGTTGGGAAGAAGGAAGGAGCAAAAGCAGCATAGCCCTTGTATAAGGACTGTACCATCTCAGGTACATTAATAGCCTGAGCTAAAGCCTTACGAACCTCACGATCAGCGGTCATATAGCCGTCACGGCAGTTGTAAACCATGTAGTTTACGTTGTTACCCTCGGCCTCAAAAATTAAGGAACCGCCTTGCTTTAACTGATCGATAACATTGGCGTCAATACCATTGATGATATCTACCTCGCCATTGTTTAGAGCAACTACACGAGCAGAAGTTTCCTTCATGATCTTGTAGATAACGTTCTGAATAGCAGGCTTCTTGCCCCAGTAATCATCATTAGTGGTGAGGATTAATTGCTGACCCTTATCCCAAGCAACTAACTTGTAAGGACCAGTACCAACTGGGTTTTCCATTAAGTTGTTATTGAACTTCTTAAGGGCAGTTGGGGAGGCAATAGGAGCGGCAAAGCACATAGCCATATTACGTAAGAATGGAGTGGAGCTTTGCTTGAGCTTAATTTCGATAGTGTAATCATCGATAACAGTAGTAGAGACTACATCACCAAATACCAATGGAGCATAGGACATCTTTGGAACTAAGTTCTCTGGCATCTGGCGATCGATATTGAACTTAACAGCCTGAGCATTAAATGGAGTGCCGTCATGGAACTTTACGCCCTGACGGAGCTTGAATACATAAGTAAGACCATCTTCGCTAATAGTCCAGCTCTCAGCTAAGCTTGGTTCAATTTCAGTGTTATCTGGCTTAAACTTTAATAAAGACTCGTAGATATTGCAGTTTACGTTACCAGAGTCATTGTCATCTACTAAAGCAGGATCAAGACCTAATGGCTCAGTGGAGGTAGCGTAGAACAAGTTGTCTTGTGGCTTACGAGACATAGGAGCAGCATTAGCAGCAGAGCTTAAAGTGCCCACAGCAAAAGCTACTGACATAGCGGTAGCTAAAAGAGTCTTAGGGGAAAATAACTTCATGACAAAAAGTCCAAAAAAGTAAGTTACAACTTAAGATGTTTAAGCACGTGAATGCCAGCTAAAGCTCAAGCTTTTAGCTGCTAATAGCAACAAGATTATCAAAGCTTGTGCTTTAGCCTACATAACAGACGCAACATCCTAATCACATAGAGACGCTCAAAAACGCCTAGCCATGAAAATCAAGGCACAGCCATTTTCTTTTATGCCCTTTAAAATTTCAAGCTAACATCTCCAACTTGCGGGGCTTATCGCATTTAAAGCCCCAAAATATGTCTTTTATAAGCTCTTTTAGCTATTTTGGTGCAAAATCTCTACATTTTCCCCATTTTTGCGCAACGCTTAGCGCGCCCATTACTAGCGCCCGCCCCTAACCTACTATGGACCTCATCTGCTGCGCTATTGGCTCAAGGAGGTATTTTGGTAAGGAAAAAAATTTTTTTATCTAGGTGAGAGGCTTTATAGAGCGGGCTTTTGCGCAGGGGGAGGCACATGGAAGTGCAAGCTTTTTGTCTAGAGCTAAGTATTTGCTAAGCATCACATTTTAAGATTTCAATTGTGCACTACAGGAATTAAGGTACTTGGCCACAAGTATCATCACCTAATAATTAATGGATTAGTTCTTAAGTGATGGTGCTTTGCCAAGCTACCTTAAAGACAAAATTAAAAGCTGTTGCTTGGTATTTTAGAGCTCACCTACCAAGCGCTAGTCTTAGCCTTGATAATTGACGATTTTTGGAACAAAAAGAATTATGAAGAATTTCAAACGCTCTGCTGTCGCTTTAGCTCTTGCTGGTTTTACTCTTCTTTCCTCTTCAATGGTCAATACCACCATTGCAGCTGACGCCCAACCATTAATCAGCGCCATGCAAAACAGCCAAGGTCAGCCATCCTTAGCTCCTATGCTTAAGAATGTCATTCCTGGCGTAGTAAATATTTCTGTAAAGGGAACCAAGGAAGTGTCCTCTCCTATGTTTAACATTCCAGAGGAGTTCCGCTTCATGTTCCCTCAATTAAGCCAGCCTAACCGCCAAAGAGAGTTCCGTGCATTAGGCTCAGGTGTAATTATTGATGCTAAAGATGGCTATGTGGTCACTAACCACCACGTAGTAGAGGACGCCTCTGAAATTCGTATCGCCTTATCTGATGGCCGTGAGTATGAGGCCAAGAAGATTGGCTCTGACCCTCACACTGACTTAGCTTTACTTCAATTAAAGGATTTTGAAAACTTAACCTCCCTTGCTATGGATACCTCTGGCACCATGGAGGTAGGTGACTTCGTAGTGGCTATTGGTAATCCTTTTGGCTTAGGTCAGACTGTAACCTCAGGTATTATCTCTGCTTTAGGCCGTACTGGCTTGAATATTGAAAATATCGAAAACTTCATCCAAACTGACGCTGCCATTAACTCTGGTAACTCAGGTGGTGCTTTAGTTAACTTACGTGGTGAGTTAGTCGGTATTAATACTGCAATCTTAGGCCCTAACGGTGGCAATATTGGTATTGGCTTTGCTATCCCTGTAGATATGGTCAAGACCGTAGTAGCTCAATTAAAAGAATTTGGTGAGGTTCGTCGTGGCACCTTAGGTGTAACTGGCTCTGAGCTTACCCCTGATTTAGCTGATAACTTTGGCTTCAAGGGCAAGGCTGGTGCTTTTGTTAACGAGATTTCCGAGGGCGGTGCTGCTGCCAAGGCAGGCATTAAGCCAGGTGATATTATCACCTCCGTAAATGGCAAGAAGATCAACTCCTTTGCTGAGTTACGCGCCGTGATTGCTACTATTGGCGCAGGCGTTGAGACCAAGATTGGTATTTTCCGCGATGGCAAGGATATTAGTGTTACTGCCAAGCTCCAAGAGCCAGACACCTTATCAGGCTCTGATACTGGCGCCCTCTCTGATATCTTTGATGGCGCAACCTTAGCTAACCGCGACCAAGGTGGTGTCGAGGTAACTGCTGTAGATAATCGTTCCCGTGCTTTTGCTGTAGGCTTACGTGAAGGTGATGTGATTACCTCTGTAAATCGTGACCCAGTAAAGGACTTATCTTCCCTTAAGAACAAGTTAAGCAAGAGCAAGAACAAGTCTACTGCCTTACGTATTGAGCGTGGTTCTAGCACCTTATACTTAACTATTCGTCGCTAACGCCTAAGATGGAATAGTTGACAGTAAAGAGGGAGCGCAAGCTCCCTTTTTTATGCCTTGAGCACCACCTTTAGGGCATAGGGCATGGGATTATTGCAAGGCAATTTAGAGCTTACTACTAGTGCCAGTAATTAAGATTACTATTTTGCCCCCAATGGAAAGCCATTTAGCTGGTACAATATTCACAACAGGTGTTGATGTGGAATGAAGCTTTAGGAAGAGTTATGCCTAGCAGGACTAAATTTTACAAAAAGCCATGGTTTACCATGGGCATGCTCCCCATTTGTGTGGGCTTAGTGGCCGCTGCTATTGTTTTAAAGTTTGACCCTGATTTGGGTGAATCATTTGGCAATAAACTCTATAGTTCTAGCAAGGAGATCCATTCTTACTCATACGCCGTAGCGCGTTCGAGCTCGAGCGTGGTCAATATTTATGTCTCCCGCCTCAATAAGGACTACACTGGCATCTCTAAAGACACTGGCCAAATTACCTCTTCGGCCTCAGGTGTCATCATGTCATCAGATGGTTACATTATCACCAACTATCACGTAATTCCTTCGCTTAATGAGCCCAATCGTGCTGTCTGGGCTCAAACGGTTAATGGCAATTTACTCCAAGCCTTTATCGTTGGTTTTGATAGACGTACTGACATTGCCCTACTCAAGATTAAAGCTAAAAATCTCACCCCCATTAATATCAATCCCCGCTACCAGCCCAAGGTAGGTGATGTAGTCTTAGCTATTGGTAATCCTAATAATTTAGGCATGACAGTTACCCATGGCATTATTAGCGCCACAGCCCGTACAGGTTCTGGTTTGCTCACGCGTGAGATGATGAATATTCGTGAGGGTTTACAGGACTTAATTCAAACTGATGCCCCCATTAACTCAGGCAACTCTGGCGGTGCTTTGGTCAATAGCAATGGCGATTTAGTTGGCATTAATACAGCCTCGTTTAATCAATACCATAGCGGCACCTATGGTATTAGCTTTGCCATCCCAACTAAACTAGTAGTACGCGTCATGAAGGAGATTATCCAGCACGGTCGCGTCATTCGTGGCTATTTGGGTATTAGTGATGAAAATGACGAGCTCATTGCAGATAACTCTATCAAGGGAGTTTTAATTCGCTTTATTGACCCTAATGGCCCTGCTGCTCAATCTAATATCAAGGTGGGAGATATTGTCAAAAAGGTCGATGACAAGCCTATTAACAATGTCCGTGAGCTCATTGATATTATCTCCAACACTACTCCAGGCACAGTGCTAACTCTCACCTTAGAGCGCAATGGCAAAACTATCTTATCGCCTGTAACCTTGGCCGAAGATCGCCCTAATGTTGACTAAATGCCCTTTACCACTAAGCTAAAAGAGCTTAGGCATTAAAAAGCGCCCGCTCCTATAATTTAAATTTATGGAGGGGCGCTTTTTGTTAATAATCTTAAGTGAGCACAGCTATGGCCATATCAAGAGCTAAGATCTATGTTTTGGTTGGCAAATGGTCTTTTAGAATATGGTCAAAGAGCATAAAACCTAATTTATCTAAGAGTTCTTGCGGGACTTGCTCGCTAGACTTATGCGACGGGGCAATTTTGTAGATATGAATGCTAATAATGTAAGGTTCACCTAAAAACTCAATATAGGCTAAGCTCGAGGCACTAATACTATGCTCAGAGTCTTTTTGGGTGCAATTGAGATCGAAGATCTTCAGATCGCCAAATTTCTCTTGCATATCTACACGATGCGTAAGCGCACGCTTAATACCCTCAGAAAAAGCACCTTGGCTACGTGGGGCAAAGCGCATGGCTTGAAGCATCATATCTTTGAGCTCAATTTGTAAAGAGCGATCATTGATTAAACTACTTAAGAGCTTGGCATTATCGTAAGTACTCAAAGCATAGCGATAAGCCAGGCTTTTAGAACTATCAAGATGCTTTAAGGTCACACCCTTGCTCTTTAAGAATTGCTCTAAATCATTTTCGCCATCTAAGAACTTATACAACAACAAAGAGGTAGCAGTAGCATCACCCTCATTGAGACCGTAATACATTAAGTCACTAAGCGGAATTTCAAAGTCAGTGACTATATTCTTAGTAGCTGACGTATTTAACCAATCATTACCAATCAGACGCGCTTTATGATTAGGCACAGGCTCGTCAGAATTGACAACTTGCACGCTCTCATCTGGCCCTAAGAGGAAATTACTTTGCACTAGAGCTTGGAAGAGGGGGCCTGAATAGTCACCATTAAAGTCAGTGATATTGACCTTAATCTTATGGTTGTATGCTAAAGACTCATCTCTAATCTTAGAGGCGGCCGCATAGCTTACATAAAAGCTCATTAAATTTGCCAAAGCAAAACTGCTATTGTTGGTCATAACGAGCAAGCCATGCTTGTCTAAGACACTGATACTCGTCTTGGAGAGGAAATAATTCTCAAGGCTACTAATATGAGCGCGCAACGCTTGGGAGTGACGCACATCGGCAGTATAGAAAACTGACTCTACATCCTCAATAGCACTGAGCTTTGCATAGGTGCTATCAGCATGCTTGATGTCAATTAAATCTCCTTTGCAAGGCTGATTAAAGCACGGGCGTTCTAAGTCAGGATCGGGTGCGGCGGCGGCATAGGAGCTGATTCCTAAGCTCAAGCTTCCTAATAACATCATGAAAACTTTTAAGCTAAGCATGCAAAAATCCTAAAACTAACAGGCAATAAAAGTGCAGTGCACTTATGTGCCAAAATAGCATATGTTTCTTAGCACTATCCTAGGAAGGATTTGAGTCAAGCTCCAATAGCAGCTTGAAATTGATAGATATGGAAATATAGAAAAGAGCGTGCAAAACGCAAAAAAAAGAGGCACAGACAAGGCCCCTTAAAGAAAAGTAGTGAGTTGACTTATAAGCCGGGTTCTGTACTTATTGCTAAGTGGCAATCATTCATCTAGGCTTATCCTCGCGAATAAGCTCAAGCAATCGACCCGCCCCCAAGCGCGGACCACACTATACGGAGGCCTATTTGATCTTGCTCTAGGTGGAGTTTACCGTGCCACAAACTATTACTAGCTGCGCGGTGCGCTCTTACCGCACCCTTTCACCCTTACCTGTGCCTTGCGGCCATCGGCGGTCTGCTCTCTGTTGCACTGGTCGTGAACTCACGCTCCCCAGGCGTTACCTGGCACCTTGTCCTATAGAGCCCGGACTTTCCTCCCCCAAAACCGTATGCCATAGCGCACGTGTTTCGGCAGCGATTGCCCAGTCAACTCGGTGGCAAATTATATCACAAGCCTTGGCAAATTTGCGATGAGATTCACAAATCTTTATTGCGTTTACTAGTCATCGCCTAGGGTCTGTTAGTGCACTGAAGGCTAGATGTCCAAGCCTTGTAATTGAGCTTGCTTAAACTCACTCTCCTCAGATACGGCAGCCTTTTTAGCCCGTGAACTTGGAGGACTCTTCAAGCGCTTAGCTTGTGCCTCTAAAGCTACACTCTTAACAGGCTCTGCTGGAGCTATAGCTACTGCTGGCTCTTTGATAGCTATAGGTGCAGGATCAATAATGGCCTGCGGAGCAGGGACGGCCTGAGGCAACGGCGCTTTAGCTTTAGGGGGAGCAGCTACCTGCGGCGCAGCTGGGGCCTGATTGGCTACCGGCGCTTGTGGGGGCTGTAGAACAGCGGGGATCTCATATACATCTTCACTATAAGCTTGCTCTTTAGGTGCTTGCCCCATAAAAGCAGGATCCTGGGAGCTAAAGCTCTCTTCCTTAGCAGTAGCCTTAGGAGCTTGTTCTATGGCACTAGCTTCCTTGGTCTCTTTAGTTGTTTGAGTAGCTTTGTCACTCATAGCCTCAGGAGCTCTCTCAATTACAGGGGAGCTTATGTCCTTTGGTGTTTGCTCATCAGGGGTAGCGCCTGACTCTTGCATTTGCTGTTGCGCTTGTTTTTGTTTAGAGGAGAGGCGAGCCATGCGTGGCTTTTGGCTACTAATAGGGATAATGCCTAGATTAATTAACGAGTTACTAACGGCCTCTGCATTAGGGCAAAAGAGGGACAACATGTACTTAAAGGCATCACTATGATTGCACTTTACCAAGTGACACAATTCATGAATGAGCACTGAAGAGAGCACATTTACAGGATAGTGCACGAGCTGTAAATTTAAGCGAATTTCAGCAAAGTCACTGCGCTTGAGGCACTGTCCTAAAGGCTTCATCTTCTTAACTGATAGCTTATTGAGCCAAGTTAGCGGATCGAGCCTATAGTGCTTGTGGGTCTCATGATAGCAAGCTACAAAATGAGCCTTGAGCTTCTCTGCCATAGGGCTGGCCACACTTAAAATCTCTTGCTTAAAATACTCCTCGAGCAAGGATTGCACCCGCTCACGGCTCTGCTTGCCGCGCATTTTTACCTGCAAGACACCAGGTTTGGCCAAAGTCTTAGCAAAATAAGCCACACTATCTTGGTTACGCTTAGTAGCTAACAGCTGTGTAGCCAAAGTAGGACGCAAGGTATCGCAGGTGGTTCCATCAATCATAGCTTGCGACAAATGATGGATGTTATTGGCCGACTGCGGAACATCTGGCAAATAAGCTATCAAGGCAAAGCTTGGATCGAGCTCAAAGCCATCAACCGTAAAGAAGGTCAGCTCCTGTTCGCACAAATTCCACGTATCTTTGGGATCAAATTTACCTGTCTTATAGAAACTCAGATGCTGTTGTACATAATTAGATAAAGTTTGCTTGCCCATGGACAAAAAGTCCCTCATAGGAGGAACTACGGCCAAGTATGGAGGGGTCTTGCCTTTAGAGAGCATCAAGGCCTCGCGCTCTAGCAAGAAATTATGGTTCTTAGAGCCAAATATAACTAAACGAGCAGGCAGGGTATCGCTGCGCACGCCGACTTGCGACATCACGTTTTTATAGAGACTAAACGTAAATGGCAAGTCATCGAGCTTAAGCACGTTTTTTAAATCAATAGCTAAGAAAGGATCGTAAGGATAGTCATCGACCAGATTATCAATACTATGTTTGAGCACGGTCTTATAGCAAGGACTCAAGGTAGTCTCAGCTAAAATCATAGCTGTACTAATATCATCCCTTTCTTGAGAGTTCAGTGTAGCTCTATCTGTAAAAGGCTTGATAATAGCCTCAGTGACAATGCGCTGTGGGTCAGAGAGCATACGCGAGCTAAATAAAGTATGGTTGAAGATACTATCTTGGCTGGACTTTAAGAGGCGGGCAAATTGCTCTAAATAGAAATTATCTAAAGGATCTTTATCGACCTCAGATAAAAAGCGCCCCTGCTGCGCTCTGTGAGCCTCATGATCAATGAGGAGGGTAGCACTAATGATATTTTGCTCTTGCTGACTTTGCCTTGAGCTGGGCACAAAGTCATCAAAGGAGCTCGTAACTGTCGCCGCCTTAGCAATCTGCTCACGATCAAAGAAGTTAAAGTTATGCCATAAGCTATGCTTTGGCATGATAAGGCGGCCTTGGTTAAAAATAGGCAGAGTATATAAGGCTTGCTTATTAATATAGCCTTTGCGCAATAAATAGGCATATTTATCGGCATAGCGAGAGCGGCCCTTAGGTACTAAGGCAGGAATGATTTGATCAGGAGCTTTAACTGAGACCTCATCGCAAGGCTGTAACTCGTCGATCTCTAATAAAAAAGGCAAGCCCCAGATATAGATAAGGTCATTATCAGCAAAGCGATTGCTCTTTTGGAGAGTATAAGTTAACACGTCAAAATGCATCAAGATCTTGCTTTGCTGCTCGACGCACCAAGGGTAATAGCTATAGACAGTGTCTTTGATCATAGCCCAGGTATGATTGGGGTTGATTCTAAGCTCCAGCATACCTGTATTATCAATAGCGATCTTGATGGTTTTTAGATTGGCATTGGTACGCACAGCAAACTCTAAGTTTTCAAAGCCAAAAGACTCAGCAGGATACTGATACCAAGGTAAGGTCAAGAAACGTGCATCAATAATACCCAGATCTATCATTAAACGTCCTACCTCCTGTGCTTGCACTGTGCAACAATTTTCCAAGTCTTCACCCTACCTCCTATTTTAGAGGTAGGTATAGCTGCCAGATAGGCCGCAGCGGGGCCTGTGAAATATTAGTCTTTTAAGCTTAAAGCATAAGCATAAAGCTTATTCTTGCTCTCACCTGTCAAATCACTTACTACTTGGCAGGCTTCTTTGACCTTCATGCTATCAATCATTTTAGCTAAAGCTTTTTTAGCAGCATTAGAGAGCTCATCATCTTGCTCATTGCTCTCATGAGGGCCTACAACTAAAACAAACTCGCCACGGACTTCATCTTCATGAGCTTTAAAGTGCTCAATAAGCTCACTGACAGTGCAACGATAGATGGTTTCAAAGGTCTTGGTCATCTCACGGCACAAGGCTACAGTGCGATTAGGATCGATAGTAGCAAGCTTATTTAAAGTATTGAGAATACGACGTGGGCTTTCGTAAAACACAGTAGTAGTGTCACTTAAGCGAATAGATTGCAACTTTTCGGTAAGTTCTTTATCTTTGACAGGTAAGAACCCCATAAATAAGAACTTATCTGTAGGCAAGGCCGAAGCACACAATGCAGTAATCGCAGCACATGGACCTGGCAGTGGGATTACTTTAACTTGTAATTTAGATAAAGCGGACACCAGCTTATAGCCAGGATCAGAGATCATCGGGGTGCCTGCATCGGAAATTAAAGCTACTACTCCTCCTTGTTGCACCTCTGAGGCAATAATTTGGGCACGCTCGGCCTCATTGTGATCATTGCAGCTAATGAGCATTACCTGACCTATGCCTAATTTATCGAGCAAAATCTTAGAGTGACGTGTATCTTCAGCGGCAATTAAGCTGGCACTTTTTAAAACCTCAATAGCACGCAAAGTAATATCATCAAGATTGCCTATAGGAGTAGGAACAATATAAAGTGCACTCTCAATCATAAACATTTGGCGCTAAAACTCTTGCTTTACCTCCATGCCTCAAAGCCCCATATAAGGACTATTTACAGCAGCTTAAGTATCACCTAGAGCTCAAGGCATACAGATAAGCAAAAGCAGGCAGCGCAGCTCTCCTGTAGCATAAAAAAATAAGTTAAATCTAAGCAAGCTAGAACATCTCACTTGCATGGTTCTATGGAAGATGGGCTATGTCAATAAGTCCTAAGCTCCCTTATGGTGCCCATAGAATTTAGGCAGTTTGCTAATTTTAGCATCAAGTGCCCCTAAAAAGTCTAAACAGAGAACCAAGGCACACAAAAGAGACAAAATGAGTTAAGATTAAGATATCTGGAGCTATCTAATCTAAAAGATAGTTGTTTCTCAATTGCTGGAAAGTAGGAATAGCATCGTGCCACTCCATTCTTTTACCCATCGTATTAAGCTTAGCGCTATTGCTATTGCATTGACTTTGAGCCTTGGTGCTTGTACCTCTACTAGCGATCAAGGGACAGCCGCCATCACTACTAATGAGGCTTTTAGTCAACTCACCTTAACTCAAGCTGAGTATCAAAAGATGCTCTCTGATGCAGATAAGAACTCACGCTTCCCTGCTATGATCTTGCTCGCTCGTAGCGCCATTATGAGCCGTGATTATCAAACTGCCTCAGGCTTAATTGCCACTATGCAAGAGGAAGCCATTACTCCTTTACAAAAAGATGAGTCTTTAATTATCGAAGGCTTGCTCTACATGCATCAAAATAAGCTCACTGATGCGCTCTTTGCTTTAAACAAGATTAATGTCGCTACCTTACCTAAGAGCGCCGCTTCGTTCTTCTACCAATTAAGCTCCAATGTTGAGCTCAAGCTCTATTCAGATAGCCGTCGCGTAGCTCACTTATTAAAGGCCTGCGACAACAAGATTGCCCTCCTCTCCTTGGTCAATCCTGAAGCCCAAAAGAATGTAGCCTTACAAATTGTACATAATTTACAGCAATTACCTGCCTCTGAACTTACTGTACAACTTAATAAGAGCTCCGATCCTCTCATGAGAGGATTTATTGACTTTGCCCTCTTAGACTCCTCTAAGAGCTCCAAACTCAAGAACCAACTAGCCAAGACTTGGCTTGAAGATCATGACGATCACCCACTTAGCTTTGCCGCTGAGCAAATTGCCAAGGGCAATAATATTGATAGCTCCTCAGGCGCTGATAGCCTCATAAGTGGCAATGTCACTTCCTTAAAAGAAGGTGACAAATTAGCTGTGCTCCTGCCACTTACAGGTCGTTTTGCCTCCAGTGTAGGTGAGCCTGCTCGTTTAGGCATAGTCGCTGCCCTGCAAGATAGAAATAGCAAGCTTAAAGTTACTTTCTACGACACCAATCGCATGACCATGGCTGAAATTGCCTCGGCTTTAGGTCAAAATGGTACCAACTTTATTATTGGCCCTATCTTAAAGCCTGAGGTTGATGCTTTAATTGAAACCAATATTAAGCTCCCTGCTATTGTGTTTAATCAACCTGGCTCAGAGCGCGAGCAGTTCTACTATTTCAACTTAGGCCCTGATTATGAAGGTGCCTTGGCTGCCTCCAAGATGTACCACGACGGCCATACCCGTCCAGTAGTCATTGCCCCTGAGAGCACTCGTGGTCAACGCGCCATTAGCGGCTTTAATGATATTTGGCAACAAGCTCTGGGCAAATCTCCTGTAGCTTGTCGTTATCAAGATATCAATACCGTCCAAAGCGCCTTAACTACCTGCCCATTAAATAATGCCGACTCCATTTATATCAATGCCACTGCCAGTGATGTTATTAAGGTTCGCCCATCACTACCTGATAATGCACCTTTATATTTAACTGACCGTAGTTATATGGGCTTAAACCACAGTGCCAGTGAAGTCGCCCTCGCAGGTGCCACCTTGGGCGATATGCCATGGTTACTAACAGATAGTGCTTTAAAGCAAGATTTAATGGCCACCTTGCCTAAGGCCGATAGTCAAGTGCAAAGAATCTTTGCAGCTGCCTATGACTCTATCAATCTGTCTTTTAACCTTCACAAGCTCTCTGCAGATAAGAGCGACGTACTCCACGGCATTAGCGGTGACTTACAATTAGGCAAAGACGGCTTAATTGAAATGGCTCCAATGTGGGTCAAGCTCAGCACCACTCGCGCCACCTACTAGCGCAACTGAGTACAAGAGCGCAAAAAGCCCATCTTAGGGGAATCTTCAGATGGGCTTTTTTGTTGGTGGCTTGAAGCTTAGCCTAGGAAGGTGAAATTTGGATTGACCTTGCGTACTGGCTTCTCACCCTTGTCAGAATCAGAGCTTGCAGAGGCGCTATCATCTGAGTCCTCTGAGTCATCCTCATCAGGCTCAGCTAGGGTAAATAAGACCTTACTTGAGCTGCTCTCGGCCTCTTCTTCGTCTAACTTACTTTCTAATAGCTGACCTTCCTCGTCAGTATGGCAGGCAAGTTCAATGGAACTAAGCCACATATTAAGCGGAATGCTAAGTCCCGTATCAGAGCAGACTAATTCCATCATGGCGCTATAAGGAATGACGACAAAGGTCTTTTTGCCGTTGAAGCGAGTAGTAAAAGAGATGCGATTAGGCCAAATCTCAAAATTATCGACAAATTGGTGATAAATAGAAATGAGCATGACCCCATCGGTGACATACTGGGAGGGCACTTGAACGCCAGGACGGCTAACATCAACTAGCAGACGAGGATTAACATCGTTATCGCGTAGCCAATTATAAAAGGCCGTAAAAATATAAGAATATATGCTGGTCATTAAGGGCACCTATCATCCTGCGCAGAATAATGAAGATAATTAATTATAGTCTATTATATAAGCACTTTTCTTGGGTTTAAAAAGGACCCTTTGGGGGAGGCAAAACTTTGTGCCCTAATGCAGATCAAAAAACGCTTTTGGCCCCTCGCTTTTGATCTTAACTATTTTCCCACGAGTTGCTAAGACACAAAGTTTTGCCCCTCTTATTGATGGGGAAGGAGCTCTTAGAGATAAGAGCTAAACTGCAAGCAAGCGCAACTGAACTTGCTCGAGGCTTTGAATAAAAAAACCCTTGCTCGCTAAGAGTAAGGGTTTTTTGTAAGCAGCAGGGCATATAAATATATGCCCCTTGTTCTTGAGTCCCAAGACCCAAGAAGTAGCGCTGGTACTCGAATTAACGCTTGGAGTACTGTGGACGCTTACGAGCCTTGTGGAGACCAACCTTCTTACGCTCAACAGAACGTGCGTCACGGGTGACGTAGCCTGCCTTACGTAAAGCTGGACGGAAGCTCTCGTCGTACTGCATTAAAGCACGGGTTAAACCGTGACGGATAGCGCCAGCCTGACCAGAGATACCACCACCAGTTACGGTTACGTAGATATCAAACTTGCCAGAAAGCTCTAAAAGCTCTAATGGTTGAGCAACAACCATACGTGCAGTTGGACGACCGAAATATTGCTCTAAAGTGCGACCATTGATAGTCATCTTGCCATCGCCCTGCTTGATGAATACACGAGCGGTGGAGTTCTTACGACGACCGGTGCCGTAGTACTGATTTGCAGCCATTTGCTATTGCTCCTTATAACTTAAGTTCTTGAGGCTGTTGAGCACCATGATTATGAGTCTCACCAGCATATACCTTTAGCTTGCGGAACATAGCACGACCCAAAGGACCCTTTGGAAGCATGCCGCGAACAGCAGTCTCTAAGACTTGCTCTGGCTTACGAGCGATTAACTTATCGAAGGACTCAGCCTTAATACCACCTGGGAAACCAGTGTGGTGATAGTACATCTTGTCTTGGCCCTTATTGCCAGTTACCTTGATCTTGGAGGCATTGATGACGATGATATAGTCACCAGTGTCCATGAATGGGGTGTACTCTGGCTTGTGCTTACCACGAAGACGGGTGGCAATTTCAGTGGCAACACGACCTAAGGTTAAGTCGGTTGCGTCTACAACAAACCAATCACGCTTGATGGTAGATGGCTTGGCTACATAAGTTTTCATTAAAAAACCCTTTTATTTTGAAGGATGTAATCCTTTAAAACTTTCAGCTCTCAAATAGGGCTGATCTCAAAAAAACAAGCATTCCCATGCTTGCATCAAATCACTTGGGTGGGAATCCAAATAACTCGATAAGAGGGGCTCGAAGATTATACACTATTCTAAAATTAGCTCAATGCTATTTTTCAAAAAATTCCCATATTTTTCGCTTTTGTTTAACCTGCAAGCTCCAAGCTTACCTACTTGTCGACCACTAAAGCCATAAAAATAGCCGCTATGAAGGGATATTTGTGTCATTTAAGAGAAAAATGTGGTGCTCAAAGCACCAAAAAGCGGCACGAGATGTTAAATTTTTTTGGCCCCGCTAAAAACAAGTAATTACATACTATTTACAAAGATTTTACGAAAAAAATTGCAGGATATTAGGGCTACTATTGATAATCTGTCTCTTTTAGAGATGCATTCTTGATATAATGCTGTGTTTTTGCTATCAAGAGAAAAATGAGCTGCACGTGGTATTAAGTAAGCCATGGGGGCGCCCTATGGACTTAAGACAGCATTTTATTTTTCACTGCCAGTTAACGCACCCTTAATCTCAAAAGGCGTTAACTACATGATAACGGGTTAAAGGACGCTATATTTTATAGGTCTAGCTGTTTGGATCTTACTTTCCTTAAATTGAAGATCCTTAAGTTGCAAAACTTAAGAGCTCGAGCTCTTTATTAAACATAATTCACAAGCCTTATCTCTATCCTAAGTGCCAAGCTTTGCCTTGCCTTTGGGAGCATTAATGCTGTGTCTTAAATTTAAATAAAGGGTCACTTGCTTCAATTGAGGTTGAATTTAGTTTTTCACTAAGCGTGATTACGCTGCTTAAGAAAACCTTTAACTTAAAAATTTAAAGGCTGGATTTACCCTCTTTGAGATAGAAGAGATACGTACTGCACATCTTGCTCTTGATTTAACATTCAATACTTACAGCTCGTCACATGTAAGGGCTTTTTACATAGAAGCACGAATTAAGACATGTGTATTAGAGGACAAGCTTGTGCTGTTATATCTCTTAAAGCGCATTTTAATGCTCATACCAGTATTATTCTGCGTCTCTATCCTAGTCTTCCTGATTATGAGAGTGTTCTCTCCAGATCCAGCTCTCATTGTTCTTGGCCAACACGCCACCACTGAGTCTATCAACGCTTGGCGTGAGAGTATGGGCTTTAATGAGCCAATTTTGACCCAATACTGGAACTACATGGTAGCTATGTTCCAAGGTGACTTTGGTAATTCCTTCTTTACCAACAGCCCAGTAACTAGCGAAATCATGGCCCGTCTGCCAGCTACTATTGAGCTTGCAGTGCTTGCCATTATCATTGCTTCTATCGTAGGCGTGATTTTCGGTGTAGTCTCTGCCGTTAAGAAGAACTCCCTTATTGATAACTTCACCATGACCACAGCTTTAATTGGTGTATCCATGCCTGTGTTCTGGCTCGGTATGTTACTCATCATCCTCTTTTCAGGTATCTTGCACTGGGTTCCATCTGGCGGTCGTATCGACACCTTATTAAGACCATATGACGGTACTGGCTTTTATCTTTATGACACCCTCATCATTGGTGACTGGGAAGCCTTCTTTAATGCCTTGCAGCACGCTATCTTGCCTGCTATGACCTTAGCTTGCTACTCCATGGCTATTATTACCCGTATGACCCGCTCTAGCATGCTCGACGTCTTACACCAAGACTATATTCGTACTGCTAAAGCTAAGGGCTTAAGCCCAGTACGTGTTATCGGTAAGCACGCTTTCCGCAATGCCTTATTGCCAATTATTACCGTTATCGGCTTGCAATTTGGTAGCTTGCTCTCAGGTGCCGTGTTAACTGAAACCGTATTCTCTTGGCCTGGTATTGGTGCTTACTCTGTAGAGAGCATCATGCGCTCTGACTTCCCTGTAATTCAGGCTGTAGTTTTAATTGTGGCCTTTATCTTCGTATTCATGAACTTGGTTGTAGATCTGCTCTATGCAGCACTCGATCCACGTGTTAAGTATGGTGCTGAGGGCCAATCATAAAAATGTCTGACTTAAATCAATTAAAAAAGCCACGCTCTTCACGCTTAGGTGATATGTGGGCTTCCTTGGCCTCCAACAAGGCTGCCTTATTAGGCATGATTATCATTGCCTTATTGGTATTAATTGCAGTGACCTTGACCATTACCCAGGCCATGGGCATCAATCTTCTGCCTTATGATCCAAACTTAGCTAACATGGATAAGGCCTTTATTGCCCCATGTGCCGAGCACTGGTTTGGTACTGACCAGTTAGGCCGTGACATCTTCTCTCGTGTACTAGATGGCACCAAGATCTCCTTATCTGTAGGCTTAGCTGCTGTGTCTATTTCTTTAGTAGTAGGCACTATCTTAGGCGCTATGGGTGGCTTTTATGGCGGTCGCTTAGATAACTACTTAATGCGTTTAATGGACGTTATTTTATCTGTACCATCTATCTTATTAGCTATTGCCTTCATGGCTGCTATGGGTCGTGGTTTAGATAAAGCCGTCTTAGCTATTGGTTTAGTATCCATCCCAGAGTATGCACGTATTGCTCGCTCTTGCGTGATGTCCGTTAAGGCCAATGACTATATCCAAGCAGCGATCGTAACTGGTGACTCCAACTTACGTATTATCTTCCGCCACATCTTACCTAATATCACTTCCCCTATCGTGGTACGTGCTACTTTAGGTATTTCCACTGCGGTGCTCGATACTGCTGCTTTAGGCTTCTTAGGCTTAGGCGTACAACCACCATTTGCAGAGTGGGGCGACATGTTAGCTCGTTCTCGTAGCTTCATCTTCTCCGCTCCTCACACTCTGATCTTCCCTGGTCTGGCTATTACTCTTACCGTGCTTGCTTTCAACCTCTTTGGTGACGGTCTGCGTGATGCCTTAGATCCACGTTCGCGCCGCCGCTAGGAGAAATACCATGTTATTGGAAGTTGAACATTTAACAACTGAGTTCACCACCCGTCGCGGCATGGTACGTTCTGTTCGTGACGTCAGCTTTAGTATTGATAAGGGTGAAATCCTTGCCTTAGTAGGTGAGTCTGGTTCTGGTAAGTCCGTTACCTCCTTATCCATTATGGGCCTGCTTGCCTCCAATGGCCGCGTTGCCCCTGGCTCTAAGATCATGTTTGATGGCGTAAACTTACTGGATTTAAGTGAGCGCAAGATGCAGCACATTCGTGGCAATAGCATCTCCATGATCTTCCAAGAGCCAATGACCTCTTTAAACCCTATTTTCACTGTAGGTGATCAGATCTTAGAGAGCATTCAATTGCACACTAAGCTCTCTAAAAAAGAGGCCCACGAGAAGCTCTTACATATCATGGATACTGTAGGTATTCCTAACCCTGCCAAGCGCATTAAGGACTACCCACACCAGATGTCAGGTGGTATGCGTCAGCGTATTATGATTGCCATGGCTATGGCTTGCCAGCCAAAGCTCTTAATCGCCGACGAGCCAACTACCGCTTTGGACGTAACTATCCAAGCCCAGATCTTAGACTTGATCTATCGCATGCGTGAGCAATTTAATATTTCTGTATTGTTAATTACTCACGATTTAGGCGTGGTAGCCGAGGCTGCCGATCGCGTCGCTGTTATGTACTGCGGCCGTATTGTAGAAGAGGGTACTACCAATGAGATCTTAACTGATCCAAAGCACCCTTATAGCTTAGGCTTATTAAAGTCCATTCCACGTTTAGATGAGCAAAGCGAGCGCTTATTTATGATCCCAGGCATGGTACCTCCTCCAGAGGAAGTACCAGTAGGTTGTGCTTTTGCCGACCGCTGTGAGCATGCTTGTGAGCAGTGCCGCGCCCAATTACCTGAGCTTATGAGCTTAGGTCAGCGCAAAGTTCGTTGTGTTAAATATCTTCAAGCCTAATTTGAGAGTTGATTATGAGCAATACAACTAATGAGAACAAAGAAGTTCTCTTATCTATCAAGGGCTTATGTAAGCACTTTGAGCTTAAAAGCGGCCTGTTAAATAACAAGACTAGCTACTTAAAGGCTGTAGATAACTTAACTTTAGACATCTATAAGGGTGAGTGCTTTGGTTTAGTAGGTGAGTCAGGTTGCGGTAAGACTACCTTAGGTAAGATGATTGCAGGCTTATACAAGCCAACTGCAGGTGAGATCTTATTTAATGGCGTAAACTTAGGCGCTATCAATCGCAATGAGCGTCGTAAGTATGCCCGCGACATCCAGATGATCTTCCAAGATCCATACTCTTCTTTAAATCCACGTATGACTGTCGAAGAGATCATCTCCGAGCCTATGATTGTAAATAAGACCCACCAAGGCGCTGAGATTTCCAAGCGCGTGGAGTACTTATTAGAGTGCGTAGGCTTAGCTAAGCAATACAAGACCCGCTATCCACACGAGTTCTCTGGTGGTCAGCGTCAGCGTATCGGTATTGCCCGTGCTTTAGCCGTATCCCCACGTCTTATCGTCTGTGACGAGGCTGTATCTGCTTTGGACGTGTCCATTCAGGCTCAAATCTTAAACTTACTCGATGATTTAAAGGCTGAGTTCGGTTTAACTTACTTGTTCATCGCTCACGGTTTAGCTGCCGTTAAGCACATCAGTGACCGTATCGGTGTTATGTACTTAGGCTCTTTAGTCGAAGTAGCTCCAAAAGAAGCTATCTACGACAATCCTATGCACCCATATACTAAGTCCTTGATCTCCGCTATTCCGATTATCGATCCGAACAAGCGCAAGGAGCGTATCTTGCTCAAGGGTGATTTACCAAGCCCTATCGATCCTCCAAAGGGCTGCCGCTTCAATAGCCGCTGCTTCGTTGAGGATTGTCAGTTCAAGCAAGAGCCTCAAATCTTAGTGCCACAGGGCAATCACTTAATTGCCTGTAAGCATGTCAGCGAAGGCGGCATCGTCAAGCACTAATTAAGTAAAGCTTAAACACAAGTATGTCCATTAAAGCAGGAGCCTCCAGCCCCTGCTTTTTTTATACCAGCCTATCGCAAACATCACAAAATTAATTATACATATAGCTTGCTTTTTTTGCATAATATAAAGTATGATATTATGAACAAGAACTATTCTTCCCTTGAATTATTTGCAGGCGCAGGAGGCTTGGCTTTAGGAATTAGCCAAGCAGGCTTTAAACATCTAGCCTGCATCGAGCGCAATGGCGATTGCTGTGCCACCTTAGAGTACAATCAGCTCGCCCCTACCATTTTATCTGACGTAAGCACTATCAACTTTAGCAGCTTCCAAGGCGAGCTAACCTTACTTAGCGGTGGCCCACCTTGCCAACCTTTTTCTATGGGCGGTAAAGCTCGCGCTTTTAATGACGAGCGCAATATGTTCCCCCAAGCCCTGCGTGCCATCATGGAAACTAGACCAAAGCTCTTTATCTTAGAGAATGTACCAGGCCTTTGCCGCGCCACACTTGCGCCCTACTTTGCCTACCTGCTTAAAGCCTTGCGCTATAGCACCCTTCCTCTAAGCCTAAGAGCATCTGATAAGATTACCTATCTTGAGCATGAGCAGCTACTGACAAGCTATCTACAAGAGCATCCTGAGACTCAAGAGTCCTACCAAATTCACTATAAGCTCTTAAATGCTGCCGACTACGGTGTAGCCCAAAGCCGCAAGCGCCTGATTATCGTAGGCATTAGAGCCGACCTCAAGCTAAATTGGGACTTCCCTTCTCCCAGCCATAGCAAAGAGAGCCTCTTGTATAGCCAATGGATTAGTCATGATTATTGGAAAAAGCATCAGCTTCCCATTCCAAAGCCAAGCCATTGCCCTTACACTCTATCGCAATTAGAGCGCATTGAGCGTCAACACTTAGCTCATCCATTATTCCCTTGGCAGACTACCCGTGACGCTCTCTTATCACTACCTGCGCCGCGACATCATAACCTAAAGGCAAGCTCACCAAGCCTTAAAGTAAGAGCTGATGGGATTGGGAGTGCTACCCTTGACAATCATATTCTGCGTCCTGGCGCTAAGGCCTATGCAGGCCATAGTGGCAGTGCACTAGACCTCCCTGCCAAAACCATTAAGGCAGGTACCCATGGAGTGCCAGGGGGCGAGAATATGATCTGTTTAGATGATGGCAGCGTACGTTACTTCACTGTGCGTGAATGTGCTAGATTACAAGGCTTCCCAGATGATTATCACTTCATAGGCTCATGGAGCAGCTGCGTGCGTCAAATCGGCAATGCCGTACCCGTTCCCCTCGCCAAGACCATTGCTCTCTCCTTGATAACCGCCCTAACAGCCCAAGAGCTATGATCACAGAGCTGCGCGCTAAGCGCGCAGTGGCGTGGGCAGGCACACCAGTGGCCTTGGAGGGCGGCTGTGAGATTTGCAGGGTCTAGAGACGAAAAAACCACCTAGATGGTGGTTTAATGAAGTGGTGCTGATACCGAGAATCGAACTCGGGACCTCACCCTTACCAAGGGTGCGCTCTACCAACTGAGCCATATCAGCACTAAGAGAATTGTTGGGCTTAATGTTTTAAGAAGGCCCTAAAACAAAAAAACCACCTAGATGGTGGTTAATGAAGTGGTGCTGATACCGAGAATCGAACTCGGGACCTCACCCTTACCAAGGGTGCG
>Burrito_p2__coassemble_543_pt1 | contig 33867 bp, 19 predicted proteins | sample Burrito_p2__metabat2_low_PE_016 | metagenome-assembled genome bin Burrito_p2
TTATTTAAGGCTTTACTCTTAAGTACTGAGGATAGTTTCCTTTTTGCCAAGACCACCAAGACCCAAGAATTTGTCTCTGTCATGCAAGCACTGGCCGATGCGCCTTTGGGCAATTTGGTTAATGACTTTGAATTTGTCATTAACAATACAGGATATGAAGAGTGGATTAAGCTCTCAGGTGAAGATGAGCGCTTGGATAATATTGCGACCTTAAAGAACTATTTAAGCGACTTTAAAAAGACTCAAGATGATGAGGTGAACTTAGCTGACTTTATTGCCAATGTCACCTTGATGACCAGTGCCGATGAAAGTGCCCCTGATCAGGCAGTGCGCTTAATGACAGTGCACAATGCCAAGGGCTTAGAGTTTGATTATGTCTTTGTGGTGAGCTTAAACGAAGCCGTCTTTCCAAGCAAAAAAGCCATTAATGAGCTCAATGTTGAAGAAGAGCGCCGTTTAATGTATGTGGCTATGACCAGAGCTAAAAAGCAGCTCTTTTTATCAGAAGCAGGCGGCTTTTTACAAAATCGCCAAGACCCACAGGCTAAAATCCAGCGCCTGCCATCGCGCTTCTTATCAGAAGTTCAGGCCGATGAGGTAGTAGAAATTGGAGCAGCCATGCTCAAGGAGCAAGCTAGCCAAGATACTCTAGTTTACGAAGAGCGCAACGATACCATGGCTGTAGGCGAGCACTTTGAGCACAAGCTTTTAGGTGAGGGTATTGTCCGTGAGGTTAGAGCCTTTGAAGGTGAGTATTTAGTCTTTTACCCCAAGCTCGGTCGTGAACGCACCTTATCCTTTACGGCCACTAACTTTAAGCGCCTTACGGAGAGTGCCCCTGCACCAGCTACCGCTTTAAGCTCAGCCCCAGAGAGTAGTGCTCTCCCTCTAGTAGTTGGCGCCCCAGTACATAGCTCTAGCAGTGCCACTGCCGAGAGCTTGCCGCATCCTGCGCCGTGCTCGCTAAAGCCTAGCCTCTCATGTAGTGAGCCACTAGAACAGTGCCTAGAGACAGAGCTGCCCCACCCTGAGAGACAGGCTAAGAGACCTGGGGTGACCTTAAGCTATGCCCAATTCTTAGCCCAAGCTAAGCAGGGCAAGTCAAGCTCTCATCAGTCTGCCCAGATAGCCAAGGCCGCAGTTGCCGCTAGTGCCCATCCTGAGCGCAGCGCCTATAGCGCTCGCGCTGAGCGTTCACAGTACTTAGTAGAGGCTGGCTCTAGTGCTCCAGCCTCTCAGGCTCAGGCAGCTTTGAGTCCAAGTAAGAGCAGTAGTGCTCCTGCCATGCCATGGGGTGAGCCTAAAGATAATTGGGCAGCAGCTCAGAACTCGCTCTTGCCTGAGGTGCATTGTAGTCGCGTCTTAAGTGCCAGTGAATGGTTAGCTGAACAAGCCCAGCCTTCAAGAGTGGCACCCGATAACTCGCTCTTTGATTTAGCGCATCATGTGGAAGATTTTAGTTATGATGAGAGCGCAACCGTAGGGGCGGCTATGGAAAGTGAGATCAATCCATGGGGCCAGCCTGATTTTACCCAGCTCGCCGCTGTGCCTAGTTGGGCAGCATATGCCCCGCTAGAGCCAGAACTAGAGGAAGAGGAGGCCGAGGCTGCCTTATCAAGTTTTGCAGAGCCTAGAGCTCTCGTAGCAGAGAGCCCCATTCCTAGCCCTATGAGTTTTGCTGAGTATGGGGCACAGTCACGCCCAGCTCCTGCTCCAGCTCCATCGCCTGCTCCAGCTGGGCGCACGGTTCAGGCTAAAGCTAAGGCTCAGAGCACGGCCGCTCTTTCGGCCTATCAGGTGCCAAGCTTTATTGCAGAGCGCGCTCACAAGGCTGAGGAAAAGCGTATGGCCTCTGCCGCCTCGGCCATTAATAACTTTAAGCTCGATGTCGGGCAAGGCTATGGCTTTAAAGATCTCAGTACTATCAAAAGCTCCCTTAAAGGACATAATCCATACTTTGATGAAGACTGGGACGATGAGGACGAGGATTAGTGTCTCTCTGTAAGCTTGTGCTTAAAGCTCAGATCTGGATGCTCATGTGATCTTGCCGCCTTGGTAAGGATAGGGGCTCCTTGAGCTAGTATGCAGCCATGATAGCGGAGCACCGTGCCATGCTCTTACTTACTAAGTGAGGCGGCCAGCTTGTAGCTTGGGCCCTTGGGTATAAGGCAAGGAGTCTTGGTAGTAGCTGAGTGCGTAATGGCTGCAGGTGTATGAGCAGCGCAGGGGGCGACTGCCTAAAGCTTGTTGCTTAGTTTTAAGCGCTGCAAGCGCATGGGCGTGAAGAGTGTGAGTGACTTGAGTGCTGATAAGAGTGGTTCTGATGGTTGGCTGGCTAGAGTAGGTGGCTTGGCTCTGGGGCAGGAAGCTGCTTGTTTAGATAGGAGCCGGCCTACTTGTTCTGTTTAAGTGTGGGGTGCTTGAGGGAATGGAGGCAGCGGCCGTGATGGCCGCTGCGCTGGTTCCTGCGCCGCTCTAGGAAGGGACGCTTACACTCAGGAGAGCATGGGGATATGTTTGGTGCTTATCCTAAGTAGCTCTTGTGAGGGAAGAAGATCTTGTGGGTGTGCAAGCTCATCTGTTGCTTTAAGACGTGATTGCCAATATAAGATCCGATGATAGCACCGATAAGACCTGCAATTAAGGCAGGGACAATGCTATGGGCGCTAAAGAGGCTAATCTTGAAGATCATGCCAATGGCATAGACACTAATGGAGCAGCCAATGCTAGTGAGCAGACCGCAGGTATTAAAGCGACGTGAGAACATGCCCAAGATAATTGGCCAGACAAAAGCACTTTCTAAGCCGCCAAAGGCAAAGAGGTTAATCCAAGCAACTACATCCATAGGAAAGAGAGCTAAGATAATGGCAATCACGCCCATGCTCATAGCAGTACCTTTGACAATAAGCTTTTCGTGATAGCTTAAATTGTTCTTAACTGAGTCCTCAATAAGCTCATGCTCGCTCTCATGCTTATCTTTGTGTAAGGACTTAAAGAGATCTCGCACTACGGCAGAGGCAGCTGCAATTAATAAGGAGCTTACAGTACTCATGGTAGCTGCTAATGGTCCTAAGATAGTGACACCTGCAATTAAAGGATGCATGTGGGTAGCAATTAAGGTAGGAATCACAGTATCTGTACCACCTGCTGGCATTTGAGTGACAACAGCACGGGCTAATACGCCAAGCATAGTCATACCAATCATTAAGGCGCCGCAAACTAAGGTGGCAATAATCATGGACTTATGGAGCTCATGGCTGGATTTATAGCTCATGCAGCGTACTAAGCTCTGCGGTAAACCTACAGTGGCAAAGCCTACTAAAATCCAAGTGGAGAATAAGAGGCCAATTGGCAAAGCACCACCAGCGTCATACTCTAAATTGCGGCTAATGCCTGTAGCCTCGTTAATATTAACTTGACCAATGGTGTCCATGACTTTCTCTAGGCCACCACCTTCACTAATAATGACATAGCCTAAGACAAACATGCCTGTGAGCATTAAGAAAGCACAAATGGCATCGGTAATGGCCACAGCTCTAAAGCCACCTGAGGAGTACAGTACGGTCACTAAGGCAAAGATAACTAAGCCTAATTCATAATTGATGCCTGTTAGACCTGCAAAGATCTGGGCGCCACCAATGAATTGACCGACAATCATAGCAATAAAGAAGATAATGAGTAATAAGGCCAAGACTAAAGAGACTACCTTGGACTTAAAGCGCTCATAAATCAGATCAATAACTGTCAAGCTATCGGTACGATGGGACAAGATAGTAAGACGCTTGGCTAACACGCCTAAGATTAAAAAAGCCGTAATAATTTGCGGAGCGGCAAAGACCACCCAGCCTAGACCTAAGTTCCAAGCAATACCAGGGCCTGAGACAAAGGAGGATACAGAACCATAGGTAGCTACCAAGGTCATTGCTAGTACCACACCACCTAAGCTCTGGGAGCCTAAGAAATATTCCTTTTTGAAGTTGGTGGCACGATTAGCTCTATAGGAAGTGACATAACCTACAGCCAATAAGACTATAAAGAACAGCGCAATCGGCACTAAAGGTAAGATATTGTTCATGCTAAGACTTACTCCTTAGACTCTGTATTTTGGTGACGTACTGAGGCTACGTTTAAAGGGCAGTTTTTCATAAAGCCCTTAACGAGCACAATCACGCTAACGACTGAGAACACATAGCCGCCTAGGCAGCTTAAAACAAACCATAAAGGTAAGTGCCAAATGCTGACAGTAGAGTCATGGGTTAAGAAGATAGCTAACCAAAAAACCACGGTGACAATTATGGCGGCAATCAAGGTATAGAGTGCTTCGGCATCTAATTGCTTGAAAGTAGCTGCGTATTGTTCGTCTGTAAGTTGGTTCTGAGATTCAGATGGTGAGGTACTCATAATCAAGTCAGTCCTTATTCTATACTCAGGGTGCTCCTTTAAAATTACACAACAACAATGCAGGAGCACTATGCTTAAGCGCACAAGGATTGTAGCAAGCAAAATGACACAATAGTGCAAATTGTCAGTAAAGTAGCATTAGGTTCACCAAAGCCCCATAAGCTGCCATTTAGCCTACTGCACTTGTATGGTAGACCATCTATATAAGATGGCTATGCTCATTCAGTTAGCCTAGGCTTAGTAAGGGGCGCAGCCTTGATAAATAGGGGCGGTTGCACTTAGCTACCCAGACATCAACTACCCCATTTGATGATGACTGTAGTATGGCAAAAAATTCACGTGACTCTTAGCTAAAGCTATGGCTAACTCTAATTATTAGTTAGTGGCTGTAGCTCTTGCCCAAAACACGTCAAATTTAGCTAAAAATGAGAAAAAATTATCAAAAAGCTATCAAAAAGCCTGCAAAACTTCCTAAAAAGTGCATTTTGGTACCTTATCGGTATTTATTTAATCTCTTAATAAAATCTCTTTATTAAATTCCATAAGGAAAATAATCCCATATACACTAGGTTTAGCTATCTTTAAGGAAGTATTTACTTAAGTTTTTCTTATGCAAATAATTGCTTTGTTGCAATCAAAATTGCACTCTGGTTTACAGTAGCAAGTAGGAGGAACTAGTGCCAATATAGGTGGTATGCTTAGCAAAGCTGAAGTTTGCACACTAATAGTAGAAGAGGCACGGTTAATTGCAGGCTAGGGAAAAGCGCGAGCTTATGGGGGACAGGTGAGAACTCTTTTCATACATGCCCCTATTTTAGTGCGCTTTTGAGCTATTTATGTATCTATGACGAGCTGTCAATACGATATAAATCAACTTAAAAAAAGTTTTATGTTTAGCAAAGAATTTTTATTTAACTTTGTCGTTAGTGAATATGAGTTATAAAGCTTGACGGCATGGAGTATGCCGTAGAATCTTGCTTATCACATGTTTAAAGGAATATTTTATGGCAATTTATGTTAATACCAATGTCAGCTCCTTGCACGGTCGCAGAAGCTTAAATAATGTACAAAATAGCCTTTCAACCACCTACCAGCGCCTCTCTTCAGGTATGCGCATTAATTCAGCCAAAGACGACGCTGCTGGCTTACAAATCGCCGATCGTTTAACCACTCAGATCAATGGTTTAAATCAGGGCAACCGCAATACCAATGATGGTATCGCCTTAGCTCAGACCATGGAAAGTGCCTTAGACGAGACCTCTGGCATGCTCCAAAAGATTCGTACCTTAGCTGTTCAGTCTGCTAACGGTACCAATACTAAAGAAGACCGTGAAGCTATCAATAAGGAAGCCAACCAGCTCTTACAAGAAATCACCCGTATTGCAGATCAGACCAAGTTTGGTGGCAAGACCATGTTAAAGGGTGCTACTAAGGGCTCTATTTACAATACTTTAGCAGCAGCCAATCCAAAGGGTTCGGCAGGTAAGATGACCTTACAGGTAGGTGCTAATAAGGGTGATGAGATTAGCTTTGATGTAGGTAACTTTACCTTCAAGGGCATTTATACTGCAGCAGGTGTCAAGTATGAGAAGGGCTATGATTCTGGCGCAGGTGCGTTAAAGCTAGATACTGCCTCTGGTGCCAAGGAAGTTATTTCCATGATGGACGGCATGATTAAGACCGTAGACGCACAGCGCTCGGGCTTGGGCGCCATTCAAAATCGCCTTGAGTCATCCATCCGCAACCAAGCTAACGTTGCAGCCAACCAGGCTGATGCCCGTTCCCGTATCCGTGATGCTGACTTTGCAGAAGAGTCTGCTAACTTAAGCCAGCAGAGCATTATTCAGCAGGCAGCTACCTCCATGCTCATGCAAGCTAACAGCCGTCCTCAATTAGCCCTCTCCATGTTAGGCTAAAGGCACGACTAAGCTTAGCATCTAGGCCTATTTCAGATTTTTCGCTCACTCAAGGCCCTCACTATCAATCCCGATAGTGGGGGTCTTGATGTTTTAGAAGAGCCTGTCCTTGCAATAGAGCCTCAGCTTCAATAGGTAATCCAGCTCTCATCTGTCTCCATGGGCAGTGGCAAGAAAATTAAGCAGCAGCGGTGCACTCAAGTAAAGAGGAGAGGGAGGATTGCAGGCTCTAAGGCTGTGAGGGGAAGCAAGGAACTGGGCTCTTAGAGCCCCAAGGCCCCAGCGTAAAACTTAGGCCTTGGAGGAGAGTTATGAGGGGCTCTTTTTTTGATGTAGGAGCTATATGCTCTTAGAGCTTGGCGGCGGTGGCCTTGATGAACTCGGCTACCTGAGGGCCAATGTCTGGGTGTCTTAAGGCCACCTCAATAAAGGTTTGGGTATAGCCTAATTTATTACCACAGTCATGGCTATGGCCAACAGCTGCATAGGCATGGACGTTTTCGATATTCATTAACAGATCGATAGTATCGGTTAATTGGAACTCGCCGCCTGCGCCTAATGGGGTACGTCTAAAGAGTGGCCAAATTTCAGCAGGTAGGACATAACGACCAACTACAGCATAGTCAGATGGTGCTTCTTCTACTAATGGTTTTTCAATAATGCTCTTAATTGGTACGTCCATACCAGGCGCAAGCTCAGCATTATCAATATCAACAATACCATAAGAGACGACGTCCTCATGTGGTACCTTTTCGACCATAATTTGAGCAATGCCTTTTTCTTCAAAGCGCTTGACCATGGCAGCTAAGTTTTCTTTGTGCAAGTCTGCATGGATAGGGTCTAAGATGACATCAGGTAAGAGCACAGCAAAAGGATTTTTTCCTACAATTGGGTAGGCACACATAATGGCATGAGCCAAGCCCTTAGCCTCGCCTTGGCGTACGTGCATGATGGTGACATCTTTAGGAATAATATTTTGTACCTCAGAGAGCAGTTGACGCTTAACACGCTTCTCTAAGGTAGCCTCTAACTCGAAGGAGGTATCAAAATGGTTTTCAATGGCATTCTTCGAGGAGTGGGTTACTAAGACAATATTCTTAATACCTGCTGCTACAGCCTCATTAACCACGAATTGAATTAAAGGACGATCCACCAGCGGGAGCATTTCCTTTGGAATAGCTTTAGTAGCTGGTAAAAGTCGAGTGCCCAGTCCTGCAACTGGAATAATGGCATATTTAATATTGCCATAGTTCATATCTGGCATAGCAATCCCCACTATGTATGAAAAAAATTAGTACTACCATTATGCCACACAACATATAGCTAAAGGCGTTTAAGCAAGCTTAAAACATAAGACAGTATATATTTTGCCATTCCTTGCTCTAGCGCCTGTTGCTCCCTATAGCGTGATGGCATGGGGCTCTATATTTAAAGCTTATAGTACTTTAGAACTGAGATAGTAAAAGAGGGCTTGCTTGGAGGGGGCAAGGGGAGCTCTAGAGCTTATTAAGGGGCGCGGCATTTTTTGTTTGGGAGAGCTGAAAATAAGAGAGGTCAGACCCTGGCAAGGTCTGACCTCAAGACCAAGGCACTAAGTGCCCCGGCAAAAGACTTGGAATCTTCATTTTACTCCATGTTTAGGGGTACTGGCGCTCTCATTTTCTGAGTTTTCAAAATTTTCTTGAGCGCAGGCTAAATTTGGAGCCTGTGTACTTGTATTTTCATCTTGATTGGTCTTAGCTTTGTGCACATCCTTGAAAGCGGCAAAAGCCTCAGGGTGACGGCGCATAATGACCAAGAAGACAAATAAGGTAAAGGTTACATTAATAATAGTACTACCAAAGGTCTTATAGTCAACCCAATAAGACTCGGCAGTCTTAGCATCAATATTGAAAATTTGTGGTAAGTGGAAGGCAATTACCATGTTCAACAAGCCTGCAAAGACAAAGTAGACCATGAAGTAGGAGCCCAATTTAAACCAAATATGCTCAGGAATTGGCATTTCCTTGCCAAAGAGATAGGCAAATGGATTGCGACGGAGTATAAATTGGCAAACAAAAATAGTAATCGCTAAAATCCAGTTAACTATGCTTGGTTTCCACATAATAATGGCTGGGTCTTTGAGTAAAATAGTTGGCAGACCAAAGAGTAGTACTGCAATAGTTAAAAAGACTTGCATACGGGAGGCTTTGCGCCACAGCAAGTATTGCAAGGTAAAGGACAATAAGCAGCAGGCAATAATTACACTGGTAGCTAAGACCAGCTCCTCAGACCAACGGTAAGTAACGAAAAAAGCAATGGCAGGTGCAAAATCTAAGATCTTCGCGAGCATGGGGTTTCCACAAAAAGAAAATGAGTAAAATACAAGTGAATTGATTGCAAAGCGATCTTACTATTATCGCAAAAAAGTTAATAGGTAGCACAAAAACATCTAGCTTATGCTATAGGGCGCACACTAAGGTAGTTAGAGATATCTATTTTAGAGTGAGCTTTTTGCTTTATAATATAGCCATTGTAGTGTAGTTTAGTCTTAGTGTGCTGGAAAAATTGTCCCACAGGGCCAAAAAGTATGAGTTTGATAACGCTTTATAGCGTCCGCTCTTGCTATAATTATCTGACTAAGTTGAGATACTTTCAGTAGAGCTTGATTGCTAGTATGTTAGTCAATACTTGATTGTGAGTTGCTTTATTTAGTATCTTGTTAAGCCTTTTAGTTCAATTTATCTGTTTGCTTGCAATATGCTTTTTATTGTTGCTGCTTTATTAGCTTGAGGTAATGGGTTTTCCTAAATATCACTAGTATTTTTGCCGTTTATATTCATGTGACATCGTTTTTAGGAGAGAGCCTTTTTGGGGGGGGCTCTTATGGTTTTTTTTTGTGTTTCTGCCATGGTCTGGTGGTAGCTCATCTTGCTGCTAATTTGAGGAGAGTTCTATGCACAAGTCGCAAAATAACTCTAACAAAACTGATTTAAAGCATGCAGATCCTGCTGGTGACAAGACTAATGCCCCAAGCAAGAGCGTTCCTCTGCCATCGCTTGTTCCTTCAGCCCTCAATGCACGTAAACACAGTGCCCAAGCTAATATTGTCTATCGCTCTCCTTTGGTCAATCAAAGCTTGCTCTCTGAAAGTCGTCGTAATAAGAAGCGCTTAAAATCAAGCTCGACTCATAGTGAAAGCAATAATACTTTTAAATTTGACGCCTTTGCTCCCCACTCCAAAGAGGAGTATGAGCATGCTATTGCTCAAGCTCGCTTAAATGCTATGAGCAAGCATGAGCAAATTGAAAAAAGTGAGCATCAATTACATGTAGCCCAGCAAGAGCGTGAGCAAAATAGTGCTCTGCTTGAAAATGCCAAGGCCTTGGCTGAAATTGCCTTGAAAGAAGGCCTCAATAATTTCCTCTTTACTAAAGACACTGCCGAAAATTCTTCTAAAAAAGAACCTTTTCCTTATATTAGAACTTCAGTTAGCTCACAGCATGTAGCTACCGATCGCTTCTTAATTAATGAATCTAAAGACAGTATCCATGATGCTTTTAAACTCGATAAAGGTCCGAGCATTGCTGTAGGAGAAAAGCGCTCGGCTTATGATGCGGCTTTTGTAGATGACAATAGTAAGCTCCCAGACCCAAGCAAGATGGGGCATGGAGTAGAAGGCTCTGCAAAAGATGATTCCTCCTTTGAGATGCCATCCCGTTCTTGGCTTGAAAGAGATATTAATGAAAGTGATGTGCGCCATGAGGATCCGCAATATTGGGCGCAAGGTGGTATTGAGGCTCATGAAGAGAGCACCTTGCCTGCTCGTGCCTTTGCCAGTGATGGTCCTTTAGATAGCACCGATTTAGTTTATGGTGATGCAGACTCTGGTACAGTCACTGCTTTAAGTGTCCCTAATGAGCAAGGTTATGTTAATGAAGCTTGCAAGGATCAAGAGCAGTTACAGACTTTAATTTACCAAGGGAATGGCAATATTATTGCCGCTCATGATTATACTGTTGATACTTTAGGGCACCGCCGCCAGGAGCACAGTATGGCTCACTATCGTGGCGGTTATATGCCTTGCTATTTCATGTATGACAATGGTGAGGATCGCTTCTTATTAGACGAAGGGAGCTGCCGTTTAATAGGCATTACCTATACAGGCGATTGGGTGCCAAGCTCTTTTGTCAATCAGCAATTGGCTTTTATTGATGAAGAGCAGATCTTTAGTGTGTTCTTTAACCCATCAGAGGGCGATAAGATTTTCTCGCACATCAAGATTATGCAAGGTCCTAATCAAGGTGAGCGCTTATATATTTCAGGCTCGGTCATCCAGCGTGATGATACGGGTATTGCCATGTTGGTATCAGGCTATTTTACTCAAGTAAAGTCTAATTTCATGGAATGCTTATGCAAGTTCATGAGTCATTCCTCGTCCTTTGATATCGATATTTATACAGGCGAAGTGCATTTTGGCTCTGCTTTTAAAGTCATGTTAGGCCTTGAGGCTAACTATTGCATGCCTAAGACCATCAAGGAGTACGAAAAGCAATTTGTTCACCCTGAGGACTTGATGGTATATCGCAAGCAAAGCGATATTATCTATAATCCACAGCTAGGCGATTATTATGAGAGTATTTACCGTCTCAAGCATAGCGGTGGCTATTATATTTGGTGTATTGATAGAGGCTTAGTTATTGAGCGTAAGCGCTCAGGTAAGGCCTCCCGCATTATTGGTACTACTACCAATATTGACGTAGTGCGCTCCAACTTTGAACGTCTCAAGCGTTCTATTTATCAAGATCCATTAACAGGCTTGCACAATCGCTTATATTTAAACACACGCTATAAATATTTCACTATGGAAGAAAGTCAACCTCTATCCTTAGTGTATGTCGATATTTCTGGTTTAAAGGTTATCAACGATTATTTAGGGCATGCCAAGGGCGATGAGCTGGTTAAATTAGCCGCGCAAATTTTGACCAATGATGTCTATTTAGACCATGAGGTAGTGCGCCTATCTGGTGATGAGTTCTTATTGATCTTTACTAATTGCTCAGATGTGCAATGCAAGATCTTCATTAATAAATTCGCATGTACTTTAGATGAGCGCAATCGCGCCCATGAGTTCCCTTTGCCTATTTATTTTGGCTTTGGTATTGCGACCTTAAATGAAATTGATGATGGTGATACTTTCTTGCGTTGTGAAGCTCGTGCCGATGTCCGCTTGCAAGAGTATAAGACCATTCATCGTCAGCGTATTTATACTGCTTTGCAGGCATTTATTGAAGCTGCCATTGGTCATACAGTAGTCTTTAATGACAATCGCCGCTTAGAGTATTTAGACAATGAGCCCGATGTAGTTCCAAGCGATCAGCTCTCTAATGAAGAGCGCCAAAAGCGTGGTTTAGCTCCGCTACGACCAAAGAGCAGTGATAGTGGGGAAGTGCATGGTGCAAATGCGCGCTCAGATAATCCAGCACCTGATGATGTTGTGCCTGTCATTGCTCCAGGTTACAGTGTTAAGCACGGTCGTGAATCGGCCTTATTGGCTTTTTCACGTATGCAATATGCTAATTTTCGCAATGCCGAAGCATCAGCTCAGGTCTTTATTGATGCCGAGGCTGAGCTTACTAGCGTAGCAGGACATAGCGGGGTGCAATTACGTGCTACCTTAAATGAGCCACAAGATAATTTAATATCTGTGCAGGTAGCTGATGGTTCTAGTGCTTGGGAGTCTAAAGAAGTTGCTCCTTTTAATAAAGGCAATTTCCCAGATACCTTGCTTACGAGCAATACCATTAATGTCTCATGGCAAGAAAGTGCTCCTGTCCAAGAGCACAATCAGCTCACCCCAGAGCAAGAACGTCAATTGATTTTAAAAGCGGAGCAAGCTGCTTTAGATGATATGCGTTATGCTCAAAACTCTATCACTATTCCTATGGATTTAACCGCAGGTTTTGTGGCCATTGAAAACACCGATCCTGGAGCTGATGTCCAAGTGTTGGATCTAGCTCATAAAGAGGCTCAAGAGGCCCGTCGTTTAAATGCCGCTGCCAGTGATATTAATAATCTTAGTGACCCAACCGAGCTGACTGAGCAAGAGGCTCAAAATGCCTTAAGTGAGGCTCAAGCCTTTTTAGATAAGCTCACTGAGCTTCAGGATTAAGCGTGCAAGCTCCTATCTTTGGTGGAGGTTAGTGATTATGAACCATAGTCTGTTTTACCAGCCCAACTTGCTCGAAGGTCGGCAAGTGCCTGGTTATTGGATTTTTCGTGGTGATACTCGCCAATTCATGTTTGATGTCAATTGCTCCAAGAGTTTTGGCTTGGAGACTATCAATGAGTGGATAGGCGAAGAAGAAGTACTTGAGCGCTTGACCATGTCTAATATGGAGCGCTTCTTTAGAGTGATGGATACCTGCGATTTAGGCAACATCATTTTTGAGGATATTAAAATCACCCAAGGTCCGCATGCAGGTCAGTCATATGTGATTAATGGCTCGGTAATTACTCGCTTCCCTAATGGCAAAGTGCGCTATGCCACTGGCTATATGGCTAATGCTCAAAGTACTTTCTCTGAGTTTATTGCCCGTGAAATTGCTGGCGATGATTTCTTTTCTTGGGACTTTGAAAGCGGCTGTTTCCGTTTCTCCTCCAATTACTGTCATCTCTTAGGCTACGAAGAACACGAGTTTCCGCAAACTTGGGTGCAATGGGCTTCTATTGTGCATCCTGAAGATCGCGATATGATGGATGTAGAGCGTCATATTATGGAATCTCCCTGCTATGGCGATAGCTTTGAGTTTTGTCTGCGCTTACGCCATTATGATGGTCACTATATTTGGACCATTGGTAGGGGTATTGTTCTGTCACGTAATGAGGCAGGTCGCGCTTTAAATATAATTGGTAGTTTTTCTGATATTAGTCTGGTGCAAGATAACTTTGATAATATCAAGCAGCTCTTATATACCGATACCTTAACTGGCCTGAAAAATCGCTCTTTCTTCCAGCACCAGAGCGCTAAATGGCAAGATGAGGCTGTGATGCCTATCTCGGTTATTTATGCCGATGTTACAGGACTTAAGATTACCAATGATGTCTTAGGTCATGCCGATGGTGATATCTTGCTCTTAACTGTCACTGAGGCTCTCTCTTCGGTAATTAATCGTCCTTGCGATATTATCCGCCTAGCAGGTGATGAGTTTGTGGTGATTATGACCAATTGCGATAAGGCCGAGTGTGAGAGTTTAATGCAAGAGCTCATTGCTTATTTAGAAAAGCACAATCGCTCCCCTGAGGTCATGCCTACCTTTGTCGGTTTTGGCTGCTCTACTTTTGGTGAGTTAGAGCAAGATACCTTGCATGCTTGTATTGAGCGTGCTGATGTGCGTATGCAAGCTTATAAGGATGCTCACCGCAAGGAGAATTATGCCGAGCTCAAGCGCTATTTAGAAAAGCGTAAGGGCCGTCCTGTATCCATGCGTGATGGTCGTCGCTTAGAGTACTTATCTCTTAAAGAGCGTGAGCAAATGCATCATAATGAGAATACTGATGCTCAAGCTCCCCAGCTTACAATAAACGCCAAGCAAGCAAATAGCACCGATGAAACTTCTGTGGCTATTAGTGAAGCTCCAGTTATGCTCAATGAAGGTGAAATCAAGCCAGAGATCGAAAGTGCCCAGCTCAATCTCAATGCCACAGTCAAGCGCCCTTATTAGCTCGCGCCTGCGGGTATGAGGCACAAGAAATTTCTAGGCCAATCCTTGAAAAGGAACTCCTTAAAGTGGCCACAGGCCAAGCTTAAAGTAAGCTTGGCTTGAGGGCTTTAGAGCTTAGTGGTGTGGTAGTAGAGCAGATTGGCTATGAGCTCGACATGGGCGTCACTGGCATTGAGGCATGGGACATAAGTAAAGCTCTTACCGCCGTGATTTAAAAATTGCTCTTGTAAGTTAATCTTGAGGTCATAGAGTGTCTCAAGACAATCGGTACTAAAGCCTGGGGCAATGACGACTAATTTGCTAACACCAAGGGCGGCTAACTTATCGACATGCTCTTCTAAATAAGGCTTAAGCCATGGCATAGGGCCCATTTTGCTTTGAAATGCGATGCTATAGCGCTCTTTTGGCAGGTTTAGTGCCTTTGCTAAAGCTTTGGTGGTAGCTTGCGTGTGCTCATAATAAGGATCACCTTGGGTAATATAAATTTGCGGCAAACTATGGTAAGTAAAGAGCACATGAGTCTGATCATCGCTAATTAAAGGACGGGCCATATCAGATACGGCTTTGATATATAGTTCATGGAGCTGATAACTATGGACAATAGATAGATTGGCTCTTGGATTAGTATTTTTGAGCTCTAAAAGCTCTAAGCGCGGACGTTTGGAGGTCGTATCTGAGTACTGTGGGAAAAGCGGAATGACGGTAATATCATTAATGCCCTGCTCTAAAAAGTTCTTGGCAATGGCACTTAACCCTTCCTTGCAATAGGCATAGGCAGGTACAACTTGATATTCAGAGCAGGGAGTTTTGCCAAGCTCATCTGTCTGTTGTGTAGTATCAATATGTGCATTTAAATAGCTTTGGAGCTTGCTACATAAGAGTTCTACATCGCGCAAATAGGGATTAATCCCATTTTCAAAAATGAGCTCATAGCGCTTAACTATGCGCTGAGGGCGCGAGCGCAAAATAATATTTTGTAAAATTGGTTGCCATAAGAAGCGCGGCATCTTGACTACTAATTTGTCAGACAAAAAGCGATTTAAATAGTCCTTGGTGCAAGCGGGAGTTAAAGTATCAGGCGAACCAATAGTATATAGAATTACTGCATGCTTACTCACAACCAATCTCCTTAACGAGCTAGCATCTCAACTAATCAAAACGGCCAACATATTATCTTTTCTCAGGCTGCGCCTCTATCAAAGTTCCTATTGCATGCCCAAAAGAGCAGATAAGAACTGAAAAAAGATAATTTAACATTCCTTACTTTAGATGCTTAAGCTAGACTTTGCCTAGCTTGGCACTCCCTATAAGCGAACTTCATCACGCTTTTAAGCCAAAAATGTCCCTTACTTCCCTTTTTACGCAGTAAAAACTGCTTACTCAATAGTGCCATTTTTTTTCAGCTTGTTATTGAAGCAGGTGGTTAATTACTAGGCCCTCGTAGGTTTTTAGTGTGAGTACATCGTTTTTAAGGGAGGTTTGCTTAATGGTGTAGTCTTGGCCTTGGTAGTGAACCTTAGTGGCGGGAATAAAGAGAGACTTGTGCATGGAGGTGGCACGGATAAAGCGCTTTAAGCGCTCCTCATCCCAGCTTAGGTCTAAATAGCCATTATTTGGCAGGTCACGGGCAAAGTGGAAGCAGGCTTTGTCCTCACGGCCTTTAAGGAGACTAAGGTCTTGCTTGGTTGCAATGCCGTTATCAAGCTTCTGTAAAGCCTCAGGCAAGATTTCCATTGCCACTTGATATTGCCTTACCAAAAGCTCAAAGGCTGTCATATTAGGCTTAATTTCTAATTGCTGTTGAGCTAAGAGATCGCCACCATCTACCTTGCTAGTGACTAAATGCCAAGAAGTGCCTGAGTATGGTTCTTGGTTCCAAATATGCCACACATGGGAGTGACGGCCCTTATACAGAGGCAAATAGGCATTGTGATTATTAATCACAGTATTATTCTCAATGCACTCTTGGTCAAATAAAAAGACATTACCCTCACTGATAATCAAAGCCTGCTTGAGATTGTGGGTAAATTCCTTGATATCAGGACGGGTACTATCAATAATCAGGGCCTCTTGGCCGTAGTGCTTTGCAACTACTTTGGCACATGGAGCACGCACCGTGCCTTCACCTATAATATAAATAGCGCTAAATGAAGAGCTCATAATCATCCTTTTGTTAAAGGGGCTAGTAGTAGCTGTTGAGGTCTATTACTGGATAGTCCTGGGTTTGAATGGTAGTGACGCGGGTGTTTTCTTGCGCTTCGAGAGCTTCAATTTCTTCTGTGCTTAGTTCTGGTCCATTACATGGCCAGAGCAAATCTTGTTTAAATTGAGCCTCGATTTGTTCGAGCATAATATGGAGAGGGGCTACGCTAATATGGCTCTTACCCAAGTCCATGTCTTTAAATGCATCTTTAAAGTGAGGCAGACTACGCCATGAGAGTATGGTGTTGGTCATCTTAGGGAAATTGATGATGGTATTATCAATGAAGACACGCACCATGTAATTACAAGTAAAGTCCATGCCCTGAGCATAGTTTTCGGCCACTGCCTTACCGACAATCTTGCCTGTAAAAGGCTTATAGAAGCGATAAGGGCTTTGAATTTTGGTCTCAATATTGTGCAGCAGGCTAATATGGTAGGTCTTACCGAGCATTAAATAGTAGGCATTGCGCTCTTGTAAGAAGGACACAATACTCTTGCCATAAAAAGCCAAAGGCTCATTGCTAAACTCAAGCTGACGTAACTGGTTATAAGGCGAGTTCTCAGGTGCAATCAAAGGATTAGCTAGAGGCGCATCATCTAGGGCACTAAAGTGATCTTTGGCGTGAGGATTTAAGTGCTCATAGCGTCTTAAATCATGTAAGGTTACAAAAATATACGAAAAGATAGGGTCGATAGTGCGTACGCCTAAGCCATGGTCAATACAGTAGTTGGACATGCTATTGACACTAGAGTGAGTGTGCAAGGGGTCAAAGTCTTGCTTTTGACAAAAGCTATAGGAAAAAGCAGGAAGGACAAAAATACCTTGTTCGCCTGTGACCTTAAAAAAGGCGTCTAAATAAAAATGGCACAAGTTCTCGCCTTTGAGCTCTGGGATGCCAAATTCAAGTAAAGAACTATGGCAAAGAGTACAAGCACCTATAGGGAGGCCTAAAGTGCGCAGGCTTGCGCACAGCTCGTCTTTGGTAAAAGACTTAGAGTGGGTGTCTACAGACATATAGCATTCTTAAGCATTTAGTCCCTAAGCATAAGGGATGGTATATAGCAGGATAAAAGCAATAGCAAAACTATTAATAGCCTTAATCATAGCGGATCTTGCTCCCTTTGTGCACCAAAGAGCGCACAATTGTCTAAAAAAGTCACATTCTTGTCCCTCGATGCATTAAGGCTGGGCTATAAACAATAAAGCCAGCATGAATGCTGGCTTTATTGTATTGCTATCTCCTTTAGGGGATAGCAAGTATTTTTTTGGGGGGCTGGCTTACTTTTGCTCAGCGGCGGCCTTCTTGGCGGCGATCTTTTCGGCGCGGCGGCAGGCAGCAGCGGTAAAGAGCACATCAGTGGCAGAGTTTAAGGCAGTCTCAGAAGAGTCTTGGAGTACGCCGATAATGAAGCCGATACCTACGATCTGCATGGCAATATCATTGCTAATACCAAAAATGGAGCAGGCAAGTGGAATTAACATCAAAGAACCACCTGCAACACCAGAGGCACCGCAAGCACAGACTACAGAGACGATACACATTAATAAGGCAGACAAGAAGTCAACTTGTACGCCTAAGGTGTGCACAGCTGCCATGGTCATAATGACAATGGTGACACCTGCACCAGACATATTAATGGTACAGCCCAAAGGAATGGTAATAGAGTAGGTAGTACGTGGAAGCTTTAATTCTTCACAGAGCTCTAAGTTAACTGGTAAGTTAGCAGCAGAGGAACGGGTAAAGAATGCAGTAACACCAGAACGAGCAATACAGGTTAAAATCAATGGATATGGGTTTTCACGAATAGTAGCGTACACAATAATAGCGTTAACTACAAAAGCAATAATTAACATGGTAGCAACTAAGACTACTAACACATGTAAGTAGTTTAATAAGTTACCAAAGCCACCTTCGTGAGTAGCTGCGCTATACACTAAGCCCATAACACCTAAAGGAGCAAAGTGAATTACCATGCGTACTACAGAGCTAATAGATTGAGCTAAGTCTTCTAAGACACGCTTGGTATTATCATGAGCAGCACGGAAAGCTAAACCTAAAGCTACGGCCCAAAGTAAGATACAAATGTAGTTACCTTGAATTATGGCATTAAATGGGTTATCAATGGCTTGCTGAATTACATTAGAGAGCACTTCGCCAATTCCCATTGGAGGAGATACGCCCTCAACAGCATCTTGCAGCTCAGTAAAGTTGCTTGGGAATAAATAGCTCATTACCACAGCTAATGTGGAGGCAAAGAGCATAGACACGATATATAGAACAATTACTGGCTTGATATTTGCCTGAGTGCCCTTTTGGTGACGGGCAATTGCTGCTGCTACAAGTACGAATACTAAGATTGGAGCTACAGCTTTTAAGGCTTTAACAAACAAGGTACCCAACATAGGAATGATGGCAGTATCGTGTGGATAGATAATGGCCATCAAGATACCTACGACTAGACCTATGATAATCTGCATGATAAATGGAATGCGATTAAGGGTCTTGGCTAAAGGGAATTTTGGGTTGAGAGGTTCTAACATTTGGAGGGCTCCAATGTAATGCAGACGTGCAAGATTTAGCTATGATTGTTGTTTAGTAATGGATAGATTGAGATTATCTTGCCGTCAAAATGCTTAAAAGCATATCTCAAGGCCCTGCCTACCATGCAGGCACTCATTGAGGTGCAGCTTACTACCATAATCTAGGCTTTTGTATGACTTTAACTCTAGCCTCTATTAAAGCCTAAGTAAGTATGTAAGCTCGCGCTTAGCACGCTTGCTCTTGCGAGCAACGTATCAGAGTAGGCACAATGTGATGTCGCTTGATCCGTCGAGGGGAATTTCTGACTACTCTATGAGGTTTGGTCATTATATAAGCAAATAGGGCCTAAAAAGGTAGAGAAAATTACATTAGCACCAAAATGGTGCAAATTTTCCCCGCTTTTTGGCCCTTATTTATCATCTTTGTAATCTTAGGTGGCCCCATCTAGCCCTCAACGTACTTGCTAGGGCATTAAAATAGATAAGCCCTGTGCTGTGATGCTTTAGTCAATGTGTTCGCTAAGGGCGTCGATAAGTTTAGGAGTACGACCTGCAAGTTCGCCTTGCATAGTAAGATTGACTATATTGTCCTTATAAATGTCATAGATGAGATAGAGGTGCTCTGGACGCCAGTCGCTTGACATCCATAATTTGCCAGTATGCTTTTGGAAAATGCCTAGTGGCAAGTTATTGTAATCTAAGCGCTGTAAAAAGCCGCTTAAGAGCTTGGAGTAATCTTGTACTGTACGGCAGGCTACCATGTGTAAGGTATCATCTTTGGTAAGCTTATAACCTGTTTGGAAGATAATATCGCCACCGTCTAATTTATCAGTAGTCTCGTGCAAGGTCATGCCTGTCATTTGCACTTCGAGCATATAGCTTGGCCAAAAATGGGTAGTAGTGCCACGATAGTCAGGGGATAGACCACCGTGGGTATTCCAGAAGCGACAGTTTGGCACGCAGCCCATTAGCTTAGAGCTGAGTTTATGGCAGCCATAGGAAATAACTAAACTTGGCTTGAGCTCTTGCAAGAATTTAATGCTCTTAGGGCCATTGAGTTCATCTAAAGTGACGTTTAAGGTAGGTACGTCTTTAGTTTGAATAGCGCTACCAAAGAAATTATCCTCAGCCTCAGCGCGCTTATCAAAGTGGTATTTAACTAAGTGGCTTAAGTGCGCATCGGTTACACCATAGGTATCTGCGAACATAAAAGGCTCGCGTTTTTCATAAATAATGCCTGCTACCTGGCCACTTTGGCACAAGCTTTGGGCAAAGTAGCAATGGCGTGGATGATCTCCAGTAATAATAACTACAGACACTAACAATCTCTCCTTGATGTGAGGCTAATAGTTGGGCGCTGTCTCGTTTAAGCGCTTTGCAAACCAAGGGATTTGACTCCCTTGGAGGCCTACCTACTTTAGTAGGTGAGGGTAATGACTTCTGATTTGATAAGGTGTTCAAGCAAGATGGTAAGGTCAAGAGGTGAGACCTGAACCATTTGGGATAATTGGTTAATATCAAAAGTGCCGTCACTTAAGTTTAACAGACCCATTAAGACCTCGAGGCTATTGATATCATCAGTATTGCGATTGCTGCGTACCTTAGGGCTATTAACATCTGGATACAGACCACGTCTACCCAATTGCGGTTCGCAGATGACCTTGCATTTTGGCTTGCTCTTATAGCACTCTAAGTACTTGATGCAAGTAAAGAGCTGCAAGGCTGAATCTATCAAGCTATCTAAGGAGAACAATTCTTGATTATCCTCAGAGGTGTGATAGCCTGGATAGCAAGCATACAAGGTACGGGTAACTTGCACTACAGGTAAATTGAGCAAGGCACTACAATATTGTCTTTCATCAGAGCCTGAGTTGGCTGCAAAGTGACGCAAGCTTACAGCATTGGAGTTGCTATAGGCCAATTGTGCCAAGACATTATCAATATCGTAGCTATATTTAAAGGTATGCTCTTTGCCCTCAGGTACTGCGGTGGTGGCAGCCTTAAAGTTATTACTGCCAATTTTCTCAAAATTCAGCTCACATTCGCGATAGCGCTTCATTTTATCGGCATCATCAATAGTTGGGTCACTAGCCTCTAAGAGTACATAGCTATGGCGCGCTAATTTGCCGCTATCTTGCTTCATGCCAGCAGCTAGAGAATTAATTCTTGATTGCAAGTCCAATGGATTTTTGGTGTCACTTGTGGCTGCACCCTCACTTTTGAGGCTTTGATTAGGATCGAGCTTAAAGTAAGCTTGCATCTCATCGACAAAGCTTTGTCGGGTGCGCTTAAAGGACAGTGGTAATGGCAAGAAGTTTTGCTCATGCTTAACTTCAAATTGCTCAAGCAGTGCAAAATAATCTTTGTTAACCAAGCTCAAGTCAATCACACTCTTGCACTTACGCTCATGTGGCTTAGTCTTTTGTAAGGTCTGTTGATTATAAGGAGCGGCCATACAGGTAAGTACAATACCGTACTCTAAGCGCTCTTTGAGTTCTTTGGCGTGACGGGATAGATAGCAAATAGAGCCAATGGTCTCAGGATTGATAACAAAGCGGTAGGTATATTTACGATTGGGCAGGGCTTTGAGTAACTGGTAGAGATAGACCAAGGTAATTGGGCCAGAGAGCTCATTATTGAGCAGGCTTGGGTGGCACATATAGGCAGATAATTGCACTATGCGATTGCTCTGGCCAATGAGGTCACACACGCCAATTTTTACGGCACCCTCGGGATCTTTGATAGTATCAATCTCTACTTGGTACATACCATCTACTAAGGTATCGCGCTGCTCTTGGGACATGCACAAGCCCCAGCGATTCTTGTAATAAGAAGTAGTATAAGGAATAGCCTTAGGGGTGAGTGGATCAGAGTAGAGGTGCTCTTGGAGCTCTGCTAAAGATACTTTACCTGAAAAAGGATCAGAGTAATTGAGCACATGTAAGACATTATCATTAGTATCTAAGATAATCTTGCCATTTGGGTCTTTTAAAGTGGCACGACGCAAGGTCCAGGCTGGTGGTACAATCCAATCACATACTTGGGTGCCGCTTTCATATTCTTCAATCTTAAAGGGAACATAGCGCTGTAAGATTGCAAGGGACTTATCATAGCCCTCACCAGTTAAAGAACGACACAAAGGAAAGAGCTCATCATAGAGCGCTTGCATATCCAATGTAAGTTGGCTTGTTTCTTGGTTCATGATACTTGTGCCCTTAATTATGGCTATAAGCTCTGCTTTCCCCTACTATAATAGTAGGCTATCTGGGGACAAATCAGTGAGCTTAAATATATGTTTTTGTTCGTTAGTCGCTTAAGCTTGTAATGCATGTGAGTGTTGAGTATGCTAGCTTTAAAGTTAGCCTACGCTTTCTCTAGCATAGCACTAAGAACGGCACTTGGGGCATTATCTTGATGGCTTATCTCAAATAATAGTGTGCAAAAAGCTCTCAATACCTAGCACCTTTAGTCTATGATGCGCGGTGAGTATAGAAATGATATAATGCCTTTCCCCTAAAGTATATTATTAGATCTAATCTAGAGCCTATGCTTGGGGTAGCTACTTCTTATCCTGGTTAAATTTTGTAGGAGATAGTCGCGCTATTAGCTTTACTAAGCCCCATATCAAGTTTTAGAACTCTCACTTATGTCTTGGCACAGCAGCCTATCTTGCTCCATTAATAGAGCGTGCACTTTAGGTTATGTAGGTGCAGTGCGCGCATAGCGGCTAGCTCTACATAAGCGTCGGCAGATCCACGGCCACGCTATGTACTGACGCGATGTGAATGTGGTGAGGTGGAGTTGCAGGCGCGCGCCGTGGTGTCATGGATATCGATTATCGTTTCTTTATTACTCAGAGAGCGCATAATGCCGCATGGAATTTACTATGTGCCAATAATGCTCCTGTAATCTTAACTTTTGTGCATGAGGCTTTTATCAAGCAATCACGCACCAGCGCCCCTGAGAGCGAGCTCATTGAAATCTTAAAAGATATTATCTTTGCCATTAATGGCGGCTATCTTAACTATCAATCTAGTGAGCGCTTAGATAATCACTCTGTGTATGCTGACTATATGGCAGAGTCGGGAGCGGATATTGACTCGATTCCTGAGCGTGAGCGTGAGGCCTTATACAAGGCAGCCTCTAAGGTAGTAGAGCGCAAGCGCAAGGAACAAGAGCGTTTAGATAGCTGGGATTTAAAAGAAGATCCTGCCTATTATTTACGTGCTTGGTCCTCTGAAAAAGAGCGTTACTTCTTTTGCGAGTATGATGGCCGCTCAGGAAGTGAGCCTTATTACAAAATTACTCCTGAATTACAAAAGGCTTATTCTTTTGTCGTCAGCATGCATCAATCGAGCACTAATTTTGTGCCTACTGAATCTCGTTTTAAAGAGATTTTAGAGATCTTAAAAGAAGTGCACATGAGCACCCAGGGTAATGCGCAGCTTTATTTAGAAGAACTGCTCGAGCAGCGGGCGGTATTAGATGCCAAGATTGAATCAGCCAAGCGCGGTGAGATCTTATCTTTAAGTGACGGTCAAATTCGTGAGCGTTTCTTACAATTCCAGCATGATGCTATTGAGCTGTTAGATGATTTCCGACAAGTTGATGCCAACTTATGCTCACTTGATAAGGAGATTATGCAAGACATCTTAAATTGGACTGGTCCGCGTGGTGAGTTATTAGATAAGTACTTTGATCAAAACGAGTATATTGAAAACACTGACCAAGGCCGTTCGGTCAAGGCTTTCTCTCGCTTGCTGCTCTCCTCATCTGACGATGAGCTTATTATGACGCGCATTGATAATTTAATTAACCATCCTGCGGTAGCGAATTTACAAAAAGATGAGCGCATCCATAATATTCATGACTCATGGCTCAATGCCCGTTTGAATATTGAGCGCATTATGGGCGCTTCAACCAAGCGTATTAAGAGCTTCTTGCAGCCTGCCAATTTAGATGCCAATCGCTTCTTAAAAGAACGTATTAAGTCCATTACCTCTAAGGTCTCAGCTTTATCTAAAGATGAGAGTTTAAATGCCATGCCGCCCTCGCTCTTTACCCTTGAGATTCCAAAGGCCGATATCCATCTGCCTTTTGATAGGCCTTTGGCTACAGTCTCTGATCGCTTGGAATTTAATACTAAGATTAAAGATGATGACTTCAAGGCTGATGACCACAAGCTCTTTGATCAAGTGGTGGTCAACCCTGAGCTCTTGTTTAGTCGCATTAATGAATTTATGCAAGATCGCGATGAGGTTTCCTTATACGAGATTGTACAAAAGTATCCTTTAGACCATGGCATTAGTGAGCTGACTACTTATGTCAAGTTGGCTATGTTTGCCTTTGATGTCATTGAGGATAGTTCTTGTCATGATCTCTATCGCTGGGAGGCCATAGATCCTGAGGGCAATCGCGTCGCCCGTGTTGCCAAGTTAAAACACCTTACTTTAAAGCGCCGCTAAGGGTGCTCCATTAGTGAAGTTAGTTCTTTAGGAAAACTTTTCATGTCCATATACGATGATAATGAGGCTTTGGCCTCCTTTAAGGATGGTTACGAGAGCACCTTAGCATCTCCTAACGATTGGGATGTAGATGATGGAGATCCAAGTGCTCTGGAGGACTCACTGACAGATGCGCCAGCTGCGGTCAGTGAGAAGGCTTTGGAGGCTGCTCGTAGGGCCAAGTTGGTACGCCCTGGCGCTTTGGTAGTGTTCTTATTAAAGAATTATATTGACCGTGAAGATGACAAGGTGCTCTTTGATTCTTTAGTGCGTCAAGAGCGTGAGGTCGAGGAATTTTGCCGTCGTTTATTTTTACGCTTGGTAGTTGATCATGAGGCAGGTTATGCCTATGTGCGTACCTTATCAGACGAGGAATTACCTAGCGATAGTGGTCAAAGACCACCCCAGTTATTGACCAAGCGTCCTTTGCCTTTTTATGAGAGTTTTATCTTAATTCTCCTGCGCCAAAGACTGCTGGAGTTTGACATGTCAGGTCAATTTGGCCGTTTAGTTTTAGAACGTGCGGAGATCTTATCTTTAGTTAAGACCTTTGTGCACAATGTCAATAATGAAAAGCGCCTCGATGATAGCTTAAACAAGGCTATTGATAATTTATGCTCTTTAGGACTGCTATCTAAAAACCGCTCGGGCAATCGCAAGGACAATAGCAATAAGGACTTAGATCGCATTGAGATTAAGCGCATTATCAGTGTGCTCGTGACCCCAGAGCTCTTAAAGCAAGCCGATGACATGCTTGAGAGCTATGTAAAGCACATTAAAGAAGGCGGTCGCAGCAAGAATCGCTTGAGCGATGATGACTTTTTAGATAGCGAAACTTCTTTGGACTAAAGCAGGTTAATGAATAATTATGCAAGATGTAATGGATAAAAATGCACTTCCTGAGCTTGTAGCTGGTGATAGTTCAAGTGAAGTGAACGAGTCTTTAAGTTCCGATAGCTTGCTTGAGCTCTCTGAGAACACTGATGTGCTCGCACTTACCGATGCGCAGTTAGAGCGTCTTTCCCGTCGTCCTCTAAATGTCGATGGCTTTAGATTAGAGCGTGTCGATGTCTACAATTGGGGTAGCTTTAATAACAATGTCAAATCCGTCTATTTTGGCGGTCAAAACGTATTAATGACAGGTGATAATGGTGCAGGTAAGTCCTCCATTATCGACGCTATTACTGTATTACTCTATGACGTTAAAAAGGTTACTTTTAACCAAGCAGCAGGTGCCGAAAAGGGCGAGCGTAATTTAGCTTCCTATGTTTTAGGCTTATACAAAAACGATAATAGCTCAGGTGTTAAAACTGAGCTGGGTCTGCGCTCAAAAGACAATGCCGTTTTAACCGTGATCATGGCTTCGTTTTATAACCACAAGCTCGATGAGCACGTGGTTTTAGTGCAATGCATGGTCATGGTAAAGCCCAAGACCAGCCCAAGTCGTTATTACTTTATTGCCGATCGCGATTTTAACTTGCAGCAAGATATCTTGCCTGTTAAGGACATTCGTGAGCTTGGCTCCAAGCTCAAAAAAATTGGCGCGCAGCGTTTTGATAACTTTAGTGAATACTACAGTCATATGCAGCGCCTCTTTGGCATTGAAAATACCAAGGTCTTAGATCTGTTTTATAAGACCATTTCCATGAAGTCCATTAGCAATATTTCTGACTTTGTGCGCAAGCAAATGTTAGAGGATTTCAATGGCGATGAGCTTGTAGAGCAAATGGTCGAGCGCTTTAATGATCTCGATGCTTCTTACAAGAGCGTAGAAGAGGCCAAAAAGCAAGTTGAGGCCTTAGAGCCAATTTGTCAAAAGGGTGAAGAGTACAAGAACTTACAGACTCAAATTGACTTTGTCGGTAAGTATGAAAATGGTACGGCGCCTTATTTATATCAAAAGAAAGCTGAGTTCTTAAAATCTGAGTTAGAGAAGAACCAAGAGCGTATTGCGCAATTAGATCAGGCCATTGCTCATGAAAAGAACGAGCTCGATATTATTGAAAACAATATTTTAGAGACGCGCAAAGAGCTAGATCAGCACGGCGGCCATCGTTTAGAGCAGCTCAATCAAAACTTAGAGCGTGAGCGCAAGGACCGTAATCGCATTCACAAGAGCTATGAGAATTTCACCCATTTCTTGGTGCAATTGAGCTTAGAGCCTGTTACTACTCAGCAGGCCTTTAATGGCTTAAATAGCAAGCTCACCAAGCTTAGCGAGCAGTTTACCCATGATTTAGATAGTTATGATAGTAACTCTGATCAACGAGCCGTAGAGCGCAAGACTGTCAGTGAAACTCGCGATGCCGTAGAAAAAGAGCTGCGCTCCTTACTCTCGCGTAAGAGCAATATTCCGCTCAAGTCCATCAATGTGCGTGATCGCATTGTGCAGGCTATTGGTTGTCGTGAAAGTGACTTGCCTTTTGTCGGTGAGTTAATTCAAGTTAAGTCCTCCCAAAAGCAAAAGTGGGAATATGCCATTGAAAAGGTACTCAAGAACTTTGCCCTGTCGATGTTAGTGCCCGAGCAGTTCTATAAAGATGTAACCGAGTACGTCAATAGCCATGATTTGGGCACCCGTTTAGTCTTCTTCCGCATCAAGGAAAATGACTTTAATGGCTCTAGCAGTGCAGGTAGCATTAGCAGCACCTTTGGCTCTCAATTTGGTAACCAGTTAAGTGCACTCAATATGGGCTCACGCTCTAGTTCTGAGACCTTAATTCATAAGCTTGAGATCAAAGAATCTCCTATCTTCCAAGAGTATTTACGTAACCAATTAGAGCGCTCTTACAACTTTGTATGTACTGAGGATTTAACTGAGTTCCGCAAGGAACGCATGGCCTTAACTCCATCGGGCATGAGCAAGATTGGTGGTCGTAATGAAAAGGACGATCGTGCCTCACGTACTGGCAATGACTATGTTTTAGGTTGGTCTAATGAAGATAAGATCAAGCTCTTACAAAATGAGTTCCAGCGCTTATCTAATGAGCTAACTACCATTAATGAGGCTATCAAGAACTTACGTCAGGGCCGTAGCACTATTTCCAACAAGCTCACTATTATTTCCTCTTTGCGTAATATCCAAAGCTTTGCAGAAATTGACTATATGACTTGTGACAAGCATATAGCCGATATCCAAAAGGAAATTGATGAACTCCAGCAGACTAACAATGTAGTAGCGGCCCTCCAGCAGCGCCTCCACCAGTACTTGCAAGATAACAAGTCAGCCAAGGAGCGTTTAGACAACTACAATAGCGAAATGGGGCGCATTAAAAGCATTAATGAACGCAGCGCTGCTGAGTATCAAAATTCCTTTGACTTATCTGAGCCTGCCAAGTACTTAGAGCCTACTACCATTACTGCCATTGAGCATGCTATTGCTGATGCCATGCGTCGTCGCAGTTATGAGTCCTTGCGCATTGAGTATATCGATCTCATCATGAGCGATATCTTATCTAAGTGTAAGCGCGATCTGGCATTATTAAAAGGCAAGGAGTCAAGCGTCGCTCAAGAGTTGGTTAATATGCAAAGCCGCTTTAACCAAACCTTCGTGGTCGCAGCGCGTAATTTAGATGCCTCACGTGCGGCAGCTTGGGAGGACTTTAGAGCCTTTTTAGATAAGCTCATGACCGATGACTTGCCACGTTTTGTCGATGCCTTCAAGGACAAGTTAAATCGTGAAACTATCGATCAATTAGGTACTTTAAATGCAGCTTTATTAACCCATAGTCGCAAGATTAAAGAGCGTATTGCTGATATCAATGTCATTATGAAGGGCGTGGACTTTAATGTGGACCGCTATATTCAAATGGAAGCTCGTGAGAGTCCTGACACTGAAATTAAGCAATTTAAGATCGATTTGCGCAATTGCACTAGCACTACAGGCAATGAGGGTACCTTAGCTGATGCCGAGGCCCGCTTCTATCAGGTCAAGGCTTTAATTGATCGCTTCAAGGGCGAGGTCAATGGCCCTGATATTGATAGACGTTGGCGCAATAAGGTCACTGACGTCAAGCAGTGGTTTGATTTTGCCGCCTCTGAGCATAGCCGCGTTGATGATAGCCAGACTGATTACTATGAGGACTCTGGTGGTAAGTCAGGTGGTCAAAAAGAAAAGTTAGCTTACACTGTATTAGCTTCTTCCATTGCCTATCAATACCGCTCCAAGGCACGCCAAAAGGGTGGCTTAATGGTCAATAGTGCCTTAGACCAAGGCATGCATTTAGAGGATGTTAATAATAGCTCTACTTATAATTATGCTGATCGCTCTTATCGCTTTGTCATTATCGATGAGGCTTTTGGTCGTGGCTCGCCTCAGTCAGTTGACTATGCTTTAACTCTCTTTAGCAAGTTTAACTTGCAATTGCTCATTGCAACCCCAATGCAAAAGCTCGACATTATTGAAAAATATGTCAACCATGTAGCTTTTGTCTATCGCGATGAGGATACTCACGAGTCCACTGTGGTCAATTATGAGCTCAATGATTACATCATTAAGCGTAAGCTCAAAGAGCAAATCTCCCGTGCTCCATTTATGTCGGCAACCTCCAAAGAGCTGGCTTACGAGCAAGGTGATGCCATTGGCGCTTTAAGTGCGCAGCAAGCTAGCGCTTTATATGCCAAGCTCGATGAGCGCATCTTACACGAGCAAGGTAAATTTGCAGGCCCTGCCATTTTACCTTCCAAGGCCATAGCCCCAGTTGCGGCCTCTGAGGAGACCAAGCTCAAGGAGTTGCCAGAAAATGCAGCTGCAAGCTCCTCTTTATTTGCTGGTTTAGATATGGCTATCGATATCCAAGCTTTAGAGCCTAGCAAGGCCATAGCCTCTGGTGATGCTCATCAAGAGCAGTCCTCACAAGATCAAGGCCTAGGACTTAAAGCAGATGCTAAGCCAGTTAAGGAGGAGAACACTGAAAATCGTGGTGATTATCTCCACTTAAAGGATAGCAATGGCAATTATATTGATGCCAAGATCTATGCTGCCCGCCTCAAAGAAGAGCGCCGCAAGATGGAGCAAATGCGCACTGAGGAGGCTTTAGCCAATTTAGACTTCTTAGATGAGTTCTATAAAGACCGCCTTCAAGAAGAGGTACACGTACTTCCTGATGAGGAAGTAGAACCTATATCAAAGCAAGACGAGTCTAGCTCTAGCGAGGTCAAACAGCCTAAGTCTCACAAAGCAGAAGAGCAAGAACCTCACTATGCTCACTCCTTAGAGGACTTACTAATTATCGAAGAGGACTAAAAGCCTCCAGGGCACCTAAAGTACTTTTGGTGCCTTTATTTTATGTGTAATCTTATAGCTAAATAGAGCTTGATGAGCACGTGGTAGAGGAGTTCTTTGGCATACACTTGTTGGTGCAAAGCGCTTTTTTCATGGCTAAAGCTGGCTTTGTAGGGTAAGATTATTCTTAGAGCAATTGAGACGAGGCGCAAGCTTATAACAAGCGCAGCGAGGAAAAAATGGTAAGACAATTATTCAAGCGTCTGATGGGCGCTAGTGTGCTAGGTGCAAGCTTATATGTAGCTGCACTTAGCCTCTCTCCAGCACAAGCAGCGCATGGTAATTACAATCCTATGATGCCACGCCAATTAAGTGAGCAAGCTGCTAGTGCTAACTACACTTATGGCTATAGCATTCTAGCAGGTCATGCAATTGATACCTTAGATGTACCTAACCGCTATATGTGGTACTTAAATTACAATATCTTGGATCGCTATTTGTTACGTCCTGTAGCGCATGGCTATGCCAAGTTACCTCGTGGCTTCCAAGACTCGATGGGTCACTTTTTTAATAACTTAGGCGAAGTTAACAATATTCCTAATAACTTACTTGTGGGCAATTTTGCACAGAGCGGTATTTCTTTAGCTCGCTTAGTGCTCAATAGCACAGTAGGTTTTTTAGGCTTTTTTGATGTGGCCTCACAAATGGGCTTAACTTACAGCCCTATGAGCATGGGTACAGTGTTAGGTAAGGCTCAAGTCGAGCAAGGTCCATTTTTCATGGTGCCTGCCTATGGTCCTACCACCGCCCGTGATCTCCATGGTGACATGATTGATGGTATTCCCTTTAGTGGCTTAGCTACTCCAATTTTAGTAGGCAAGTTTGTGCTTGAGGGTATTCATGATCGTGCTCAGTTAATTGATCAAGAAGCCGTAGTTGATAATGCTGTCGATCCTTATATCCAAACTCGTGATGTGTACTTAATGTATGGCGAGAATAAGGTCAATCCAATTGCCGAAGGCGAAGTTAAGAGCAACGATGATTTTGATGAAAGTCTGCTCGATGAAATTGACGGCTAAGGCTAAGATTCTCTGTTAGCTTATATTATGTAGTGCTCTTAGGGGATAGCAATATCGCTTAAGAGCACTATTGTTTTAGTGCGGTAAATAGACAGTGAGTGTATTAGATAAAGAGAAGCTCAATGATTTAAGAGCGCAAATTGATGCCATTGATGATGAAATAGCTATGCTCATTCAAGCTCGTATGTCCTTGGTACGGGCAGCGGCGGCTTTAAAGTCGCACTCAGGCGAGGGAGCAGTCAGTGCTGTGCGTGAGCAATCGATTTTGCATCACGGTGAGGAACTTGAAAGTAAGTACCATTTGCCTCCCTTACTGATGCAAGATCTCCAAAGACGTATTTTGCGTGAGTCCTATGTCGAAAAGGGCTCAGGTGCTTTTGCTAAAGCTCCCTCAGCCCCGCACTATCAAGACCTGCCAAGCCAAGGTGCTTTAGCTTCGCAGTGTCGCGTCTGTATTGTAGGTGGCGCTGGTGCCATGGGGCGCTTTTTTGCCCGTTATTTAACGCAAGCTAATTATCAAGTCAGTGCCATTGAAGTAGATGACTATAAGCTCGATGAACAGGGGCAAGCCGTAGAGGATATTACTCACTCCAGAGCTGCTAAGTTATTAGCTCAAGCTCACTGGTGTATCATTAGCGTGCCTATTGATGTGAGCGTAGCTGTAGTCAAGCAAGTGAGTGCCTTGATCCGCCCTGAGTGTGTATTAAGTGATTTAACCTCAGTTAAAGGTGAGATGATGGCTGCTATGCTCAAATATCACTCAGGCCCTGTAATGGGCTTGCACCCTATGTTTGGCCCTGATACTTTTTCTTTGGTAAAGCAGGTGGTCGTAGCTGTTAAGGGCAGGGATATAGAGCATTGTGCCTTTATTATTGAGCAGCTTAAAATCTTTGGCGCCCGCGTGGTGGATTGCTCTGCTAATGAGCATGATGATGCCATGCGCGTGATTCAGGCATTACGTCACTTTACTACCATTGCCTATGGTAATTTCTTAAAAGAGCGCTTTGCTAAAGATAATAGCGCCGAGCCTGGCTTATTAGCTCAGCGTCCTTTTATTGAGCGGCTGTTGGATTTAAGCTCCCCTATCTATCGTTTAGAGCTGATGATGGTAGGGCGTCTTTTTGCTCAAGATCCGCGCTTATATTGTGAGATTATTAGCTCCTCAGAGCGCAATTTAGAGTTAATTGCCCAATATGTAGATGCAGCGCAGCGCTGCTTAGATAAGCTCAAAGTCCATGATAAAGCAGGTTTTGTGCAGGACTTTAAGGATACTAATGAATTCTTTGGCGATTTTGCCAAGCTCTTTTTACAAGAAAGTAGCGCAATTTTAGCTCTGGTGCAAGATACCTATCACCTCTAAGCGTAAGCTCCAAAAGTAGAGCCAAGATATGGTCTTGAATAAATAGTTTTCTAAAGAGTCAAAGTCAAGAGAAGGCAGACTAGAGGGGATGGAGCAAAATGTTTAGCTAAGCATGCAATTGGCTAGAATTGCGTGTTTAGAGCTATTTCTTTGTGCTAAACTGTTAAGTTTTTGGATAGTTTTTTCTGGTCAAGGATGGTGCCATGTTTAATCTGGCTCTCGTAAAAAAGATTTCGTTTTGGATGCTGGTCGTATTGGCCATTATCTCCTTGCTCTTAGTAGCTCAAATTAAGATTGCTACTTACTTATTTGATAGCAAGCTAGATGGAACTTTAGATAAGATTGAACGTCGTGTACCTGGCTTAAAATTGCAATATACGCCAGGCGATAATTCCTTTACTAAGCGTCAAGGCCGTCTCTTTTACGAGTTGCCTTTAAAGAAGGGCAATAATTTAGGCGTAGATGCCATTTCAGGTGCCGTAGACTTGCGCTTGCTCTTTGGTCCTTTACGTCTGTCAGGTGCTGTAGATAGTGTCACTGGCGTGGGTAATTTAGAGTCGATTTTAGCTCAATATAATGTCGAGCCCATTTCATTTACTGGTGCCTTTAATGCCACGGCTGTAACTCCAAAGCTCGAAGGCAGCGTCAAAACCGATTCTTTTTTAATTCCTACTAGCACAGGTATTTGTAAGCTCGGTCAAAACGCTTTGAGCTTTTATGCCACTTCCACTGAGGATGTAGATATTGCCTTTAGCTCAGCTGGTGTAGTGTGCGAAGGTGCCATGCGCTATAACGATAAGCCTAACTATCGCTTAGATTTATTAGGCTTAGATATTAGCTTCTTACCACGCATTATTAACAAGAAGCCACACTTTGAGAGCTTGGTTATTAACTTAAATCAATTAGACTTTAAGTTCTCTACCTTATATGCCATTGGTTTTGAGCCTGATGATGAAGTAAGAGATCCATCGCTTCAGGATGCTATTTCTTTTTCCAATATCTCAACTACTGTAACCCTCTCTGAGCCTGACTCTGAGGGTATGGCTAAGCTGTCTTTTGATAATAGCGGCAATTATGGTTTTGCTTTCCCATATATTCGCTACGATATTGAGCAGCCTTTCTATCGCTTAGATAACTTTAAGTTTGCAGGTTCGCTGGAGCGCATTTCTATTCCGCGTCTCTATCATGCTTCCAAGAGTATCTTAAAGGGCGCAGATGAGAAGTTTGAGACCAATAAGGTCTTTAAAGAGCTCTTAAAGGGCTTTACTGACACTATTGAGCTTACTATTGATAATTTTGGCTATACCCATAAAGAGCGTAGTTTCAATGTGCAAGGCAAGACTTACTTAGCTTTTGATGAGCATAGTGTCAAACCTAAGATTTCCCGCTTTGATTCTGAGTATAAAATCGTAGCTGATCAAGATATGGTAAATGAGATGGCAGGTGAGGATTACTCCAAGCCATTAATGGAAGCTATTGATGCAGGCCAGATTACTAAGCAAGGTAATCAATACCATACTGTGGTCAAGCTTGCAGGTAAGCAAGCCTATATGAACAATATTCCACTTAAGAACTTGGTCTCCCAAGATGATATCTTGTACGAGGAGGAGCAGCAGGCTTTGCGTGAGCAACAAGCTCAAGAGCGTGCCACCCAAGCTGCTTTGCAAGCTGAAATTGAAGCTGCTGCCCGTGCCCAAGATAACTTGCCATCTTTAGTCGAGGGTAATTTAAACTCTAGCTCTGAGATGCAAGGTAGCTCAGATTAGTTCCTGCCATCTCTCAAGTATAGTATCAGGAGCCTAAAAAATAAGGCCTGCTTTGCCATCAAGGCTTATACTTGGCATTGACGGTAGGGACCGTGAATACAACAAGCCCAAGAACACTCATGTGCTCTTGGGCTTTTAGTTTTTAAGGGGGCAGATGCTTAGCTTGGGGC
>Burrito_p2__coassemble_546_pt1 | contig 33691 bp, 24 predicted proteins | sample Burrito_p2__metabat2_low_PE_016 | metagenome-assembled genome bin Burrito_p2
ATCAGAATCAGCTTGGTGCCCTATGAGTCAACGGACTCATAGGTATCTTACGGTAGACGCTATAATACTAGGAGCCCTTTTAGGGATGTGATTAAAAGAGAGAGTTTAGTTATGAACGAATTAGATGTCATGGAATTTATTAAAAAGCGCATGGTAGATATGTATAAGCAAGATGAGCTAAAGCTCACCCTCATTGAGGGGCTTGATTATCATTTTCAAGTCAATACTTGGGCCGTACTGTGCTTCTTTAATATCGTTAAGAAAAACCATAGCAACACTCTAGACTGCTTTGATAACTGTAGCTTCCAGCCTATTCCCTATATTTCTTCGCTGGAGGCTGATAATGCAGGTGAGGTCTTTTATACTCTCAACTCCACGCAGTGCCAGGCCATATGTGCCTATATCCAAACCATGCCCCCTGAGCTCTTGCTCAAGCACTTTGTACGCTTTGATTTAGGCGGCTTACGTATACCGCGCAAAGTCATTATGGGCTATGTAAATCTCTTGGCGCGCACTCACATTGGTCGTGATAGTACTTGCGATACTCCCACTGAGGCATACACTCTCGTCAAGCACTGCTCTACCTTGTTAGATGACAAGGCCAATTTAGATCTCATCTTTTTTAAAGCCTTTAATTACAGCTATTTACAAGAAACTTGTCTTTGCAGTGTGGCACTTGAATGGCAACGCGAGCTTTTAAGCTATGAAAAGCTCACAGAGCAGCAATTAAGTGAGCTTTTATTTTTGGATAATGAGCAACACCAAGAATACTATGTCAGCCAGTATACTAAAGAGCATGACAAGGAAGTTAAAGCTTATATAAAAGAGGCCCAAAAGAACTTAGATCTCAAAGGCATCTTTAAGCCTTATGGTGTAGCCTGCTATTTCCAGCCTGTAGTAAATACTAATCTGGCACAACTTAATGGCACTTTGAGCAAATTATTTGAATTGTGCTTTTTAGGCGCTAGCTATAACTATGAGCTCAAAGACAGCACTGCCTCTCATCAAGAGCTAAACCTTAATTGGCAAAGCTTTATTCAAGACTTCCATAGCCGTACTCGTGCTTTAGCTCAGCAATTTGAAGAGGCCTATATTAAAGGGGAGCAACAAGTGAGCTCCTTGCCTGAGTTAATTGCCATTCAAGAGCAAACTATAGCTGTCATTGAGGAGCTAAAAGAGCTCTCATATGAAAACGCCATCAGCCTAGCTGAAATTAAAGACACGCCTTTATATAACTTAAAGCGTAAGTTTTTGCTCCAAAATAAGCCTAGCAATACTCGTCCTAATAGTTACCAAGATAACAACTTTAATACCATCCCTTTTAAGTTCTATTTATATGACTTATTTAAGGATCTGCACAATCTCCTAACTAAAGCCAACAGTCAAGGTGCTTTTCCATACGAAAAATTAAAGTTTTTCTTAATGCGGGTGCAAAACCTCATGGATACTTTGCCACTGAGTATCTTTTATCAAGTAGCCACCCTTACCTATAACTACGATACAGGCAAGGATAACGATTTAATTGAAAGCATAAATAAGCGCCAAAAAGAGAGGTTTGAACAATACGCTTTGCCTTTCAATGATATGAATCTAAGCCCAGTTACTCTCAAAGAGCCGCTTAAGTGGTGCTATAACTACAATTGCCTCTTAGTAGACTTGCTTAAGTTGCACTTACTCCAACAAGAGGTCTATAACTACCAAGCCCAAGATTTAGGACTGAAAGACTATCAAATGTTCACCGCGCGCGCTGTGCTAACTATTGATCAAATCTTAGTCATTCAAGATCGCTATCAAGAGCGCACTCAAATACATTTAGCCCCTATTGTGTGGGTTTTAGAGCGCATTAAGCCACTGTTAGCTGATAATGAGCAGGCACAGCTCAAGCAGGAAAGTGCTTTGTACCATCAACAATGCATAGTAGGCAGCAAGTGGCTCTTGAAAGTCACAGCTAAAATTAAAGAACTCATAGTAACGCTCTTACAACCTGCTACAGGAGCAGATGATAGCTATCGTGCCTGGTGTCATGCCCTCACCGAAGCTCAAGGCTTGCTCTTATTAGAGCAAGACGCACTTTTGCGTCAGCAAGATGCAACTTTCTATACTAAAGCTTTAGCCTGCCTCTTTGAGACACTTGAGCATAAGCTTAACTTTATGCGCAATTATCTATCCTCAATCACTTATCATGTTAGTGTCTATCAATATCCTGAGCTATTGAGTAAGTTAATTCAGGTTGCGCCGCGCACCATCTTCAAGCATGGTAGCTTACATGAGGCCATAATTGAAATTCATGCTAATTTGCAGTTTTATAAAAACTATCAGAGCACTGAATTGCTTACTTATGCGCCTTTATCTAATCACATGGTCTTTTATAGTCTCAAAGCAGTGGCTATCTTGATTAAGATCTATGTCGAGGACTTATTCCGTTCTACAGTAATGCTCTCATGTACTTCTTTGTTTATGAATAATAAACAGCACAACAAGAGGTTCATTAGCGATATCTTACCTGAGGTCGTCTCCTTGATTAAGACTTGCTCTACAGTAGCGCCTAAATACGATAAGCTCTTTAGAGATTTAGATGAGTCTTTAGAAAAGTGCCAAACTTATCTTGATGATTTAAGTGAGCCTTTATTTGACAGTGCAGAGTACCTCCATAGCTGTGAGATCTTATTCGATCTGGCCACTAATGCAGAGCAAACCTTTGAGCGCGTGACCTCTGAGAGTCTCATCATGCGCTTTTCGCAAATTGGTACTAACTTTTCAAGCTTTTACAATTTGCCATTTTTAAAGATCTTAATGAAGATGCTCCAAATCAACCCTATTGCCTTGTATAACTTCAATTTGCTTAAGGAGTTAGACCACGAGCAGATCTTGCCTACTAGAGGCATTACTGACTCTAAGGCCTATAAGGACGCCTTGCGCCACTCAGCTAGCTTCCATCAAGAGACCTTTTGTCTCTCCGAGCTGTATAATGGCGCCTTTTTATGGTTTGATGAATTTGCTAAAAAGCTCTTTAATGGCGACAATGAAGAGCTCATTTACCATGTTGACTCTGCTTCAATTACCCTCGAGCATCAATTTGTTTCCTTTGCCCATCAGGTCAACAACAGCATCTCTAATGCCATAGCTAAAAAGGCTACCAAGCGCGTGAAAAAGCAAAAGCAAAACGGCCGCAACAAAAAGCGCAAATAAGCACTCCATGCCCCGCGCTCTGTGCCTTAGCAGGGGGCGCTGCCCCCTGCTAAGACAAAAGCAAGGACAAATATCATGCTAGCCTTGGGGTGATTACTTTAAGGAAGAGGGGCAAAAGGTTGGACGCTCTTGTCGGTTTTGACAAAGCGCACTTGATAGACGCCAGGGGCGAGCGCGCGCTTTTGGCCTATCACTGCCTTTAAATTGATCTCTTTGTAGAAATTATCCTCTATACGAGCTAGGACTTTGACATTATCAAAATCAGCACGGCCCCGATAAGCGACCACGCCTTGATAGAGATCTGCTTGAGCGGTGATTTGATGGTCAACTATACTTTGGTCAAATTGTACGAGCAATTTGTCTTTAAGGCTCTCTAGGCGTTGCTCGTACTGGTAATTTAAAGTCCAATACAAAGCACTTAAGCCCACAATAAAGGAGGCAAAAGCAAAGGCAAAGAGTTTAAGGGCTTTCCAGCGATTAAAAGAGACTTCAAAGAGTGCTGCTTTTTTCTCTTGCTCCGTAATTTTAATGGCCGCCATAATGCTTCTCCTACCTTATTCTTGAACGGGCACGACATTAATCAAGCGTGGACCATCATAAGATAACAAGGTTAAAAGAGCCGCCGCACGCTCAGTTACCTCAGGCAAGCGCTGTTCTTGTAAGAACAAGCTAATAGCGCGGCTATAGCCATCATCAAGGCGCAAGGAAATAGTTCTAATATCATCCGCCCTAATTTCTTTTTCTGAACTAATCTTCTCTAAATTAGAAAGCAAGGCTATAGCCTGCTGATAATCCTCCCGCTTAGATAGCACTTTAGCCATTTTGCTTTGGAGCTCTTTTTCTAATTGGGCATCACTTTTATCACTTGAATTGAGCTTGCTTAAGACCTCTTGGCGAATGGACTGACGGAGCTTAGCAACCTCATCTTTTTGGCGCTCAAAATTGACTAAAGCGACATTAGCCTCACGATTGGCAGCTTCTAAAGCACGATTACGATAGGCATTTAAATATGGGCGCAAGCGATTTTCGGCCCCTTTACGCGTATCCGTCATACGGGACTTAAGCTCACTTAAATCACCTATATAAGGGTGCAAAATGGTGTACTTACCCAAGTAGCGCTCTTTGAGGTATTTAAGCTTTACATCGAACATATAGTCACCAATTATAATCTGGCCTATATCTTCGCTTAGCTGCAAGAGCACGCCATAAAAAGGCGTGAGATTATCGTCAATTAAACCAATGAGCACAGGGCTATTGTAAGAAATGGCCTCAGCAAACGAGCCTGTTTGATGGAAGCTTTGTAAATTCACCGAGCGCAAAATCTCATTGGTGATATTTTGCTCACTATCAGCTACATCATAGCCATGGACTTTAAATAAAGTAGCCAAGGCCTCAGACTTAAAATAAGCCTGTGAGAGAGCCTGGTTAAATAAATAGAGTTCACGTGAGGAGGCATTACGCCCTTTGAGCAGATAATCTGAGACCTTTTGATAACGCTGCATAATGGCACTATCGGTCATTAAAGCCCCCTCTAAGGTACGTACTGGATAGTACTCTTTCATCACATACAAGGCACCACCAAAAGCCACAGCCGCAGCAATAGCAGCTCCTGTTAACACCATGATGCGAGCATATAAAGAGAGCGAAAAGACTTCACGGGCTAATTGCTTTAAGTAAGTAAACACGCCCATTTGCTGATTATGCAATACTAAATTGGCAGCTTTTTTAGCCAAGATAGCATTGACTTGAGTGCTCTTCTTTTGCGCCGCCAAGGTCAAGCACATATCGGCAATGGCATTGATAAGACGCGGTACACCGCCACTCTTTTTAGCAATGACAGCTACAGCTTTATTGGTAAAGACAGGACGGACACACGATACTTGCTGCAAGCGATAAGTAAGATAAGCACCTACTTCGACTTCTTTAAAGCATGGTAAGGTGGTGAAAATCTTAATGCGGTTTTTGAGCATTGCATGGAGATCTTTATTTAAATGCTCTAAAAGATCTTCACGGCCGACGAGCAAGAAGTTAATCATCTTGCCGCTTTCGCCTTCAATATTGGAAATTAAGCGAATCTGCTCGAGCACAATATCGGACAGACCTTGGGCCTCATCGCAAATAACTGTGGTAATAATGCCCATGGCAATGGACTTTTCGAGCATTTGGCGCAGCTTTAAAGTGAGCTCAGCAATGGACTCAAAGGAAGTAGCTACCACACCAGAAGCGCGCAAAATGGTAGCTAAGAGCATTTGCGGATCTAAGCGTGGATCATCGATGGTAATAATACGCATACGACGGGGGAGCGAGCGCATTAACATGCGCACTAAAGTGGTCTTGCCTGCACCTGAAGCGCCTGTGAGCACACAAATACTGCCCGAGCGCGATAGCGCAGTAGTCAACAGTCCTAGAGATTGGTGTTGAGAGCCACCCACATAATAAAAGCGGCGATCAGGCAGACCGTCAAAGGGGTAGTCATCTAAGCCAAAATGCTCCAAGTACATGAGCCAATCCTTAAATTGCAGTTAATAGCTGCCTCACGTTCTCTAAGACTAATATGCCATCAATAATCCTAGTGTCTAACCAAAGCCAGCTCGTAATTTAATATAATTTCGTAAAACTCTAGTATCGCCATTAGCTGACGCCTAGAGCAATCATTATAGCGCTATGTGCACCAAAGAAAAAAACGCTGCGATCGCACTAAAGAGCAAAACGCCCAGACTTAAGTTAAGTCTAGGCGCTATCAACAAGAAATTACTAAAGCACACGCACTAAAAGCCATTACGGGCACGAGCAGCTTGCAAGGCACGCTCACGAGCTTTGGCTAAAGCACGGGCCTTGGCAGGAGGCATGCTCTTCATCTTCTCAGCTAAAGCAATATCTTTTTCATTTTGTGGCACGAAGTATGGGTTAGCCTCTGGAGCTAAGCCACCAAATTCGACCATGTCATCTTTAATATCCATGACCGAGCCACCTTGCATCCCTGGCTGGGCTTGGCGCTGCTGTTGTTGCTGCTGTTGCTGTTGCATAGCTCTTTGCTGACGAGCACGAGCCTCTTGCTCAGCACGTACTTTAGCGGCATTAGCCTCAGCTTCGGCCTTAGCCTTGGCTTGAGCCTCACGCTCACGGGCAGCTTGCTCCTCCTCTTCAATACGACGACGAGCGTAAATTAAGCCCTCTTCTAAATCATTTAAGGTGCTTAGAACTACCGATGGCTCATAGGCAGGCATAGTGCCAGTTTGAGAGCGATTGATATAGGCAGTCAGCCAGCGCATACGTACTGCTGGCACAATGTCTTGGAAATACTCAGAAGAGACGTGGAAGTGATCGGCAGAACGGAGCTTAAACTTTTCGGCTGCGGCCTTAAAGAAATTTGGATGTGGCTTATAGCAACGGCACTCGTCGGCGAGCAAGACGGTCTTTTCGCTAAAAATACCGCCTAAATTATCAAATTGTTGCTGCACCATTTGAATATTGGCATTAGCAATTAAATATAACTCATAGCCTGAGGCACGCAGCTTTTGTAAAGCAGGCACTACATCAGGGTGAGGGCGCATATCACTATAAACGATTAAAAGCTCAGGGGCAGCTTGAGAGAAGACCTTGGTATTAAAGGCCATGTCCAAATAGTCCATAGTTAGCTTTAATACATCAGTATAAGTCATGAAATCGGAGGCATACTTAACACGCTCTAAATACAATTGGAAGAAGCGTTCGGTAAGCTCTGGATTAATATTGTTCTCACGACCAATCTGACCTACAAAGTGGGTAATCATTCTCTGATTAATTAAGCAGCCATAGAGATCAAAAGTTAAGGCACGACGACCATTACCAAAATAGCGTCTACGCTCTTCTTCTGAAGAAGTAAAGCCACTGGCTACTACGTTACTAACCTTATTAATCATGTCTGAGATTTGCATGTCGTTTCCGCCTTATTAACAAGTATTATCCTTGTTAATTTTTTTTAATAAACAATCCTTCACCTAGCGCTAATGCAACACTCTCTTGCTCGGTACAGCCCAAGCAAATTTAACTGTCCACAGCTACGCTGAGATTAATGATAAAACTACTATAAAAAACCAGAATTGAGTCTATATTGGTTGCTTGTCAAGCAATGCTGGCTTTGATAAAAAAACAGTACACGGATTAGAAACTAAAAGCATTGAGCCAAAACGTGCACTGACATAAATTAACGCACTTTAACAACTAACAGCATAGCTTCCAAAAAATTAAGGCTACCCTTAACTTAACTAGCATACTACCTAAAATGCATACTTTGTGAGATCTGACGCAACAATTTACAAATAGCTGATACCTGTGCAAGATAGGTACAAAATGGACAAGGAGAGCACTAAAGCTTGGGGTGCAAGAGGGTAGCTACGAGCGCTTAGATATGGTAAGTCTGATTTTGGAGGGCTTTAGATAGGCAAAAGGCAGTTCTCTTATATAAAAGAGAACTGCCTCTTGTAGCTTTTAGGCTAGTCTATCAAGCGATTAAGCATTGATAAACTTGTCTAACACAGCTCAGTCTGAATGACAGCGCGATTAGTAGAGTCTAGTACGACGTGCATTCTCGCGGGCCATCTTCTTGGCGTGACGCTTGATAGCGGAAGCCTTGGCACGCTTACGTACAGTAGTTGGCTTCTCGTAGAACTCACGAGCTCTAACGTCTGCGAGGATACCTGCCTTTTCACAAGAACGCTTGAAGCGTCTTAAGGCTACATCGAATGGCTCATTCTCACGTACTCTGATGACTGGCATGTGTAAAACCACCTTCCTTAAAAAGTTAAGTTAAAATATTGATCCACCATGGATCTTAAAAAGATTACCAGAATCAACCAATGAGATACTGGAGATCGAAAAATTCGCGTTATTTTACTGATTTGCATAGCACTTGTAAAGGCCTTGTAAGGATTTTTTTATTAGTTTCTATAGATAGATATCAGCGCAAGGCTTGGGGGACTGTTAGAGTGCATACGATGATTTTGCGCTTCTAAAATGCTATTATTAATACTTTGTGCATTTGCTTGTATTAGATGCAATGTACAAGTACTAAACAGTGCCATGATAGGGCACACAGCATTGCTAAATTTATATTTGCTTTCATTGAGGTTAAGCCATGTTGGTATTGGGTGTTGAGAGCTCTTGTGATGAGACTGGAGTTGCTATTTATGATGACCAAAAAGGTTTATTAGCACATGCTCTACATACGCAAATTCCTATCCATGCTCAATACGGTGGTGTCGTGCCTGAGCTGGCAGGTCGTGATCACATCAAAAGAGTGGTGCCTTTAATTAGAAAAGTCACTCAAGATGCCAATGTCACCTTGAAAGATTTAGATGCTATTGCCTATACCGCAGGTCCTGGCCTTATCGGTGCTTTATTAGTAGGCGCCATGGAGGCTCGCTCTTTGGCTTTTGCCTTAAATATCCCAGCTATTCCAGTACATCATATGGAAGGACATTTATTAGCCCCTATGCTTGAGGCTGATCCTCCATCTTTCCCTTTTGTAGCTTTATTAGTCTCTGGTGGTCACACCATGCTAATTAAGGTAGCTCAGCCTGGTTCTTATGAAATCTTAGGCGAGTCTGTTGACGATGCGGCAGGCGAAGCTTTTGATAAAACCGCCAAACTATTAGGTCTGCCATATCCAGGCGGCCCTAAGCTTGAGGCTATGGCCCAAGGTGGTGATCCTAAGGCCTATAAATTTCCTCGTCCTATGGTCGATCGTCCAAATTGCGACTTCTCTTTTGCTGGCTTAAAAACTGCAGTATTAAATGCCGTGCACAAGAGCACTAATTTAGAGCAAGACAAAGCTAGCATTGCTTTATGCTTTGAAGAAGCTGTAGCCGATACTCTAGTCCAAAAGTGCAAGCGCGCTTTAGATCAGAGTCACATGAATACTTTAGTAGTCGCAGGTGGTGTCAGTGCCAATGGTGCAATTCGTAATTCTTTAAGTGCTCTCATGCAAAAGCGTCACGGCAAGGTTTTCTTTGCGCGCCGTGAATTTTGTACTGACAATGGAGCCATGATTGCTTTAGCTGGTATGTTGCGTTTTAAATCAGGGGTCAGAGGCGATTTAGGCGTCAATGTCTTTCCACGCTGGCACATTTCTTCCTTAGAGCCTTTGCGCACTAACTAAGAATTTACTTGCCCACTTTAGGGCACTACGAGCAGGTGATGATTTTATGGATAAGATCTTAATTCAAGGACTCCAGATCAATGCCATTTTAGGCATCTTGCCGCATGAGCGCGAATTTGAGCAGCCTTTAGTGCTCGACATTACTATGGAGCACCCGCTTAAATATTGCGCCTTAAGCGAAGACTTATCTTTATCGATTAACTATGCACAAGTGTGCTCGGATGTCACTGATTTTGTAAGACAGCGTAAAGCACATTTAGTAGAAACTCTGGCAGAGGAAATTTGCCAGTTTATTTTAGATAAATTTCAACCTAGAGCGGTAACGCTCAAAATTCTAAAGACTCACGCGGTAGTAAATGCTCAGGGAGTCGGTGTAGAAATAACTAGAACTAACGAGGACTAGGACATGGGTACTCAGGTTTATTTAGGTATTGGCTCTAATCTTAATCGCGACAATGCTATCTTGTTTGCTATTGAGAAGTTAAAACCATTATTTAGCGATTTTAAGGTCTCTCCTGTTTATGAGTCCAAGGCAGTGCGTGAAGCTGAGCCTGACTTCTTAAACTTAGTAGTAGGCGGCACTACCAAGCTGGGCTTTCAGGAGCTCTTTGATGCTATCCAAGCTATTGAAAATGCCGCTGGTAGCGAGTTAATGCTCCATAATTCCACCAACTTTGGTTTAAAGCACCGTTTAGATATCGACATCTTAGTCTATGGCCAAGAAGTTGCCTCTGAGCCTTGCAAGATCCCACGTCACGACATTCAGGACTATCCTTTTGTCACTATTCCTTTAAATGATATTGCCCCTGAGTTAGTCCACCCAATCTTAGGTCTACCAATTAGCGAGCTTTGCGAGCAGATGGTTCCTCACATTCCAGAGAATCGTCGTGTCAAGCGTATTGACTTTGACTTCAATCGTGCAGCTCCACAATGGAGTGAGCAGGCCTAATAGTACAAATTATATAGAGCCTCACAAATAGCCTATGGCCTAAAACATACAGCCAAGCACTGAAGATCATATCTTGGGTACTTGGCTGTAGCTTTTTTAAAGCCCCCTCCATAATCGTAAGCTTTAGATGAAAGAGTTTTTAGTGCACCTAAGGGCATACTGAGTTTTCCGTGATATGATTATGGGCCGTTTCTTAATGTCTTTCTCGTCTGCTCGAGGATCAAGTAAGTGCCTATTACTCATATTGTCGTTCTAGCTCTCTTGCAGGGCCTTACCGAATTTTTACCTGTATCATCTAGTGCTCACTTAATTTTCCCAAGTCAGCTCTTAGGCTGGGAAGACCAAGGCCTAGCCTTTGACGTGGCGGTGCACTTAGGTACCTTATTAGCCGTTATCATTTATTACATTGTCGACTTAGTGCAAATTGGTACTCATACCGTTGAGTCCATTGTCAAGCGCAAGCAAACCCCATTAAGTCGCATTGGCTGGTTCATCATTATTGCCACTATTCCTGCGGCCGTTGCAGGCTTTTTCTTAGAAGAGTACATCGGCACCGTAGCCCGCTCTATCCATGTAATTGCCTACACTACCATTGGCTTTGGTCTGCTATTAGGTATAGCCTCTTATATCAATCGCAAAATCAATTGGCGCACCATTGTTAATATCCAAGGTCAAAGACCAGATAGCTTACGTCATATGACTATCTGGCAGGCTATTATCATTGGTTTTGCTCAAGCTATTGCCCTTATCCCTGGTACCTCCCGCTCTGGTATTACTCTCACTGCTGGTCTGCTCTTAGGTATGCGCCCTGAGGCTGCCGCTCGCTTTAGCTTCTTAATGTCTATTCCTATTATCTTGGCCTCAGCGCTCCTTGAGGGTATTAAGCTTTATAACAATGAGACCATTGGCGCCAATCCAATTGAGATGTTAATTGGTGGTGTCATCTCCTTTGTAACTAGCATTATCGTCATCTCCCTCTTTATGCGCTATATCTCCAAGTCAGGCATGGGGATTTTCGTAATTTACCGTCTCTGCTTAGGTGCCGCCCTCCTCTACTTCTTTAGCTAAGCACTAGAGGATGCTTGGGGGCCTAAGACATAGGCTTATGCCCCATGGGCCATGGCGTGTACCCTCCTTACTATCCAAGGGCTGCTAAAGTGCAGCCCTTGTTGCATATGGCGACACCCCCCAAAAAAAGCCCCTCGGGGCGTAAGCTTAGAGGGGCAATTTGCAAGCTCTTATCTATTGGGATATATGCTCAGCAGGAGGCATGCTATTAGCACTATCGTCCAGTTCGCTTTGTGGCATGGTTTCCATGAACTTTTCTAAAAGCTCGACGCGGCGCTGGAACATGGCTCTACCAATATCTGCGCCCTTTAGTCCTTGAGCTACAAATTCCTTGGCACTAACGGTACGGCAAATAGTAAACATTTCGTTTAAGTACTCGGCACGCGGGAAAGGACGATTTTCAAAGCCCTTGCGCCCCAAGAAGTCACACTTACAGCACAAGATCCATGGCCAAATACGCTCTGGGCGACGCCAGGCATCTAAATGGTCTAATAAAGTGACCACTCCTGCTGCGCCCTCACGATAGAGGTGATGGATATAAGAGTGATAATAGACCACGATCTTAGCAAAATCGTGATACTCATTAGGTACCTTTAAGCGCTTGCACAGCTCTTCTAAAGGCTTGAGGCCAGTAATATTATGGTCTTTATGATGCGGCCAGAACTCAGGTGGAGTTAAGCCCTTGCCTAAATCATGGCACAGCATAGCAAAACGCACTACAGGATCTTTAGTCTCTAGCGCAATGCGATGGACAGTCATGGCTGTATGCACCAAGGTATCGATCTCAGGATGCCAGCGCTTAGGGCCTGGGACGCCAGATAAGCTCTCTAGCTCTGGAAGTACATCTTGTAATGCGCCTACATAGTGCAAGATTTCAATAAAGACCTCAGGATTATTGGTCTTAAGTGCCTTATGCAGCTCAATCCAAACACGCTCAGGAGTTAAAGTCTTAAGCTCACCTGTGGCGGCAATTTGCTTCATGAGCTCTAAAGTCTCAGGAGCTACCTTAAAGCCTAAAAAATGGAAGCGCGCAGCAAAACGGGCGACGCGCAGCACACGCAAAGGATCTTCAACAAAGGCAGGTGAGACATGGCGCAAAATCTTATTGTGTAAATCATCTAAGCCATGATAAGGATCGATTAAATTCCCTGCTTCATCTTGAGCAATGGCATTGATGGTCAAATCACGACGCATCAAATCTTCTTCTAAAGTGGTCTGAGGAGTAAAGCTAAAGGCAAAGCCCTTATACCCCTGGCCACTTTTACGCTCAGTACGCGCTAAGGCATATTCTTCTTTGGTTTGAGGATGTAAAAAGACAGGAAAGTCTTGTCCTACTTGTTGATAGCCCAATTGCAGCATTTGCTCAATGCTACTTCCCACCACCACATGATCGCGATCTGCTCCATCTAGCCCTAATAGCCTATCGCGTACGGCACCGCCTACTAAAAATACTTGCATTGTGCCTGCTCCTACTCAAACCTCATCTTAGAGCATCCTCCAGATAAGGAACTATTTACATGCCACGCCCAGAGCGCAGCTACACACATCTACTTATATATTATGACGCGCCTTGGCAACAAAAGGCGCTTTTCATTAAATTATAGCGTAAGTTGCCCTTACCATCGGTAGCCTAGGCTAACTACTTTAGGCAAATGATTTTGATTATCAAAAAAAAGGCCATAGCACCTATGGCTATGGCCCTTATAAATCAAATTTGTCTAACTAGTGCTAGTTAGTGACCAATTAAAGAACCTGCGGCAGCAGCAGCGCCTTCTTTTAAGGCAGCGCCCACTTGAGCAGCGTGGTGCACGTCACCAGAGATGATAATACCTTGCTCAATCATCCACTGAGTCATCTGCGGTAAGATGAACCAAGTACCGATTAAACCTACGATGGTTAATACGATAGTGTAAGGCAAGGCCATCCACATCATACGTAAGTAATTTAAGCGAATGAGTGGAGATAAAGCAGAGGTTAGTAAGAATAAGAAAGCAGCTTGACCATTAGGGGTTGCAACGGAAGGTAAGTTAGTACCTGCGTTAATAGCAATAGCTAAGTGGTCAAATTGTTCGCCAGTAATTACGCCGTTTAACATAGCATTGTAGACTTCTTGAATATAGATAGTAGCTACGAATACGTTGTCAGATACGGAGGATAAAATACCATTAGCCAAGTAGAAAATTGGCAATTGCATGGAAGGATCAGTAGATAATACCCAAGCGATTAATGGCTTGAAGAGCTCTTGCTGAGAAATAACGGTAACTACGGTGAAGAAGACGCATAATAAAGCGCAGAAAGGTAAGGACTCAGTAAAGGACTTACCAATTTCCTCCTCAGAGGTCACACCACAAAAGCCAGTAGCTAAGATGATGATGGAAAGACCGATTAAGCCTACAGCAGCTAAGTGCAGAGCTAAGCCGATAACTAACCAAATGCAGCATAAGAGCTGGATAACTAAGCGAATGCGATCACGACGGCTTAAAGTCTCAGAGCTCTTGCGGTCTTGCTCCACTAACATATTGTGCACTGACTCAGGCATTTGTACACCAAAGCCAAAGAGCTTAACCTTCTCTAAGAAATAGCAAGTAGCAAAGCCACAGATAACTACAGGTAAGGATACTGGGGCTACACGAATGGCAAACTCTACGAAGTTCCAGCCTGCAATATTACCAACGATAATATTTTGAGGCTCACCTACGATGGTACATACACCACCAATGGCAGTACCGACAGCAGCGTGCATTAAGATGGAACGTAAGAAAGCGCGGAATTGCTCTAAGTCACCTTTAAACTCGTCCTTGACATAATTGTCATTGCTCAGACGAGCAGTGGCAGCATCACCAGAAATTAAATCATGGTAGTAACGATATACGCCCATGGAAATGGTGATAATTACAGCCAATACGGTTAATGCGTCCAAGAAGGCAGATAAGAAAGCGCCTAAAAAACAGAAAATCATAGCCAAGGCTACGTGTGAGCGTACTTTTACCATAAGCTTGGTGAAGGTAAAGAGAAGCACGTCACGCACAAAGTGAATACCTGCGACCATGAACATGAGCAATAAGATAACCTCTAAGTTTGCTCCAATCTCATGGCGCACATTATCCATGTCGCACAAGCCGATAAAGGCTGCTTCAATGGCTAAGAAGCCGCCTGGAATAAGCGGATAGCAATTTAATGCCATAGCTAAAGTGAAAATAAACTCAGCCACTAAGACCCAACCTGCCAAGACAGGAGAAATCATAGCTAAGATAGGGTTGATAACAAGACAAGCTAAAATAAAGATCTTATACCAACCAGGGGCAGTGCCCATAAAGTTAAGGGCAAACGCCTTACTATAAGTAATCTGCGGCATAGCATCCACTCATTTTCATATGGCTAAGCAAGCTTAGCGCCAATCACTACATAAATCCAGAACTCACACTGCGTTAAAAACGACCTTAAAAGAATACCAACACTCAAGCGCACTTATTTGACTCAGGCAAGCAAGTGATACTCTAGCAAAGTTAGTAATAAGGGTTTTTAAGACCAAGCCTGTTAGGCCTTAATTTAAGCCCGTACAAGCATATGTGTAGAGATGTTTTTAAGAGGGCCAGAGAACTCTGGCAGGAACTCAAAATAAAAACTCCTTATTATACTATTAATTGATAATTATTTGCAGATTCTAGGCAAATGCACTATCAACTACCATTAGTATCCGCGTTATTTTAGCGCCAAGAATGGATGTAAGGATGTGAGCTCAAACATGTTATTTACAAGCGCTCTAAGAGAACTTGCACTTTTGCCAGCAACATCAAATTTTTGCAAGTTCCCTGGCAATTAAAAAATAGTAAGCCCCTTAGGATGACCTAAAGGGCTTAGTATCTTTGAGCTTAAGACAGGGACAAAGCTTTTGCCCCTGCTATAAGCTAAAGGAGAGTTTTAGACTAGAAGATTGGAGCAACTAAGAAGCCTAAACCTACAGAGATAAAGATACAGAGTACGCAAGGGAGCAACATGGAGTGGTTGAAGATGAACTTACCAATGCGGGTAGAGCCAGTATCATCCATCTGTACTGCACCTAATAAGGTAGGGTAAGTAGGAAGAATGAATAAACCACTAACAGCTGCGAAAGATGCTACTAAGATGTAAGCTAAGTCTGGGTTTGCTTCGATACCTAAAGCTACGATAACTACAGGAATTAAAGCCTTAGCAGTTGCAGCTTGGGAGTATAACAAGGCAGAGATAAAGAATAAGACTACAGACAATACACCTGGGTACTCAGAAATAATGTCCTTAGAGAAGGCCTGGAGCTGATCGGAGTAGCCAGCTACGAAAGTATTACCTAACCATGCAACACCTAATACGCAGATACAGGCAGTCATACCAGACTTGAAGGTAGGAGTGTCTGCAAGCTCACCAGTATTAATCTTGCACTTTAATACGATGAAGGTAGCAATTAAGAGCATGAAGGACATGATAGCGCCATCACGAGCTAACTTTAATGGCTCGAGTACAGCTAAGATAGCAGAGGAGATAGCGCTGCCGCCATCGGCTACATTAGCTTGTAAGTACTGAGTGAATGGAACGCGAATCACATCAGAAATACAGGTAGCATATAAAACTACGAACAGAACGCCAGTTAAGAAGATGATAACAGCACTCTTGGCAGTAGCAGGAAGCTCAGAACGCTCCTTGGCGCCAACAGGGGCAGTTAAACCAGCCTCAACACGGTCACGATATACTGGATCTTCACTAAGCTTACCCTTGTTAAAGAAGGTAGACATAATGAAGGCAGCAATCATACAGCCTAAGTAGGTGGTTACTAACCATACTAATAATAAAGCAGGATAGGACCAGCCATATGGCTCTAACACGCCAGTCATATAAACTACGGCGGCAGAAACAGGAGAGGCGGTAATAGCAACCTGACCAGATACTACAGCGATAGATAATGGGCCAGCTGGTTTGATATCTTGCTCCTTGGCAACTTCTACGATAACTGGAATCATAGCAAAAGCGGTATGACCAGTACCAGCAAGTACGGTAAGTACATAAGTTACAGTTGGAGCTAAGTAGTTAATATGCTTAGGATTGTTTCTTAAGATCTTCTCAGCAATGCGAACCATGTAGTCAAGACCGCCAGCCTTTTGCAAAGCAGTAATGGCTGCGATAACTGACATAATGATCAAGATAACATCAGTTGGAATGGCGCCTGCCTTCATACCTAAGAAGACAGTCAATAAGATCACACCTAAACCACCAGTATAGCCAATGGCCATACCTCCAAGGCGAATACCCATAAAGATAACGCCAAAGAGCACCAAGAGGCGCAAAATAAGCAATATATCCATAGATTCTCCTTAGCTTTCCTCGCAAACAAAAGAAAAGCCAAACACACCAACACACCAAGCCTGTAACATGGAGCACACGAACCTGGGTAATGGCAGATTTTGCGCAAAAGAGTCGAGCAAAATCAGCAACAAAGAAATAGATGAATGACCCATCTTTTAGAGCGTTTATCTGATCTACCGATCATTAATATGCTCCCCAAAGCAAGCAGTTTTTAAGCCTCCTAAGCGGCTAAAAATCTCACCTCATCCTCATAGGTCGTTAGGAAGAAGTAAGCAAAAAATCGGACAGCTATCTTTTAGATGAAAATCAATTTCATCAAGCTAAGAGCGCTAGAAATTTAGGTACAATAGCAGTTAACTTAGAAAAGAAGTCTTTTTCCCTATCTCACTGACATTCCAAGACCACTATGAAGGCAAGAGCTATACAACTCTTGCCCTAGCTATTTCTTTGTTGGAATTTACAGCCCACCTATGACTATCCTTATAGCTCCTAATGCTCTGGACCTCCTTTGCTCCAGATAACTAGGCACTAATATTTAAGGAACAGGCACATTGTGAGGAGAAGTTAAAAAAAAGTGAAATAAGAACTAATCTCTAGGCAAAACTAGCGAGGGAAAAAGAAAATCAAAAGACACTAACAGTAAATTACTAGCTACAGACTAAGAGCTGCTTGCAAGTACCTTCTTGATCTTAAAAAGCTACTTGCAAGAAACCCTTAAACAAGGGGCTAGCCTTAAAAAAGCGCCAAGGTTAGCACCCCTTTAAAGAGGCTGCCTCAACTTAAGTTAGGCAGCCTGATGTAGTTAAAAGCTAATTGCTAATCACTTATTTCTTAGCAAAACGCTCACGAGACTCAGCAGAGAGGTCTGGGTTTAACATGTGCTTAGGGCTTAAGAGCTCATCTAATTGCTCTTCAGATAATAAGTTGCGCTCTAAAGCAATGTCGCGAACGCGCTTGCCAGTTTGTAATGCTTCCTTAGCAATAGAGGCACTGTTCTCGTAACCGATGTATGGGTTTAAAGCAGTTACGATACCGATAGAACCTAATACGAAGTCTAAGCAGACTTGGTCGTTGGTGGTGATGCCGTCTACGCACTTTTCAGCTAAGGTGCGGCAAGCTCTGTCTAACATCTTAATGGACTTAAAGATTTCGTAGGCAATAGCTGGCTCCATTACGTTGAGCTGTAACTGACCTGCCTCAGCGGCAAAGTTTACAGCAACGTCAGCACCAATTACGTGATAGCAAACCTGGTTGACAACCTCAGGAATAACTGGGTTTACCTTACCTGGCATAATAGAAGAGCCTGGCTGCATCTTAGGTAAGTTGATCTCGTTGAGACCGCAACGTGGGCCAGAGCCTAATAAACGTAAGTCATTGCAGGTCTTGGATAACTTAATAGCCATGCGCTTTAAGGTACCCATTACGTGAACATAACCAGAGCAATCAGGGGTAGCTGCAATTAAGTCAGCAGAGCTGGTGAAGGTCTCGCCAGTAATTGCACTTAAGTGCTTAACCACTAACTTGGAGAAGTCAGGGTGAGCATTAATACCAGTACCAATAGCAGTACCGCCTAAGTTAACCTCTAACATGAGCTTGCGGGCTTCTTCAAGGCGTACTAAGTCCTCGTCTAACATGGTAGCGAAGGCGTGGAACTCTTGACCTACGGTCATTGGTACAGCGTCTTGGAGCTGGGTACGGCCCATCTTGATTACATCCTTGAACTCTTCAGCCTTCTTGGCAAAGGAGTCACGTAAGACCTTAATGGCCTCAAAGAGTTCGCCTACGTAGTCGTAGATAGCAATCTTAATGGCAGTTGGGTAAGAGTCGTTGGTGGACTGGGAGAGGTTGACATGATCGTTTGGATGTAAGAACTTGTACTCACCCTTGTTGTGACCCATTAAAGTTAAGCCGATATTGGCAATAACTTCATTGGAGTTCATGTTAGTGGAAGTACCAGCACCGCCCTGGAGCATATCTACAACGAATTGATCGTTGTACTTGCCAGTTAAAATCTCATCACATGCCTTGCAAATGTAGTCGCACTTTTCTTTATCGAGGAGGCTTAACTCGCAGTTGGTTAAGGCACAAGCCTTCTTAACCTTGGCAAAACCATAAATAAAGGCAGGGTAATCACGTAAATATTCGCCAGTGATATCGAAGTTCTGCTTTGCGCGGAAAGTCTGCACACCGTAAAAGACATCATCAGCAATTTCTAACTCACCAATGAAATCGTGCTCGATACGCATTGAAACCTCCAAAAACAATCTCAGTAAACAAAAAAACACATATGTCTACAACAAGATACGATAACTACACCCAAGCTAAAGGCTTAGCGCAAATGTCCTCACCCAACAAAGAAATATAGATAATTGTGAGATCATTTGAGCCCTGAATCAGAGGTCTAATCATCGTTAGTTAGTTGTTACAGACGGCCACCTGATATTAAGCCTTAATCAAAGCCTCAGGGGGAGTGTCTATACTTTCAGTAAATTGCCGTTGCTCTTTAAACTAAGAGCTAACGTCAGGTCAAATTCAAAAGAATTAGTAGTATTTACTACCAATTGGAAGTCTAAACTAAAACTAAACTCAAGTGTTTTTTAAGCTTAGGTAGCCTTGATATGTGTACTTAATCTGTTTGTTCAGCTCGTGCATTGCATACAAGCAAACAAACGATAAATACATGTTAATCACTTCGGTGGTGCATTTTGCCAAAATTGAGCAAAATTGTGAAATAAAGCCTATAACTGCGTGTTTATTTGTGAGAAAAATCACAAATCAAAGGCAAAGATAAGCTATTTTTCACAAACAACTTGCTCATATACTATAAATATGCATGCACTTTTGAAAGCCCTTTCCATTGGGAGACAAATACGATATTTAAGCTATTTGCTCCTTTTTGATGCACTTAATATAAGTTTTATAAAAAGATACAAGTTATATAGATCACAGTGTTCGCACACGCACTTTGCACCTCTTTTGTGCTTGTACACGTTTGAGTAAAAAACTATAAAAACCCGATATTTAAACGGTATACTATCCCTTACAAGCGCTTGCGATTCTTAGGATCCAAGGGTATAAAAATACAATATTTTAGCCAGTAACCTTTTGCAAAAAATTAGCAAAAAGCCCAATTTTATTTTCAAAATACAGCACCAAAATAGTGCATTTTCTTAAGAAACCCCATATATAAAGCAAATAAGAACTTGTTTTGCGTGCTTGCACGTTTTGGGTCAAAAGTCCTTGCACTCTAATCATTATTTATTTGTGCACTGTGCGTGTATTTTGCATATAACACAATGCGATAAAAAGAACATTTTCAAGCAAACAAATAGATTTTTACTAATCTATATTACAAATAATTAGAACGGGCTCTAATATTCGAGCTAAGGCCTTTAAAATCTAGCTAAATTAAAGTACATTAGCTGTAGCAGACAAATATCTGCCAAACCAGTTTTGCTCTTTAATCTCTAGGACTTGGTGCGATGAGATTTTTCCATCTAATTCAAGCATTAGCACGCCATCGTTTTGCTTGGATTATGTTGCTTTTACTAGGCATAGTTTTGGAAAGCTGTGGCTTATTTTTCCAATATTCGCTACGTTTACCGCCTTGCGTAAACTGTGTCTATGAACGTGCTTTTTACCTCACTTTTATCGTTGCAGGTTTGATTGGCTTTTTATGCCCTAGCAATTTTTTCATCAGAAATCTTGCTAATTTGACCTTTATGGCAGGCTCTGCAGGTGGTTTGCTGGTAGCTTTAGATCACATGACTTCGGTATATCAAAGTGGCTTTGGTGCTTCATGCAAGCTAAAGGCATCTTTCCCTTCTTTTATGCCGCTAGATGAATGGCTACCATGGATGTTCTCCCCTACAGCCTCCTGTGCACCTTTAGAGTGGTCGTTATTAGGCTTTTCCATGCCTGAGTGGATTGTGGCCTCTTTTGCTACTGGTTTAGTAGTCTCTATCTTGTTCTTCATTAGTGAGTTCATTAGAAGAAAGCGCCACGACTACAGCGACTACTACCGCTAAAACCCCATCTCAACACAATTTAAAGGCCCTGTTGTCACCTACCTACCTTGACACGAGGCCTTTAAACTCCTTATTTATAACCATTTAAAGAAAGTAGCTTCTCTACAAGACCTTATGTGGATTTAATCAAGGAGCAAAGCAAAATAAACGCGTAAGCTATCTTTGCAACGAGTGCACTTTTTTCCATGAAATGAGGGCTAAGCATTATGCTTACAATCGCCAATTTTTCAGGGCTGTGATAACATGGTTACAAGGGCGCAAATTATTGCCCCTAGGCGGCCTAGCACCTAATTTAGCTCTTAGGTCTAGAGCATTGTGTGACATGCTATGAGTAAAGGAAAATTTCATGTGCGAGGGTGTTGATTACATTTTTATAGACAGCTCTCAACAAATTTCAGAGTTATGTCAGCTCATTGATTCGTTAACTAGTGACGATATCATTGGTTTAGACACCGAGTTCATGAGAGTAACTTGCTACTATCCTGACTTTTCTTTAATGCAATTGGCCATTAAGGGCTGCAATTATTTAGTCGACGTATGGATGCTCGAAAGCAACGTTCAACCTGTAATTGAGTCTTTGTGCCATACCAAGGCCATTGTGCTTACTTTCTCTTGTTCTGAGGATATCGAGCTTTTAGCCCACGAAGCCCGCCGTATTAATTGTGACATCATCTTGCCTGAGCATATTTATGACTTGCAGTTAATGCTTGCCTTTTGCGGCCATAGCTATGGTCGTGGCTTAAACTTTGCGCTCCAAGAGTTTTTAGGCATTACCTTAGCCAAAGATTGCACCCGCTCTAATTGGACCATTCGACCATTAAGCGACGAGCAGCTTATCTACTCTGCTTTAGATGTAGAGTACTTAGAGCCTTTATTCTTTAAGATTAAAGAAGTCATTAGCGAACGCAATTTCCGCTTCTTTGTAAGTGAAATGGACTATATCCGCTCCCGCTATGTAGAAGATGTCGATGAAAATGAAGCTTACTTGTCTATTCCTGCCTCAGGCTTGCTCAATGATAAGGAGCTCAATATTCTCCAGTACTTAGCCCGTGAGCGCTTAGAAATGGCTCGTAGCGAGAACCAAGCTCTCAATCGTGTCATTACCTCCAAGGCTATGTGGCAATTAGCCCGCTATTTACCAAGATCCAAGCGCGAGCTGGAGCATCGCGGCGTAAAAAGTGGCACTATCCGTCAATTTGGAGATCTCATCATCAAATGGATTGCAGCAGCTCGCCATGCCCCACGCTATCCAAATCTGACTATTCCGTATGATTATTTCTCGCACCAAAGATGTATGCAAGAGAACTTTGAGTGCTTGAAAAAAGCCATTAATAAGGGCTTGGAAAATAGCAATATCTGTCCTCAAGTGCTCTTAAAAAAGCAATTGCTCAATGATTACTTTAGAGCCAAGGCCTTAGGGCAAACTCCGCTCTTGCAAACCTCTTGGCGCTTAGAGCTCTTAGGCCCTATTGATGTGCCCCTCGAGCCCATGACACATAATATTGACAATGAGGATCTCCAAGACATGCCATCTCCTGACTATGTCTCCAATTACCTAAAACTCAATCAAATCGAAGAGCCGCCACAGTCCCAATAAGCATAGCTAACTTCCATCATGAAGGCCTGAAATTTCAGGCCTTTATTATTTCAGCCCTCGCTTCCTAGCTCTACCTTTATCAACAGCTAGCCCCAAAGCAAGGTGGGCTTAAAGTTTAGCTGATGCTGTCGCAGCAAGCGTCGATGGCTTGGAGCTCCTCGGTACTAAAGGAGGTATTGCGCAGGGATTGTAAATTGTCCTCAATTTGGCTGACTTTGGAGACACCAACGAGTACAGAGGCAACTTGGCCGTCACGTAAGATCCATGATAGTGCCATTTGGGCAAGGCTTTGGCCACGGGATGCAGCTAACTCATTGAGCTTAACTATAGCTGTGTGATACTTAGCCACATCGCTCTCATGCAAGAAACGACCATCATGCTTGACGCGGCTATCTTCGCTAATGCCATGTAAATAGCGATCGCTAAGTAGACCTTGAGCTAAAGGCGAGAAGGCAATGATGCTCTTTTTTAGTTCTCGGGCTTTGGCCTTGAGGCCATTGTGCTCGATAGTTCTATCAAAGATAGAGTAGCGATTTTGGTTAATGACAAAAGGAGTATGCAACTCATGCAAAATAGCGCAGGCTTTCTCCAAGGTCGGACCATCATAATTGGATAGGCCAGCATATAAGGCCTTGCCCTGCTTAACGGCGCTATCTAAAGCCCCCATAGTCTCTTCTAAGTCAGTCTCTGGATCCATACGATGATGATAGAAGATATCGACATACTCAAGGCCCATACGCATTAAGCTCTGATCTAAGGAAGCAAGCAAATACTTGCGAGAACCAAAATCACCATAAGGACCATCCCACATGGTATAGCCTGCCTTGGTTGAGATAATGAGCTCATCGCGATAAGGGCGCAAATAATGCTTTAAGATATAGCCAAAGTTAGACTCAGCAGCGCCTGGCTCAGGGCCATAATTATTGGCTAGATCAAAATGGGTAATACCAGCATAAAAAGAGCAACAGAGGATCTTGATCATGTCCTCTTGATTGTTTTGATGACCAAAGTTATGCCATAGGCCTAAGCTAATGGCAGGAAGCTTGAGGCCTGAATTACCCAAGCGATTATAGGTCATGTCCTGATAGCGCTTGCTATTGGCTACATACATACAAACAACTCCTGTTTACAAAGACAAATAAGGATGTGGGCCTATGAAAAAGCCCTTGTACCCAAATATTGCACTTATAGTGACATTTTTTTTGATAAATTTCAAAAGCCCTTGTCTAAGGGCTTTTTTATTGTAAAATGCATGTCACTATAATGCAACTATGGACGTTAAGATTATGGCTGTTATTGACCCCCCTGAACTACCACCATTAATTTTTAAAAGAAATGGCCTTGTACTGAGCCTGCCATAAGAGGCAAGAGAGTACAAGGGCTTTAGGTGGCTTTAGGCCTTGGCGTTGAGCACTTCTATCTTAGCTGAACCTGTTTGGCTATCACATAAGTTTTGGTAGAGCTCACCTACAATTGGTTCGAGCTTTTGGTCAATTAAGTATGGGTAATTGACAATGAGCATGCCGCTACCGCACATACCATATTCCTCTTGCTGCTCGCTTACGCGCAATTCTACTTGCAACAAAGGACGATTTAAGCGCTTCATTTGCTGCACTAAGTTTTTCGATCTATCGTGCAGACGGCCTAACACTGGGTACCACACTGCAAAGATACCCTGCTCAAAGCGACCTAAGCCCTTCTTGACAGCATCGACAGTCCAGCGATACTCCTGCTCATTTTCATAAGGAGGGTCAATTAAAATCAAACCACGCTTCTTTAATGGTGGTAAGAGCGCATTGATAGTATCTTGGCACTGACGCAGTTCCACGCGCACATTACGCTTGCGCTTGAAGATCTGTAAGAGGCTTTCAAACTCACCTGGGTGAGCATCATTTAAGAAAATGCTATCGCTTGGGCGTGCGAGGCAATACTCAATAAAAGGAGAACCTGGGTACATATGACCGCGATTAGCGTTAGGCTCATTTTGAGCCTTGGTATAGCTCTCATAATACTCAGGGACGAGCTCTTGGAGCGTGGCATTAGCTGCAATCTTTAGCCAGCCAGTATTGAACTCGCTATTTTTACGGGCAAAGGCTGAGGTCATATCGTATAAACCAGCACCTGCGTGGGTATCAATAACGGTATAAGGCTTGTCCTTGTCGTTTAAGGCTCTTAATAATAAGCAGAGCACTATGTGCTTTAGCACATCAGCATGATTGCCTGCGTGAAAACCGTGACGATAACTAAGCATACTTGCTCTCCCTACTCATTCATTGCTACTTCGAGCTCATCATTAAGCTCAAGCCATAATTCTTCGGCGGCCTCTTTGTCTGAGAGCAATTGAGCTCGCTCTAAAATCAAAGATTCCAACTCTTCTTTATTGCCCTCATATAAAGAACTATCGGTCATGCGCTCATCAATTTCACTAAGACGCTTATCAAGCTTATCCATTAGCTTTTCTTGGGCTTCAATCTTGAGCTTTAATGGACGCAAAGCCGCACGCTTTTGGGCCTCTAATTGCTTTTGCTCCTTGGTCTTATACGAGCTGACGCTGCCACTTGGAGCTACGGCATTGCCAGAACCATTTCCTTGATTATTGTTCTTGCTCTTACCCTGGGCCTCATTAGCTAGGGCCTGCTGTTGCTCTCTAAACTCACGAGCACGGCGTAATAAGTACTCTTGGTAGTCATTTAAGTCACCTAAGAACTCACTGACCTTACCTTGATCTACTAACCACAGCTTATCGGCAATCGCCTCTACTAAGTGACGATCGTGTGATACCAAGACCAAAGCACCTGAGTAAGAAGCCAGTGCTACAGACAAAGCCTCACGCATCTCTAAGTCTAAGTGGTTGGTAGGCTCGTCTAAGAGCAAGAGATTAGGCTTTTGATAGGCAATCATAGCCAAGGCTAAACGAGCCTGCTCGCCACCTGACATGGTGCCGACATTATCAAAGACCTTATCTCCCTTAAAGGCAAAAGAACCTAAGAAGGTACGTAAGTCTTTTTCCTTAGCCTCAGGATCAATGCGCCATAAATGCCACATGGCGTTTTGATCTTCATTTAAAGACTCAAGCTCATGCTGCGCAAAGTAGCCAATCTTAATACCCTTGCCAATGGCCACACTACCTGAGAGTGGAGCTAATTGACCTACCAAGGTCTTAATTAAAGTGGACTTACCTTGACCATTCTTACCTAAGAGGGCAATACGATCGCCACTTAAGAGCTGTAAGTTAACCTTAGATAAAATGACCTCACCCTGGCTTGCGTCACTTGCTTGGGTATTTACAGGCGAGCTTGAAGAAAAGTCATCTAAATCGCCCTCGCCTTGTAAATTGGAGCTCTGGTAAGAGGCATAACCTGCATCTAACTCTGTTAAAGAGGCAATTACCTGTGGGGTACGATCGGGCTCTGGGAAGCTAAAGGAGAACGGCGATTCTTCTTGAGTGACTGCAGTTAATTGCATTCTATCCATGGCCTTCATTAAAGACTGGGCCTGCTTGGCCTTGGTAGCCTTGGCTCTAAAGCGGTCAATAAAGCTTTGCATATGAGCCAAAATAGCCTCTTCACGGCGACGGGCTGCCTTTTGCGCACGAATACGCTCAGCGCGAATACGCTCATAGGAAGAATAGTTGCCAGGATAGAGCACTACCTTGCCCTCTTCAAAGTGCAAGATATGGTCGGTAAAGCTATCTAAGAAGTCTCGATCGTGGGAAATACACAATAAGGTGCCTTCATAATTTTTTAGATAGTTTTGTAAGAATAATACTGTGTCTAAGTCTAAGTGGTTAGTAGGCTCGTCCAATAAGAGCAAGTCAGACTTAAAAATCAAAGCCTGCGCCAAGTTAAGACGCATACGCCAACCACCAGAGAACTCTTTGACAGGACGCTCTAATTCATTAGGGCCAAAGCCTAAACCTAAAAGCAGGGCACCAGTGCGGGCCTTTAAGGTCCAATAACCAGCCATGCCCAGCTCATCTTCAACTAGGGCAATCTTCTCACCATTATTGCTCTCATAGGCCTTGTTACGCTCTTCTAATAAGGCATTGACAGTCTTATCGCCTTGCATGACATAATCAAGCGCACTAATTTGTAAGGCAGGAGTCTTTTGAGCTACAGTGGCAATCTTTAAATTCTTAGGCACACCAATAGAGCCAAGCTCAGGGGCAATTTCACCTTGCAAGGCGGCAAATAAAGTAGACTTACCACAGCCATTACGACCGATAATACCTACCTTTTGGCCCGCTAAAATAGTAGCACTGGCATTTTCAATCAGCACCTTAGTGCCACGCATAATAGTTAAGTCTTGCAAAGAAATCATTACAAATTGCCCACCACAAATACGCGCCGAGGGAACCAACGAATTAATTCGTTTGGGGGAATCGGCGCTAATTATTATTGATTTAAAACTTGCTTTATTAGAGACAGCTCACAAGTTAAATGCTCTCTTTTATCCCCAATCTGGCCTCCATAAGCGCGCCTAATTATACCGCAGATCATAAAAAACATAAGGCCGCAGCTTAGATACCTAAGCTACAGCCTTAGTAAGAAAAATCTGCCTTACCCTAAATAAAGGGCCTTTTAGTGATGGAGACGACGATAGGTCTGGCTTAGAGTAATACCATCTTCGGTACGAATGATGCGCAAGGTTAGGGCAGCCTTATCGCCTGTCTTTTTAACTTGGGAGACCACTAAATAAGGAATACCCGAGGCTCGACACTGGTGAATGAGACTTGGCAAGATAGTAGAAGAGCCAATATTTTGGGAAATAATATTATTTAAATTGGTAGTAGCAGGCACAATGTGGAAAGTGTTGGAGCCTACTAAACCATCTTCAATGGCATGAGCTAAATTGCCTACACAATCTTGGTACTCGTTATCAATAATGGTTGGAGCAACATAAATACTGCCACTTTCATTACGTAAACGAGCAGCAATCTCCTTGATTAAGGCACGAGCTTGGCCATTGGCCTCTAAATTAAGCTCAGTTGAGCACGAGCTGGGGCTTTCAATCTCAGGCAAAACATAATGCGGAGTGCTCTCTTGACTCTCTAGTGCTCCTTGTGGGGCAGGCGCGGCACCTGACATTACGTCAATGACAGGCACTTGTGCGTCAAGATTGCCTTCTAATTGAACTTCATTAACCCCTGAGTAAGACTCTACAGCACCTAAAAGGGCATTTTTAGCTTGAGGAGCACTTTCTAATCTATCGCTTAAAGCAACACCTTGGCGTACGGCCTCAGGATTGGTAGACATATCATAAGGGCCCATAGCATCGCTTGAAAGGCCACCTAGGATTTCAGCACCTGTTAGATCGGGAGCTTGCTCTAGCTGTTCATCAGTGCTTTTGACAGGAGTTTTCTCGCTCACTCCCACATCGGCACTTTGTACCTGAGTGCTCTTGGCATCAGAGCTCTTTAACAAACCATCTATACTTTGACAGCCACTTAAACCTAAAGCTAGAGACAAAGTAAGCGAACATAACATTAGTGGGCGCACGTATCTATCTCCTCAAAACTAACAAGCAAACTTAAGACCGTCTAAAATTACCTAAGAGCTTAGGGCTATGGGGCAATTTAAGAAAGTCTCACACTAAGAGGGCAACTTAATGGTAAATAAGTTGCCCCCTATAAAACACTCTTCAGTAAGAAAACTGCAAGCTTAGTCCTTGCTTGGGAAACCTAAGCCACCTAACTTACCACCTGCTAATAAGTGCATGTGGATATGAGGTACTTCCTGGCCGCCATCTGGACCGCAATTAACAATTAATCGATAACCAGACTGAGCCACACCTAAATCAGTGGCAATCTTCTTAGCCACTACAAATAAGTGACCTAACATAACCTCATCGCAAGGCTCCACATCAGAGACAGTTGGGATTGGCTTGTTGGTAACAATTAAGATATGGTGCTCAGCCTTTGGAGCAATATCCTTAAAAGCAGTTACTAAGTCATCCTTGTACACAATCTCAGATGGAATGCTGCCATCGATAATACGTTCAAAAATGGTTGGTTCAGCCATGGGTTATCTCCTCTTCATGAATATTAGTATTCAGTATTTTGCTTAGCTTAAGCTTAGTGGATAGCAAAATTTATTACCTGAGGCATTATAGCAAAGCCAAGCTTACTTGGCGCTGCACGCCCTTTTTGTAAACACTAAAGCCTCCCATTTGCTCCATCCTAGTTCCAGCATAAAGCGTGACAGCTATCAAATTTTTTAATTTCATGCGTAATTTTTGCTAGATACAACAAAATACCCTCTTTTTTTAGGACTTGACAAGGAGCCAAGGCAAGATAAAACCAAGCCTAGAGCCCGATTTTTTAAAACTTTGTTAACCCACTTTAAAATTAAACTTAAGCTCTAAGGTTAGTTAATCGCACCTATCTAGCCCCCTACTCATCGGTTGTTAGGGCGCTGTCAAGTGGGGCATACGACAACTTTTGCTTTTTTGTATCTTTTGGGAGCCAAGGACTTTTTTCAAAAAAATATTAAGGGCACGCTAAGTGCCTTGTTTAAGGACTTTTACTTTAGCTTTTGGCTTGAACTTAGGCTTTTAGCTAAATGGCAAAATAAAAAGGCATTTGCTACCATAAAGTCAGTTGCTAATCTTTAGCACTTACTGGACACAGAGTCTTTGTGTATCAAAGCTCTGACATTTATTTTTGCTTTTAGTTTGCTTAAAGGACACAGTCGATGGTTACTAGACTTAAGCCTGTAAATGGCGTGGTTGGCGAAGGCGTTAAATTCGATCGTATTCGCCGCATTACTGGTTATCTCGTTGGCACCTTAGATCGTTTCAATGATGCCAAGCGTGCTGAGGAACATGATCGAGTAAAGCACAATTTCACCAAACTCAATTAAGCCAAACTAAACGCTACGTGCAAGCTTCCCAAGCGCCTATGCTTAAGGACTGCAAATGCAGCGTTAAGGCTTGGAAAATACTTGCTTGTTTAAATGCAAAGGTCTCCTAAAAGGGTATTTATACCCTCGTTAAGAGGCCTTTTGTATTTTTTGCTGCCCCCCTTTTTAAGGAATTTGCTACAATGCAGCGGCACTTTGCGCCTTGCAAAGAAGCCTTTAGTAGTTCTGCTTTGGATGGAGTAATACCCATGTGCTTTTTAGTTGATTCTCACTGCCATTTAGCCTCATTGACCTTTGAGGGCAAAGGCCCAAAGAGCATAGCAGAGGTCTTATCGCGCGCGCGTGCCTGCGGTGTTACCCACATGCTCTCGGTAGCTTGCACTATCGAAGATAGTGCCAAGATGATGCAAATCACCGCTCCTTTTGATGGTATTTACAATGCTTGCGGTATCCATCCTTTAAACCTAGAAGAGGCAGGTCAATGGCGCGAGGAAGATTTAGTAGCCTGTCTGCAAAATGACAAGTGCGTAGCTTTAGGCGAAACAGGCTTAGACTTTTTCTATGCCGCCGAGACTCGTGAGGCCCAAATCGATTCTTTTGCCCGTCAAATTGACTTAGCCCATGAATTGCACAAGCCTTTAATTATCCACGCCCGTGCCGCTCACCATGACACGGTTAATTTAATGCGTGAGCATAATGCCCGTGATTGCGGTGGTGTAATGCACTGCTTTTGCGATGAAGTAGAAATGGCCCGTGAGTGCTTAGATTTAGGCTTCTTTATCTCTTTTTCAGGCATTGCCACTTTCAAGGCTGCCGACAATGTGCGTGAGGTCTTAAAGTACGTTCCATTAGATAGAATGATGGTCGAGACCGATTGCCCATACTTAGCTCCAGTACCTGTACGTGGGGTGGATAATGAGCCTGCCTTTGTACGCTATACCTTAGAGTTTATCGCCGACTTCAAGGGCGTCTCTCCAAAGGAATTAGCTCAGATTACCTCCAAGAACTTCGAGCAATGCTTCAAGGTCAAATTAAGTGCCCCAAGCAATGAAAACCTCATGGACAAGGACGTCTCCACCTACAAGCTCGACTCCATCTACAACAAGGGCTGGCCATACTAGCCCAGCCTGGCGCTAGAGCGCTAGAGCGCTGCGCGCTACCTTACCGCCCCAGCCCCTGCATCTCTTTTTTGAGGTCAGGGGCTGATGCTTAATTGCGCCTTGGTGATAGAGCACAGTACAATAGGAAAAATTGGGGAGATGGGGCCTATGGAAAAAGAAAAGATTGAGCAATATATCGATGTAGCCCGCCGCTACTATGAGCAAGGACAAAACCAAGAGCAAATCTCCAAGGCTCTGGGCATTTCTCGTCCTTCGATTTCCCGTATCTTGCAATATTGCAAAGACAAGAAAATTGTCCAAGTCAAAATCGTTAATCCCTTTGTCGATGTGCAAGATAACGAACGCAGTATTGCCCAAAAGTACAATCTCAATAAGGTCTTAATTGCCCATGCATCCAATGAGGGTGATGAGGAAATCTTACAGGCCATTAGCTCTAAAGCTGCCTCCTACCTTAATGACAATATTTGCGATGGCGATATCATGGGCGTGTGCTGGGGCCGTACCTTGTACACCATAGCCAAGTTGCTCACTCCGCGTATGGTCAAAGGCGTCAAAATCGTCCAGCTCAAAGGCGGTGTCAGCTATAGCATGTACCAAACCCATGCTAAAGAAATTGTCGATATCTTTACCCAAAAATTCAATGCCATGGGCTTTTACCTGCCTCTGCCTACTTTATTCTCAGACTTAAAGACCAAGCAAATTGTAGAAAAAGATCCTTTTGTCCAAGATATTTTAGACTTAGGACGCTCTGCAAATATTGCTCTTTTTACCGTAGGTGGCGTGAACTCAGATTCCATCTTATTTAAGTTAGGCTATGTTTCAGCGCGCCAACGTCGCCTCTTAGAGCGCCAAGCGGTGGGCGATATTGTCTCGCGCCTTATCAATAGCCAAGGCAAGATCTGCTCCAAAGAGCTAGATGATAGAACCAATGGTATCAAGCTCGATGAGCTCAAAGCCAAGAGCCAACGTATCTTGGTCGCAGGCGGTGAGGCCAAATGGCCTGCCATTGAAGCTGCCCTCACAGGTGGCTATGCCAATATCCTCATCACCGACCAATTTACCGCCCATCATCTCCTCTAAAAAAGCTCCCCCAGCGCGCCTCTTACAGGCGCGCAAAGCCTCTCATACTAAGAGCCTAGACTCAGGCTGATGCTTTAGGACAGAGCAAGATAGCTTGGATTGTTTTGGGGTGCAATAAAAAAAAGAAATGCCCATCTACACTAGGGTTGCAGATAGGCATCGAGTTTGTTGTATCAAAAATGTTGCTGATTGGTGTATACAGATGCTAAGGGTTAAATCCTTAGGTTAGATGCCAAAAAGTGTGTACTTGGCAATGGCGCCAAGCGCTTGCAGGGGCACTTGTGTAGTGGCACTTAAGGAACAACACTAGCTATCTTCAAACTTACTACCTCTAAGGTTCACCCCCAAGACACTGCCTAAGCTTACAAGCCTAAAAGGAGCTAAAGTGGCTCATAATTAGACAATGTCCTGAGTGTTTGCGATGAGCTGGAGGTAATAAGAAACCTTGGACTAAGGGCAACAAGGTCAGCTAGTGCTGACCTTGTGCCTCAACGCTTTAAGATACGTTGCTTAAGAAGTCAATTACTGCTGCTGAGCAATAAAAGCCTCTAATTGCTCTTTGGTAGGATAAGACTTTTGAGTGCCACGAGCAGTGACAGATAAGGCTGCAAAAGCGGAGGCAATCTTCATAGCCTCAAGGATATTGTGATCCTTGACATAGAAGTTAGCAAAACTACCGATGAAAGCGTCGCCTGCACCAGAGGTGTCGATGGCATTGACCTTAATTGGGTTAACCTTGTTATGGCCATCCTTGGTAACTAACATGGAACCGCGAGAGCCCATGGTTACAATGACGTTCTTGATGCCAGCTGCGATTAACTTATTAGCGGCCTCAACTACCTGCTCGTCAGTGTCTACAGGCATGTTAGTTAAAGTAGCCAACTCAGACTCATTTGGCATGAAGAAAGCGCAAGAGGAGATCTTCTCTAAAGAGAGGTTAGGATCAGCTGGGGCTGGGTTTAATAAAACCTCGATGCCATGCTTACGGCCAAACTCAATGGCGTGGTAAACAGTATCTAAGCTAATCTCGAGCTGTAAGATAATGAGCTCACATTGCTTTAATTTCTCTTCAGCAGCGTCGATATCTTCTGGCTTTAATTCCTTGTTAGCACCCTTGATAATCAAGATGGAGTTCTGAGACTTAGGGTCTACAAAGATTGGAGCTACACCTGAGGACATGTTTGGCACGATAGAGCATAAGGAGGTATCGATACCAAAGGAAGCCAAGTTTGCGATGGTGTTAGGGCCGAAAATATCGTCACCTACCTTGGTCATCATGAGCACGTCAGCGCCGAGCTTGGCAGCTGCTACTGCCTGGTTGGCACCCTTGCCGCCACAGCCTAAGGAAAAGTCTGGGGCTTCAATGGTCTCACCCTTGTTTGGCATGCGGTCAATATAGGAAATTAAATCAACCATATTGGAGCCAATTACAGCGATAGTCATGTCTATATCTCCTATTTTAAACCAGTCTTAACGTGGAAAGTCTTGGTCTCATTTGGCTCTAAGTAAATGATAGTGCCAGCTTTTTGGGCAGCCTTAGCGCCTTCTGGGCGGCAGGTTGCAGGGAGAACAAAGGCGGCTACCTTTAAGTCCTCGTTGTACATGATCCAGCGGGTTGCACTCTTAAAGTCACTGGTCTTGTACTCGGTAAAGCAAGTAATATCGCCTGCCTTCATCTCAAAACGAGCGTCCTCACCATATTGGCTTAAATCATCAGCCATGAAGACGATCTCAGGGTCATACATGGCCTTATCGTTGAGTACAGATAAGGTCTTGCCTTCCTTTTGGAGCTCCTTGAGCTTCTCGTTGTACTCAAGCCACTTTGGAGTTGGGTGCACGTGAGCTGGGATGGACTCGCGTAACTTAAAGGCGCTATCAGGCATGTTGGAAGTAATTACAGCATCATCAAAGTAAGCGTAATTCATATGGCACATGTACTGGAGAGGCATCTTGATATAGGTCTTGTTAGTGACCTCCATGTCGATGTCAATATAGCTTTGATTGCTCTTTAAGGTTACCTTTGGCTTAGCTACATAGTGGAAGCCAAAGCCTTGGCAGTAATCGCACTCAGAGATGATGCTGATGTAATCCTCACCTACCTCTAAGTAAGCCTTGTGGATGTCGGTTACAGAGAACTCACCGTGCATTGGGTGGGTATCATCTGGAGCTGGGCAGCCATTGGCTAATAAGCCAGAGTGGAAAGCAAAGCAGCCGTAAGTATCAATGATGGTGTTGGCCTTGCGAGGCATATCAAAGATATTGTGGAGGCGTAAGCTCTGGCCCTTGAAGTTCAAATCCCAAATGATTTGGCCCATGAAAGGAAGCA
>Burrito_p2__coassemble_585_pt1 | contig 31112 bp, 19 predicted proteins | sample Burrito_p2__metabat2_low_PE_016 | metagenome-assembled genome bin Burrito_p2
AATATTAACTTTTTATATTACAGAAAATAAATGTGATTTAGGTCACATTTATTTCAGTTTTCCAACAAACTCTATTTGAACCCAGTGGATGAAAGCCACTATGTTTTTATATATGGAATGGAGCAGTAGGTCTTGCTGCAAAATGTACTAAATTAGATAAATTAAACAAATGCAGTGTTCTGTAAGTATAGGGCAATTCCCTTGAGGAGTTAAAAAAGATGGCCTAGTAGGGGCGTTTGGAGATGGAAGCTTACGGCCAGGGAGGCAGAGGCAAGCTCTGAGCAGCGGCGGATGCTACTGCGCTGTTTAGCTCTGGATGGCCGTAGCTTCTTGATTAGGTGATAGGCCTGTTAGGCTTATTGGCGTGGGGTGCGAATTGGATGGTCATATAAGGCCATATTAGAGCGCACTGGGGAAATATCAATACCTCCACGACGGGTAAAGCAAGCAGTTACGGTCAGCTCATCTGGTTTTAAGATATTGGTAATATCAGTAAAGATGCGCTCAACGCATTGCTCATGGAAGCCTTGGTGACGGCGATAGGACACTAAGTAAGCGAGCAAGGCACAGTGGTCAAACTTTGCACCTACGTAGCTAATTTCCACACTGGCATAATCTGGCTGGCCAGTTACAGGGCAGCGGGATCTAAAGATATTAGTATTAAGGCTTTCGCAAATACGTGGGCCGCCTTCCATAAGCTTGAGCAGCTCAGGGGTAACTTCGTAGTTTTTAAACTTAAAGTCTTTAGCGGCTGCTTCATTTTCTAATAGCGGGCTATCAAAGCCTACAATTGGCATGGAGCGGGCGGTAATCGCAAAGAGCTTGACCTCAACAGGGGCACCTAAGAGCTCTTGTAAGTCCTTAGCAATGACCTGAGTTACTTCTTCTTTAGAGGCAAAGATAGTCTGGCTAAAAGAACCTAAATAGAGCTTTAAGCTCTTGGACTCAATGATAAAAGGTGAGGTGCAAGGAATTTTAATGGTAGCCATACAGCATTGTGGCAAACCATTAGGGCTTAAATAGGTAAGCTCATACACACGCCAGAGATCATAGCCTTGGAAAGGGGCTACTTGGAAAGTAGCACGGCCTTGGCTACGAGCAATAGGGAATAAGATTGAAGGATTGTACTCTTCGCAATAGGTGGTTTCTTTGCCCAGTAAAATATGTTTTTGTGTGGTCACAAGTTGTTCCTAACAATGAGCTGGACTAAAAGTCAGAGGATCGCCAAGAGAGTACTTAGAGATCATGAGTTTGCATGGCCAGCATTGAGGGGGATGGGGTTAAGAGGAATTTAGAGATCGCCTAAGCTAGCACCTAAGATAGCTAGACTGACTAAGGCTGTAGTCTCAGTGCGTAAAATGCGCGGGCCTAAGGTCACGCCCACAAAGCCACTGTTAGCAGCAAGCTCTACTTCCTCAGGAGTAAAGCCGCCTTCAGGTCCAATTAAGATACGGTACTTACCTGTTTTAGGTAATTCACTTAATTTGCAATTGGCGCGTGGGTCTAAGGTGATATTAATAAAGCCGTCGGCATCGGTGCACATAGTAGTGCCATCAAGACTCTGATTACAAGGATGAGCGGCGATAAAAGCTTGCAAGGAAGTAAGTTTTTCGACCTTAGGCACTACATTACGGCCACATTGCTCGCAAGCAGCAATGGCAATCTTTTGGTAGCTGTCAATTTTCTTATCTGCACGCTGGGCATCTAATTTCACCCCACAGCGCTCGGAGGTGAGAGGAATGATACGGGCAATACCCAGTTCAACTGCCTTTTGCACCGTAAAGTCCATACGATCCCCGCGGCTAATCACTTGTAAGAGCTCAATAGTAATCGGGCTTTCTACACAGTTATCGAGCTTTTCAACTAAGGTAGCCTCAGTCTTTTTGCCTACTTGAGTTAAGGAAGCTAAGTACTCATTACCAATACCATCAAAGAGCCTGATGTGATCGCCAACTTGCAAACGCAAGACCTTGCTTACGTGATTAGCTCCAAAATCATCTAATAGTAAAGATGCGCCTACCTCATTAGGCATATTGGCATCATAAATTCTAGGAATACGCATTAATTGGTTCTCTTAAGCGCACAGCTGCTTCGTGCTAGCTTATCGCGCTCATAACTTATAAATAAGTAAGGTGCCTACAGGCAGGGTGCTTAGCTCTTATTTAATTGAAATTAGGTAGTTCGTACAGGACTATGTATTTTTTCAGAGTCTTAACCTCAGATACAAAATAAGCAAGGCTATAGACCTTCTGTGTTTAAATTGCTTTTAGCTACGCCAAGCATCAGGACTTAAGGTACTTAGCTCTGTACCCAAGAGCGTAGGCAGATTACCGTTGTTTCCTTGCGCCACTGCGTGTTAGGACCATAGGCTAGCTTAAGCTTAAAACCTTGAACCTAGGGACGCATGGGGCTTGGCTGCTGTCTGAGTGCTATAGCCCAAGGTATTAGCCTTGGGCGGTGCCTGACTTGCAGGGAGCTAAGGGCTCTCAGGCTAGGCAAGGCAGCCTAAGCATTTAGGCGCATTAAGACTTTGGGCTTTAAGGGGGCTCTTAGAAGAGCCTTTAGCTTATTTGGAAAGCTTGCAGCTTTCGGTTACGAACTTATTGTAATTGCCTTGGGCCTTTTTAATCAGTTCGTTGCGGTCACACTCCATAGGGGTGGCAGGGTACATACGGTTCCAAGCCTCATAGAGCTTACGCTGCTGGTCAGAGAGGCGGATTTGGTATTGGTCAGCCATGTATAAGTGGGCGCGGGCGATAGGGCCACGGGCCTCCTGTGGAGGTTGTGCGAGCTTGCGCTTGAAGTCGACATGCATTTGGCACTTGCCATATTGCTTTGGCTTAGCGCCCATATCGGTAAACTGGAAGTTACCACGATCGCCATTGACCTCGCCTACAGCAGGATAGAGATTGTGCAGATCGCCTTCCATTTCATCAAAGCGGCTATTGTTACCGCAGTTTTTACGGCCGCCTTCTTGCCAGCACTTGAGCTGATGGCCAAACTCCCAAGCACTCATGACGTGCTCCACTTCAATACGCTCAGCGCGCTTTTTATTCTTGCGAGGCTCATAGCCGCAGCTATCTAGGTCTAAGGACCACTTAACTCTGTTCTTGGACTTCTTATAGCTCAGATCACAGCCACAGTAGATAGTGGAGGTATCACCATATTTTTTATCGAGCTCATAGTAGATATTAGGCAAGATTCGCTTAGCTTGGCTAAAGGATTCTACTGCCTGTACTGAGCTGCTTAATAACATAGAGGAGAGCACTAAGGCACCCGATAATAAGCCTAGAGCTTTTTTAGAATAACTACGCATAACAAAGTCCCTACAAAAGCAAAGATGTCCAAGACTCTATTTTAAGGTAATAGACCCAAAGTTGCTATTAATGCATACTTGATCTTGCTCAAAGAGCCAGCGTGGATCACATGGCAAATAGTACTTTTGTGCTATATTTAGCCCATTGTAAACACTAGGTTTGTTAAGGAGCAGCATATGCTGATTGAATTAAAGAAAATTGCTTGTTTTGGTGTAGCAGGTAACTTCACTGGCCATTTAGAGCAAGCTGGTGAGGATAAGGACTTTACCAAGGTCAAGACTGCCGAGGCTAATGCTCCAAAGGCTGTATTTCCAACCTATATTCCTAATATTGGCCCTAACACTCCAGAGTTTTTAGGTGTTTTCCCTTTTGATGATTACTCCATTATCTTCCCAGAGGGAGAGCAAAAGTTACAAATTGAGCCTGAGTGTGCTGTAGTCTTTGATGTCCAGTGGCAAGACGATAAGGTAGTAGATTTAAAGCCTGTAGTCTTTGGCGCTTCTAATGACTGCTCTATTCGTAAGCAAGGTGCTACTAAGATTAGCCAGAAGAAGAACTGGGGTCACTCCTCCAAGGGCTTTGCTACCAATTACTTACCAATTGATAAATTCTCTGAGGGCGGTGTTTTAGATCGCTATCGCATTGCTTCTTTCTTAGTCCGTGACGGTAAGGTATATGCCTATGGCGAAGATAGTGCCGTTAAGGATTACTCTTACTGCTATGAAAAGCTCATCGCTTGGTTAATTGACCGTCTTAATAATCAAAAGGACGAAGACCCAGCTGAGAACATTAATTTATACTTAAATGCCGCAGGTCGTCCTGAGCGCATTATGGTCTCCATCGGTGCTACCCGCTATACCGAGTATGGCCTTACCAATTTCTTACAAGTAGGTGATGATGCCTTAGTAGTGCTCTATCCAAGTGATGTGTACTCCCCAGAGGAGATTGTTCACCGTGCCGAGCGCGATAATCTTGAAGAAGAAGATATCTCTGTCTTACGCCAAGAGATTATTATTCGTGGCTAAGCCTTAGAGGTTTCTTAATGCTAGGCCCCAGTTCTATTATGCTTAGAGCTGGGGCTGATTTTTTTAGCATTGAGTGTATTTTTGTGCTATTTGCAGGTTTTTTGATGTTAAAATGAGCCTAATATAGTTTTGACAAGATCTAATAGAATCAAACTAAGATAAGCTCTTGAGAGTACTGCAGCATATATAAGGAGCAGCATGGTACTACCAAGAGTTTTTTTTTGCTTAAAACACATGCTTAGAGCTAGGTTTGATCTTAAGTAGCTAGCTTAATTTAAAGAGTGTGAGGCTCTTAGTTTTTCGGGCATCCTCATACTGTATTTTTGTTGGTAAGGCATTGCACAGATTAATCTTGCATTAGTTGCCATCATGAGTGCTTCTTGAAATAGAGAAGAGTCCCTTTATATAAGTTATCTTAGGAGCAGTCTGCGCCTTAACTGCACTAGTAGATATAGCTAGTGCTGTCCCTTTAAGCTGCAGCCCCCAGCTATGATTAATATTAATGTCCAAGATTGCAAGAAAGTTGCTTTTGACTGTATTAGGAGTTATGAAGATAACTCCTCAGGTTATCTCCAAGAGATAGTCAAGCAAGCTTTATCGAACTTCTATTCTTCTTTACTTAGTGCAGAGTTCTTTGCTCACTTAGGTTATGAAAAGTCATCGACGGTCATCAAAGAGTCGAGTAATCGTCGTAATGGTTTTATCCATAAGAAAGTACGCAGCTCGTTTGGCTCTTTAGATGTAAAAGTACCGCGTGATCGTGATGGCTCTTTTAGCCCCATTGCAGTACGTAAGCACTCCCGTGCTGTGACTAGCTCTGAGAGCAAGGTATTGGCTATGTTTGCCCAAGGCATGGTAGTTGAAGATGTCAAAGCCTGCATCCATAAGATGTATAGCCATGAGCTCTCTGATGAGCATGTCCGTATTATCCAAAATCGTGTCTTAGATGATATTAAAAATATCTCGCTCAAGCGCTTAAAGCCTGCTTATGCTTTTGTCAGCATCAATAGAATTGATTTTAAGGTCAAAAAAGCACAACCTGTCCAAGGAGCTATAGCAGCTCAGGCAGAGCGCTCTAGTGCCAAGGGCGGTGGCGATGTAGAGATGTCTTTATACTTAATCCAAGGTGTAGATGAAAAGGGTAAGCCAGAGATCTTAAATATCTTCTTAAGCCCTCCTAATAAGAAGATGCCAGCAAGTGAGCTCTTAAAAAATCTCGCTGCTCGTGGAGTATGTAATATTGTGGTAGTAATGGGGGTAGGTGTAACTATCGGGCCTAGCTTGCTCGAGCAAATCTTCCCATATGCTAGCCTCTATCAGTCTAGCATCCTGCCTAAAAGCGGATCTATTACCTATCAATAGCATAGTAGAGAGGCTAACTTAGCTCATACTAAAAGCGCCGTAGCTGTCCTTCTTATCTCTAAAACCTAAGATTCAAGAGGGACGGCCAGCCATAAGGGACGGTCGTCCCTATCTTAATTTTTTTTTTCATTTTTAATAAATCAGCTCTTACGCCACTAAGCTTAAAGCTCCCCGTCAATCAAGTCTCCAGTATAAATAGCTTATATCTAACCGTTTCATCCATTCAGAATAGAGGCCTTAGCTGTAAGGTACATTTTGGAGGAGGGAGTATTGTATAGCAAGTATATTTGTTAGATGCATATGCTTTATATATGAGCAGTGGAAATGCTCTTTACTATTGGGAGGATTATTATCAAGGATTGAAGTAGGGAGATGCTTAGATCTTTAGAAGGGGCGGGCGCTTTTAGCGCTATAAGGGTATGAGTTGAATAGAGGGCTTATAAAGAATTAAGGCAAGGCTCTGAGGGGGACCTTGCCTTAGAAGGCCTGTTAATTTCATTGAGGGCAGGCCTTAGATAGATGAATTGGTGTTGGGCTTTAGCGCTTAGCTTAAAGCAGCTAATAAGCTCTCAACTTTATTGGTCTGCTCCCATGGGAAGATATCGCGACCGAAGTGGCCATAAGAGGCTGTTTCTTGGTAGATAGGACGCTCTAAATCAAGCATGTTGATAAGGCCGTATGGACGTAAGTCAAAGACCTCATTGATGATATTAGCGATCTTCTCATCTGCAATAGTTCCAGTGCCAAAGGTATTTACAGAGATAGATACTGGCTTGGCTACGCCGATAGCATAGGAGATTTGGATTTCACATTGACGAGCTAACTTTGCAGCTACAATGTTCTTAGCTACATAACGAGCGGCATAGGCGGCAGAACGATCTACCTTGGATGGGTCCTTACCAGAGAAAGCACCACCACCGTGACGAGCAGCACCACCATAAGTATCTACAATGATCTTACGGCCAGTTAAACCACAGTCACCTACAGGGCCACCGATAACGAAACGGCCAGTTGGGTTAATGAAGTATTTGGTATCTTTGGTTAAGAACTTGGCAGGAATAACGCGCTTGATGATTTCCTCTTGCACGCCTGCTACTACAGTGCTTAAAGACACATCTGGAGAGTGCTGGGTAGAGAGTACTACGGTATCTACGTGAGAGATAGAGCCATCATCATTGTAAGCAAAGGTTACCTGGCTCTTAGCGTCAGGACGTAACCAAGGTAATACACCCATGCGACGTACCTCAGACTGACGCTTTACTAATAAGTGAGCGTAGGTAATGGCAGCTGGCATGAGTACAGCAGTCTCATCGCAAGCATAACCGAACATTAATCCCTGGTCACCTGCGCCTTGGTCTTCTGGATTTTGACGATCTACGCCTTGGTTAATATCTGGTGACTGCTTGCCTAAAGCATTTAAGAAAGCGCAATAGTTACCATCAAAACCTACTTCAGTAGAGTTGTAGCCGATATCACAGACAGTTTTACGGACTACTTCTTCAAGGTCTACATTGGCTTTGGTGGTGACCTCACCTGCAATGACAACCATGCCAGTTTTAACTAAGGTTTCACAAGCAACGCGAGCCTTTTTGTCTTGAGCTAAAATGGCATCTAAGATTGCGTCAGAGATCTGATCTGCAACTTTATCTGGATGTCCCTCAGATACAGATTCAGATGTAAAGAGTCGTGACATGATTCCCTCCTAATAATGTCAGAAAATGCACTTAATAGTCTCTAGCACCTAGAGTTAAAGAAAAGAGTGGTGGCACTACAGACTGGTGTCAGGGAAGTTCTTAATATTAATTCCTTGTAGATATCTCGAGGCAGGCCAAGATACCTAGGCAACAAAAACCTCCGTAGTAAATACGGCTACAAAAGCCTAAATCACATGGAATAAAGCATGTATATTTAGCTCTTGAGCAAGTTCTTAATATCTAGTTCTACACTGACGGTTAATATTAAAAATCAGGTGTATAGCGCTTGCTATATTTTGAGCTACATCAGCCTCTGAAAAGTTAGATGCATGATGTTTGCCAAAACTGAGAGATTATAGCTTAAGATATTTGTGTTTATACCTTTGATGAATAAAAAATAGCAAGTTTAGTTCCTATATAGGGCAAAGCAGTTCCAACCTAGCTAAGCCCCCTTCAAAGGAGTAAGATAACTTACAGTCTTAAGGCATTTGCTTGTTTGAAATTAAGCTTTGCTAGTGTCAAAAAACAACTTGTAGTTAGATCGGGGTGAGGAACGCTTGATCATGGATATTAAGAAAATTGGTTTCATTGGCTTAGGTGTAATGGGCGCCCCTATGGCTGGTCACTTATTAAATGCTGGCTATGAATTGCAGGTATATACACGTACCAAATCTAAGGCTGAAGATTTAATTGCTCGTGGAGCTAAGTGGTGCGATAGTCCTTTTGAGTGTGCTCAGGACTGTGATGTGGTAATTTCCATTGTAGGTTATCCTGAGGATGTACGTCAGGTATGGATGTCCCCAATTAATGGTGCTATCAAGGGTATGAAGCCAGGTGCCATTGGTATGGATATGACCACCTCTTTACCAGATTTGGCCGAAGAGATTTATAACTTTGCCAAACCTCGTGGCGTGCACATTGTCGATTGTCCTGTAACAGGTGGTGATATCGGTGCTCGTAATGCTACCTTGACCATGCTCTTTGGTGGCGATAAAGAGGACTTTGAGGCGCTTGCGCCTGTCTTTAAGGTCTTTGGTCCTCGTGCTGAGTACTTTGGTTCTGTTGGTAAGGGCCAGCTGGCTAAAGCCTGTAATCAAATTGCCATTGCCTCCTCCATGTTCTCTGCTTGTGAGTGCATTGTTTTTGCCAAGCGTATGGGCTTAGATCCGCAGCAGACTATTAGCACCTTAGGAGCAGGTGCTGCCGCTTCTTTCTCTTTAAATAGCTATGGTCCTCGTATTTTAAAAGATGACTTTGCCCCTGGCTTTAAGATTGCTCACTTTATCAAGGACTTAGATATTGCTCTTCGAGTTTGCAGCCATAAGGGCATTAGCTTGCCTGGTGTTGATTTAGCCCGCAAAGCCTATGGCATGTTAAAAGACATGGGCTATGGTGAGTTAGGTACCCAAGCTCTGTACTTGTTCTACTCTGCTGATACAATGCCAGACAAGGAAAAAGAAACCCCATTAGATAAGGTTAAATAAGCCTAAAGATAAGCATTAGAAAAGCAATATCCTATCTTATAGCCCAAAATCCCAGCATTAATTAAAATGCTGGGATTTTTTTTGGTGTACACATAAACCCATTAGTTAGGATGTCAATATTGTGGGCGCGTGTCTCAATTAAAGGGAGATAAAAGCAAGTACAGTTGATGACAAGGCGCTTATTTGCTTACTTTACGCTCAACTATTTGCTAGTTTTTAAGCTTTGCGTAAACGTTTGCGTAAAAGGCACGCCACGGCCTTTAAGACTTAAATGTGAGGTCTTTTTCTAACTCTATCACACGAAAAGAGGGGGTTTTTATGTAATTAAGCTCAAATATAAGCCAAGTGTGCCTAAGTGTGAATAGAGCCCAAGATGTGAGTTTACCCCATATATGTGGGATTAGTGGCATTAGTATGCACAGTAGAAGGCGGGAAAAGTAGGGGATAATTTCGCTCTATTAAAACGTTTACGGCTTTAATATATAGCCCCATAGATTTTAGGGATTTATGGCCGTGTTCGTGCACAAAAGCTCAAAAAATACGATCTGGCTCACGTAAATAAGATAATATTGAATGTTTTTATCAGTTAATGGTTTAAGATCTAAAACATATCAAAAGCACAGCATAGGGCTGTTGCTCTTAAAAAATTCTGGTCCTTTTCGGTGAGCAAAAAAAGTAAGAGCTTACTGGTTAGCGTTGAGTCAATAAGCTAAAGGAGGGCTTGCTAAGGATAAGGATCTGTTTAGGTAGTTGGTGGGAGTTAGTTAAAGTTGCGCTAAGGCATTAAATTAGTGGACAGCCAACTATCATTATCTTGTTCTAAAAGCGCCATAGGGCACTTGAGCCCTAAACTTTTGCTAGGTGCTAAGTGTCTATTTATTCGGGAGTTGTCATGAGATTTTTCATCGATACTGCAAATGTAGAGGATATTCGTAAGGCCAATGACATGGGGGTGATTTGTGGCGTGACCACCAACCCAACCTTGATTGCCAAGGAAGGTCGTGATTTTAATGAAGTCATCAAGGAGATTGCCTCTATTGTTGATGGTCCTATCAGCGGCGAAGTCAAGCCAACTACTTTAGACGCCCAGGACATGATGAAAGAAGCACGTGAAATTGCTGCCATTCACCCAAATATGGTAGTTAAGATTCCTATGACTGTTGAAGGCTTAAAAGCTTGTCATATGTGTAAGGTTGAGGGCATCAAGACTAACTTGACCTTAATCTTCTCTGCTAACCAAGCATTATTAGCTGCTCGTGCAGGCGCCACCTATGTCTCCCCATTCTTAGGTCGCTTAGATGATATCTCCATGCCTGGCATTGACTTAATCCGTCAAATTTCCGATATCTTTGCCGTAGGCGATATCGACGCTCAGATTATTGCAGCTTCCGTACGCAATCCAATCCACATCATGGACTGCGCTTTAGCTGGTGCTGACATTGCTACTGTGCCTTACAAGGTAATTGAGCAAATGACTCACCACCCATTAACCGATCAGGGTATTGAAAAGTTCCAAGCTGATTACCGCAAAGTATTTGGTTAATCCTTAGCTCACAAAATAACAATCCATAAGTTAAAAAGGCCGATCTTTAGATCGGCTTTTTTCGGCAATTACGCTACAATCAATTAGCTTTCCTCATATTTTGTCTCACACCAAGCCTTATTTTGCAATTTATCAGAAATTGGGGGCTGTATAACACAAGGTAGGAAAGGCCATTGATCATCGCAGGTGGCTTTTAGAATAAGGAAAGTCCAAACAACTATTTTGCATTTATAACTTTATCAGCCCTTGGGGAGTATTATGTCTTTGGATAAGAAGAGCATTGCAGCAGTAGGTGCTGCGGCCACCGCATTGGCAGTAGTGACTGGCGGTTATTGCGTTAGTTTTGCCAACTATTCATCTACTTTAGAAAAGGCTCGTCTTGGTATTGAGCAATATATTACTCGTAGTGGTGGTTTTGAACCAGGTCAGATTTCGGTAGCCTTCTTTGAGCCTGAGAGTGCTTTATTTAATCATAAGGTGACCTTAGTGGTTACTGATGGTGAGGTTAGCTTTAAGCTGCCTATGACCATTAACTCAGGTTATGCCAATTACACCATTGATTTAGATTTAATCAATGCTACCATCAACCAAGAAAATGCGCTTAAGCACTTTGATTTAACTGAGCTTACCAAGATTGAAGCTAGCGGTAAATTAAACTTAATTTCAGGCCAGCTAAGCTTTGTCTCCAATGCCTCCTTCTTAAACGATTCTCAATTCTTACGCGATCATGCTTTTGCTACCGCCTTTGATAAGTTCCAAAAACTCAAGGCCCAAGAAGCCCTCGAGCGCGCTAAGTCCAAGCAAACCGCCGCCCCAGCCCCAGCCGAGACTGCCCCAGTAGTCGCAGATGTCAGCGAGCAACAAGCTGTCGACACCCAAGAGATCGCCTCCGTCGACACTATCAAGAACACCCCAGTTACCGCTGATATGGATACCCAAGCTGCAGGCGCTGAGGCAGCAGCTGAAGCTGAGGAGGCTCCAGCTTTTGAGGCTACTGGCGAGCAAGTAGTAGCCGAGGCTCAGGCTGATGCCACCGAGCAGGCTATTTTAGAGGCCGATCCAGTAGCTGATGTCAGCGAGCAACAAGCTGTCGACTCCCAAGAGATTGCCTCTGTAGACACTATCAAGAACACCCCAGTTACCGCTGACACTGAGGCCGCTGCTGAAGCTGCCGCCCAGGCTCAAGCTGAAATCACCATTACTGAGCTCCCTGAGGAAGAGGCTGCACCTGCCGAAGCTGCTCCAGTTGAGGCTGCTCCTGCTGAGCAAGCTGTAGCTCAGGCTCCAGTAGAGGCTCCTGCCGAGGTTGCTCCTGCTGCTGATGAGATGGTTGAGACTGATGGTCTTAATAATCTCAAGGAAATGGCTATTCGTGCAGATGCAGACAAGGATGAGGCTCGTTTAAGCCAATTAGCTAGCGATGAGCTTCAGAAGTTAATTAAGGAAGTAGGCTTTAAGCAGGTTGGTAACTTAATGCTCAGCGTCTCTATTGATAGAGACGAGAACATTAAGAGCTCCTTATCTATTGATAGCGTCCACCGCAACGGCATGGGCTTTAGCAATATCAATGTTTTTGGTGAAAATAAGGGCTTATTGGCAGTTAAGAGCATTGGCCGTTCTGAGTTATCGGTCGCTAATGCCTATGAAGTTTCTTACAATGGCTTAACTAAGCTGCATGATATTGTTATGAAGCTTAATTGTCCTTATACCTCTAAAAATGGCAACTTCAATTTAGACTATGTCTTTAAGTTAGGCTCATATGGTGAGTACAAGAACATTGAGACCTCTGGTAGCTTAAATGGTTTAAATGTTGCCTTATTTAATAGCGAGGACACCTTAGATGCTTTAGGCGCTATGATTGTCCAAAATGGTTTAGAGCTTACCTTCAATAAGGGTTCTAAGTTTGAAGTCGCCTCTCACGCTCGTTCTGACCAATACTCCAAGGTAGAACCTCGTAATGTGACTGTGGGCTTTAATGGTAAGGTAGCCTTACCTAAAGGTGAGGATTTCAACTTATTCTTTAGCCTGCCACAAGGTGAGATTAACTTTAATTTAGATCTCGATGCCCGCAACTTAGTTGATCCTGCTTTCATTAGTGATGAGCAGATCATTAAGGGCTTTGAAATCAAGGATGGCAAGTCCTATGGCAAGGTTGAGTTAACTAAGGACAATGGTCTGCCAGCCATATTAGTTAATGGCCAACCAATTTTCTAAAAATAAGTATTCTTCGATATTAAAGCTTGTTTTTTCTTAAAAAATCTCTAAGCTAGCTTAGTCTTTTACTTGAGCTAAAAACAAGCTTGCCCTCTTAGGTGGTACTATGAGCTTCTTTAAGAGGGCTTAAACTTAGTAGTTAAGTTTTTTGTTTTAGTTTTCTCTGTTGATTTTGGTTTCGTTTCGTAAGCCTTAGTATCGTTGTTAATTCAGGAGTAATAAATGTCCGAATATCAGCAATTAGCTAATGCGATCCGTGCTTTAAGCATGGACGGTGTTCAAAAGGCCAAGTCTGGCCACCCAGGTGCTCCACTTGGCATGGCTGATATGGCAGAAGCCTTATGGCGTGGTTTTTTACACCACAACCCAAAGAACCCACATTGGGCTAATCGTGATCGTTTCATTTTATCTAACGGTCACGCTTCCATGCTTATCTACTCTTTATTACACCTCACTGGTTACGATTTAAGCATTGATGATCTCAAGAACTTCCGTCAGTTAGGCTCCAAGACCCCAGGTCACCCTGAGTATGGTGAGGTTCCTGGCGTTGAGACCACTACTGGTCCTTTAGGTCAGGGCTTAGCTAATGCTGTTGGCTTTGCTATGGCTGAGCAGATGTTAGCCTCCGAGTTCAACCGTGATGGTTTTGACATCGTCGATCACTACACCTATGTATTCATGGGTGATGGCTGCTTAATGGAAGGTATTTCCCATGAGGCATGCTCCTTTGCAGGTACCTTAGGCTTAGGCAAGTTAATTGCTCTTTACGACTCCAATGGTATTTCCATTGATGGTGAGGTTAAGAACTGGTTTGCTGACGATACCGCCAAGCGCTTTGAGTCTTACAACTGGCAGGTTCAAGAAGTTGATGGTCACGATGGTGAGGCTTTACGCAAGGCTATTAAGGCTGCCCAAGACGAAAAGAGCCGTCCTTCTTTAATTATTTGTAAGACCACTATCGGTAAGGGTTCCCCTAATAAGCAAGGTAAGGAGTCCTCCCACGGTGCACCTTTAGGTGATGAGGAAATTGCATTAACTCGCAAGGCCTTAGGCTGGGAGCACGAGCCATTTGTTATTCCTCAGGATATTTATGACAAGTGGTCTGCAGTTGAGTCTGGCGCTGCATTAGAAAATGCTTGGAATGAGTTATTTGCAAGCTATGCCAAGCAGTACCCAGAGCTTGCCGCTGAGTTTACCCGTCGTATGAGCGGTGATTTACCTTGTGACTTAGCTGCCAAGGCTGCTGCATGGGCTAAGAACTTACAGGCTAACCCTGCAACCATCGCTACCCGTAAGGCTGGCCAAAATGCTTTAGACTTCTTTGGCGCTCTTTTACCTGAGTTAGCTGGTGGTTCTGCCGACTTAGCTCCATCTAATCTCACCATGAATAAGGCCTCCAAGTCCTTATTACCACATGCTATCCAGGGTAACTATGTCCACTGGGGTGTACGTGAGTTCTTAATGTGCGCAGCTATGAACGGCATGCTCTTACACGGCGGCTTCCGTCCATATGGTGGCACCTTCTTAATCTTCTCTGAGTATGCTCGCAATGCTATTCGTATGGCAGCTCTCATGCAGATTCCTACTTTATTCGTCTTTACTCACGACTCTATTGGTGTAGGTGAGGATGGTCCTACCCACGAGCCTATCGAGCAGACCCCATCTTTACGCTTAGTACCAAACTTAGATACTTGGCGTCCATGTGACCAAGTTGAGACTGCTGTAGCTTGGACCAAGATGGTAGAGCGCAAGTGCGGACCATCTGACATTATCTTAAGCCGTCAGAACTTAGAGCAAATGCCACGTAACGACGAGCAGATCGAGGCTATTGCTAAGGGTGGTTATATCTTAAAGGATTGCGATGGCACTCCAGATCTCATCTATATTGCCACTGGCTCTGAGGTTGCTTTAGCATTCCACGCTGCCGATGAATTAGCCAAGGAAGGCAAGAAGGTACGTGTCGTATCCATGCCTTGCTGCGAGGTCTTTGACCGTCAGTGCTCTGAGTACAAGGAGCAGGTATTACCTAGCGCTGTGCGTGCTCGTGTGGCTATTGAAGCTGGTGCAACCACCACTTGGTACAAGTATGTTGGCTTAGATGGTAAGGTCTTAGGCTTAGATCATTACGGTGCTTCTGCTCCAGCAGGCGAGCTCTTCAAGAAGTATGGCTTTACTGTTGAGAACGCTGTAGCCGTTGCTAAGAGCCTATTCTAATTAATAGGATACATCCCCGCCTAGGCATAGCCTAGGCGTTAACCCCACATAACGAGCTAAAGGCGCGTTGCGTAGGGGGCACATGCTCGGTGATTATTGTGCACTGAGTTCATTTTAGCCCTTAAGTGGTATAAGCACTTAGGGGCTTTTTGTTGTAAAAAAATAATTTGATAGCCCTCTAAATTTTGACAATTAAGTATCAGTCTGATTTGCTTAGCTATAGCTAATTAGATGCCCTCAATTGAGTGAACGTATTTGGCTAATATTAGCCTTTAGTAACGCTTTTACTTATATCTAGCGTGGCTTAAAAGTATTGGTTGTGGGGCTTTTTGAACTCTGGTAGTAGTCATTGCAGGACTATACGATCTTTGCTATTTTGGAAGTATTGCAGTAATTTTTTTAGGGCATTTATCAACCTCTATTGATAGTGCTTAAGAGGTAGTCATGGGAGCTAAGATCGATTTTTTAAGCAATATTGAGTGTGAGTATAAGTACGCTTTAAATAGGCGCTATGCTGACACCTTTATCGCTGACTTTTGTACTAAGTTTAATGAGCTCCTCGAGCTTATGTATCAGGATCTGCCTCCTGCATGGGCTAGTGCTCATAAGATTGATGATTTCAAGGCTGACGCCTCTTTAGTACGTACCGAAAGCCTGCGCAACGATTATTTTGACACTAAATACGATGAGCTCTTTAAGAACTATCGCATGGGCTTGCGTTTACGCCGTTCAGACAAGGACAGCCAAGTAGAGCAGACCATTAAGTTTAAGTCTAAGGCCTCCATGCCAGGAGCTTCTCACACTCATCAAGAGTTCAATGTCAAAACTGACCGCAATTTACAGGTGCCAGATTTTTCCTTATTTGCTCAAGAGCAATTACCCGAAAGGTTGCATGAGTTCATGGCCGATAAGGAGCTCTTGTGCAAATATCAAACTAACTTCACTCGCCATAGCCTTGTGGTGCAGGTTCCTTATTTTGTAACCTTTGAAATTGCCGTTGATCAAGGCTCTATTCAAGTAGGTAAGTGCACGAGTGAAATTAGCGAAGTTGAGTTTGAATTAAAGAGCATTGACCCTGATTATTTAGAGGCCCAATGGGGCAAGCGCATTGTCGATTTAGAAGACATCCGCTTTGAGTTTAGCTCTCTTATCAATGAGCTTTTATTATTAGTCTCAGGTGCTCCTACTGTCTTTGTAGATAGCAATCCAGATAATTACAAGTCTATTGCTTTAGGTAGCGATGGTAAGTATGTAGCTGCCCCCGATTTAGACAATGTAGGCTTTGAGTGCAATGAGTGTGGCGATTTGCCTTTAAGCCCTTGCAAGGATGCGTTGCTTGAGAGTATGGCTTTAAAGCCAGGTGGTTTAATTGGCATGGAGCCATTATCTAAGCTGCGTCGTGCCGTGTTATTACAGGCCTTTGCCAACGATAATCCTAATGTCTCGATTCCGCCTGCCAAAGATGAGCGTGTAGTGCTTTCTGTCGATAAGGGAACTCGCGTTGATTTTGAGCTCTTTAGAGATGCGCTCTCGTGCTATCGCCAAGCGCAAAATCCAACTATTGAGCTGTATAACCATACCGCTTATGTCATTACCGATGCATTTACCTTGGCTGTGGGCTTAGCAAATCTCTTTGGTACTTACCAGCACTTAGAGGACGTCAAGATCATTGTCAAAGAAGCCATTGATTTTGCCTGCAATCACAAGAAGTTTAAGATTCCGACTCAAGCTCGTATCTCCCACAGGGCCTTATGCCAAGACCCAGAGCTTAATGACTTAAGTATGCTCATAGTCAATGAGTGCTCCAATATGTATTTGGAGTTCAATATCAAGATGTGGTTTGAGCCTTTCTTTATTACTTTCAACCAGCTCTATGAAAGCGGCCAATTAAGCTTAGAACTCTTTAAAGAAATATGTCGCACCATGGCTAATAATAGCCAATCAATTAAAACACTAGAGTATATCGAGCGCGCTAGCTATATCTTAAGACGCAAGTCCTTACTCTTATGTCATGAGCTGCCAGAAAATTACAAGAGCTTAGCCCTAGCTACCCAGTACCATATGCGTATTGCATGGGATACTATTAAAGTTGGCAGCTAAGCACAATAGGTGAAAAACCGTTTATTGCTCTATAAGAGCTAAAAAGAGTACAACTGTTTTGGTTGTACTCTTTTTTTGCCTTTAATAAAGCGTTTACAAAGTTAGGCTATTCTAGGGGCTTAGATGGCGTCAAAAGGGCGTTTTGGGGCGCTTTGCGCACAAAGTGGCACTCCATTGCTATTGAGAAATTTGTGCTATAATAATTGCGCTCCAAGAGCGATGCTAAGCAACATATATGTACCTTAATCTAGGTACAGATTAAGATGATTTGGTCTCGACTCGGGTAATCAGTTTCGTTCTGTGTTTGGCGCAGAAACCCAAAAATTGTATTGGGTGGGAGTCTTAAGCTATTAGAGACATTAGCTCTCACTAATACTTGAGGCTTAGACCTCAGGGGTTCCCCGCTGATAGATTTTATAGAATTAATTTTGAGGAATAATCACTATGGCAGCAATCAAGAAGATGGCCGACCTCGACCTTAAGGGCAAGCGTGTATTTATCCGTGCTGATTTAAACGTACCAGTAAAGGAAGGCAAGGTTACCTCTACTGTTCGTATTCAGAGCTCTTTACCTACCATTAAGTTAGCTCTTGAGAAGGGCGCTAAGGTTATGGTTACTTCTCACCTTGGTCGTCCAACTGAAGGCGAGTATGCTGAGGAGTTTTCCTTAAAGCCTGTAGTTGACGTAATGCAGACCATGTTAGATTGCCCAGTTCGCCTCGTAAAGGATTACCTCGATGGCGTAGAGGTTAACGAGGGTGAAGTTGTTGTTCTCGAAAACTGCCGTTTCAACAAGGGCGAGAAGAAGAACGACGAGACCTTAGCTAAGAAGTATGCTGCTTTATGCGACGTCTTCGTAATGGACGCTTTCGGTACTGCTCACCGTGCTCAAGGCACCACCTATGGTGTAGCTCAATTTGCTAAGGAAGCTTGCGCAGGCTTATTAGTTGAAGCTGAGTTAGATTCTTTAGGCAAGGCTTTTGAAAACCCAGTTCGCCCAATGTTAGCTATTGTTGGCGGTTCCAAGGTTTCCACCAAGTTACCTGTTTTAGAGTCCTTATTAAAGGTTGCCGATCACTTAGTTGTTGGTGGTGGTATTGCCAATACCTTCATCGCTGCTGAAGGTCACAAGGTTGGTAAGTCCTTATGCGAGACCGACTTAATCGAGAAGGCCAAGGAGCTTGCTTCCAAGACCTCTATTCCTAAGTTTGAGGACGTAGTTGTAGGTAAGGAGTTCGACGCTGCTACCCCTGCTACCGTAAAGGATCTTGCTGATGTTGCTGATGACGACATGATTTTCGACTTAGGTCCTAAGTCCGTTGCCAATATCTGTGAGGCTATCAAGAACGCCAAGACCATTATTTGGAACGGCCCAATCGGCGTATTTGAGTTCGATCAATTCGCTAAGGGTACCGAGCAAATGGCTCAGGCTATCGTTGAGTCTGGTGCTTTCTCCGCTGCTGGTGGTGGTGACACCATTGCCGCTATCGAGAAGTTTGGCATCAAGGATAAGATCACCTACATCTCCACCGCTGGCGGTGCTTTCTTAGAGTTCTTAGAGGGCAAGAAGTTACCAGCCGTTGAGATTTTAGAGAAGCGTGCTGCTGAATAATAGCAATTGCACAGGCTCCTTTATTGAGGCAAAAAAGCCGAAATAAAAGCCATCTAAGCCCGCAATAAGCATGTTAAAATAGACGTCGATGTCTCTATGCATTATTGCGGGTTTTTGTTCGCAATTAGGATCATCTAAGCGCAAAAAGCAAGAACAATGAGTGTGTGCATTGTGCTTTTTGAGCATTTGATCACAAAATAATATATAATACAGCGCGTTACCTCCATAACGCCTTATTTAGGATTAGAAATGACTAAGATTTTAGATGTTGTAAAGCCTGGTGTGTTAGTAGGCGAGGACCTTCGTAAGTTATTTGCCGTAGCTAAAGAGAATGGCTATGCTTTCCCAGCTGTAAACTGCGTTGGTACTGACTCTGTTAATGCTGTTTTAGAGGCTGCTGCTAAGGCTCGTTCCGCTGTTATTATTCAGTTCTCCAACGGTGGTGCTTCTTTCATCGCTGGTAAGGGCTTAAAGAGCGACAAGCCACAGGGCAATGCTATCTTAGGTGCTGTTTCTGGCGCTTTACACGTTCACAATGTCGCAGAGCAGTATGGTGTTCCAGTTGTGCTCCACACTGACCACTGCGCTAAGAAGTTATTACCATGGATCGACGGCTTATTAGATGCTGGCGAAGACTTCTACGCTAAGAACGGCAAGCCATTATTCTCCTCTCACATGTTAGACCTCTCTGAAGAGTCCTTAGAGGAAAACGTAGCTATCTGCTGCAAGTACTTAGAGCGCATGTCCAAGATTGGCATGACCTTAGAGCTCGAGTTAGGCTGCACTGGTGGTGAGGAAGATGGCGTTGATAACTCCGATAAGGACGAGTCCGCTTTATACACCCAGCCAGAGGACGTAGCATACGCTTACGAGCAGTTAATCAAGATTTCTCCAAACTTCACTATTGCTGCTTCCTTCGGTAACGTTCACGGCGTTTACAAGCCAGGTAACGTAAAGCTCAAGCCAACCATCTTACGTGACTCCCAGAAGTACGTAGCTGAGAAGTTCGGCTTATCTGATGCTAAGCCATTAGACTTAGTATTCCACGGTGGTTCTGGTTCTTCTGAGGCTGAGATCTCTGAGTCCGTATCTTACGGTGTTGTTAAGATGAACATCGATACCGATACTCAGTGGGCTTGCTGGAAGGGCATCAAGGAGTACTACGAGACCAATAAGGACTACTTACAGGGTCAATTAGGCAACCCAACTGGTCCAGACGCTCCTAACAAGAAGTACTACGACCCACGCGTATGGTTACGTAAGGGCCAAGAGACCATGGCTGAGCGCGTAATCGAGGCCATGAAGCAGTTAGGTTCTGTTGACTCCTTATAGTCTCAGCCCCCAACATGCTAACTTAGTACCTCCATCATAGGCACTAAGTAAAACACAAAAAGCTCATCACCTCACACACAAGTAAGGGCGATGGGCTTTTTTCATCCTCGCTGTCAGCGTACCGCTGGCGCCGCTGCCATCCTGTCTAGCCGCTCCATATCCATCTATCAAAGCGCCTAACCTAAGCTCCCTCATGCCCCCAAGGGGCGAAGCTTTCATCTAGAGCTCACTGCCATTGTCCTGAGCCTTTTTCCTCGTAAGCATACCCTCTGCTGGCCATGTTCATTAATAGCCATCCAGCCTGTACATATTTTAGCTTGGCTATTTTCCAGAACATCCCTGCTATCCTAAGCTCATAGCCAGCCCGATAGGCCATTTTGCTTTGCATGCCTCGCCAAAGGGAGCTCTCTAGGCCTCAAGGAGCTTCAAGCACCTTTCTAAGGGCAGGCTCATAGGACAGGGAGTAGGTATAAGGATAGCAGGATGGATAGGGGCAAGAGCGCTTAAGGCAAAACGGCCATGTAGAGATCGGCTCTGGTTTCAAAAGTTTGACTGAGATGATGGGCAAATAAAAAGGCGAACCATGAGTGGGATCGCCTTTGTGAATACAAGAGAGAAATTGAAATTAGGTTTAAGGTGCTTATTGACCTAATAAGCTTAGAGCGATAGTTGGACGCTGGTTAGCCTGAGCCAAGATAGCCTGTGAGGACTGCTGGATAATATTATTTTGAGTAAGGGCAGCGGTTTCGGCGGCAAAGTCAGTATCACGAATACGAGAGCGTGCATCCGACTGATTTTCAGACACATTTGCTTGATTACGAATAGAAGACTCCATTCTATTCTGGATTGCGCCTAATTCTGCGCGTTTTGAATCCACAGCTTGGATAAATTTATCGATGTTTCCCAAGGTGGCAGTGGCAGCACCTACAGAGGAAATACTCCAGCGTGCAAAGCCGTCTTTAGTGAGTAAGAGACCAGACTTGCTGGCTTTGGTTTTGTCATCTTGGAAAGTTAGCACTGCATTATTGGCAATGGAGGCAATGCCAGTCATGGTAAATGGCTTATCCCAAACTAAGGAGATAGTGTCGCCCTTATTGGCGCCTACTTGGAAGACCATATTACCAGTATCAGGAATTAAGCTGTTTTTATTATTGGCCTTATCAAACTTGCCATTGAGGATTAGCGCACCTGCGAAAGTAGTTTGCTTGGCAATACGGTCGATTTCTTGGGAGAGCTGATTTACTTCTTGCTGCAAGGCCTCGCGGTCTTCCTTGGTGTTGGTACCATTGGCAGATTGCACTGCGAGTACACGAATACGCTAGAGCATATTGGTGGTCTCGTCTAAGGCACCTTCGATGGTCTGAGCTAAGGCAATGCCATCATTGGTATTGCGATTTCCCTGATTGAGGCCATTGATTTGTGAGGTTAGACGATCGGAAATTTGCAGACCTGCGGCGTCATCTTTGGAGGAGTTGATGCGCAGACCAGAGGCTAAGCGCTGGTAATTGACGTTTAAGTTATTGGTGGCGTTAGTAAGCTTGCGCTGAGCATTAATGGAACTGACGTTAGTTTGTACGTATAAAGCCATAATAATTTCTCTCTTTTCTTTTTAAGCACTTATGTGCCTTAGGGCTCAAAATTAGTTATTGTTATAGCACTAGGTGCAAGCTATATGCCATACACCCATAAGACCCTTGCCAAGCTTCATAGGGAGCCATGTCTGAGCCTCTAGAGCTCATAGATAGGTGTCGATAATTAAGCCTCTCAAACTCACAGTGTCGCAAATATGGCTTTTTGTCATTAAGACCTACCTAAGGCCAGTAAAGTCAGTTGTGATTGAGCTGGCTATAGGATCTATTTAGGAGGCGTTGAAGATAGCGCGCCGTGAGGCACAAAGATAGGTAGCCTATAAAGCCCTAAGATAGGGATGAGAGATGGGAGACAATACGCTCGGGCCGTGGAGATGAGGCCCAAGGTATTAAAAGGAGGGGCCTTGAGCGCGAAAAAGCCCCAAAACTCATGGCACCATGAACTTTGGGGCAGAATATTGTGCGAATAAAGTGCTTGGTAAAAGCCTTAGCGGCTTTTAGCCTGTAACTTTAGACTAATGCAGACATTAAGTAGTTAAGAGAGCTATTGTAGCCTGCAATAGTGTTATCTAAACGGGCATAGCGCTGACGTAAGCTGGCTTCGTACTCTTCTAAATAGGTGGCGTTGTTGGCCTCTTCCTTATCGTAGTTCTTGATCTTGGCGTTCAAGGCATCTTCACGATTGGAGAGGAGACCATTACCCTTAGTGTACTCTTCGACAGTATTATTCAGCTTGATTAAAATGCCGTTGGTGTCGATATTGTCCTTGTCATTGTCGTCCTTACCAGAGAACATATTGACCAAGGTATTGAAGTTATCGTTAATGTTCTCCTTGAACTTGGTGGAGTCAAGGGACATCTTGCCGTCGTTAGCAATCTTAATACCTACGGAGTAGATATCTAAGCCGCTGGAGTTGGCAGATACGTTAGACATCATGTTCTGGAGCTGGTTCTTCAAGCCACGAAGCATGGAGTCACCAGAGAGCTCACCACCGTCATAGTTGTTCTTACCATCAGTATAGGTGTTGTGCTCGTATAAAGCATCCATGGTGTCTAATAAGCCGTTATAAGCGGAGACAAAGGCATTCATCTTCTCAGTTACCTTGTCTACGTCGGCAGAGATCTGTACGTTATTGGACTGGAAGCCACCCTTGTCGTCCTGCTTAGATAAGCGGTGAACATTGATAGTAATACCAGAAATAACATTACGGAACTCATTGGTTTGAGACTCAAGGTCTTCGCCGTCTACGTTAATCTTGGCGTTTTGGCCTTGCTCAACCTTCCAGCCCTTGTTGGTAGCAGAGGCGTCATCACTATTGACATTGAACTTATCACTATTACCGCCAGTGGCACCATCAAACTTCATGGTGATGTTGCCCTTGTCGCCAGACATGCCAGAGTCAATAACAAGCTTGGTCTTGCCATTAGCTAACTGAACGGTAGTTGCAGTTACGCCAAAGTCATTATTGTTGAGCTTCTTACGGATAGAGGCGATATTGTCATCAGCGGCAATATCAATGGTGAACTCACGCTTGGTCTTGGTGCCGTCCTCGTTCTCAACCTCAGGTAAGGTAATAGTAAGCTTGCCTGCTTCAAACTTAGCGTCTTTATCAAACTCTTGGGTGAGCTTCTCGTTCTTAGCTAATTGAGTTACGGTGATATCGTAAGAGCCGTTGGTGGCGTCATCCTTGGTGGAGATGGAGAAGTATGGATTCTCGGTTGGTAAGTCAGTAGTTACCTTACGAGTATTAAAGCCATTATCTTCAGTTAAGGCCTTGATGGACTTTTGGAAAGTCTCAAGGGCGCTCTTTAACTTACCCACACCAGAAAGTTCGATCTTGGTTTCTTCCTTACGGGTAGTGAGGGTCTTGTTAATTTGGTTCTTTTTAGCAGCAATCGACGCAGCAATGATGGACTCAAAGTCCATGCCTGATGCGGAACCTGCAGAGGTAATTCCAGATGCCATTTTTGCACTCCTAAAAATTCGCACAGAGCTAGCTTGAGCTAGCATTATTGAGTACTAAAACTAGTGTGAACAAACACACCAGCGCTTTCTTAAAATAACGGCCAGATTAATCATAACTTTAGCGTGTATATCAGCTTTAGAGCTGTATCAATCTTTGCCAAAAAGGCAAAAAGCGCACTTAAAGCTTAATTCTGACAAGAATCCAAGAAAAATCAGGTTTTTTACTCAAGATGCTCTTGCAAATACAAGAATCTTGCCAAAATATAGTTTAAGGTTTTATAAGTAGACTATAAGTATCGCACAATATTCTAAAAAAGGCTTATTTATCTTATTTATAAGAGTCAGCCAGGCTAATTAACGGTAAGATTGGCAGCTTTTTTGAGCCATCTTGTACATAAGAGCACTTAGGTCAAAGCGGCAATCTTTGCTACTCATTGTTGCGGTATCTATTTCAAAAAATAATTAATTTTGCGCTAAATATCCTATCTGCACCACATTGTTCAATTTATGAGGCAGCTGTGTAGGGCGGACGCTTTCAAGTACAGAAGGTTGAGGCCCTGGTATTTGGGTTTTGGTTGTATCCAGGGCGTAAGGGAGTGTGAGGTTAGTTAGAGCCAGCCTTTTTTGCGGAAGAAGAGGTAGGTAAGGCCTGCGGAGATGGCCATTAAGCAAATGGAGAGAGGGTAGCCATATTTCCATTGGAGCTCAGGCATGAACTCAAAGTTCATACCATAGAGACTGGCGATCCAGGTAGGCGGCATGAACACTACAGCGGCCACAGAGAAGATCTTGATGATCTTATTTTGCTTGTGGTTGGTGTAGCCCATAGAAGCCTCAAGCTGGAAGTTAATCTTATTCGACAAGAATTGGGTGTGTGGCAAAATGGACTCAATATCGTTTAATACCTCATCAATGCTACGCTCTTGTTTGTCGTCTAAGGTAGTCTCAAAGGACTTCTTAATAAAGCGTAAGGCACGACGGGTATCGTACAGGGCCTGCAAAATCTGGCCGTTTAATTCCTCTTGGCGAACTAATTCGCGCAAGGTGTCCTCTACCGAGTCATCACTTAAAATCTGGTCTGCAGTTTCATCCAAAACGCCATAGGCATCCTCAATTAAGTCAGAGAGTTGGTCGACTTTGAGGTCTTGGAGCTGCAATAAGATATCTAAAGCTGATCGAATATCAGCTTTGCCAAAGCGAATGTGGTAGCGCAAGAGACGCACAATAGACACATCATCTTCTCTAAAGGAGATGAGCAAATTCTTACGCATAATAAAGGACATATTCACACCGCGAGTGTCATTAGCCAGACGCTGTGGGAATAAAGATAAGATGTGGACACCGTCAGCTCCAATTCTAAAACGGGAGGATGATTCTAAGTCGTCCATTTCGTCTTCATCTGGAACGTCTTCCACGAAGAGCTTTTCTAACCAGTCACTTTCTTCTTGAGTGGGTTGATGAACATCTAGCCAAATTACATCTGAAGGTAAGGCATCTCCTGCGGTAACTTTTACTAAGGAGAGGCTGTTGTCATCATAAAGTTGGCAAGCTGTAATCATCCAAAGACCTCCTGTACTAAACAGCAAAGGGCTGTTGTGCACAGTGCCGCTGATAGCAACTTTTAAACTAAATAGAAGAGGCAGGGCTATAAAACCAAGCAACGACCAAAGGCAACAGCAAATGTTAGCTGTAGTCGTTTTGAAGTTAACTATGCGGTACTTATTTCAAAAAAAAAGTGCCAGCTTTGTTGTAGGCAATACAAAGTGCAAGGTGAGTTTTAATTATCTATGTCAAAGCTGGTGTTGTGAATTACTCCCACCACATCATACGATTATGGCGTGAGCTTCAGGCGTAGCTAATTTAAATAGGGCAAATCCCAGCTATTTAAGCACTGCTAGGTTAAAAATATATTGCGCACTAATAAAAGACGTATTAAGAGCCTAGAAAAGCTTGTTTTCTCTATCTCTAGAGCCCTTTTTTGAGCTTGCTATACTTTAGGCAAATTTGCCTAGGCTGTCAAATCATAGCCTTGAATACATGGAGTTTAATTGAGTGTACTGCCCTTAAAACTTAATCAGCTTATTAGGATTAAGCAGCAAATCATTCTTTTTCTGAATAGTAGGCTTGGTCAAAAATTTGTGTTAAAAAGCGTTTGAAATGTTTTCATGTGTGTAAAGCATTTATCTATAACTTCAAAAACTGTGTAAAGTTTCATTTGGCACTAGATAACACAGGACTTTTTATAAGTTTTTCTAATATTAAAGCTTGCTATGGGGGCTTTGATGAGCACAATGGAGTTTTAAAAAAGGTTTAGATGATGGGCTTTGTGTCATCTATAGATGGAAACTAGCATTAAAAAGTGATTAATTTTAAATTTGCCTAAGATTAAGTAAAGAGGTGCTAATGTCATTAGCGCTCATGAGACAGATGATAACTTTTGTTAGTGTGTTTGGGGCTCAAGGCTACTCTATAAGTTTTTCTTAAGTAAGCTTAAGTTGCTTAACTTTAGTTAAGTGCGATAGATAAGGCTTTTAAGAGGGGTTTTATCTTGAGATTAGTAGCTAATTTGCTATGTAAAAACTAAGTAAAGAAAAGAAGGGATGAGCGTTTTTGAGCCTTGAAAATGGGTGTATGCGCTTAACAAAAACTTAACAATCGCTTGCTAACCTTTGCAGCAACTTTTCTACCCTGTGATAAGATTTTGGTATTAACGATTTTGCGGCCTTAGGCCGTGAGATTAGTAAAACAGCTTAATATTATCATCTGCTTAGAAAGGTACCTCATTGAGTACGTCTGTCTTTTAAGGTCTATGCTTTGAAAATCGTCTGCCTTATTGTAAGGGAGAAGGGTTACTAAGGTTTTAGTTAAGCGACCATAGAATGCTGATTTACTTGATGCTCATATGATAGGCAAGGCACATATTTAGCGCCTCTTAAAAGTGAATCAGTTTATGCTTGAATCAATTTTTATTGTGGTCGTAGGCTTCCTACTCCTGCTGGCCTGTATTGACTTGTTCGTAGGTGTATCCAACGACGCAGTAAACTTCTTAAACTCTGCTGTTGGTTGCCGTATCGCTCCCCTTCAAGTCGTACTTATTGTAGCTTCTTTTGGTGTGCTCATTGGCGCGACTTTCTCATCAGGCATGATGGAAGTTGCCCGTAGCGGTATGTTCCGCCCAGAGCTCTTTACTTTCTACGATGTAATGTTGATCTTTAGCGCAGTTATGATGACTGACGTGCTGTTGCTCAATACCTTTAATTCTTTAGGTTTGCCAACTTCGACCACCGTTTCTATCGTATTTGAGTTATTAGGTGCTGCTGTAATGGCTAGTGCTTATAAGCTCAATATGGAAGGCCTCTCTTATAGCGAAATCTTTGAGTATATTAAGACTGACAGAGCCATGACTATTATCTCTGCTATCTTAGTCTCGGTAGTTGTAGCCTTCTTCTCTGGCGCTCTGGTTCAATTCGTCTTACGTGTGCTCTTTACCTTCCGCTTCCAAAATACTTACAAGTATTTAGGTGGTGTCTTCTTTGGCTTCTCTATTACTGCTATTTTCTACTTCTTAGTTATGAAGGGTGCCAAGGGCGCATCTTTCATGAAGCCAGAATATATTGAGTTTATTAATAACCATACCAGCACCATCTTATGGTCCCTCTTTATTGGTCTTACCATCTTGGGCCAGATTTTGGTATTACTTAAGTTCAATGTCTTTAGAGTAATCATCTTAGCTGGTACTTTTGCTCTTGCCTTCTCTTTTGCTGGTAACGACTTAGTAAACTTCGTTGGTGTTCCTTTAGCCGCTTTAGACTCTGCTTTATACTGGATTGGTTTAGGTTCTCCTGATCCTCACAGTGTCTTAATGGATACCTTAAATGATAATAACCACACCAATACTATTTTCTTAGGCTTGGCAGGTACTATCATGGTGATTACCTTATGGACTTCCAAGAAGGCTCACCGCGTAATCCAGACCTCTATTAACCTCTCTAGCTCTACTCATGGTGAACATGAGCAGTTCGGTGCTTCCACCCCAGGTCGTGTAGTTACCCGCTTTGGTTTAGGAGTAGCCCGTGCCTGCAAGAGCTTCTTACCAACTTTATTATTAGCTTTCATTGGTCGCCGCTATATCAAGCCTGCCGTAGTAAAAGGCGAACAGCCATTACCTTTTGACTATGTGCGTGCTTCCGTAAACTTAGTTTTAGCTTCGATTTTAATTGCATCTGCTACCACCTTAAAGTTACCTTTATCTACTACTTACGTAACCTTCATGGTGGCTATGGGTACTTCCTTTGCTGATGGCGCTTGGTCTCGTGAGAGTGCGGTTTATCGTATCTCTGGTGTGATCACTGTAATTGCAGGTTGGTTCTTAACTGCCATGTCTGCTTTTGCCGCCGCCGCTGTAGTGTGCTTAATCTTCTTTAATTTCGGTCAAGCAGCCATCTTCATCATGATGACTATTGTCTTAGTAGTTATTGTGCGCACTAACTTTACTAAGGATAAGGCCTCTGAGACCACTGCTTTAGTACTTGAGGCCAAGGATGACAACAAGAAGGTATTAGACTCTATTGCCAAGGCTGTTCCTGTTTACTTCGACGCTCAGGTTGAAGTGGTAGATCGTGCTTTAGATAACTTCTTTAATGACAACGAGTTCAAGCTCAGAAGAGACTTTAATAAGGCCTCTAATATTGAGTACGATATCTCCAAGGTGCGTTCTGAGTACTATTCGCTTGCAAATAGCACTGCCAATACCTCAGATAGCAAGGTCACTAATGATGCCAAGCACTTCTTCTACCTCACCTTCTCTAATATGCGTGAAGCTTCCAAGGCTATCCGCTACATGGTAGAGCGTGCTGTTACCCACGTAGCTAACCGTCACACCATTTTCCAAGGTGAGATGCAATCTAGCTTAATGGATATCAATAATCGTCTGCACATGCTCTCAGGTGACTTGCACAAGATGGCCGCTGAGCCTACTGCAGTCAACGTGGAAGCCATGGTTAAGCATGCTAAGAAGTTAAATCGTGATATTGACCGCGCTCAAGTCGAGTTAGTTAATATCATTAGTAGCCAGCATGTGTCTATCCACTCTGCTGAAATGTACTTAGGCTTCTTACAAGGTATCCGTGACTTAGCTAACCGCTATGTAGCTGTGGCTATGCAAGAGCGTGCTCTGTCTCAAATCGTAGCTGGCTCTAGCATTGATCCTAATGTAGATGATGCCCAGATGCGCTCTTCTGTATTAGGCTCCACCACTCGCACCAATAGCGAGGAAATGGTAGACGCCAAGGTAGAAGATGATGCCAAAGAGGCTGCCTTGGCTAATAACCAAGCTCCAGTGACTGAGAGCAAGGATAAAGAGCAAGCAGCTGTAGAGGCTCAAAAGAGTGCTTCAGAGAACAAGGATAATGCTCCTGAAACTCAGAGCACTCCTACTGATAAGTAAGCTTAGTTAGCTATAATTCATTAAAATTTCAAGAGGGCTGCCTAGTTTTGAGGCGGCCCTTTTTATATGAAATCAGTGCAAAAAATGGTGCTAGCACTTGCTTTGCAAATGTTTTTTCCTATAATAGAACGCACGGAAAGATGGCAGAGTGGCTGAATGCACCGCACTCGAAATGCGGCATACCTTTCGGGGTATCGGGGGTTCAAATCCCCCTCTTTCCGCCATCCAAATATCTCAAGTATCTTCTTCCCCATACTAAATCCCCCTTAAGGCATTACCCAAACTCTATTGGGCAATAAGTTATTGGCTTTAAGCAGCCAAATCTAAGTAATACCATCAGCGTATTGTCATCTCCCATACATACCCATAGCCCTGCGCTTGACGCCTCTGCGCGCTATACTGAGCTCTCTGCACGTAAGTTACGCATATCTCCATAGCATTAGGGCTGAAATACTAGGAGCATGCTCTGAGAGTAGATAAGAGTGCTTTTAGGTTCTTATAAGCTAGGCGTAGCAGGGGTAGTTTGTAGGTCAGTAGCTTGGGGCGGGCGCTAGCAAGGGCTAAAGCTGGAGGGGCAAGGAGCACAAAGCCAAGCGCTAAGGCTTGGCTTTGTTAAGATGGAGTCTGATGAGTTTAGAGTTCTAAGTTCTCGGGTTTGACTCTGACAAATTTGCTTTTCTTAGATGAGCCCTTTTTGTTGCTCTTGAGCTCTTTGGAGGCCTTTTCGAGCTTTTTAAACTCTTTTTGCTTAAGCTTTTGTTCTTTTTTGAGCTCGTTTTGGCGCTTTTCTAAGAGCTTCTTTTGCTTATAAGGGCTATAGGTCTTAGCTACATGCTCTAAGCTAAATGAGTGCGGGCCGCTTACTAAGCTGCGAACACTATTATTACTATTAGGGCTGACCTCACTAAGCTCGCTTAAGGCATTGTCCTTCTCACAAGGAGTGCTCTTATCGGCAGTAGCCTCTTTTTGCAATTCTAAGGCATTACTCTCGCTTGCACTCTTGCTATTGCAGGTGCTTTTATCCTCGTTTATGCCAGAACCTGAGGTGATATTTAAGATACTGTCAGTGCTGGTTTTGACTTCATTGAGCTTGCTTGGCTCTTTGTCTTTATTTTGAGCCGCATTTGCGCGCATTTGCTCTTGCTTAATGACTTTATCAGCATGTGCTAAGGTAGCTTCTTGATTACTCTTAATCTCGTGGCTAGAGTCATTATCTAAGTCACTCAAAGAGCTAACATAGTTTAGATCATGGGTTTTATCCAAGCCCGTAAGCTCGCTCATAAGGCTCTCGCCAAAGTCATCAAAGCCTGAGACATCGCTAAAGCTTAGATCGATATCGCTAGGAGTACGAGGAGCTACTACCTTGTTATTGCTATCCATGAGGTGTTTATCAATGGAGCAATTGAGCTGATTGGCCACTTCCTCATCTAAAGGATCGGCCACGCTATTTTTGATAGGGTCGACCAAATCATCACTGGCGTGAATTTTTGCCGCTTGCTCATCTTCGATAGATTGGAAGATATCGTGCACCCCAAAACTATCGTCATCGCTTCCACAGACAGGATCATCACTATCATTATTGAGCTCTTGGATGTTTTGGATTTCATTCATCTCATAGAACTTGGAGTACAAAGATTCTAGGATATCGGCAGGCACACAATAAAAAGCTGGCTTATCGTTGATAATTACAGCGATAGGCTCACTCTTAACGGCTTTGATGACCGTCTTAGGGTTCTTTTTAAATTCGGAAACGCTAATACTGAGATTAGCTAAGATCTGTCTTATATGTGCCATGGGTTGCTCCTACAAACTCTTGACTTCAGTATGAGCCTTGATCAGTGATACTGAAACTAAAGCAAGGCTGAGGGGAAGATGACTTTTGAGCCAATACAGCTAAAATATCATAAGATTATTAGCGCGGAAACCCCTGTCTTTAGACAGGGGAGGAAGCGCCTTCCTCTTTGATTTCAGTGAAAAATGTTGTTCTCTTTTCGATAAGCTTAAGTTTTTTTGTAGTGATTAAATGATGTTTTTTCACCATGCAAATTTTGACCCAAAAGACCAGCAATATCTATGTTAGGCAGCAAAAAAATTTTTTGCTAAAACAGAGGCTATCTTGGTATTCAAGATAGCCTCCCAAATATTGCACTTATAGTGACATTTTTTTTTGATAAATTTCAAAAGCCCTTGTCTAAGGGCTTTTTTATTGTAAAATG